>ENA-UERK01002329-UERK01002329.1-human-gut-metagenome-genome-assembly--contig:-NODE-2329-length-12599-cov-3.156844_pt1 | contig 12599 bp, 9 predicted proteins | sample MGYA00242957_ERZ507957 | MGnify/ENA primary metagenome ERZ507957 (study PRJEB26167, sample SAMN06115538) | human gut metagenome | host: Homo sapiens | place: China:Heilongjiang | collected 2015-11-06... | reverse complement strand
TTCTGTCTATATCTATCATATTTTTACCTTAATTCGATATTCAATCTGTGTTTAAGGCTTCCGAGTATTCTCTTTACGAGCGCGTCTACGTCTTCGGAGGCAAGCGGCTTATCTTCGCCCGCTTTGAAGGTAACGCTGTAAGCCATACTCTTTTTACCGTTTTCAACCTGAGAACCCGTATATACGTCGAAGAGTTCCACCTTTTCTACCGCGCCTTTCGCCGCCTGTTTTATGGCGGTTGCGATTTCGTCGCAGGTGAGACTTTCGTCGCAGACGAACGCAAGATCTCTCTCCGCGCCCGGGAATTTAGGCAACGGAACGAATCTGAATACTTTATCGAATTTATCCGAAAGTTTATCGTAGTCGATTTCGGCGACGTAAACTTTACACTCCAGATCGTAATCCGCCGCGACTTCGTAGCGAATCTGACCGTAGCAGCCGATTTCTTCTCCGTCGAGTATTATTTTTGCGGAAACGCCGGGGTGCAGATAAGTCTTTTCCGCCCGCTTCGTCAAGTCGAATTCAAGCCCGAAAGAGTTTCCTATCCGCTCTATCGCGCCTTTTAACGTAAAGAAGTCGTTATCCGCGCCGAATACGGCAATACAGAGTTTTTTCGTTTCAATCGGAAATTCGGTAAGCGGGAGATTTTTCGGAGCGTAAGTACGCGCGATCTCGAAAATCTTGCCGAAGTCGTTTCCGCGTTTTACGTTGCGCGCAATTACCGAAAGGAAAGACGGAACGAGCGAACGGCGCAACACTTCGTAATTGTCGCTGAGCGGGTGTTCGAGAACGATTACCTTGCCCTCTTCGTCGCCGTCGGACAAACGAAGCGACGCAACGTCCTTTTTGGAATAGAACGAATATGTCATTATTTCACTGTAACCGCATGCGGCAAGAGAACGTTTTACCCTGTTTTCGTCCTTTTGTTTTTTATCGTAACCGCCGTCGGTTATAGAAGCGTTTTTCAGAAGAGTCGGCGCGATATGCCCGTAGCCGTAAACTCTTATGACTTCTTCCGCGAGATCGGCGTAACCTTCTACGTCTTCTCTGTACGGCGGAGCGACGGTTTTAATCTTATTCCCGTTGACTTCTACGCCGAAATCAAGGCGTTTCAGAATATCTATTACTGCGTCTTTCGGCACTTTTATACCAAGCACGCCGTTGATTTTGTCAAACGTGGTTTCAACGACGGCGTTTTCTTGCTTTGCGCCCGCCGAAACGTCTTTATGCACGGCGGTAACTCTGCCGGCGCCGAGTTCGTCGATAAGATGCAAAGCCCTTTTGATTGCCCTTTCGGTCGTGTATTCGTCTACGCCTTTTTCAAAGCGTTTTGACGAATCGCTCGACTTGCCGAGCATTCTCGAAGAACGCCTTACGTTATCGCGTTTGAATTTGGCGCATTCGAACAAGACGGCTTTGGTATCCGGTTTGATTTCGCTGTTAAGTCCGCCCATTATACCCGCCAGCGCGACTCCTTTTTCGCCGTCGCAAATAAGCAGGTTATCGTGGGTAAGTTCGACTTCTTTTTCGTCGAGAGTCACTATCTTTTCGCCGTCTTTCGCCCTTCTTACGTTAATTTCGTTGCCCGCAAGATCGTTAAGGTCGAAAGCGTGCATCGGCTGACCGAGTTCGAGAAGCACGTAGTTCGTTATGTCTACGATATTGTTTATGGAATTAAGTCCGCAAAGGTTAAGTCTTCTCGACATCCACTTCGGAGATTTTTCTATTTTAATATCCTTTACGAGATGCGCGATATATCTCGGACAAAGTTCGCCGTCGAATACATTTACTTCGACGTTTTCGTCGCCCTTTTCCGCCTTAACCGTATAATCGTAAGACGGTTCTTTAAGCGGTTTGCCGAGCGCGCAAGCGATTTCTCTCGCTATGCCGAGTACGCTCTGACAGTCGGGACGGTTTGCAAGTACCGAGATATCGAAGACGTAATCTCTGAGGTTAAGCAAATCTCTCACTTCTTCGCCGAGCGGAAACTCGTCGTGAAAAATAAGCACGCTGTCGCCCGACGCGCCCTCGTATATATCGTCGTTTATACCGAGTTCTTCGCCGCCGCAGAACATTCCGTAAGACGGCTCGCCGCGAAGTTTGCCGTTGAAAATACGGTCGCCCGTAGCGAGAGTCGCTCCGTCTACCGCGACGGGAACGATATCGCCGACTTTAACGTTAGTTGCGTTGGTTATTATCTGCAACACGCCGTATTTGCCGGCGTCTACCTGACAAACGCGCAATCTTTCGGCGTTGGGGTGCCCGGTTATCTCTTTTATCCTGCAGGTTACGACTTTATCGAGTTTGTCGCCGTAAGGTATAACCTGCTCAACTTCGAAACCGCTGTCGAAGAGTCTTTTTTCGAGTTCTTCGGGCGTTACGTCTATATCTACGAATTCTTTAAGCCAACTTAAAGGCGCCAACATAATCTTTCGCCTCCTTAATCTTTGAATTGTTTAAGAGCGCGAAGGTCGCCCTCGTAAAGCACGCGGATGTTATTGATTCCGTTTTTGAGCATTGCGATACGGTCCAGCCCGAAACCGAACGCGAAACCCGTCCATTCGTTCGGGTCTACGTCGCAGTTTTGCAATACCCTGCGATTGACTATTCCGCCGCCGAGTATTTCGATCCACCCCGTACCTTTGCAGAGTTTGCAACCTTTGCCGCCGCACTCGAAACAACTTACGTCCACTTCTACCGACGGTTCGGTAAACGGAAAGAACGACGGACGGAAACGGGTTTTCACGTCTTTTGAAAACATACGCTTTACGAGTACGTCGAGCATACCCTGCAAATCGCAGAGAGTGACTTTTTTATCGATGACCAGCCCTTCCATCTGGTGGAACATCGGCGAATGAGTCGCGTCGTCGTCCGCCCTGTATACCCTGCCGGGAATAAGCACTTTGAACGGCGGTTTAAGAGTGGTAAGACTCCTTATCTGCCCCGGCGAAGTGTGCGTGCGAAGCATATAGTCGTCGGTGATATAGAAAGTGTCCTGTTTGTCGCGCGCCGGGTGTTCCTGCGGGGTGTTAAGCGCGGTAAAATTATGGAAATCGTCTTCGATTTCCTGCGTTTCGAGTACCGTAAACCCCATACCCGCAAATATATCCACGAGTTCGTTTTTAACCAACGTTACGGGATGAAGCGAGCCTTCTTCGCTCTTTTTTGAGGGAAGAGTAATATCGATTTTTTCGTCGGCATAACGCTTTTCGCTCTCGAGTTTTTCGATTTCTTCGGTTTTTTCCTCGAAAATTTCGTTTGCCCAATCTTTAAGTCCGTTGATAAGTTGCCCCAGACGAGGACGTTCTTCCTTTTCGGCTTTACCGAGTTCTTTCATAAGCGCGGGAATTTCGCCCGCCTTACCGAGTACGTATTTCGCTTTGAGTTCGAATAACTCTTTGCTTGATTTTGCGTGAGCGACGGACTCCGCGAGCCTCGCTCTGATCTCTTCGATTTTTTCTTTCATAATCGCGACCTGTGTTATTTTTGCCTGCAATACGGCTATTATCGTATCTAAGTATAGCAAATCGGACGAATTATGTCAATCGGAGAGCAAGCAACTCAAAAATTTTAATAAACGAGTAAATTTTGCCGTAATATAAGCCTAAAACGCTTGCGTGAAACGAGAAAATATGATATGATTGAATCTGCCGTGGGGGTATAGCTCAGTTGGTAGAGCGCTTGAATGGCATTCAAGAGGTCGTCGGTTCGATCCCGACTATCTCCACCAAGAAAGGACTATCCGAACACTGCCGTATCAAAAAGCAGTATTCGGATAGTTTTTGTTTTATCACAAAAAAAGGACGCTGTAAAAAGCGTCCCTTTTCTCATAGATAATATACCTTTTTAATTTTGTTTTAAACGCGTTGCGAAATTTACTGCAATACTTTTATCGGACTTTTTATTACCGATTGAAGCAAGTTGGCGTCGGCTTCGGCTTTTTCGCGGGTAAAAGAGGTTTCGCCGGTTAAAATAATCTTATTGTCGAATCGGCGTAGTTCAAATCCGAATTTACCGTTGCCTCGATCTGTTATTTCGGAATGCCTTTTGGTTGCCGATTTAATCGAAAACTTTATTGCTTTTTTAACGCTTACAAGGGTAGGATAGCCGTCGGTGTGCGCAATCTTTCTGCCGTATACAACGAGGTATGCTATATATCTGTCGTCGTGGCGAACTATTTTCCAGATACTCTTCGGTTCGTTTGACGAGAATCCTTCTATAAATGAGTCGTCGTAAATGCTTTCGTTTTTCTCTTTGTCGGGAGTTTCGTTTTTAACCGAAGCCGCTTGTTTTTTGCTGTCGGTAACGTCATTTTTTTGTTTTTTGTCGTCGGCGTCGGCGGCGGTGGCTTCCTTGGCGATAATCGCGTTTACGGGCGAGTAATCGGCTTCGGATTTGTTTTCGATCACTCCTGTAAAACCGCGTTTTGCATTATCGTCGTACTTAATATCCTCGACTTCGGCTTCGGTAAACACTACTTCGTCGTCGAAAGATAATTGTTTTTCGTTTTCGTCGGCTACGGCTTCGGTTTCGACAGGTTGGTTTTTTACGACCTCGTTTTCTTCCGCTTTGGCGATGGGTGTTTCCGTTATGGTCGGGGTTCCGTCCCCGTTAAGGTCGGAAATTATCAGTTGAACGTCGTCGTTGTCGATGGGAGTCTGTTCTTGTTCGGTAATCGTCGGGCTTGCGGTCGGTCTGGGCTTTTTTGCAAGTTCGTAAGCCTTTCTTCTTTCTTCCGCTTCCTCCTTGGCGTTTTCTACCGCTATTTGCTTGTTTTTTTCGGCTTGCTGACGTTTTTTGCAGGCAAGTTCGTATTCGTATTTCGCGATGCGGAGTTCTTCGAGCGCTTTGAATTTTGCATCTTGCACATTGCGTTCGCGTATTAAGCGATCGCTTGTCGTGATTTTTTTATTTTTGTTATCTTCGGGCGATTGATTAACGTAGAGTAAATCGTTAAGTCTTTTTTCAAGTTCTGATTTACGTGCGCCGAGCGTTTCTTTTTTAATTTTGCTTTCGAGTTTAAAATTTTCGAGATTTCTGTTTACGTCGGCAATATCTTTTTCAAGAGTTTCGGTGCGGCGGGAGCGGGCGTCGTTTCTTCGCTCGATATCTTTTGCGTGAGCCCGATGTTCGGCGGTAACGTTGTTTAAAACCCTTTGCGTGTCGACAACGTCCGATTTTTTCATCGACTTTAAAACTCCGCTTTGCTGACGGCGCAAAAGATCGGATAAAAGTTGTTGTTTAACGGCGAGTTCGGACATCTTGTCGCGGTTTCGTCTGTCCATTGCCATTTCGTTTTCGCAAATTATTCTTTCGCGATCGGTCAGGGCGGTTATTTCTTTCTGCGCGCGTTCCTCGGCTTCTGCGACCGACAAGTCGATATCGGCACATTCGTCGGTTATTTCAATAATTTCGTTTTTTAAAAAAATAACTTCGCTGCGTAGAGCGTTCAGTTTTTCCTCGTTTTTTCTTTTTCTGCCTTCGGGGTTGGCGATTGCTACTATAAGGAATACCAAAAAGCACAAAGCAAGCGCGCCGAGTACGCAAAACTGCGTTATGCCTTGCCACGAAGCGAGCGTTTTACTAAAATATGTTTTAACCGTTTCCGCCGTCGAAGTCAGTAAAAGATTCGCCGACGAGTTAAAAATAGCGTTCATAATTACCTCTCGTTAGTATTTTAAAATAAAAAGCGTTTTATGTCAACTAAAAAATATATTCCGCTTTTATTTTGTTAATTTTTAGTTTATTTTTACGCCGAAATATGTTAATATATTCTTATGGATAACTTATACAAAGCAGTGATAATCGGCGGAGGTTTTTCGGGGCTTGTCGCGGCGTGTGCGCTCGGCGAGGCGTTCGGCGAAAAAATCGCCGTAGCGGAAGGTAACGATCGCGTTGCAAAAAAAATACTTGCCACCGGCAACGGTCGGTGTAATCTTACTAATTCCGCCGTTTCGGTAAGGGCGTACCGCGCAGATCCGATAGAATTTATCGGGTATGCGCTTGAAAATTTCGACAGTGAAAAACTTTGCGAAAAGTTTTATTCCTACGGCGTCCCCGTAATTTTCGAGGGTAACAAAGGTTATCCGCTTTCAAGGCAGGCGTCTTGCGTGGCGGACGCGCTGAGGTTTAAGTGCGAAGACTGCGGAGTTAAATTGTTTACGGATTTTAAGTGCGATAACGTCGTAAAAAACGCAGACGGGACTTTTTCGGTTTACTCGGGTAAAAGAGAATTACGCGGCGAAAAAGTTTTGCTCGCCTGCGGCGGCGCGGCCGGCAAAGCTTACGGTACCGACGGGAGCGGCTACGCGCTTGCAAAGTCGTTAGGTCATACCGTTACCGAAGTCTATCCGTCGCTCGTGCAGTTAAAAACGCAGACCGATAAAATCCGCGGACTGAAAGGTATAAAAACCGAAGCCGAGGTAACGGTTTTAATCGACGGAAAAGCCGCGGCTAAAAGCAGAGGCGACGTTTTGTTCACCGATTACGGAGTCAGCGGAAACGCGATTTTTTCGGTTTCGCCTGTAATTTCGGGTAAGAAAAACGCCGAACTCGTTTTGTCGTTCGTTCCCGAAAAAAGTCAGACCGAACTTGCAGAGATTATTAAAAACGCGATATTTGCGTTGCCGTATAAGGACGGCGATGAGGTCCTGGGCGGCATAGTAAACAAACGCGTGGCGCGCGCCGCGCTTAAAGCGGCCGACTGCGGAGCGGAGATAAGATACGCTGCAAAAATCGCGCAAACGCTTAAAAATTTCACATTAAAAGTCGAAGGAACGCTCGGGTTCGATTGCGCGCAGGTAACGCACGGCGGCGTGCGTCTGACAGAAGTAAATCCGATTACTATGGAGAGTAAAAAAGTAAAAGGTCTGTATTTTTCGGGCGAGATACTCGACGTGGACGGAGATTGCGGCGGGTTTAATTTACAATGGGCGTTTTCAAGCGGGAGCGCGGCGGCGGAGGCAATTATAAATGAAAATTGACAGTATAAAATTGCCCGTTACAGCGGATGAAAGAGAAGTTAAAAATATCGCGATAAAGAAAAGCGGAATTAAAAATCCCGGGTATTTCAAAATACTTAAAAAGTCGATAGACGCACGCGATAAAAACGATATAAAGTTTGTGTATAGCGCGGAAATCGGTCATTTTGCGCCCGAAGAAGAAAAAATCGTTCTGCCGCGCGCGGAAAAAGAAAAGACGATTATAGTTACGGGGTTCGGCCCGGCAGGAATATTCTGCGCGTTATACCTTGCGCGCGCCGGGTATAAGCCGATAGTTATAGAACGCGGAAAAAACGCGGACGAGCGCGCAAAGTCGGTAAAAGCGTTTGCCGATAACGGCGTGTTGGACGAAAATTCCAACGTGCAGTTCGGCGAGGGCGGAGCGGGGACTTTTTCGGACGGAAAATTAAATACGGGCGTATCCTCGCCGCTTATAAAAACAGTGCTTAAAGATTTCGTTTCTTTCGGCGCGCCCAAAGAGATAGAGTACCTTGCAAAGCCGCATATCGGCAGCGATAAACTGCCCACGGTGGTTAAAAATATCCGTAAAGAGATAGAACGGCTCGGCGGAAAAGTTCTTTTCGGTAAAAAACTCGAAAATATTTCTTTTTCGCAAGGTAAAGCTGTAAGCGTTACGATAAACGGCTCGGAGCAAAGCGTTGACGATCTTGTTATTGCCGTGGGGCATAGCGCGCGTGATACTTTCCGCATGCTCGCCGACAACGGAGTGCAGATGGAACGCAAACAATTTGCAATGGGTTTTCGTATAGAACATAAGCAGGCGGATATAAACAGAGCGCAGTACGGCGAAAAGTTTGCCGCAATATTGCCTGCCGCCGATTACAGACTTGCGAGCCACGTCGCCGAAAGGGGAGTTTTTACTTTTTGTATGTGTCCCGGCGGATTCGTTATGCCCGCGGCTTCGGAGAGCGGCGGCGTTGTTACCAACGGAATGAGTTTGTTTTCACGCGGCGGCGAAAACGCAAATTCAGCCGTGCTTTGCGAAATTTACCCGTCCGATTTTTGCGAAGGGCTTTTGGGCGGCGTTGAATTACAGCGCAAAATAGAGCGTGCGGCTTACGCGCTCGGCGGAGGCGATTATTCCGCCCCCGTGCAGACTGTCGGTGATTTTTTCGCAGATAAAGCAACTATCGCGACAGGCGGTGTAAAACCCACTTATCCGCATTATAGGGGCGCGAATTTAAATTCGATTTACCCGTCTGCGGTAATTAAAAGCATAAAAACGGGGCTTACCGATATGGATAAAAAACTTAAAGGCTTTGCCTCGCCGGACGCCGTGCTTACGGGCGCGGAAACGCGTTCTTCCTCGCCGATAAGGATTTTACGCGACGATAAAATGCGTTCGCTTTCCGCCGTCAACCTCTATCCGTGCGGCGAAGGGTGCGGCTATGCGGGCGGAATTATGAGCGCGGCGATAGACGGTATAAAAACCGCAAAGGCTATTTGCGAGAAGTACGTCGGATTAACTTAACGGCGCGAATAAACGCGACTTATGAAAGTTGTATAGTTTAAGTTATAATTTATATAATAATTGCTTTGTCAAAAAACTTTACAATCCGGTTAAAAAAGTATATAATTAGATGGTAAAAGGCAGGGGAGAATAATGAAAATAAAATATCTCGGTCATTCGTCGTTTTATATCGTCGGCAAAGAAAAAAGCGTTGTAACGGATCCATTTGAAGGCATTGGTTACGATATCGAACGCGTAAACGCCGACTATTGCACCGTGTCGCACGGACATTTCGATCATAACGCGGTGGACAAGGTGAACGCCAAAACGATTATAACGCATACCGACGGCGATTTTTTGGCGATAGATTCGTACCACGATGCCAACCTCGGTAAGTTTCGCGGCAAAAACACCGTTTTTAAATTTACGGTGGACGGCGTTACGTTTTGCCATCTCGGCGATATAGGCGAATATTATTCTGACGTACTCGGCGAGGAAATCGGTAAGGTCGACGTTTTGTTTATTCCCGTCGGAGGCAATTACACTATCGGCGGTAAAGAGGCGGCGAAATACGCGCAGGCGTTGAATGCCGCGATAACCGTGCCCATGCACTATAAAACGCCGCGTTCGGATATAGATATCGGCGGCGCGGAAGAATTTTTGAAAAGAATGCCCGGCGTAACGCACGTCGGCGAAGAATTCGAATTGACGAAAGAAAGCTTACCGGGCGAAGTGATCGTCTGCGTTTTCGACGACGATAAATTTTAAGGAGGACGAAAATATGCAAAAGTACACCCTGGACGAACTTAAGGCAACCGGGATACATAATTTGCGAAATATTTTGCGTGATATGGGCGGCGTGCCGGGTACGGAAAAAAAAGCCGAACTTATCAGGCGGATAACCGCCATACAGAATCAGGAAGCCGTTCCTCAACGCACTAATCGCGGCAGAAAGCCTCTCGATTTCAAGCACGTTACGCAAAGCGGGTCTTCCGAAAATTTCAAAGGCGTTGCATTTATGCAGGACGAGGAACTTGCAAGAGCGTTTTCCGCAGGGGCGGCAGCCAACGGCGAAAGCGTGCTTATAGGAGATCCGATAGTGTGCGGCGTATACGAGTCGTGCCCCGACGGCTACGGCTTTTTGCGCGTGCATAACTACGATAATTCGCCCAAAGACGCGTTCGTTTCGCCCGTACTCGTTAAAAAATTCAATTTGCGCGACGGCGATTTTATAAAGGGACAGAGCAAGAAAAACGACGGAAATAAAGCCGCAGCCATTTCCGAAATATTTACTTTAAACGGCGAAGTACCGATGGAAAACAGGCGCAGGATTGAATTTGACGATCTTGTCCCGCACTATCCCACCGAGAGATATACGCTTTCCGAAGGATATGCGCAAAACGATTACTCTATCCGGTGTCTGGATTTGTTTGCACCGATAGGTAAAGGTCAGCGCGGACTTATAGTCGCACCTCCCAAGGCGGGCAAAACTACGTTGCTTAAAAAAATCGCCAATTCGATATGCGCTAATTATCCGGCGACTCATCTTATAACTCTGCTTATAGACGAACGCCCCGAGGAGGTTACAGACATACGCGAGAGCGTAGGCGGCGAGGTGGTATCTTCTACTTTCGACGAGAGTGTGGAACACCATGTGAAACTTGCCGAACTCGCGCTTAACCGCGCCAAAAGGTTGGTTGAAAACGGTAAGGACGTGTTCATTTTACTCGACAGTATAACCAAACTCGCAAGGGCGTATAACGCCATTGCGCCGTCGTCGGGCAAAACGCTTACGGGCGGTATAGATATTTCGGCTTTGCAAAGCCCCAAAAAATTCTTCGGCGCGGCACGTAATATCGTAAACGGCGGCAGTTTAACCATAATCGCCACCGCGCTTATCGACACGGGCAGTAAAATGGACGAGGTTATTTACGAGGAATTCAAAGGTACGGGCAACATGGAAATACATTTGTCGCGCGAACTTTCCGAAAGAAGGATTTTCCCCGCGATAGACCTTTTCCGCTCGGGAACGAGAAAGGACGAATTGCTTTTGTCCGGGGAAGAGTTGAATTGCGTAAACACGATACGCAGATTGTTGCAAAACGATAAGCGGGCAAGCGAGTCTATGCTCGATATGATGGCAAAGACCGCCGATAACGAAGATTTCGTTCAGCGTGTGCCGGAGTGGCTTAAAATGGTTTCGCCTAATCGTCCGTAAATTTTTTCACGGGCGATTTCGTCCATTCTTTCAGGGTGGAACTGTATTCCGAGTATACCTTTGCCGAAAGCAATCGCCTCGGGTACGCCGTCCTCGGACGACAGCAGGACTTTTCCGTTTTTCGCAACGGGGTCGCAGTATTGTCTGTGGCACGAGTTTACCTTTTTAAAACCGATAAAGTCGCCGTTTACGTAATGGCTAACGTCGCCGGCGGAAGAATAATGACCGTTGCAAAAGGAAAGACCGCCGCCGAAATAAACGTTTATTATCTGCAATCCGCGGCATATTCCCAGTACCGGCAATTCGCGGGCGACAAAATAATCCAAAGCGTCTAATTCCGCCTTATCGCGTACTATATTAACTTCGTAAGACGGCGTTTTACCGCCGTAGAAAGCGGGCAGAATATCCCCGCCGCCTATAAGCAGCAACGCCGAATACTTTTTATTTTCAGGCAGAGGAAATATGCAATCGTATTTTATTTTCGCTTGCGACAGCGCGTCGAGATAGGTTTTCGGCGGTTTATTTGACAGAACCAGCACTTTATTTGACATAATTTATTATATTACAATTTACTAAAAGGCGTTACCGATGAAAAGAATAGGAATGATAGTTGCGCTCGAAAGCGAACTTTTGCCGCTGCTAAAAAGCGTAAACGTAAAATTACGTACCGAAAAGCGCGGCGCATACGGCGCGGCACGTTTTAAAATAGGCAAAAACGAAGTAATATGCATAAACAGCGGCGTAGGAGAAATATCCGCGGCGGCTGCCACGCAGTATCTTATAACCGCGTATAATCCCGATTTTATCATAAATTTCGGCGTGTGCGGCAGTCTTAAAAAAGAACTCGGTTTAAAAACCGTCGTTTTTGTCAAGGGCGTGGTGCATTACGACTTCGACACTTCCGCAATAGATAAATGCGAAGCGGGCAAATACGAAAATTACGATTCCGCGATTATACCCGTAAACGAAGTCTTGTTAAAATCGGCTTTAAGCGCGGATAGCGGCGTACAGACGGTTATTTGCGCCTCGGGCGACAAATTCATTGCCGACGAAAGCGTAAAAGCGAGGCTTGCCGAAACTTACGGCGCAAGCATTTGCGAGATGGAGAGCGCGGGCGTTATTTTAACCGCAGATAAAAACGACGTGCCGTGTCTTATAGTCAAAGCCGTTTCCGATGCGGAAGGCGGTGCGTCCGATTACGAAACGTTTATGCACGAAGCGGCAATGCGTTACGTCGACTTTCTGATAAAATTCATTACTTTGCAATAATTTGCCGATACTTTACTTATGAAAAACGACAAAAAAATTAAAATAGGGCTTGCGCTCGGCAGCGGCGGAGCAAAAGGCACGGCCCTTATAGGCGCGTTGCGCGCTTTCGAAGAGGCAAATCTCTCTTTCGATATAATTGCGGGTACGAGCATAGGCAGCGTTGTCGGCGCGTTATATGCGCGCGGCTATACTTCCGAAGATATGATGAATTTAAAAGACGAATCGGGGCTTGCCGATCCGCGCTCTTTAATTGCTTTCACTCTCGGAACGGCTTCGCTTAAAGACGCCATAAGCGGTTTTATCGGCGGCGCGTATTTTTCCGACCTTAAAAAACCTTTCACTGCCGTTGCGACTAACCTTGACAGCGGCGAGGAAGTAGATATGTCGTCGGGCGATCTTGCAAGCGCGCTTGCCGGGTCCTGCGCCATTCCGCCCGTTTTCAGGGCGGTGAACCGCGACGGAATGCGGCTCGTAGACGGCGCGTTCGTCAACTACGTTCCTGCGGACGTTGTTAAGCGCGGCGGCGCGGACGTGGTTATTTCTATAAATCTGGGTAAAGGGCAGGACGATAACTCGCATATAAAACGTATTTTAGACGAACTTTATCCCGAAAACGGCGTAAAACGAGCCAACAGGAGCA
>ENA-UERK01002327-UERK01002327.1-human-gut-metagenome-genome-assembly--contig:-NODE-2327-length-12602-cov-12.353613_pt1 | contig 12602 bp, 11 predicted proteins | sample MGYA00242957_ERZ507957 | MGnify/ENA primary metagenome ERZ507957 (study PRJEB26167, sample SAMN06115538) | human gut metagenome | host: Homo sapiens | place: China:Heilongjiang | collected 2015-11-06... | reverse complement strand
ATAAAATCATGCAAGCGTGAAGGAAGTCTGGATTCTGATATACAAAATGAAAAACCAAACGATATAAGAAAACTTTTCTTTTATCATATTCTTTATAGGAGATTTTATTAAAGAAATCAAACCATTCATTTTTTCCTCTAAACTTAAACGGGAACAAATCTGGTCTTAACCATCCCTTGAAAAAATATTGTAAAAACTTTCTGTATAATTTATCCTCTTCCTCAGTACGGCTTTTAAGATTAACATTAAATTCAAACAATCGCTCCCAGTAGTTATCAAACAACTCTTCATCAATAATTGCCACATCAATATCTGACTCGTCTTGAATTTCACGAAATCTTTTTTGAGGAGCTATACTAAATCCCAACTTTGCTGAACCTACTACGATAATATTATTTTTGCTCTGCACTGGAAATTGTGAGGAGATATCTTTTTTTAAATTATAATACTTTTGATCATAATCATTGAATATTACTGGTATTCCAAAACAAATATATTTCTCAACCAGTTCTTCATCGGTATAATCTTCATTTTTTAATTCTTGAATAAATTCTTCTTTTGTTATCATCTTCATTATCTCCAATTTTACATTAAGGGCAACACCGCACAATTCCCGCCTAACGGCTTAGGCACCACTCCGGCGGCTAGAATTATGCGGTATTGCCTAAGCAAAATCATAGCTGCATTTTATACACAAAAAAATTTATTTGCTTAATCACGCTCCATCATAGATATCTGCCACACGAAATTGTAAACAATCCTAACTTCCTGAACCTTCTGCCCATCAACTTTCTTGACTTCACCCACAAGAATCTGGCTGATAAGGCGGTTCAGCACCGTTTCATCCAACTTCTTAATAGTGGCATACTGCCGGATCTCCCGGATAAAGGTGCGGACTTCACTTTCCTGGGCATCGGACTGCTGAAGCATTCGCATCAGTTCCTGCAAGTGGCGCTGATTTTCTTCCTGCTCCTGTTCCATGGTGGCAGTCAGCTTCACAAATCGCTGTTCGGAAAGGATACCCTTTGCTTTATCGGTATAAAGGTTCAGGAACATCTCGTCGATTTCACGGTTTCTGGCTTCCAGTCGCTCACGCTCTTTCTGCATCTGAGAGGCATCTGCCATATATCTGTGTTCCATCCGGCTGCTCAGCCGCTGATAAAAAGCATCCGCATCTTTGAGTGCAGTCTTTGCCATCTCCTGAATATCCTTCAGCACAAGGTTGTATAAATCTCTGGCTTCGATTTTGTGGCTGGTACAGGCGTTCTTACCCAACCTGTTGTAGGTCTGGCAAATGTAATACGACTTATCAATCGGTTCCCGCTGTTCGCCAGTAAAACGGTTCTTTCCGGTTCTGCCGACCTTTTCATACCGCACCTGCATGGACTTTCCGCAGGTCGCACAATAAATGATACCGTGGAACAAGTTGTAGAACGGGCAGGCATTACCATTCATAATGGTTGGTCTGCGGTCGATCAGCTCCTGAACCTTATCCCATTCTTCCGGGGACACGATGGCTTCATGACAGTTTTCAATGATTTCCCATTCCTCACGGGGAACAATGTCATAGGTGTTGGAGCGAATGCCTTTCTGGTGCGTCCGAAAAACCAGATGAGCACCTTTATAAAAGGGATTTCGCAGGATATGGCTGATTCTGGAACCAGCCCAATAGTAATAATTTTCTTGACACTCTGTGTTGGACTTCACATGGGTGACGGGGATTTTTTCTTCCATCAGCTTTTTGGAAATTCTCATGCACCCTAGCCCATCCAGTGCATAGTCATAAATCTTGCGGATAATCGGTGCTGTCTTTGGATCAATGATGAGATGCCCTTTATCCTCCGGATCACGCATCAAGCCCAACGGCGGTGTCCCTCCACAGAATTTTCCCTGTCTGGAACGGATTGTGATACCGCTCAAAACCTTCTTGGATATATCTCGGCTATACATATTGTTTAGGATATTCTTAAAGGGCGTGATGTCCATTTCCCGACGGGTCAGACTGTCCACTCCATCCGTAATGGCGATATACCGAACATTATGCTTAGGGAAGAAGATTTCAATATAGCTACCAGCTTCAATATAATTTCTTCCCAGTCTGGACAGGTCTTTTGTGATGACACAACCAATTTTACCAGCTTCAATATCAACGATCATACGCTGAAAGGCAGGACGATTGAAATTGCGACCTGTGTAACCGTCATCCACATAATACTCATCCTGAAACATTCCATTTTTCTCTGCAAAGTCCCGAAGCATGATTTTTTGATTGCTGATGCTCATGCTCTCGTTATCACCACCATCATCCAAAGAAATGCGGCAATAGAGAGTTGTAATTTTCTGATTTTCTTGTTTTTTCCTGCTCATAGTAAACTCCTTCTATGAACAGGGACACGATAGTTGTATTATACCATGTCCCTGTTACAAACTCAAATAGTCTTTAAGCCGCTTTTTGTTCTGTTTCGTGATTTTCCAGCCATTTTTCAAACTGTTCACAGGTCTGGCGCTCAATTACCTGTTCAAAGGCTTCCTGCATGGTTTTGTCCCCGGAAAACTCACGAACCACTACAAACTGGACTTTTTTATTCTGCTTCTTGTTTTTCTCCATAGGCTACCTCCATAGAAAATGCCAGACAAAGGATACTGGCAACGAAGTCCGGCAAGAGACCTCAAAAAACCTGTAAACAATCGTCTGGCTTGCGATTCTTACTTTTCATTTTTTCTTATAAAATATCGTTGCTTTCGTTGCCGGAAACATAGATAGATAATAAAAACCCTTTATTCACGGACTTTTTCTATATCAAAACCATAGATTTACCAGCAATGAACCCGGCAACCAACTGGCAACCATCCCAGCAACAGACCGTCATTGTCAGGCGATCCATTCCTTCGGAAGTTCCAACTGGCGGCATTCTTCCTCACTCAGTTCCACAAATCCACCTTCGTTGCCGGGCAGTTCGTTGCCGGAAGTGTCCCGTTCCCAGCCCTTTTGTCTGCCATATCCGGCGAACATCCGGGGATTGGAAAAAGGCTTCCAGCCGGTCACGACTGTGTTCATGATCTCGTTAATATTGTGCAGCTGCCACCGCTTCGGCTCATCAAAGGTGTGTCCCAGTGCCTCCTTGAACAGTTATTTGGAGCAGACCATGTTCCCGGTGTAGTGTTCCAGAAAACCCTGTATTTGTCCGGCGTCGGTGTCCTCCGGCATGAAGTCCTTCTGCACCTCCACCAGTTGGTGCTGAATAGTCTTGCTGAATTTCATGGAATACTTTCCGCTGCGGTAAATACTCATGGCTTCTGCCCACACCTGCAAGAGATAAGCTCTGGAAGCGTCCTCATCCTCCAAAATGTGAACCTCTGCATTCTCCGGGTAAATCATGATCGGGAGAAAGCGCCGGTTCCCGGCACGATCCAGCGGCAGGAAGTCCAGCGTATTCGAGGAACCACCGAACACCCACTGTCTAAGCCGGTCTTTCGGCTGTGATTCATAAGGTGTCCGGTAGGTTTCCTTCTGTCGGCTAATAAAGGAGCGAATTTCTTCAATGCTCTTTGCACTGCTGGTGGCAAGCATCTCTGACATCTCGATGATCCAGTGACCTTGCAGCTTTTGGAATACCCGGTCGTCATCCAACTTTTTCAAGTCATCAGAGAACCATTCGTCTCGGATTGCCAGTAGTCGGAAGAAGGTGGACTTCCCGGCACCCTGACCGCCCACCAAACAAAGCATTTCCTCATATTTTGAACCAGGACGGAATACCCGACGTATAGCACCCAGTAGGAAATGTTTCAGCATTTCTTCCACATAGTCACTTTCATCAGCACCAAGAAAATGGTGCAGACAGGATCGGATGCGTGGTGTACCGTCCCAGACAAGGCTGTTCAGCACATCCTGAATTGGATGGTAACAATTTTCGTTTGCTACGATAGAAAGTGCAGCCGTGATCTTCTTCTCACTGGTCAGCTCATAATTTCTCTCAAAATAGAGGAGAAGATATTTCACATCGGTATCCGTCAGGGCACTGGTATTCCTGCGCCAGCCCAAGTCCTGTACAATGTCTACCCGGTCTGTCAGGAGATTAAGCTGGATGGCATCCCGCAGGAGTGGATCGCAACAGAACACAATCCGGCAGTTGTCGATGGTGTTGGCTGTTTTTCCCTTGTCGGTAACAGAAAGGCTCTGCCGCACCTCATCAACGCTCTGTTCCGGCGCTATGGCTTCGGCTGCGCTCATCACAGCCTGCTGGGTGGCTGGCGATAAACTCTGATATTCGCTGTTCAATTTTCCTCACCTCTTTTCCATACTCAGCAACTACAAAAGCTCGTTCTTCTATGCTGTCAGACAGAAGAAGATCCAACAGATATTCGATATATGGCTGCCTGTGCAGAGCCTCCACAAACAAAGGATTCCAGTCTTCCTCCGGTTGTTTGGGCGCATATTCTTCTTTCCATCGTTCCAGCAAACGCAGGTAGTCGCACAGCACCCGAACGCATTTCTGCTCTGCCTGCCGGTATCGCATTTCCTCGCTGATTTTTCTTTTGATTACTCTCTTTTGTGGCGGATCGTGGCCTTTGCGGTCAAAGCTGATTGAGAAGTCCTCTGCCAGCTTTAAGGCAGCTTCTTTACTGCTTAGTCCAAAAAAAACGGGAAGTGAAATCAATCACATCTCCATCTGCCTGACAGGCAAAACAATGGAACCGTCTGTCCACCTTCATGCTGGGATGCTTGTCATCGTGAAACGGGCAACAAGCCATCCCGTTGCGTCCTACTGAAATTCCATAAACCAAAGCAGCCTGCCTTGTGGTAACAGACTGTTTTACTGCTTCAAATACATTCAATTTTCGCACCTCCAATCCAAAATAAAAGGCACCCAATTTCTTTCAAAATCAGATGCCTGTCAAAGTTCCATATTCTGTTTTTTCTGTTTCTCCTGTGCCTGTTTTTCGCTATCCCTTTTTCTTTGCTCCTCCATTCCTCGACGAAGCGCTTCCACAATGGAAGGCTTTGTCTGTTTTTTGATTTCTTCTGTGACAGCCTTCTTCTTATCCGCATGATGCAGCGTAGCCTTCATTTTTTCCAGTGTAGACTACATTGCTTTTCGGATTCTGCGTACCACCCCATCCAGCCTTGCCACCGCATAGTCCCGTTCCTTTTTCGGCGCTTTTCGCTCCGGGGATTGCAGCCATGCTTTGGTATCCTCAATCATATCAATATCTTCCTGATGGCTCATGGTTTTTATCTCGTCTGTTACCAATTCCACCGCCTTGTCATAAGCAACGCTGGACACCTCATCAATCAGGCTGTCCACATCCTCAATTTTCAGAGTCAGTTCCTCCAGCTTCAGTTCCTGCTGGACAAGTTTTTCTTTTTGCTTCATCAGGATATAATCCTGCTTTTCCAGATACGCCCGCCCACCATAGGATGGCTCCTGCTCCAGATGCACCCCATGCTTGCGGCTGATGTCAAAAAGCATCGTGCGGCATACTGCACCAAAAGTCTGTTTACGATTATTGTGTTTGCCCTTGGGCTTACTCGGATCAGGCAATTCAACCCCCAGTTCCTCCAGCGCCTTTTCCTGCTGGGGACACATCTCCCCATATCGGTTTTTACAGTCAAATACATGGCGCTCATGGATATGGGGTGTACCCTCATCCAGATGCAGCGCCCAGTCCAGAATGTGGATATGGGAACCAAATCGCCGTTCAAACTCCTCGTAAAATTCGCTGACAATGAGTGCCAGAGTACCCAGTGGAATGGATTCTTCCATGGTCCCGATCTGGTAGATACTTTCCTCTGGACAGGTCTTGTTATTTTTCAAAAGATCCTCCACAGTGCGGTTGCGCTCAATGTGCCGGGTTTTCTCGTTCCGGGCATTCTGGGCATCCACATGGTCGGAATAATGCTCATAGTAATACATCCTCTCAATTTCCTCAAAGCTGAAATCCGGTTGCTCTGGGTTTTCCCGAATGTCGTGGGTTGTAAAGCCCCGGTAACAGTCCCAGTACATATTTTTTCTGGCACGCTCAGAATCAATATGTTCGCTATTCTCCAAGTCAAACCGACGGTCATTGTGCCGGGGATTATAGGTGCCATGCTTGCCAGAGCGTCCATTGTGCCGTGTCAGTTTCAATTTTCATCCCTCCCAATCTTTGTTGCGTTTCCCAAAAGGGCGTAGCGGCGAAGCCGCCAAACCTGTGAGTTTCTGCGTCAGGTAATACCCAGTACAAGTTGACGCAGGCATCAACTTTCCCTTGGCAAGGCGTTTCACCCTTGACCCGATAATGGCTGCCGCCCTTAACCTGCCAATGGGCGTTGCCCCTTGACCCCAACAGGGCGCTGCACCCCTGTACCCAGCACAAAGGGATTGCATCCCTCTGTACTCCTACTCGAAAAAGCTGACGGTAAAAAACACGACCAGCCAGCTTTTCCGATTTTTGAAGAAGGCTTCTCAATCGCCTTCTTCAAAAAGAAAAACCGATGCATTTCTCTTTTACGAAAAACGCATCGGTTCTTTGCACTAATTTTTATAGCGTGGTTTTATTGTTGCATCATTCCGGCAGGCTCAGGAAACCTTGCAGCAATGCACCGGGGAACTGAAACCTTTTCTCTGTCCCTCCGAACACTACAACAATCAAACCGCCCTGGATTTCTTTTACAGTCCCCATGCCAAATGCTTTATGCCGAAGCTGACTGCCAACCATAACACGGGACAAATCCACCTGCTTGTGTGGTGCAGATTCTGCCGGTTTTGGCGCTGGTGGAGTATAGCGTGGCTTTTCCAAGTGCCGCCCATACACAGCCGATCTTTCTGCAACCTTCTGTGAATACTGCTTTTCCTTTTTGGGCTGATCCATATCCCTGACAGCTTCCGCAAAATACAGAAACGGTTTTTCCGGCAAATCATCTGCTGAAGGGATCGGTGCTTCCATCGAAGCCTGTTGCAGAGCAAACATACTGTTATAGTCAGCATCCGAGATAACCGTATCCCAGCCGCCACGATTCTCACCTTCACGCCGGTCAATGCCTGTGTAGCTCAAGCTGGCATCTTCGTATCTCTTGAACTTATAAACAGCATCATTCATCAGCGAATCATTGAACACCCCGAGAGATACCAGCAACTCGAAATCTTTAACATCCAGACCTGTTACTTTTTTGAAAAGTCCCGGCTCCAGCTGTGTGATGACATCCTTCAAACAGCGCTCCCGGTAATCAGTCAGATACATGAAAACGGGAATACGGGTAGCAAACTTAATCAGCTTTTCCTGAATCTGTTTGCGTTTGGATTTGTACTCTTTTTCTTCCTCGCTCAGCTCTTTTTTCTGTTTTGGCGTAAGTTTTTCTGTACCCTCTTTCTTTGCCTTTTTTACGGCTTCGGACTTGTTGATAATGGTCTGTATATCCTCGTTCAGACTGCGGAACCCTTCAATTTTCATCAAAGCATCCATCGCCGCTGGATTAGCCATCAAACGGGAAAGCGTATCGTTGTCCACATTGACAAGCAGCGCACTTTCCCATCGTTTGGCAAGCAGGGTAGCAGATGTACCTGCCATAGCGATGTCCAGAACCTCGCCTGCATCAATCTGCCGCATGGTGCTACCATCGTAAGCGATGACCGGAAGAAAATTGATAAACTCCGCCACCTTCTTTTCCGGGTTACCTTCATCAATGTTCAAACGGCAGCTGTAATCGGAAATCTGTTTGAGCGCTCGGTCAAGAGCAAAGTCAAACACATAGCATTCCTTTTTGACAATTTCTTTTTTGCCGCCGTCCGTTGTGATTTCCCACGGGCTTTGCACACGAAACGCCGCCTGAAAATAGGTTTCCGGGCTGGACAGATTTCGTAACATAAAAATGCCTGCCCACGGCTTGACTGTAACACCCGTTGTCAGCTTGCCGCAGGAGAGGGTTATGGTCTTGCTTTCCAATGGGTCACGCATGGATTTTTGCACTGGCTCCAGAGCTGTCGCACCAATTCCAGCACCTGTACCTGCACAGACATTGATGGTGTAATCATGATAGAACGTATTCTGCTTCTGCATCAGCAGATTTTTCATCGCATAACAGGAAGCTACATTGGGGAGAAACCAAAGCGTATGCTGCAACACATTCAGCAGGCGTACATCGGCATACGGCATGGCGGGTTTTTTTGCTCCAAGCTTCAAATCATCCACGCTGGTTTCCAGATAAGCACCCCGAATGAGATCCAGCCACTGCTGCACCTCATTTTCATAGACAAAGCAAGCGTCCGCACCTTTGCCTTTGGCAGAGAAAAATACATTCAGATCAAACTCATTGAACTCTCCCTGCATAGCGATCTGACGGATACTATCCGGGATGCGGTAAGTCATCATCACCATGCGGGGAAGTGCGGCATAAGGATTTCTGTCACCCGGCCAGTTTTCCTTTGCCCGCTGTTCATCCGAGTATGTCCAGTTGTAAATCTGATCCTCAATAAACTCACCGGAATTCAGCGCCCGAAACGGCGTACCGGACAGATACAGATAATACATTGTTGTGATGGGGAGAAACGTTTCATCATAGGCGTTGCCACGGTCATACTTATCCATATCCTCACTGTCGTAGCTGTCCTCGTCCTCCTGCTCAAACAGCTTTTTGGCTGTATCCTTCCATGCTCCGAAGTGGTACTCGTCAAAGATAACCAAATCCCAGTTAGTGGAATGTACCCACTCGTTTTTTGCCTTGATACCGCCGGTTTCTTTATTCACTCCCAAATAGTCCTGAAAAGAGCCGAAGCAGACGATGGGGCGGGACTTGTCCGCCGTTTCATAGGTCAGTTCTGCATTTCGGCTGATAAACTGCCAGCCCTCAAAATCGATATGGCTGTTCAAGTCCTCCTGCCATGCACTGACGACAGCCGGCTTGAAGGTCAGAATCAGAATCCTCTTGAATCCCATTCGTTTTGCAAGCTGATAAGACGCAAAGGTTTTGCCGAAGCGCATTTTGCAGTTCCACAAAAACTTAGGGTAGCGTGTAGAGTCCTCCTCATAAGCTCTCTGAAAATAAGCGGCGGTTTTATCCACGGCTTCCTGCTGTTCCGGACGCATGGAGAAGCTGTTGACTCGATTCTCCACATTGGCAGTATGGTTTTTGACGGCCAGCACAGCCGCCCGGACATCATTTACCGTACAGCGAAACCATTCACCGCCCATACCTGTAATCTGTTTTCTTTTCAAGACACGATGAACATCATGGTCAGTAAACGAGGAACCGTCCGGATACATGGCACTTTCCCGGTAGACGATTCGATAAGGAACGCTGCCGTCCGGTCGTTTGGTGGGGTACTGCTGGGCAACACGCTTGTCCACATCAATGGCGGTATAGCCCACCTTCAAAAGCCCTTGATACTGCGGGTTTGTGTCTTCGTAGGCGTAAATCATCGGGTGGGCATTGGGGCGTTGCGGGAAGAAATCAGTTGCCATTGTCGTCACCACCTATCGTTGCTATGCGAGAGTCAATGTAACTCCATTCTTTCTCTGAAATACCCCACATTTTGCAAAGCATTTTATCCGTATATTGCCCTTGATAAGTTTCTAAATCCGGAATAAAGCAGAAGTTTTTCTTCGTCACATCTTGCGACACCACTGTTTGTAGCAATAAGAAACGAACGATTTTAGTAAAGATGTAAGATTTATAAGCTAATACTTCTTCTTCCGTATCAAATGCTCCTGCAACAATCCACGATTCTGTGCAGCATTCACCAGGTTTTGCAATCCGTGTATTCCCGTCATAGTAGAAACCTACTGGTTTTGAAAAATCAGTCTGTCCTGCTATGGGTGCTTTGGGAACTAAAAGTTTCCATTTATGAAGATACCCTTTAGAATTGTCCACATCTCTTAAATTTGCAAATTTTAATCCTATCTTTTGGATAAACCAACATGGCACACCCGATGCACACGGAGTATAGTTGGTGGGAAGTCCAAATGGTTTTCTGGAAGATACTCTATCGCTTAATGTTCTTTTCTCAGTAGCATTCTCCTGTACTTTTCGCACAATTTCTACCGCCAAATTTTGGCGAATAAAAATCTCATATTCATCAAGATACCTATTTACGCAAGTAGGGGTATTCTGATTAAAATTTACAACCTCACATATTCCCATATTATCTCTATCCCACAAAAAATAAGATGCACCACCTGCTAAATCAACCCCCGGAAAAACATCTTTGAAGTTTTCGTAATCAACTAATTTTCTGATATGTCTATCGGAAAGCATAGTCTTACGGAAATCATCAAGTCCTTTTCCGCCGGAAAACCATCTGGACGGAATAATCATCGTCATATAGCGTGGTCTTAATTTCTTTGCCTGCTCCACAAATAGCTGATATATTGGTTTTGCACTCTTTCCATTTCCACCATCAGATAGCTGATATGGCGGATTACTGATTATGACATCAAATTTCATCTTGAATATCTCCTCCGGTTTGATCGTATGTATCCACTCATAAGCATGGGTTTCCAGCTCGTCCCCTCGCTCGTATTCACTCTTGGACGCACAGCAAAACAGGCATTTGCCGTTTTGCCAGCGGTGCGGTATCCGCTTGTATCGGATGTTGCCGCTGGTGTCCTCAAAAAGCGTGATGGAATACTTGCTGTTGGGATACTTGGAACAATACACACTTCTCCGGGAGAGAAGGCTGGTCAGCTCGGTAATTGCGATACCATACAGCTGCTTGTGAAAAATATGGTCGATGCGTTCCTGTAAATCCGGGATTTCCTCTTTCAAGCCCTCAATCAGGCGTTTGGCAATTTCCCGCAGGAACACCCCGGACTTACAGGCTGGATCGAGAAATGTTGCGCTGCTGTCATGCCACAGTTCTTCCGGCAGCATATCCAGCATCCGGTTTGCCACCTCTGGCGGCGTGAACACCTCATCGTTGGACAGATTCGCCAGACAGGTGAGCACATCCGGGTTATACATACTGCTGTAAAAATCACTCATAATCCTGCACCCTCCTGTAATCGGTCAACGGATATTCCCTGATGGGCGATGGGATAAATGCCTGAACTTCTTCGTCATACTCCCAGCCGATCATGAAAATATTCATCTGCTCCTCATGTCCGTTCAGAAGCTCATCAAGTGCAAAATCACGGCGCTTCATCTGATTGCCTGTAACAAGGCTCCACTCTGCAAAAACAATAGGGGAACCGTCTGCTTGGAGCATGGTAAGCGCATCTCCACACAGAATATTTTTGCGCAGGATAAACCGTACCGCTTCCCGGCACTGTTCGTTTGCCTGAGCTTTGGCATTGGCGGTATATTTCTTGTCCCAGATGTCAAACAGCCGCTGACGGCATTCCTCTGCGTTATCATCCAAAATGTCAACTCCGTACAGGCTGGTCATTGCCAGTACCGAGTACCGTTCATAATCAAAGGGGCTTTTCCCATAACGACTTTTTACTACTGCCAGCTTCCGGCGGAGAACTTCCGCAAGAAAATTCCCGTTTCCACAGGCAGGCTCCAAAAATCGGCTTTCTATTCGTTCTGTTTCCTGTTTTACAAGGTCGCACATGGCTTTTACTTCACGCTCGGCAGTGAATACCTCGCCGTGATCCGCCACACGCTGCCTTGATTTCACCTGTTGTTCTGCCATTTCTTTACACCTCATATATCCATGCGCTGACAGAAAGGCAACTACCTACAAGATGGTGTACCTTTTCGCAGGTGTATTTTCAGGTGTTTGAAAAATGGCAAAAGGACTTTTGTTCACAGATTTTGTATGGAAAAAGCCGGTGTTCTGTGGTATCATTTTCTTATAGCTAAAAAGCAAGCATTTTACAGGAAGGTACACATTCCTGTAAAAACACCTGCTTACAACAACTTAGCTTTTTCGTAAATCTCTGCACGATAGCGAAAGGTGGAAAGCGGCATCCCGCACAACTTTGCAGCAGCTGTGCCGGTGATTTTTCCATTTTTCCATTGTTGGTATAGGTGGTGGAAATTTTCCGGTAAAGGCTTTGGTGGGCGACCAAAGCGGACACCTCTTGCTTTGGCGGCAGCAATTCCTTCTGCTTGGCGCTGTCGGATATTGGTGCGTTCATTTTCTGCCACAAAGGACAATACTTGCAGCACAATATCGCTGAGGAATGTCCCCATTAGGTCTTTTCCCCGACGGGTATCCAGCAAAGGCATATCCAGCACCACGATGTCAATTCCTTTTTCCTTGTTCAGTATCCGCCATTGCTCCAGAATTTCAGAATAGTTACGCCCCAGACGGTCGATGCTCTTGATATAGAGCAGATCGTCTTTTTTTAGTTTCCGTACCATTTTCCGGTACTGAGGACGTTCAAAATCCTTACCAGATTGCTTATCGATAAACAAATTTTTCTCTGGGATAGAAAGGTCTTTCAGTGCAAGAATCTGCCTGTCCTCATTCTGTTCTCTGGTGCTGACACGGATATATCCATACAAATTTCCCATTGCTTTTTCCCTCCTTTCTCTCGACCGGGAAAACAGCTCCCGCACCGAATATTTTTCATTTTCTATGGTACTGGATACTTGATACTCCCGAATAAACAGACTGTGAAAATGCCGGGTGCAGACCCGGCATTTTGCAGTCACTTGCCCTGTAATCAGGCACTTTCCT
>ENA-UERK01002322-UERK01002322.1-human-gut-metagenome-genome-assembly--contig:-NODE-2322-length-12611-cov-51.670656_pt1 | contig 12611 bp, 10 predicted proteins | sample MGYA00242957_ERZ507957 | MGnify/ENA primary metagenome ERZ507957 (study PRJEB26167, sample SAMN06115538) | human gut metagenome | host: Homo sapiens | place: China:Heilongjiang | collected 2015-11-06... | reverse complement strand
ATCGGTTTCATGGTTGTAGTATTAGTTGATAGTTCCGTTGCTGCTGTCGCTGGCTTTGTGATTGTCGGCTGCGGTGCCGCCAATGTTGTTCCTCAATTGGTTTCCTTTGCGGCACATATCAAAGGAATGGCTGTACACAACATTATCAGTTTCATTAATGCCCTTGGATATTCGGGGATACTCCTCGGTCCTGTACTAATCGGATTCGTAGGGAAACATTATGGTTTACATATATCATTTATCGGTATTGCTGTTTTTGTTTTAATTGTTGCGGTTGTTTCGTCTATAATATTAAAGTCCAAACGGACTATATCGTAAACAGATATAAGCTAATAATGGCTATACAATTCCCCAAAAGGGGAAAGTAAAGAGTTTCACGCTTATAGGGCAATGTCATCCAAACTGATAGTATTATTGCAAATTCTTTATTCCACCATTTCCGCCACGCACTCGATCTCCGCCGCCTCTTTCTGACGACAAACATACAGCAAATAGTTGAGAGTACCAAACTTTCGGCTATCTTTTTGCATAAAGTAAGCAGTTTCTGTATATCTATTCACTATTTGTAAGTTTTTTGCCTAATATATGCATAAAATTATCAAATTATTAGTGTATATCGAAAATAATGCGTAACTTTGCAGCCGCAAACAGTTATCAATTATCAAGAAGGCGGCTATAAGTTCCGCTAATGAGTATTAAGTTAGAAGAAAATGGCATATACAAGACTGAGTGCTGCCGAAGCGGCAGCGATGATTAACGATCAAGATAACATCGGATTGAGTGGTTTTACCCCTAATGGCGTGCCAAAGGCTACATTCCGCGAACTCTCCAAGAGAGCCGTGGCTGAGCATGAGGCAGGTCGTCCTTTTCAAGTGGGTATCCTGACGGGAGCTTCCACCTCGCAGAGTATCGAAGGTGACATGGCAGCAGCCCATGCCATCAAGTTCCGTGCGCCATTTTCTACCAACAAGGACTTTAGAACTCATACAAACCTGGGCGAGATAGACTATGAGGATATGCACCTCGGTCACATGGCTGAGCGTCTGCGCCGTGGCTTCTATGGCGAGATAGACCTTGCCATCATCGAGGTATCAGACCTAGAGGAAGGCGAAACCATCTGCAAGGCTTTCCTTACATCTGCTGGTGGCATCGTACCTACCATCGTGCGCCTAGCCAAGAAGGTGCTTATCGAGAAGAATACCTTCCACAGTCCTGCTTCCCGTTATCTGCACGATGTATATGAGATAGCAGAATGCCCATTCCGCACGCCTATTCCTATATTGAATGTGGGTGATAGAATCGGCAAGGAATATGTAGAGATTGATGCACATAAGATTGTGGGTGTGGTGGAATGCAACATTCCGGAAGAGGCGCGTGCCTTCAAGCCACTCGACCCTGTAACCGAACAGATGGGACATAATGTGGCTGATTTCCTGGTCAGCGACCTGAAGAAGGGACATATTCCTCCTCAGTTCCTGCCTTTGCAGAGCGGAGTGGGCGTAACTTCCAATGCCGTTCTTGAGGCATTGGGACAGAATCCTAACGTGCCTGTATTCAGCGTCTATACCGAAGTGGTTCAGGATGCTGTAGTGAAATACATGCGTGAGGGAAGAATCAAGGATGCATCCTGCTCTTCGCTCACCGTAACAAACGAGACTTTGAAAGAGGTGTATGATGATATTGATTACTTCAAGAAGCATCTCACCATCCGCCAGAGCGAGATTTCCAACTCTCCGGAGGTAATCCGCCGACTGGGTGTCATCGCCATGAATACCGCCATCGAGTGCGATATCTATGGCAACGAGAACTCCAGCCACATCTGCGGCAGCAAGCTGATGAATGGTATCGGTGGTTCGTGCGATTACGAGCGAAATGGCTACATCTCTATCTTCACCACCCAGAGTACCACCAAGAACGGTTGCATTTCAGCCATCGTTCCGATGTGCAGCCATGTAGATAGCACCGAGCACGATGTGGATGTTATCGTTACTGAGCAGGGAGTCGCCGATCTTCGCGGCAAGGGTCCTTTGCGCCGTGCCAAGGAGATTATCGAGAACTGTGCGCACCCGGATTATCGTCCAATGCTTCGCGAATACTTGAAATTTGCAGAAAAGGGGCACGAGCCACAGAGCATGCGTGCCGCCCTCGCCATGCACGATACCTTCCTGAAGAAGGGAGATATGAGACTGACCGACTTCGGAGAATATCTGAAATAAGGAAGATTACCGCATAAACATAAAAAAGGCACCAGGCTGTTTCCATCAACGGAATACAACCTGATGCCTTTATTTTTTTATCTATAAACCCGCAGCTTATTTCACAATAGAAGTAACAGGGTTTCTGGTGCCCTTCATGCCAACCAGGAATGCCTTTGCCGAACCAAACTTCAGGAACATATCCAGGCGTACAGGCACATGATTCTCATCATCGGTGATATAGAAATCTACGATTTTCTTCCATTTACCATCGTCAATCTCCATATATTCAAGACGCAGGCAACGATACTTCACGCCGTTGTCAGCCTTGACCGTAACCTTGCCACCATACTTCAACTGAGCCGGATTACGACCGCCGCCATCACAGATAGGGAACTTGACGCAATGTCCCCGCTTCCAGTTGGCAGGATCAAAGCTGCGGGCACGGAGGAAGATGTTCATCATGTCGAAAACACAATCCTCGTAGGAAGCCTTCTTCCATTTATGCTCGCCATTCTTATTCTGATAATGCAGGTTTACATTGCATTTGCCACCGGCATAATTATAGAAAACCTCATCTACGGTATATCGCTTGCCTTCACGGGCTCCCTTGCGGAAATAGAGCGGTGCCAGATCCGTACCACTATAGCAAAGCAAAGTATCACGAAGCACAAAGAAATCGTCTACTCGCTTATTTCCTCTGGTTACGAGCGAACCACGATAAGCAGGCTTACCATGACGGGTAGTCTGGATAACCGACATGCTGGCATTACCAGCCTTTACCCAAACGAACTTCCAATTGTAATACAGGTTATAGGTGAGAAACTCACCCGATTTGAATGCCGTATTACGAAATGTACACTGGGCAAACACGGTTGTGCTGACCAAGAGTAGCATTGCTGCTATCAAAAAAGATTTAAATGTCTTCATAACTATAACATTTTAGGAATGTACTCTATGCCCAATTTTTTGGCACGTTGTGCATTCTGATTCTTTACTTTCTTTTCCTTGTCAGGTTTCTGCTTGGTGATGGCAGAAGGCTTCTGCCTGGACAGTTCATAAGACTTCGGGCTCCAGCTTTCCGTCAAATCCCATTTAGCCTTACATTCCAGGAGTTCCGGATAATAATATACTTCCTCCGCCTGCAGATCATCATCATAACAGCCCGTATCCCATTTGCCGTTGTCGTTTCTATCAACAATCAGGCGCATGTAATACTTCTCCGGTTTAAGATAATAGAATTCTGCTACCCCATTTACTGCCTTCACCGACTTCACCACCTGGTCCTGAGCATTCAACAACTGTACCAGGAGAGGCAAATCTCCAAAATTATCGGTGATATTTACCAGGAGAGTGCCGTATGTATCGAGCGAGCTGACCTTGAATCCCTGCTTGATAGGCTTGGATGCCAGACCGTAGATATCCTCGAAAGCAGCAGAATCCACCTCAAGACTATATTCTATATCAGGTCTCCACTCTCCTCTCAGCACATATTCCCGGTTTCCTATCGAATCAAATTCAAAAGGAGCCCGATACCAGAGCGTATCATGCTTGGCATAAAGATGCATTCCTGCCGTATCTGCCTTGGCAAGCGGAGTATCAAAACTGAACGTAACGTTCTTGTCCGGGTCCAGTTCTGAGGCAACTCCCACCTTGACCTCAAGCGGTTTGATGGCCATTACCGAGTCATAAGGCATACCTTTCTTCTTGAGTTTTTCCTGCTTCTTGGTCCACTCGGCTATCTCCTTTTCCTTGGCTTTCATTCGCTTGGCGTATGGTTCCTTGGAAAGAATCTCCATAGCCGTATCGGTATGACATATCAGCACACCCGTACTGTCGGTCATGCGATAGGTAAGATCCATGCGAAGCGTATCCTGATTGACCAGGGCAGTATCCCTCAGCCAATAGGTGATGGAATCTTTCTTCTCCGAACTTTCTATGATGAACGCTTTTTCGGCATCAAAGTTAAGTCCCTTTATCTCAGGAAGGATGGAATCTCCATAACTGAAATAGAGCGAGAAACAATTAGGCATCTTGCGCTCTGCCTTCAGGAAATATCTGTCTGTCAACGGTTCCGTAAAAGCCCTGAGCACCACGTCATCAGGCAGGAAATGGGTATATTTCACCTGGTCAATCGACTTGATGTGCAGCGAGTCTATCCATGTGGTATCCTGTCTGACATCAGGCTTGCTGGATGGTATGATGATGTCATGGGTGAAGGCGATTTTCTCGCTCTTCTGATTGAACATATAGTTGCCGTCCATGTCCTGCAGGGCATAGATGCGATAAGAGCCCGGCGCTACGCCCTTGATGACGAAACGTCCTCTACTGTCCGTACGGCTTACACGCAACATAGGCTTGGTCTTGAACGCAGAATCAGTCTGATCATCATAGAGACCTACGAGAATACCCTTGATAGGTTCCAGATTCTCAGCCTCCAGCACATATCCCGCAACCTCCATCGTATCAATGACGGTACCTGTAGAAAAACTATAGGTATAGTTGCCCATCGGATTTCCCTCGTTGTTGTCGCTGATAGCATCCGAGAAGTCGATGGTATAAGTGGTATTGGGTTTCAGAGAATCGACAAGCGAAATATGAATACGCTTTCCTGCGCCTTTGATTTCAGGCACTTCGAGCTGAGGAGGCGAAACCACCACCTTCTCGGTAGGATTATCCACCTTGATAAACTCATCGAAGTAAATATCTATCTTCTTCTCCTTCACATTGACAGCACCGTCAGCTGGCGAGGCACCTACCACCTTAGGTGGTGTCTCGTCAAACCATCCTCCGTCAGGCTGTCCCATTCGTGCACAGGAAGCCAACAGGAGGAAGACCGCCAGATAGAAAGGCAGAAACAAGGAATTTAACTTCAACTTGTCCTTGATGTCGTTCATATTAATCATTGTATATTATCTTTATATTCGCTACCCTATCTCGAAGGCAGCGATAAAAATTTACTTGTTCATCATCAGCATTTCGTCGAGATTCTTGCGGCTGTTGCTGAGACGAGGAATCTTATGCTGGCCACCCAGCTTGCCCTTGCTCTTGAGCCAATCGTTGAAGACTCCCGGTCTTGCCTTTACTATTTCCAGATGCTGGAGCGTAACGTCGTGGAATCGCTTAGCCTCATAGTCGCTGTTGATTTCCTGCAGTTTCCGGTCGAGCAGGCTGGCAAACTCGTCCAGGCTTTCCGGTTCCTTGGAGAATTCGATAAGCCACTGATGGCGGCACTTGGCGTTGCTGTCCATATAGACAGGAGCAGCCGTATATTCAGCCACCTGGGCACCCGTCTTCTCGCAGGCATAAGCCAGCCCCTTCTCGGCATTATCCATAATCAGTTCCTCGCCAAAGGCATTGATGAAGTACTTGGTTCTGCCGGTAATGACAAACTTATATGGATTCTTGCTTGTAAACTGAACGGTATCACCAATCATGTAACGCCATAATCCACAGGAGGTTGTGATAACCATCGCATAGTTCTTGCCTATCTCCACATCCCATAGAGGTATGATGGTAGGATTGTCCTTGCCGAATTCATCCATAGGGATAAACTCGTAGAAGACGTCATAATCTATCATCAGGAGCATCGCCGGGTCGGATGGATCGCTCTGCAGTCCGAAGAAGCCTTCACTGGCATTATAAGTCTCCATATAATGCATGTCAGGCGAAGTGATGAGCTGCTCATACTGCTTGCGATAAGGCGTAAAGGCAATACCACCGTGGAAGAAAACCTCCAGGTTTGGCCATACTTCCTCCAGATGCTTCTTGCCTGAAATCTCCATGACGCGTACCAGAACGCTGAGCATCCAGCTAGGCACACCCGAGATATTCGTAACGTTCTTGTTCAGGGTTTCCTGCGCAATACGGTCGCGCTTCACCTCGAAGTCACTCAGGAGAGCCGTTTCCTTCCTAGGCACACGCACCCAATTGGCAAGCGGATTGATGTTTTCGATGAGAATAGCACTCAAATCGCCCACCAGACTGCCCGAAACATTATAGTTAGGCGAATGGCTACCGCCGAGAATCAGGCTCTTGCCGTCGAAAATCCGGCTTTTCGGATTATTACGCAGATAGAGCGCTACGGCATCAAATCCACCCGCATAATGAATACCATGCAAACCATCATGAGAAACAGGGATGAACTTACTCTTGTCGTTGGTAGTACCCGAAGATTTAGCATACCATTTCACGGTACCCGGCCACAGGATATCCTTTTCTCCATGGCGCATGCGGTCGATGTCCCCCTTCAGCTCCTCATAGGTGTTGACAGGCACATTCATCGCAAATTTCTCATAACTATTGGTAGTATTTAATAGATGCTTTACACCATATTCCGTATTCTTGCCCTTTTCAATAAGGCGCATGAGTGTATGATGCTGCAAATGTTCTGCATCATTAACATACTTCTCCAACTCCTTCTGTCGGGGTTTGAAGACATTACTTACTATCGTTGTTAAACTCATATCTAGATATATATACCTTATAAAGTAGATGCAAAATTAATTCAATCTTTTGATATAGAGAAAGTTTTTACTTTTTTTTAATACAAAAATCCAAGATAGATATATCTGAGGAGAGAAACTGCAATAAAAGCCCTACCTGATGTATACAAAAAGACTCCCATAGATAAGTTTATATTACCTTTCTATGGGAGTCTTTTTCCTATATGTAAAAGAGTTTATTCTTCAGCAAAGGCAGCCGCCTCGGCAGCTGCAATGATGTCTTCTCTAGACATCTCCTTAGGCTCTGCTGTAATATCGCTCAAGTCAAACTCGTCGCTATTGTTCTGTTCTACGACGGTTTCTGCCATTTCATTCTCCTCTGCAGCAGCCTTGTCCGAAAAAACCTCTTCCTTGAACACGCTGACGTGCTTCTCCTCTAGGGGTTTTTCGTCCAGATTCTGCGAGATGATGAAATTCTCCTGCACTTCTGTGCTAGGCACATTGAGCACAGGCTCTTCCTCCATCTTTGTACGGTTAGCCTTGGCAGCAAAGACCTCGTCAATATACTGCGGTTTCTTGCGCAGGTTGTCTAAAGTTTCCTTAGAGGCAAGCTGCTGGCTTTCTTTCTTGGAATATCCCTTGCCGATACCCCCCTTCACGCCTTCAATTTCCACCTGATAGGTGAACACAGGGCTTCCATTGTCATCTTTCTGCTGCTCAATCAATACATATTCAAGCTGTACGCGGTTTTTCTGGCTCCATTCGATAAGCTTGCTCTTGAAGTTAACCTCCTTGTAAGCCACCTTATCAATGTTTATCATTTGTGCCAGAATGCGATTCTTCATGAAAAACATGCATGCGTCATAACCGCGGTCCAGATAGATGGCACCAACCAAGGCTTCGAATGCATTTCCTCCCATATAGCTGTTATGAGAAGAACTGTGTCCGTTAGATAAAATCAGCTGATTGATACCCATCTCCTGCGCCAGCTTGTTGAGCGTGTCGCGCTGCACTAGCTTGCTTCGGGTATTCGTAAGGAATCCCTCACGCTTGCCAGGGAAGTGCTGGTACACGATGTCTCCTACTACAGCATCCAGAACAGCATCGCCCAGGAACTCCAGGCGCTCGTTATTCACCGGCTTACCCTTTGAATTGCGGCGCATGATGCTCTTGTGCATCAAGGCAAGCTTGTAAAAACTGATGTCGTGAGGATAGAAACCAAGGATTTCGTACAAAGAAAAATAAAGCTCTTTATCCTTGCGGAAAGAGAGCTTTATTCTATCTATAAAATTATTCAGCATACTTCTTGAATACTACACAGCAGTTGTGACCGCCGAATCCGAAAGTATTGCTCAATGCAGCACGAACTTCACGCTTCTGAGCTTTGTTGAAGGTAAAGTTCAAGTTGTAGTCGAGCTCTGGATCGTCATCACCCTCTTCGTGGTTGATAGTAGGAGGAACGATATCGTTCTTCACACTAAGAACACAAGCCATAGCCTCTACTGCACCGGCAGCACCGAGGAGGTGACCAGTCATTGACTTGGTAGAACTGATGTTGAGCTTGTAAGCTGCATCACCGAAGACAGCCTTGATAGCCTTAGCCTCAGAGATATCACCTACGTGGGTAGATGTACCGTGAACATTGATATAGTCAATGTCCTCTGGCTTCAGATTGGCATCAGCCAATGCGCGCTCCATAACGAGCTTAGCACCAAGACCCTCAGGATGAGAAGCTGTGATGTGATAAGCATCAGCACTCTCGCCCTCGCCTACCATCTCAGCATAGATCTTCGCACCACGAGCCTTAGCGTGCTCCAGTTCCTCGAGAATCAAGCAACCAGCACCCTCGCCCATGATAAATCCATCACGGCTTGCGCTGAATGGACGTGAAGCATGCTCAGGATCATCATTACGTGTTGACAATGCATGCATAGCATTGAAACCACCCACGCCACAAGCGCAGATAGCAGCCTCGGCACCACCGCTCACGATGATGTTTGCCTTGCCCAGACGAATCAGGTTGAAGGCATCAGCCAATGCGTTGCTTGAAGAAGCGCATGCAGATGTAGTAGTGTAGTTTGGTCCGTGGAATCCGAAGTGGATTGAAATCTGACCAGAAGCGATATCTGCAATCATCTTAGGGATGAAGAATGGATTGAACTTAGGACCATTCTCCTCGTGAGTACCGTAGTACTTCACCTCATCCTCGAAAGTCTTGATACCACCGATACCTACACCGAATACAACGCCAACGTTATCCAAGTCTTCCTTCTCAAGATCAATTTCAGCGTCCTTTACACCCTGCATGGCAGCAATCATAGCCAACTGGGTATAACGGTCAAGCTTGCGAGCTTCCTTACGATCAATCCAATCATTGATGTTCAGGTCTTTAACCTCGCAAGCGAACTTGGTCTTGAAAAGGGTTGTATCGAAATGAGTAATAGGAGCAGCACCGCTCTTTCCAGCAAGAAGGCTATTCCAGGTTTCCTCTGGATTATTACCTACTGGAGTCACAGCACCGAGACCTGTTACAACAACTCTCTTTAATTCCATTTATAAAATTTTAGTGCTAAATTACTTAGCGTTCTCCTCGATGTAAGCGATAGCGTCACCTACAGTAGCAATCTTCTCAGCCTTATCGTCTGGGATAGAGATAGAGAACTCCTTCTCGAACTCCATGATCAACTCTACAGTATCCAAAGAATCTGCACCGAGATCATTTGTGAAGCTTGCCTCTGGCTTAACTTCTGCCTCATCAACACCGAGCTTATCAACGATAATTGCCTTTACTTTGCTTTCAATTTCTGACATAATTGTAACCTTTAAAATGTTTATAAATTAATTTCTAATTAAAAATCTGAGTGCAAAGGAACACTTTTTTTTTGAGATAAACAAATATTTTGGCGAAAAAAGTGACTTTCGGTGCACAATCACCCCTAAATTGTGCATTAATTTGGTCTTTTTTCGCTTTTTTGTTGGCTCTTTGAGAGAAATTTGTTACTTTTGTGCAGTATTTAATTAAACATTTCAAACCATATGACATTTACAGAAAACGCTAACAGGATTTTTAATCAGGCGATAGCCGATTATCACATCAAAGACAATATTGATACTCCTATCAATAATCCGTTTGCCGAAGGTACCATCGAGAACCGTCTCTACCTCAAGTGCTGGATTGATACCGTACAGTGGCATTTCGAGGATATCATCCGCGATCCGCAGATTGATCCTGCTGAAGCGCTCGTCTTGAAGCGCCGTATCGACAAGAGCAATCAGGACCGTACTGACCTCGTGGAGCAGATTGACTCTTACTTCCGTGAGACTTATAAGGACGTAAAGGTGCAGCCGGATGCGCGCATCAATACCGAGAGTCCGGCATGGGCTGTTGACCGCCTGAGCATCCTCGCCCTCAAGATTTATCACATGAAGGAGCAGGTAGACCGTCCTGAGGCTTCTGCTGAGCACAAGGCCAAGTGCCAGGCTAAGCTCAACGTGCTGCTCGAACAGCAGGTAGACCTTTCTACTGCCATCGACCAGCTCCTGGAAGATATCGAGGCGGGAAGAAAGTACATGAAGGTATATCGCCAGATGAAGATGTACAACGACCCTTCTACCAATCCGGTTCTCTACAACCAGAAATAAAACAGGAGGAGGATGGGGGAGAGCTATTTCTCCCCATTCCCACCTTATTATATATATAAAGAAGAAAAAACAAATGAAGACAGAGCATATACTTGTTATAAGATTCTCGGCCATGGGCGATGTTGCCATGACCGTACCTGTGATATATTCGCTGGCCAGACAATATCCACATGTCAGGATAACAGTGCTCAGTCGTCCATTCGCCCGCTCATTCTTCGAAGACCTCGCCCCTAACCTAGGCTTCATGGAGGCAGACATCAAGGGCGAATACAAAGGCGTAACGGGCTTGAATGCATTGTATCGCCGACTCATCGCCAAGCAGTTTACGGCGATAGCCGACCTGCATAGCGTATTGCGCTCCAGCTATCTGCGCATGCGTTTCAATCTAGCCAATTTCAAGGTGGCACACATCGACAAGCATCGCAGCGGCAAGCGCAAGCTGGTAGCATCTTCCGGCAAGAAACTGCAGCAGCTGCCTAGCTCCTTCCAGAATTATGCAGATGTTTTTGCACAATTAGGCTATCCCGTCAAGATGGAATTCACATCCATCTTCGGCGAAGGAAAAGGCAATCTCGCCAGCCTGCCACAGGAAGTTTTCAGAGCTGGCGACAGCGTTATCAGTCTGGAAAACAAGCACATAACCGAACCTTGGATAGGCATCGCTCCGTTTGCTGCCCACGAAGGCAAGATTTATCCCGTACAGCTGATGGAAAAAGTTATCCAGCAACTTATCCACAATCATCCCCACTGCCATATCTTCCTCTTCGGAGGAGGCAAAAACGAGACTCCGGTCATGGATAAATGGGCAGAAGACTATAAGCAGGTAGTGAATGCTTCCTCCCATCTGGGCGGTCTGCAGCAGGAACTCATCCTGATGAGCCATCTCCACGTCATGCTGAGCATGGATAGTGCCAATATGCATCTGGCTTCGCTCGTCAATACTCCTGTCGTCAGCGTCTGGGGAGCCACTCATCCTTACGCTGGCTTCATGGGATGGCATCAGAGCCCCGACAATGCCGTTCAGCTCGACCTGCCTTGCCGTCCTTGCAGCATCTACGGCAACAAGCCATGCATGCGCGGCGACTTTGCCTGCATGAAGAATATATCTCCCGAACTGATTATCGAAAAAATAGAAAACGTATTCAAGCAGAAATCCTGACCGGTTTCTGCTTTTTTGTTTATACACGAAAAACCGTTGATAAGTGTACGGAAAACCCTATTCATAACTTTTTAATAACTTCGTAAATATCCACAGCCCCCATGTCATGAATGTGAAAATAGGGATATCCACAGGGTTATTAATAAGTTTTTAGAAACTTTTTCGCACTTTTTGAGCGGAAAAAGATATAAACTTATTAACTTTGCAGCGAATTGGGGAAATGTTGATAAAACGGTTAAGGCATTAAGAGCCAGGAAAAAGATTTCCATGACCCGTGCTCATAACTGACAGGAAGACTTGGATAACGGAAACAGCAAATATCCGGGCTGTTTTTTATCCACTTATCCACGTCATATCATCATCCTAATAATTCTTTTTTAAAAATTAGAAATAAAGAAATATAAATATGAATGTTATGGTGAAAAAAGAATGGATTGAGAAAGGATACGTTGACGAACCCGTTGACGAAGCCTTAGACTTGAAAGCTGAAATCAAGAAACTCTGTAAGGAGAAGGATGCCATCATCCTGGCGCACTACTATACCGTAGGCGAGATTCAGGACATTGCCGACTTCGTGGGCGATTCCCTGGCGCTGGCACGCAAGGCTGCCGAGACCGATGCCAAGGTGATGGTGATGTGTGGTGTTCATTTCATGGCTGAGACCTGCAAGCTCCTGAGCCCTGACAAGACCGTGCTCTGCCCAGACCTCAATGCCGGCTGCTCGCTTGCCGACAGCTGCAAGGCTGAGGATTTGAAGAAGTACAAGGAGGAGCATCCTGGATATAAGGTGGTGAGCTATGTCAACACTACCGCTGCCGTGAAGGCGCTGACCGATTGTGTGGTGACCAGCGGCAATGCCAAGAAGGTGATTGATGCCTTCCCGCAGGACGAGAAGATCATCTTCGGTCCTGATTACAACCTGGGCAACTATATCAACAGCGTGACGGGCAGGAATATGCTGCTCTGGAATGGTGGCTGCCATGTGCATGAGAAGTTCTCTGTAGAGGCTATCATCCAGTTGAAGCAGGAGCATCCTGATGCCGTCGTGATGGCCCACCTGGAGTGCAAGGCGCCTGTGCTTGCCGTAGCCGATGTGAAGGGTTCTACAGCCACCATGCTGCATTATGCCCAGGAGCATCCGGAAATCAAGGAGTATATCATCGCCACAGA
>ENA-UERK01002318-UERK01002318.1-human-gut-metagenome-genome-assembly--contig:-NODE-2318-length-12631-cov-37.961526_pt1 | contig 12631 bp, 10 predicted proteins | sample MGYA00242957_ERZ507957 | MGnify/ENA primary metagenome ERZ507957 (study PRJEB26167, sample SAMN06115538) | human gut metagenome | host: Homo sapiens | place: China:Heilongjiang | collected 2015-11-06... | reverse complement strand
GGATTCTCTGATACATACAGGAATCCTTTCTTGTAATAATCGATAAGATACACACTTTGGTATAGAGAGCGTGATATTGCTTCTGTCGTGTGGATGAGTACATCCAACTTCTTATATTGCTCTTCATTGATAGCTCCAACAGAGTTAGCTGCAATGAAATAATCTTCTTCGTTTGCCATCTTGTTTTTATTATTTTGCTGCAAAAGTACTAAAAAATATTGATTTTACATCATTTTGTTACCCAAAAGGGTAAAGTTTTAATATAAAGTAACAGCATTACCCAAAAGTGTAGCCGTTTGTTTTAAAAAACGAGGTAGTTTTGCAACAGAAATATAAACATATAAAAATGGAAAAATTAATTGCAACATTTGAAGATTACTCTATCTTCAAGGCTGATGCCAAGTGCATCAATGAACTCTCTCAATTCATCGTGGTGGAGAATTATAAGCATCACGTAGGTACTGTTGAGGCATCTCAGCTAGCTGACGATATAGCCGATGTCACAAAAGAAGAATTGGAACTATATGGCGATAACACCTATATTTATATAGCTAGAGATAACCAAGGAAAAATGTTAGGCTCCATTCGCGTCTTTCTTTGGAATCGCCAATCAGAATTACCATTGGAGAAAATATATGGCATCAATCCATTAGAAGCCATACATTCTGATGTAAAGTTCAACTATTGGCATGTAGGTCGTTTTGCGATAGATTCAACTTCTGGGATATCCACGTTCACATTGTTCAAAAGACTAATGGCTTTGGCTGTTCAGCCTATAGTTGGGGATAGTGATAGCTATATGATAGCAGAAATAGACAGTAAACTCTTGAAGGTTATGAACGCATTAGGATTTGTAACGAATCAATTAGGTGATTCTATTTACTACTTGACTTCAGAAACAGTTCCCATTTCTTCTAGCAAACAAGGTATAATGGGCTTTTACTCCAAATATGGATGCCTATGCGGAGTAGCCTGATTACACAAAGGGGTAAAAATAATCGTTAAACGTTATCTATTACCCAAAAGGGTAAAGACCAAATGCAAAATAGATAGTACTTTTGCACCATCGAAAGAAATAATTGAGTCGACAATATTATATAACAGACCTTACTGGTAAAAGGAAAGCAATGCCTGAAGCTAAAAGAAGGCAACAAAGAATTTTAAACAATGAAAAATGTGAATATTGATTTATTGAATGAATCAGAAAGCGGTGAATTGACAGGTGGCTTTTCTGTTGTAGAAGGTGAAGGTGTGTCTGAAACATCTTTTTCTAACGGAAATTGTGGAACGGAATCTGGATGGTTTAACGATAATTGTGGTTGTAAGGCTTGTGGAACAACACATCTGTCTAAATAAACTCACGATTAATAAATTTGTCTTTCACTTACACACGGGAGATTTCTTCCGTGTGTTTTTTATCTATGATATTATGTTTTGGAGTAAATATAACAGAATTTTTAAAATAAACAATAATGTATATGTAATTTATGATTATGCTTGGAACAAAGCCGTCTACCTTGTTCCCGAATTGAAAAGCATAGTTGAACAACATGTACAGTCGGTGGATGAACTAGAACTTATTCACCCTACACTCTTTCAGAATTTAGTAAAAGCGAAAATTGTGGTTGAGTGTTTAACAGAGGAATGTATGATTAAAAATAGAATTCAACAAAAACTTTCATCAGAAAAGATTCTTAGATTGACAATCAACCCAACATTGGACTGTAATCTTAGATGTTGGTATTGTTATGAAGCCCATAATAGCAAGAGCTATATGAACAAAGAAACTATGCTGGCAATTTATAAGTTTGTCGAATCAAAAATGACAGATAGATTAGAAAAGGTTAATCTGTCTTTTTTTGGAGGGGAGCCATTGCTTGCTGCCCCCAAAATAGCAATTCCTATAACACAAGAGATAGTTGGAATATGCCAAAATGCAGGGAAGCAAGTTTCTTTACATTTTACAACGAATGGCACTCTGCTAAAACCTTCTGTAGTAAATAAAATAGCAGATTTACAAATTCCAACATCATTTCAAATAGCATTTGATGGGGATAGAAGTCTGCATAATAAAACAAAAAAATGGGGACACCTTAGCTCTTATGACATAGTGTTGGAGAATATAAATAACATACTTCAAAAACAGATGAGAATTAATGTGAGATGTAATTATACATCTAGTAACATCAGCTCATTTTATCATTTGGTTGATGATATTATGTTATTGCCAAATAAGGATTATTCTTTAATAAACATTACTTTACAACGTGTTTGGCAAGAGCCTGCAACAAAAGAATTGTACCAAGAAGCAAAGAATTTGGAAGAATACATATTTTCTTTAGGCTTTAACGGAGGGATGGGAGACTCAACATGTGCCCAAAGTTATTGTTATGCAGACTATGATAACTCGTTTGTCATAAATTATAATGGAGATGTTTTTAAATGTACTGCAAGAGACTTTAAACCTTCTCATAAAACAGGAAGTTTAGGTCTAGGTGGAAAACTCAAAATAGAAGATGAAGCAAAAAGATCAAGCATAAGATTTAAAGATGTATGCAATAAGTGCAGTTTGCTTCCGATATGCACAATTTGCTCGCAAACGCATCTAGAGGCAGAGGAAAAATGTCCTATCCAAATATCTAATGAAGAAAAAGAACATCAGATACAGATGCGTTTCAAGGAGAGCTTTCATGAAAATATACAAAAAGTTATATAAAGTATAAACTAAAATTGACATCGTATGAAAAAGTTGTTTGTAGTTTTAATGGCAATTTTCCTTTCCTATAATGCGTTTGCACAGAACATTACAGGAAAAGTTGAGGATTTAGGCAAACATCCTATTCCTAACGCAGCTGTTGTTTTGTACAAAACAATAGATTCTTCTTATATTACAGGAACCATTACTTCAGAGGATGGTTCTTTTACTTTGCACAAAACATCTACGAACTGTCAGCTGTTCTTAAGAGTGTCATCTCCTGGTTATAAGAGTGAGGCTAGAACAATAGCTGAAGACTCTTTAGGAACAATTATGCTTGCAGAGGATAGTAAAATGCTGGAAGGGGTCACTGTTATTGGCAATCGAATAGTGAATAATGCCAATGGCTATAGTTTGCAGTTACAGAACACTGGCCTCGAAAACAGTAGCACCGCACAAGATGTTTTTGCTTTTCTCCCAGGTATGTCTATAGAACAAAATAGGATAAATCTCATGGGTAAGCAACCTGTCATATATGTCAACGGTATGAAGATTACATCCCAGAATGAATTGGCTGCACTTTCTCCTAAACGGATTGCTAAAATAGAAGTTCGATATTTCTCAGTAGGTGAAGGTGCGAACAAAGCTAGTGGAACTATCTGGATTACAACTAAGAAGGAAATCAATGGAGGCTTTTCTGGCTATTTGCAAGAATCTGTTTCTGAAATGCCAAAATATGGCCACATCTTTGATTCCCCTACTTTTGTCTTTGATGCAAGTCTGGAACGCCTCTCTATGAATTACTATGCCATCTATTCGCATCAGAAGTTGCTTGAAGATGTAAAGAATGAATACAAGTATGATTCTGGTAATGAACTATCATACGATAGTCGTACTCGCTCGTGGTCAAATGTTTTCGCAAATAGGCTCAATTTAAGCTATGAGTTAAGTAAAAAATCTACCATAGCCTTGTCAGAGTACATTGGAAATACAGGCGTAAAGAACCGCCAATTTAATAATTACATTTCCATTCATGGACCACAATATGATTTTACGCAACAAACGGTAGCCAAGTATATACTTGCAACAGATGACAAAGGTTCTAATTTCGAAATAACAGCTGATTTTCTAGGAAATAAGCAACATCAAACCCAAAAAGAAACTGTAGGGACAGAAAACACGTCATCCAATTATATGGGTAAGAAAACTAATATGTATAGAGTTGCGCCAAAACTTACGGATAAAGTGACCAACGGAAATGAGTTACAACTAGGCTTAAGCTACCAGTATATTAAAAGCAGTGATGAAACTGAAGCCCAAGAAAATAAAATGGACGGATATATATCTTCTGCCTATATCAATTATTCTGGCTCGGTAAAAAATATCATGTACGCCCTTGGTCTTACATGGCAATACAATCATATGGAAGTAAGTTCAAATGGAGACAAAAGTAGCTATAGCGGGAACTATCTCTGTCCTCAAGCCAATTTGATGTGGATGCTCAATCGGAAGACCAATACCATGTTGGCACTGATGTATCAACGTACAGTAGAGAGTATGCCATATAGTGTACTCAGTGCTTATCGTAATTATTCCACCCCCAATCATTATACAACAGGAAATGCATCTCTATGCACTCCAAACGACCATCAGCTGATGTTACGATTTGCCTTAGGTAGACATCTGGTTTTTACATGGATGTATGAGCGTATAGAGGATGACATTTACTTTGACCATGGCATCGACGAGCAAAATCCAAGTATTACATGGTCTAAACCAGAAAATGCGAATTATAATCAGGTTGTAGGAGCTAGAGTTGAATATACTGTTGATCCTACAAAATGGTGGAAAATTAAACTTCAATCGGCGATTCAACAGACTCGCTTTTCGACGCTAGTACAAACTGTCACAGGAAAATATTGTGGAAAATTCTGGTTTAATAACATTTTCGAGTTCTCTCAAACTTTTGGAGCTACCTTTAAGGCATATTGGGAAACAGGGACAAGCTTCGAGAATTATTCTTGGCGACCTGTAGGGAATATTGCTACTTCATTGTGGAAAACAGCTTGCAAGGAGAAACTCCGTTTTGCTTTTAATTCAACAATATGGGCAAGAGGTCGCAAAGCTAAAATTGTTGGAGATGGTTATACTTCTTTCTATGCCAACACGACTAAGAACACCTCGTTTGATATCACCATTACTTGGAATTTTAGAGGTGGAAAGAAAGTAAAACAGTGTTCTAATGCTGAGAGTATGCAAGAGTTTCAAAGCATTACGGAAAAGAAATAGTAAAAAATATGAATAAGTTTCCCTTTTATAAACAGCTAGATTCTATGCTTTGTGGTGCTGCATGTTTACAGATGATTTTCGAATATTACAAACTTAAAAGTTCGCAACTTCACATCAATACTTATTGTAATGCCACATCTGAGGGAATCTCTTTGTTGGGGTTGAGTAAGGCGGCTGAAACTTTTGGAATGCACAGCTTTTGTTGTAGAATATCAATTAATGAGTGTGTAACCTGGTCTTTGCCTTGTATTCTTCATTGGAATCAAAATCACTTTGTTGTCTTATATAAGGTAAAGAAGGGCAAGAAATTCTATATCGCAGACCCTGGCAAGGGAAAGACAACTTATAATCTTGAAGAATTTAGACGGCATTGGATAAGCACTCGCTCTAATGGCGAGGACAAGGGTATCGCCATGTTCTTCGAGACCACTCCTGCCTTCTTCACCTATCAGATGGAAGGTGAGAAAATCAGAAGGAGAAACGTTCCTTCAAGTTCCTTTTCAGATATTTCAAGAAATACCGCAAGGCATTCTCCTGGATAATCTTGGGACTGCTTGCGGGCAGTGCCCTGCAGCTGGTGTTGCCGTTCCTTACTCAATCCATCGTGGATGTCGGTATCAAGAACCAAGACATTGGGTTCATCTGGCTCATTCTCTTAGGCCAGTTGATGCTCACTATCAGCCGAACTGCGATAGACTTTGCCCGCCGATGGTTCCTGCTCCGCATCTCCATGCGGATCAATATCTCCCTGGTGAGCGATTTCTTCATCAAACTGCTGAAACTGCCGATGTCGTTCTTCGACACTAAACTGATGGGCGACTTGATGCAAAGGATGAGCGACCATAGCCGTGTGAACAACTTCCTCACCCAGCAGACGCTCAACATCACCTTTGCCATGCTTACCTTCGTGGTGTTTTCGGTGGTGCTCTTTATATATAATAAGGTGGTGTTTGCCATCTTCTTATTGGGCAGCATCCTGTACGGAGGATGGATGGCTCTCTTCCTGCGTCGAAGAAAGGTGCTCGATTATGAACTCTTCGAGCAGCAGGCCATCAATAACAACAGGACATACGAGTTCATCACTTCTATGCAGGAAATCAAGTTGCAGGATTGCGAGCAGCGCAAGCGAAAGGAGTGGGAGGAGACACAGGTGAATCTTTTCTGAGTGCAGCAGAAATCTCTAAAACTACAGCAGACCCAGGAGGCAGGAAGTATTTTTATCAATGAGGTGAAGAATATCGTTGTGACGGTGGTTGCCGCTACGGCGGTAATCCAAGGGCACATGACCTTGGGTATGATGCTCGCCGTGCAATATATCATCGGACAGCTCAACTCGCCGGTGGAACAGTTGATGAACTTCTTCTATTCCGTGCAGGATGTGAAAATCAGTCTGGAACGTATCAATGAGATTCACCAGATGGATGATGAGAACGGAAAGGAGGGCTTGCTGACTGGTCTTGAACATCCTGAGGATGGTATCCATATCAGCAACATCATGTTCAAGTATGATCCTCATGCCCTCAGAAAGACGATAGACGGGGTGGATATTCATATTCCTCAAGGCAAGGTGACGGCGATAGTGGGAGCATCGGGCAGCGGAAAGACCACGCTCATCCGATTGATGCTGGGTTACTACTCGGTGCTGGAAGGAAAAATCACCATCGGCGATACCGACATCAATCAGCTCAACAGGAAATGGTGGCGCCGACAGTGTGGCGTGGTGATGCAGGAGGGCGTCATCTTCTCAGAGAGCATCGGGCGCAACATAGCCGTGGATGATGCAGAGATAGATGAAGCCCGTTTGATGAGAGCAGCTGAGATAGCTTGCATCAAGGATTATGTGATGGCCTTGCCGCTGAAGTTCAACACCAAGATTGGGCGTGATGGTGTAGGACTGAGCCAGGGACAGAAGCAGCGCATCCTGATAGCAAGGGCGGTGTATAAGAATCCTGACTATATCTTCCTTGACGAGGCAACCAACTCGCTTGATGCCAACAATGAGCGTAATATCGTGGAAAACCTGGATAAGTTCTATCAAGGCAAGACGGTTGTGATTGTGGCGCATCGCCTGAGTACGGTGAAGAATGCCGATCAAATCGTGGTCCTTGACCAGGGAAAGGTGGTTGAGGTTGGCAACCATGAATCTTTAACCGCCAAGCGAGGGGCATATTATAATCTTGTGAAGAATCAGTTGGAATTGGGAAACTAGGCAGCAGGTATTCGGATAGACTATGTCCGAATACTTGCCTATTGTTTCCATAGAGGTTCATTTTCCCATCCTTGTGGAAATCCCATGGCATTCGTATCAACTTCTGGATACCGTGACAGTAAATCCTTGAAGTTAGCACATAACTCATTTTGCGAATCAATGGCATTTAACCAATACAACAAGCAGCAAAGAACCGAATACAGTCGATTGGCGACTTCGGGTTTATTCGTTATCCATGCTTGTTTTAAACTCATTGGAAGTTGAGGCATTACTGGCATCACACGATTCCAGACACGCCCATGATGGGCGCAACAATTGCGAAGCGCATTTATGGATTTCATCCAACTTTCAAGAATCTCTTGTTGAGGAACGCCATAGGAACGAGCTATTTTCTTTTTGACGGCCCCATTGGCGAAATTGAAATACAATTTTGTCAAGCATCCAAACGAAGTCAGGTCTATAAGTTTCCAAGCTGGAGGAAAGTTTTCCTTGCCATACTTCACATAATGCTCTTTGATAAAATCATCCTTAGAACGCTGTAGCTCCCTATCCAAAGAGGAAAGATTTTCAGCATACTTATGCTTGTCAACAGCCAAATCGGGATTGATAAACCAGAAAGCTCCATAAGTCAAAGAAAACTGATTGATGACCTTTGCTCGCAAAGAAATCTCAATCTTTTGAATAGCAGAAAACAGCAGTGTCCTAAGTTTTGCATCAAACTCATAAAGCCTCATAGCCTTCTCAAAAGTAGCATTTTCCTTATAAGCATGTTTATCTGATGCTTTTAGAGGTCGCAAATATGCTGCAAATCTAAAGTAGCTGACATTCTCAAGGAAAGCAAAAGCTTTTCTCTCATCCATGATAGCCAATCCCTCATTTTGAAGATTAGCTAATAGTGTAGCTGTACCAAGTGGTGGGTTAGTATATTCCATACGCATATAAACAAAAAGTTCCGCCCTGGTACGCTGTTCTATGGGAAGCGTGGCGGATTCTAGTGCTGCAAAGATACGCTTTTAATTTGAAACCTCCAAATATTTTCTGATAAATCTGCTTGTCTGGTTGGAATTTAACACATTTTTCCATAAGCTTATGATTGTAATTCTGCTGTGCCGCCAAATGGCGCAATCTACTTCACACTACACGCATATATTGTAACTATCTGTTGTATAGTAATTTATGTGAGTGTAATATCCTTGTTCACACTACACGGACACTACACCACACTACACTCTGTTGGTGATTGGAATGCAGTAGCCTTTAAAAACACCCGAAAGCGAAAAAGTGTAGTGTGGTGTAGTGTTGGTGTAGTGTCAATACTGACACTACACGTATGGTAATGATCTGTTATACAGTTGTTTATCTTGTGCTTAGTGTAGTGTGACGTAGATTTCACATTCTGCGCTTCTGAGATTCAAAACAGGTCTTCTTATCGAAAACGAGTAAGCCACAGAACATTTTTTGCCTAGTTACGGCAGAAAATTGCCCTGGTAGAGGGCAACTTCACGCCATAACTAGGCAAGAAACGGTAGGTCGCCATCTAGGTTGCTATAATCTTACTCAATCATATTCTTGAGTATCCATTTCCTGAAGAATGGGTCTTCTATTTCATATCTGTCACTTCGGATGATGTAGCCTTTCTTGCTTAAACGCAATAGGGCACTGGTCATCGTGCTGGTAGGTTGGTTCCTGTCTTGTGCAGGATTGTTGCCCTCGCAGATACTGACCATTACATATTTGTCTGTCTTATTGAAATTCAGCCATAAACGTTCGTAGTCTAAATCATGGGTCGTTATGATATCTTCTATGGCGAGTTGGAGTACATCCTCGTTTTTGCCAGCTACCAGGTTGTTCCAAACTGCGAATGAAAGCTGTTGCGTGTAGTATGGATGGCAACTTGTAAAGGACAGTATCTCGTCTGCAATTTGAGTAGGCTGCTCTGCTACATCTCCTAATCTGTCTGTAATATATGATTTGAAATCTTCGTATGGAATCTTGTTGAGTCTCATCAGCATTCCAAAATGATAGAACGGAGACTTCACACGTTCAAAGATATCTGTCATCATCGATTCCTGGCTGCCCAGAAAGATGTAATTGATGCCTGTCTGTTCCTGCATGATGGAACGGAGCTGCTTGTCCATGTTTTTATCGATTTCCAGGATGCTTTGAAACTCGTCAAAGACAACAATCAGTTTGTTTTGAGGTGTAGAAACCTTCTGAATTGTATTTAAAACATCTTCTATTGCAGTTGTTCCATTGTCGGTTGATGGTTGGAATGAAACCGATAGCTCGTCTGTCATCGGGTTCATGTTGATAGAAGGAATGATGCGGAAGTTACGAAGATAGTGCTTCATCTTTTCCAGTTTGAATTGATTGAGCAGTTCCTTCAGAAGCTTTGCCGCAAAATCTTCTTTGCTGAGCACGGCTTGCATATTGAGCCATAGGTATGGTCGTTGGGTTTGGACAACAGCCTTTTTTACGAGACTTGATTTGCCAAAACGTCGTGGTGACATAAGAACAAGGTGGTTCTCGCTCTTGAGAAACTGTACGATGTAGTCCAGTTCTTTCACTCTGTCTGTAAAGTATGGGGTATCAACCAATGAGCCAATTTTAAACGGATTTTCCATAATCGAATTTTTTCGTAACGAAACTTTTCGCAAAGATACGAAAAAATAAAGATGCTTAGAAGATAAACTCCTTTAAATTATTATTGTTTAACAAATCTTTTTGTGTAGAGCTTTGTATATTTCGGAATAAGGCTTATACTTTTGCGAATCATCCTTTATACAAAATGACTCAATGTTTGCAGAATTTGGAACATTTTTCTGCTGTTTCGTTGAAAAGTGTTTCCTTTGCAGCCGTAAATAGATAAAATTAAAAGAATTATGGCAGAAAATAGACAAGAATTGAACCGCAACTTGGCTCAGATGCTCAAGGGTGGTGTGATCATGGACGTAACAACTCCTGAACAGGCAAGAATCGCAGAGGCAGCAGGTGCATGCGCAGTAATGGCTTTGGAACGTATTCCAGCTGATATCCGTGCAGCAGGTGGTGTTTCACGTATGAGTGACCCTAAGATGATTAAGGGTATCCAGGAGGCTGTTTCTATCCCTGTAATGGCTAAGTGCCGCATCGGTCACTTCGCTGAGGCTCAGATTCTTCAGGCTATCGAAATCGACTATATCGACGAGAGCGAGGTGCTCTCTCCAGCAGATAATGTTTATCACATCGACAAGACTCAGTTTGACGTACCATTCGTTTGTGGTGCCAAGAACCTGGGCGAGGCACTCCGCCGTATCGCTGAGGGTGCTACCATGATCCGTACCAAGGGTGAGCCAGGAACAGGTGATGTGGTTCAGGCTGTTACCCACATGCGTATGATGCAGAGCGAAATCCGCCGCCTGGTTTCTATGAGCGAGGATGAGCTTTACGAGGCTGCCAAGCAGTTGCAGGCTCCTTACGACCTGGTGAAGTATGTTCACGAGAACGGCAAGTTGCCAGTGGTTAACTTCGCTGCCGGTGGTGTGGCTACTCCAGCTGATGCTGCCCTGATGATGCAGCTCGGTGCCGAGGGTGTATTCGTAGGTTCTGGTATCTTCAAGAGCGGTAACCCTGCTAAGCGTGCACAGGCTATCGTGAAGGCTGTTACCAACTACAACGACCCTAAGATGCTGGCTGAGTTGAGCGAGGACCTCGGCGAGGCAATGGTAGGTATCAATGAGCAGGAGATTGCTTTGCTCATGGCTGAAAGAGGTAAATAATGAGAATAGCTGTTTTAGCTTTACAAGGTGCTTTTGCTGAGCACAGACAGAAGTTGGCTCAGTTGGGCGTGGATAGTTTCGAGGTTCGCCAGTTGAAGGATTGGGACCAGCCTAAGGATGGCTTGATTATTCCGGGTGGTGAGAGTACCACTCAGGCGAAACTCTTGAATGAACTGGGATTGATGGAGCCTGTGAAGGAGGCGATTGCTGCCGGCCTGCCTGTTTATGGTACCTGTGCCGGTTTGATTCTTCTTGCCAAGAAGATTGAGGGTGAGCCTAGTCATCGCATTGCTTCCATGGATATCACGGCTTTGAGAAATGCCTACGGTCGCCAGTTGGGCAGTTTCTACATCGAGGCTCCTATGAAGGGCATCGAGGGAAATATCCCTATGACATTTATCCGTGCTCCTTATATAAAAGAGGTGTGGGGAGATGCCGAGGTCTTGGCGGAAGTAGATGGCAAGATTGTGGCTGCCCGCCAGGGTAACCAGCTGGTTACCGCCTTCCATCCCGAATTGAATGAAAGCCTGGAGATTCATAAGTATTTCCTGGAAATGTGCAAGTAATGGAAATGTGCAAGAAGTAAAATTCAGGATTCTATTTGCAGAATCCATATCATAAAGCAAAAAGCCTTGCGGAATCCCGCAAGGCTTTTTGCTTTTATAGTTTTACTCATTCTGAAAGTTCTTCTTATAACAGCTCCGGAAGCTGGAAGAGCTTCACGCTGTTGCTGCCCTTGATGAGGATGTAATGGTCGTGAGGCTGGTTCGCCTTGAGCGCTTCCTTCACTTCCTCTACATTCTGGAACTTGCGGTAGCTGCATGGAATATCCTTGAACTCATCGCCTACCAGCCATACATTCTCCAGACCGGCTGCCTGCAACTGGTCTACTACCTTCTGGTGCTCCTCGTGGCTCACTTCGCCGAGCTCGCCCATCTGTCCGAGAATCGCCATCTTATGAGGCACATCCATCACGCGGAAGTTCTCGATGGCGGCTGCCATGCTCGATGGGTTGGCATTGTAGGCATCTACCACCAGCTTGTTGTGCGCCGTCTCTTCCAACTGCGAACGGTTGTTGCTTGGGATGTAGTTCTCCAGAGCATGATCTATCTGCTGAGGCTTCACGTCGAAATGAAGACCGATGGTGATGGCGGCAAGCATGTTGTCGATGTTGTAAGAGCCGATGAGATGAGTCTGAACCTCATGCCAGTCGAAACTCTCGGTGCGCCAGCGGAACTTCAGGAAAGGTGCGCAGGAGATGACTTCTCCCCATACATCGCAGTTTTCGTCCTTGCCGTAGGTGATGAGGCGGTTGATGTTGCGCTGCTCAGCCATCTGCATCAGGTGCTCGTTGTCGGCGTTGATGAAGACGAGGGCATCGTTGGCTGCGAGGTAATCATAGAGTTCTCCCTTGGTCTTCTTCACGCCTTCGAAACTTCCGAATCCCTGCAGGTGGGCACGGCCCACATTGGTAATCATACCGCAGGTAGGCTCCACGTATTCCACGAGCTTTCGGATGTCATCAGGATGGGAAGCGCCCATCTCTACAACGGCAATCTCGTTTTCCGGAGAGAGACGGAAGAGGGTCTTTGGTACGCCCACATCATTATTGAAGTTACCCTGGGTGAACATCACGTTGAACTTCTCGCCGAGAACGGCAGAGACGAGTTCCTTGGTGGT
>ENA-UERK01002317-UERK01002317.1-human-gut-metagenome-genome-assembly--contig:-NODE-2317-length-12635-cov-22.713171_pt1 | contig 12635 bp, 16 predicted proteins | sample MGYA00242957_ERZ507957 | MGnify/ENA primary metagenome ERZ507957 (study PRJEB26167, sample SAMN06115538) | human gut metagenome | host: Homo sapiens | place: China:Heilongjiang | collected 2015-11-06... | reverse complement strand
GCCATCTGGGGACACCTTGCGCTGCAAGCTGTTCCCAGCCGACAAGTTTCATAAAATATGCTATCTTTTCGATAGGCAGTGAAGTATAATGAAGATGACAACAAATATGAATTTGTTGAAAGGAGTAAACAACTATGAAAATGTCAAAAGAAAAAATTGATATAAGCATGTTTGCCCCATGCGGAATGAATTGTAAGGTTTGTTATAAGCACTGTTACAATAAAAAACCTTGTTCTGGGTGCTTGAATAGTGATAAAGGGAAACCAGAACATTGTCGTAAATGCAAAATAAAGGATTGCATCAAAGGAAAATCGTTATCCTATTGTTTTGAATGTGCTGAATATCCATGTAAGTTTATGGAAGAAGTTTTAATTGATGATAATATGGTTTTTGATATTGATAATTTAAAAGGATTTCTTAATGATACCAGTTCATTTGGGTTTATAGCTAAAGAAAATAATAAAATTATAGGATTTGCATATTGCTATACACTTTTAAGACCTGATGGAAAAACAATGTTTTATTTACACTCAATAGGAATGTTACCTAACTATCAAGACAAAGGTTATGGTTCAAAATTATTATCTTTTATTAAGGAATATTCTAAAGAGATTGGTTGTTCTGAAATGTTTTTAATAACTGATAAAGGTAATCCTAGAGCTTGCCATGTATATGAAAAATTAGGTGGTAAAAATGATTATAAAGATGAAATAGTATATGTATATGATTATGAAAAAGGTGATAAATAAATGAATATAGTTGAAAATGAAATATGTATAAGAACTTTAATAGATGATGATTTTCCTTTGATGTTAAAATGGTTAACTGATGAAAGAGTATTAGAATTTTATGGTGGTAGAGATAAAAAATATACATTAGAATCATTAAAAAAACATTATACAGAGCCTTGGGAAGATGAAGTTTTTAGAGTAATTATTGAATATAACAATGTTCCTATTGGATATGGACAAATATATAAAATGTATGATGAGTTATATACTGATTATCATTATCCAAAAACTGATGAGATAGTCTATGGTATGGATCAATTTATAGGAGAGCCAAATTATTGGAGTAAAGGAATTGGTACAAGATATATTAAATTGATTTTTGAATTTTTGAAAAAAGAAAGAAATGCTAATGCAGTTATTTTAGACCCTCATAAAAATAATCCAAGAGCAATAAGGGCATACCAAAAATCTGGTTTTAGAATTATTGAAGATTTGCCAGAACATGAATTACACGAGGGCAAAAAAGAAGATTGTTATTTAATGGAATATAGATATGATGATAATGCCACAAATGTTAAGGCAATGAAATATTTAATTGAGCATTACTTTGATAATTTCAAAGTAGATAGTATTGAAATAATCGGTAGTGGTTATGATAGTGTGGCATATTTAGTTAATAATGAATACATTTTTAAAACAAAATTTAGTACTAATAAGAAAAAAGGTTATGCAAAAGAAAAAGCAATATATAATTTTTTAAATACAAATTTAGAAACTAATGTAAAAATTCCTAATATTGAATATTCGTATATTAGTGATGAATTATCTATACTAGGTTATAAAGAAATTAAAGGAACTTTTTTAACACCAGAAATTTATTCTACTATGTCAGAAGAAGAACAAAATTTGTTAAAACGAGATATTGCCAGTTTTTTAAGACAAATGCACGGTTTAGATTATACAGATATTAGTGAATGTACTATTGATAATAAACAAAATGTATTAGAAGAGTATATATTGTTGCGTGAAACTATTTATAATGATTTAACTGATATAGAAAAAGATTATATAGAAAGTTTTATGGAAAGACTAAATGCAACAACAGTTTTTGAGGGTAAAAAGTGTTTATGCCATAATGATTTTAGTTGTAATCATCTATTGTTACATCGCTTGACAAGGGCACACAGCCCTTTGTCGTGTGCGATGGATAAGTAAAAGTCAAATTTTCCACTCAATCGAAACGTGTTCGTCGGTTGCGCGGATCTGTGAGATCAGGCCGTCGGCAACCTGCCGCCTGTCCTCGAAGTCAATTTCTTCCCATTGGTTAAGGTAGACCGACAACCGCTCGATCTGTTCCGGGGACATGGTTTCCGCTGACAGCGCCGCGATCTCTTTTGTCAGGGCTTGGCGGCGTGTGTCCAACTCCTCGATTTTGCTGTTGGCATAGGACAGCAGCACCGCATTAGCCCCGGTTAAAGTATTCAGCAGCTTTTCAATCTCGTCCTCCACGCGGGCAAGCTCCATGTTCAGCGCGGTCAATTTGGGATTGACCGTTTCCCGCTTTGCCGTCAGCGTCTGGAACTCGGACAGCTTCTTGACCATCTCGCCGTACAGAAACCTTTCAAATTCCCGTGTGCGGAGCGTCCCGCAGCCGTCACAGCTTTTACTGTCAGCCCGCTTAGAGCAGCGGAGATATTGAACGCCTGTCGGATTGCCGACGCTCATAAGCGCGTACCCGCAGCGGCCACACTTGATCTTTCCGGCAAGCCATGTGTTCTTTGCCTTGCGCCCGCCTTGGAACGCCTTATTTGCCATGAGCTTTTTCCGGCAGCGCAGCCATGTATCAGACGATACCAGCCCCTCGCTGGGAGCCAGAACAAGTATCTGATCTTTCAGGTGCTTGTTTTTTCTTTCCTGTACGTCCCGGCCCTGATAAAGATAGCAGCCGTTTGTCCCGGCAAAATCTGTGGCTTCATTGACTACCACCGTACCCTGACTTTTGAAGAACTCATACATATCGAGGTCAGCCTGCGCGTAAATGGGATTTCTCAAAAGCTGGGAGATAAAGCCCCGTTTCATTTCCTTACCGTAGATCAGGATACCCTCGTCGGAAAAGTAGCGGGCGATGTCTCCGAAAGAAGTTCCGGGCTGGGAGTACATTTCAAACATCAGCTTTGCAATATCTGCCGTTTCCGGGTCAGGCTTCATCATTTTTGTGCGGATGCCCTCAATGGTGGTCGGCTCCAGTTGGAAGCCATAGGGGGCTGCGCCGCTCATGTGAAAACCGTGCTGGCAGCGGGAATAGTAGGCGTCGGTCACGCGCTTCTGGATGGTTTCACGTTCAAGCTGGGCAAACACGATGCAGATATTCAGCATGGCCCGCCCCATCGGAGTGGACGTGTCAAACTTTTCCGTAGAGGAAACGAACTCGACATTGTATTCCTGAAAAGTTTCCATCATGGTTGCGAAGTCCAGAATGGAACGGCTGATACGATCCAACTTGTAGACCACCACGCGCTTGATCAGGCCCCGGCGAATATCGGCCATCATTTCTTGAAACTTGGGCCGATCGGTGTTCTTGCCGGAATAGCCCTTGTCGGTGTACTTGCGGAAATTGCCTCCTCTCAATTCATACTTACAGAACTCGATCTGGCTTTCAATGCTGATACTGTCCTTGCGGTCAACGGACTGTCTGCCATAAATGGCATCTTCACGAATAATCATTTGGTGCTCCTTTCCGTGTAGGAGCTACCAAACCTTACACCTATATTATACCTCTGGTAGCCCCGCGTCTCAAGGATGTCCCGCATTAGTGCATCTGTGCCCGTCCCGGCGCATACTTCACAAAGACCTCATACAGACAGCTTTCAATTTCACGCTTGCGCTTATCCCGTGCTTTGGGAGAGAGCATCGGGGTCAGGTTTTCCACGGTGATGGATTTGCCCTGAAAAGACGCGGTTTTGACTTCCTTGTGATAGCCGACTCTTGCCTCCGTCATCTGAAAACCTCCTATAATAATCAGCGGTGTGAATAGATTTGATGGTTTCCCGTTGTCCGTGGGGAAACGTGAAAGGGCGGCACAAAAGCGCCGTCCTTTGACCTTGCCCCACCTCTGGCCACGATGACCAGAAGCAGCGGGACAGTTGTTTTCCGTTTCAATCCACAAAAGAGGGAGCCGCCGCGCCGGAATGGTTTGGGCTGTCATAAGACAGAAAGACCCGGTTGGACGGCTCCCTGTATGATTGTTGTGTGCCGTATTTGCCACGCATCCCCGGCACGGGGAGTATTCCAGACCGCCGATGGCTTCGGCTGCATAGCCCCACAGCACCGCTGCCCGTGGAGGGCTGGCGCATACCGCAGGGACTCCCCCTCAAGTCTGTGGGAGGGCGTGAGCAAGTTTCATTATCCTCCGCGCTGTCCTCGCGCCCGGTTTGCCAGCACCGGGTCAAAGGCTGCGTTGATCGCTCGGCCAGCTTGTCCATCACCTCCTGAGCTGACTGTCGTGGCGGCGCACCTTACGTCGCTATCACGCGGATTTCGTATCGGGAATACTGTCTCTATTCAGTTTTCAAGGCGAGGAAGAAAACTCCTCTCACCTATCAGGAGGTTTCGGGAGCAAATGTACTCCCTCTTACAGAGATTTTTTCAAAATATTTTTCATAGCGGCCAGCCCGCGCTCAACGGAGCAGCAGATGCGGCTCCGTCCAACGCCCTCGGCTGCCGCGATCTCGGCCTTGCTCATGCCGAGAAGATAGTGCTGGTACACACGCCGGGCCTGCGTGGGCGGGAGCTGGGTCAGCGCGTCATAGAGGGCAAACGTGGTTTCCCGCGCCTCAATGTACTCGTCCGGGGTCATGGGCTGGCGGAGCACGTCGGCCTCAAAGCCGGGATCGGTGTCCAGCGAGCACTCGCCATTTCTGCGCTTCTGCCGCTTGTAGCTGTCGCACAGGCGGCCTCCCATCGAGAGGGCGGCGGCGATCTCGTCCGAAACTTCCAGCATCACATTTTCGGTCATATAGGGGTAATACCGTTTCAGGTTGATAGTCGTCATAATTGTCCTCCATTTCAAAAGGTGGTTGGTGAGTGCGGATTGAAATGGAGAATAGGCGGCCCCCGGCACCTCGGAGCCTCTGGACACCGTGACCAGAAGCAGGGGCATATAAAAACGCCCGCACAGCATGACACTATGCGGGCGCACGAAATATTGCTGTTGTTTTTGTACTTATTTATTTCACGTCCGTACCCGGACTTCTCCAACGGGGGAGCTACGCTTTTTTTAGCTGATGCAGATTATGAACGCTATGAAAAAGCAAAATGGACACGGCGATACCTCCTCGGACACCGCCGTATCCTTAAAAAAGGGCGACTTTACCACACCCCCTGTAAATCCAATTTTTCAAAAGGAAAACGGCGGCTTGAAATGTAATATTTCAAAACCGCCGCTTCGCGCCGCAAGGCCGAACAAAACGGTCTTGTTGTGATCGCCAGCGCAGATGATACCAAAAGAAAAGAGCCGATAATTCGCAACCTTTTCGACTGCAATTTATCGGCTCTGCGTCTAAGCGTCTGGCTCTTTGATAACTGTAATATTTAGTTGCGTCACACTGATCAGGCTTTCTTTTTTGCACTTAGGGCAATAAAGAGGAAAATTCTTCAATTCCGTATCGGGGCGAATTTTTAAGCGTGTTTTATTTCCACATATAGGACACAATATCCAGTTTCCTATATTTCTCTGTTTACCATTTAGCATCAATATTCTTTTCTCTTGAAAATCGTTGTTGTCGCAGGATAAGATGCGGCAAAACCCATGAATGAACAAACGAGCATGATTGCAGTCCAAAGCAATATTTGCCCTGAACTCATATTAGGGCCAAAAGCAGTATTGATGATAGCGGTAATTCCTATGACAATTCCAACTGCACATAGCAGACTAACTACTAAGAAAACACCACTCCGTTCCTCGCCGCCTAAGTAGAATAACGGAAAGAAAATTGCCCCGGTCAGTAAACTGATACTAATTCCAACAGCGAATATCATAACAGCATCTATGTTCCGATCAAAAGGGCAACCATGTAACAGCCATGTAAGACACATAACAAGTCCAGCAAAAATCATTCCGACAAACAACCATATAAGTAGATGGATAAAATAGCTCTTTACAATAGATCCTCTTTTTACTGGGGTCGTCAGTTTGTATTTTGCCCATTTTGAAGTATAATCTCTCCCTATCCCTACAATCGCACTCATTGAAAAGCCAATCATACCCAATAGCAAGTAAATGAGCAAAAACTGTTGACTATCTATTACAATGACAATCGTTCCTACGATTAGCATAAAAATGGAGAATATAGTCGCGCTGGAGCGTACCGCATAAAAATTATTTTTAAGAAGTCCTTTCATACTCGTGTCCCCTTTACTAACAAGAGCATAATTTCATCGACCGATACATGATCAACAATGCAGCCGCGATACTTTCTCTCAGCTTCTTTGCCATTTGCAACGAGTACATCAGTTTGAAAGTCCCTCTTACGGTAGGCAAGAATATCGTGCGGGTCTAATTGACGAAATTGGCTCTCTTTGCAGCGTATAACAGCAAAATTATATACAAGGTCATTTTTGCTTGCGGTCATTATGAGTTTGCCGTTATGAATAAATGTGATATAGTCTGCTATTTTTTCCAAATCGGATGTAATATGGGATGATAAGAGAATAGAATGATTTTCTTCCTGCACGAAATCAAGAAAGACATCCAGCATATCATCCCGCATAATAGGGTCTAAACCGCTTGTGGCCTCATCTAAGATGAGAAGTTGTGGATGATGTGATAGAGCAGCCGCAACAGCTAATTTCATTGTCATGCCTCGCGAGTAATGTTTAATCTTTTTCTTTGGTTGTAGTTGGAATTTCTCTAAATAGATTTGAAAAAGGGTATCATCCCATTTTTTATATAATCCTTGCATAACATTAGACAACTGCTCTGCCGTCCAGTATGCCGGAAAATTATCACCGTCATATACTACACCGATTTTTTCTCGCAGTTCCGTGTCATCATCGGATAGTGCTTTTCCGAATAACTTAATCGTTCCGCTGTCCTTAAACATAGTATTTAGAATACAACTAATCGTCGTAGTCTTTCCTGCACCATTTTCCCCTACAAACCCCATGATAGAGCCGTATGGTATTGAAAAGGACACTTTGTCCAATGCAAAGTCGCCATTAGAAAAACCTTTACAAAGATTTTCTACTTCTAAAATATTTTCCATATTATTCATCCTCTGTATAGAATAAAGCTAATAGCTCTGTTAGCTTTTCAAGTGGAATATTACTGACCCGCCCAATTTCAGCAGCTATTTGTAAATGTTCTTCTGCAAGTCGCTGCTGTTCTTCTTGATAGAACTCTTTATTCTGGGCTGATACAAAACTTCCTCGCCCGACCGTTGTTTCAATAAATCCGTCTCTTTGCAAATCCTCATACGCTTTTTGGACAGTAATCACACTAACATGAATTGATTTTGCCAATGCACGCATGGAGGGAATTGCATCCCCGGCCCGTAATTCGCCGCTCATTATCATAGCCTTAATTTGCGAGGTGATTTGCTCGTAAATTGGCTTGCTTGCATTGTTGCTAATTATAATTTCCACTATTTACTCTTTCACCTGCCTAAATGTACTTATTGTATAAGCACATTATAGTCTTTTTAGCCGTGATAGTCAATAGAGGAAACAAAATACTACTAAAACATAAAATTACGTTTCGTTCTCATAATCAAACCCGAAATGTAAAATAATATACGGGTGATATGAGAATGTACCAAGACGAACGACGGCTTGACTTCCACGCATTAGGCCGGGAGATCAAACGCAAACGAGAAGCCAAAGGCTGGACACAGGAATACCTCGCGCAGCTCGTTGACCGTACACCTCGTTCCATTATGTATTTTGAAAATCGTGGTCAGCATCCGAGCTTGAATACCTTTTATAAAATTGTCACGCTGCTGGATATTTCCGTCGATCAATTCTTCTATCCTGACAAGCAGAACGAAGAAAGTGATTGCCGCCAGCACATTGACAGGTTGCTAAACACAATGGACGAGAATGAATTGACGATCATGGAAGCCACCGCAGAGGGAATACAAAAAGCCAGAGAAACGGAGGGAGCGTAAGAAACGGCGCTGCCTCCGTTTCTCGCGGGGCTTCCGGGGAAGCGCGTTAGCGGCAAGCAAGGCAAGTGTATTGACACTTGCAATTTCCGCGCTGCGGAAATGCTTGTTGGGGTGCCCCCAAACCCGCTGGACTTCTGGCCACCGTGACCAGAAGAAACATTGTCTGCGTCGCCGTCCCTAACGGGCCTGCTCCTTATTGCGCTGGTTGTCCGTCAGCCCGCGCAGGTGATCCACGCTGCCCTTGACCGCCACCAGCTCCCGCATATCCTGCTGGGCCTTGCGGTATTCCAAATAAAGAGCCTTTTTCCGCGCCGCCAGTTGGCGGCGTTTTTCTTTTAGCACGTCCATTTTCGGGAGTTTTTCTCCGCCCAGCAGCTCGGCCATCGTCGCCTTGGCCGCCCGGTAGTCGGCCAGCTCCGCCTCATGCTCGGCAAGATATTTCCGGCTGTACTTGGCGGCCTTGTACCCATCGAACGCGGGACGGGTCTTGGCGTACTGCACCACGGCGGCCATCAGATCGGACACATGGGAAAGCTCCGCCTCGGTCTGCTGAATGTCCCCGGCCAGCGTGTGAAACCGTTCCGTGGCAGCGTCGGTCTTTACGGCCAAATCGTCATATTCAAATAGCTGGTGCTCTTTCAGATATTGCAGCGCGGCAGCCATCTGTTTGAGGTTATACACCTTGGCCCAGCGTTCATAGGCGGGGCCTTTGCCCTGACGCATCCTCTCCTGAATATCGATCAGCAGATTGACACGGCGGGGTGCGGGCGCTTTCCGCGCCGTGGCCGTTCGTGTGGGAGCCTTGCCGTCAATGACGGCCTGCACGTCCTCGGGGCCGTAGCCGTCCCCCAGCGTGGCCGCCCGGAAACGGGCCGCCCGCTGTTGTCCTGGCACAAGGAACGAGATCACGCCGCCGCGCCCGCGCCTAACCTGTATGCCTGCGGTTTCCATGCGCCGGAGAAAATCTGCGAAGTCCTCGGGGCGCTCCGTCAGGGCCGTGTCAATGGCAAAGCGGATCTGTTCTTTCTGTGATAGCTTTTGATTTTCCCCCAGCCATTGACCGTAGTGCAGATACCGCCCCTTGCTGTGGAGCTTGGGATTTACGATCACGGACAGATCGTGCTCCAGACATACCCGGTCAGACAGCCGCCGCAGGGCGAACGAGGAGCCGATGAAGTTGCGGAACTTCCGGGAGCGGTCATAGGCGGTGGAATTGTAGTAGATGTGATTATGAATGTGCTCTTTGTCTATATGGGTACAGACGAAGAATTGATACTTGCCCTTTGTCCAGCGCATCGCCGTTTCATAGCCGATGCGGTTGGCCTCCTCCGCCGTCACCTCGCCGTGAGGGAACGCCTGCCGGATCTGGTAGCACAACGCCCCGTGTCCGGCCCTGCGGTCAGTTTCGCCCTGATACTGATTTTTGACCAGCATGAACTCGGCGTGTGCCGTGGCCGGATCGCAGAGGTAGGAGGAAACGGCCCCCAGCTTCTCCGGGTTCAGGCCATAGTCAAAGCGGTCTTTCAGGCTTTGCAGGGCCGTCCGCTTATCGGCCCGCTTGTGGGATTTGAGGTAGGTTGTGGCCGTAGGCAGTCCTCCTTTCCATACGATAAACGGCGGCTGGGATCAGCTGCCGTTTTCTGCATCTTCTGGCCACCGTGACCAGAACTCAGCTTGTGATGAAGCCCCGCAGGGAGCCGTTTAGCTCGTCCAGCTTGGCAAGCAGCCATCCGGCCAGCGCGGGCAGGCCAAAGGGCGAAATGGCAAACGCCATCAGAAGCCCCGCGATCCCCGTGGAAATGTCTTTCTCCACAAACAGCATCAGGACACTCAGCAGCCCCAGCACCGATGCGAGGATGGAGAGCAAACCAGCGGAAAGACTCAGCAGGAACGAGAGCACGGCCACAAGCAGGGTCAGCACCAGCACAAAGGGAGCGGCAAGGATTTTGAATATGATCCGCATAGGGGGTTCCTCCTTTTTCCTGTATATGTCTATTATAACTCTGAAAAAATCGGCACTCAAGGATGTCCCGGTTGTCCTTACTTCTGGTCATCGTGACCAGAAGCAGGGACAGCCGGGGAACGGCGCGGGGCCGTTCCCCCTGTGTCACATCGTTACAATGGCGGAGAGCTGGGCCAGCAGATCAGACAGCGGCCCCCACAGATCGGCATAGTCCTTTTGCAGACGCTTCAGCTCGTCCGGGTACAAGCCGCCATAGCTGTTGGCATGGATGGCCGCCTGATTGAGATTGTTTGCACAGCGCCGCTGGAGCGACACAAGCTCCTTGACGGGTTCAAGGTCAACGTGGAGCACATAGCCGCCCAGCGCCATTTTTCGGATATAGGCGCTCATGTTGCGGATGCCCGCCTCGGCCATGCGCTCCCGAATGACCTCCAGCTCGTCAGGCCGTACCCACACATAGATGGGGACGCTGCGGACGCGCTTCTTTGTCAACGCTCCTCACGCTCCCGGCTGCGGCGCTTGGGCGGATGTTCCCGTACCTTGTCCAGCGGCTTATCCTCCGGGGGCGGCGCAGGCAGATTGTTGATGATGCCGTCAATCTGATTATAGTTCTGCTCCATAGAAAGCTCGGCGTTCTTGTTGGGATTGCGTTCCTGATCCATAAATGTCCTCCTATCTGTCGCCCCGGTCAGGGGCATTTTTCTTTGGGGCAGCTTGGCCCCGGTCAGCCTCGGCCTGCTTTGCGGCGGTTTTCATCTGTTCCCGGATCGAACGGGGCCTGTCGGGATTGTCAGGCGCAGGCCGCAGCTCATAGTCAGACGCCTGCCGTTTCGTCAATGGCCGCGTGTAGGTCAAATGCCCCCACGCCAGAAATGATCCATTTTCAACCGGGACGCGCTGATCGTAGTTGACGATCTCATCCGGGGCGTTACGGGGCGGCTTGGGGAATGTCCCAATGTCCACAGGGCGCTGGGTAGAGTAATACTTGTAAAGGCCGGGAGCCTCGACCTGCCTGACATCGACGTTGTAAAGGCGCTGGTATTCCTGCACCCGCGCCGCAAAGTCCTGTTCCAGAGCGGCACGGTCGCTGCCGTAATGCCCCCATTCATACTGCCGCTGGCCGTCCTTGTCGTCATAGCAAGCCCATGTGACATAGGGCGAGGGAGCGGTAGGATGATGCCCCAGCGCAAAGCCCCTGCCATTTTCCAGCATGACGGCCTTTATGATCTCATAGCCTTGGTTTTTGTCCATACGTCCTCCTTTCCAAAATGTTAGCAATATTTCTGCAAAACCGGGCGGGGCTATGAAATCATACGCCCCGCCCATGAAGCGGCCCCAGAAAACCCTGCAATCAGCGGATTTTTCCGGGGCTAAATGCTCACGGCCTACCCCGGTATTTCCGCATATAGCCGCGCTGCTTCTGCCGCCTTGCAGCACGGGCGCAGGTCGGGGAGCAATACCGCTGCCGCCCGTCCGGGAGGAAAGCCCTGCCGCACACCGGGCAAGACCGGGTTTCCGTGATACGCTCCACGGTCAGCGACCTTTCCAGCACGGGGTCAAGTGGCAGCACCGCCGAACGGAAATAGCGGCAATAAGCGCCCGTCCAGCATTTCCCCAGCATATAGCACTCGCAATCCAGCGGCAGACAGCCAATGTCTTTGTCATAGTTGGCACACCACCGCTTCACAAGGGAGCGGATCGCCGCCTTTTCCTGCCGGGTCAATTCACGGCTCATGTTTACCCCCTGTCTTTGACCGAAGCTGTTCCCGGTAGCAGAACACTCAGCCGATCCCGTGCCAGTAGGGACAGCCATCGCAGCGGGAGCCTTTGGGCGGCAGGTTGGGCGGGACGCCCTTGAAGTAGCTCTTTTCTTTCATAAAGTCCTCATAGGGGTTGTTAGTAAACCTCATTCCTCACCGTCCTCGTCCCACGGCGGCCCGTCATCCTCGGGATCGGTTTCGTCATAGTCCTCCGCGCCGTCATATTCGCCGCCGTAGTCCGCCTCGGACTCAGCGGCCCGCTGCTTCTTGGGACGGTAGATTTTGAAGTACCAGCCAGCGCCGCCGCCAATGACCACCACGGCCAGCGCCAGCAGAAGCATACCGCCGTTGCCCGTGGCCTTGGGCTGCTCCGGCTCGGGGTCAGGCTCCGGCTCTACCACAGGCGCAGGCTCGGGAGCCTTGCCCTGGCACTCGCTCATATTCACGGCGCAGACGGTACAATCCGTGTTGATGACACCAACGGCGCATTTATCCGCGCAGGAACACTCCGGCAGCTCACCGCCCGCCGCCTGTATCGCCGCCAGCAGGTCGGCCTCGTCCACCATGTTCAAAAAGTAGGTCTGATACTGCTCGCCGTCCTCATCGGTGGGCTTGTCATAGTCAATGACGATGTAAAAGGTGTTGCCGCCGCTGGTCTGCACCGTGATAAACTGCTTGTTGGTGGCCTTATCGTAGAGCAGGTCACGGGTCACAAGGTTGCCGTCCTCAGTGAAGCCCTCGCCGGGGTCAACGGTTTCGGCGGGCAGCGGCTCCACCGGGGCAAGGCCGTCCCATTCCTCGCCGCCTCCGGCGTAGGCCGTAACCGCCATACTGCCCATGAGGACGGACACACAAAGCGTTATCAGCAAAAGCCGCAGTTTTTTCATTCCGTCACCTCCGCCTGTTTCGTCGGCTTCTGGCCACTGTGACCAGAAGTGCCACCCCGGAGCTGCTGGAGCACCAGCGGCAGATCGGCAAGGGAGATACTCATGCCGCGCACGATCTCCACGATCTCGCT
>ENA-UERK01002313-UERK01002313.1-human-gut-metagenome-genome-assembly--contig:-NODE-2313-length-12674-cov-42.046122_pt1 | contig 12674 bp, 9 predicted proteins | sample MGYA00242957_ERZ507957 | MGnify/ENA primary metagenome ERZ507957 (study PRJEB26167, sample SAMN06115538) | human gut metagenome | host: Homo sapiens | place: China:Heilongjiang | collected 2015-11-06... | reverse complement strand
CAGCATTTGTTTAATCAGCTGTTACTGCTTTTTTTGAATTTGCAAGGTATAAACGCGGAGCCGCTTACTTTGAGTCGATTTAAAAGGCTAAAAAAGGAGTGTCTACTATTCCAGTTTTATAAAATTGAAAGTGTCTATTTTTCCAGGATATAAAGAATGTAAACACAAAATAGGAATAAGAGAAAAGATTGACAAGCAGGATTAGGAATAACAGCACATAAGGTGTTCTGTTAGAGACCATTAAGCGGTCTGTCCCTGCCCGTCAAGTGGGCACTCAGGGACCAAGTGTCGGGCATTGAGAGAACAAGTAACGGGCAGTCGTTGCCCGTACGGCGGGCACTAAGTACCCAAAGCATCGGACGATTTTGGGGCACTTCTTGCGGTCGGCAGCATCTGATATAATTCCTTATAGATGCCTCAAAATTATGTCCCGACGTAGCCACTTCTACATGGCGACGTAACCTTTCCTACGTCCCGACGCAGAGATTCCTGCGTCGTCATGTAATCTTCGATCCACCCCGTCAGGTTTTTCGATCCACCCCGTCCCTCCTTTGCCAAGGAAGGCTCCACATCCTAACCAAGCCTTCCCTTCTCAGAAGGGAAGGCTGTAACCGCCCTCCGGTGCTCAGAACCGCTTCGCTCTAAGGTTGGCGGGGCATCAAAGCCCTCGCCATGTTTTGCGGGCTGGGACCGCCTGGGGAACTTTTAAAGGTAAAAGTGTAAAAATCTGTGTGAATCTGTGAAATCTGTGGGACTTTAAAAGTGTAAAAATGTAAGAAATCTGCGTCATTTGCGCAATCTGCGTGACTTTTAAAGGTAAAAGGGTAAAAAGGTAAAAAAATCCGTGAGAATCTGTGAAATCTGTGGGACTAAAAGAAAGTAAATCTGCAGGGCTGCAAGAGAAATCAGCGTGAGATTAGGACATGAAGCAAAAACTCTTCTAAAAATTTGGTAGTTTCACCGAAAACCCTTATATTTGCACAATGAACAGAGAAATGGGGTATAAACTTCATTAAAACCAATCAAATTACGCTGTTATGATTAGTAAGAATGTACAAAATATGATTCCAAAGATACAAGATTTCTTTGGTAGCCAGCCAATAACAAAGGCTTGGCTCTTTGGTTCATGCTCACGAGGAGAAGAAACTGCTGATAGTGACATAGACATTCTGGTAGAGTATGATCGTCAGCATAATCGAATTTCTCTGATGAAAATAGCAGGTATCATGTTGAATTTGGAAGACTTGCTTCATCGCAAGGTGGATATAGTAGAGGCTAATCGTCTCCTCCCTTTTGCTCAAGAAACAGCCAACCAAGATAAATTCTTGATTTATGAGAGAAAAAGTTAGAGATTCCTTGTGCATGGCTATTATACCATAGACCCCGAAAGTCTATGGGATACGATAGAAGTAGACATTCCTGATTTGAAACCTTGGATAGTTAAGTATCTGTCTGAGTGATAAGACTTTCCACCCCGTCCCTCCTTAGCCAAGGAGGGATTTTTTTCGATCCACCCCGTCCCTCCTTAGCCAAGGAGGGCTCCACCGCTTTCCCCAAGCCCCTTTCCCCTCAGGGGACAGGGGATGTAACCGCCCTCCGGTGCTCAGAACCGCTTCGCTCTAAGGTTGGCGGGGCATCAAAGCCCTCGCCATGTTTTGCGGGATGGGACCGCCTGGGGAACTTTTAAAGGTAAAAGGGTAAAAATCTGTGTGAATCTGTGAAATCTGTGGGACTTTAAAAGTGTAAAAAGGTAAAAAAGTAAAAGAAATCTGCGTCATCTGCGAAATCTGCGTGACTTTTAAAACTCAATTTCTAGAGTAAATAGTGCTCTATAGTCTCCTGAACGAATTCTATATATATTACGATACCCTACAAGTTTCTTGCAGCCTGTGATATCTTGAATGTCTCTGGCTGCTCTTCTCTTAATTTGGCATAGAGCTTTGCATCTTCGTTACTTATCATGACGATACCAGTCTACGGAAAGGACGGAATTGTCAGCTTATTTCCTAAAATCTCTCTGGCAGAAACATTTCTTTCTCTATTATATAATAATGTGATACAGCCAGAAAAGTGTAATATCTCCCCGCAGGAGATAGTACAGAGAAAGTTTAGAACTTAAAGTTAACAATTAATATTTTTAATTAAATTTTATCGTATGAAAAGAAAGTATTTAAGCGCGCTGCTTATGGGTGTATTGACACTTTCATCCGTAAGTACATTTACTTCTTGTAAGGATTATGATGACGACATCAACAGCTTACAGGAACAAGTCAACAAGGCTGCTCTTTCTTCTGACGTAGAGGCATTGAAAACTCAGGTTACCAATGCAGCTACATCTGCACAGAACGCAGCTGCAAAGGCTGAGGAGGCTTTGACAAAGGCTGGTACCAACAAAACAGAGATTGACGCAGTAAAGGCACTCGCTACTAAGAATGGTACTGATGTAGCTAAGGCTCTTACTGATGCTGCTAACGCTGCTACAGCTGCTTCTAACGCTGCTACAGCTGCTTCTAATGCTGCTACAGCTGCTGCTACTGCTCAGGATTCTGCCAACGCAGCTTTGACAAAGATTGCAGGTTTGGATAAGGAGTTGAAGAAATTGGCTTTGAACGCTCAGTCTCACGTAACAGCTACTCAGCTCAAGAATTCTTTGGATTCTTTGTCTCAAGTTATCAACGAGGCTACTTCTGATAGCATCGCTAACTTGACTAAGATTGTTAATGGTTACAAGGGTGGTATCAACGCTTTGTATACTGCTGTAACTGAGGTTAGCTTGATGGGTTCTTGGAACAGCTATGAAGGTAACTCAATATTTAATAATGACTGTCATCTCTTGTTCCAGACAGGTACAATTGGTAAAAACTATACATTCGGTGCTAAGGAGAAGGATGATAAGAATGGTGAGCATAGCGCAGATCCTAAGAAGTCATACGTAAAGGGTGCTTCTATCAACTTCCCATCTCAGTTCTTGGTTCGTATCAACCCTGTTAACGCTAAGATTACTCCTGATATGATCAAGTTGATTGACTCAAAGGGTAACGACTTGAATAAGTTGGTTAAGGTTGTTGACGTTGAGAAATATGACAATCTTCTTACCCGTGCATCTGAGACTGGTCTTTGGACTGTTAAGGTTCAGTTGCAGGATGGTGTAAAGCCAGAGAATGTTGCACAGCAAGTAAACGGTAGAAATATTCTTTATGCAGTTGCAGTAAACAACACTGCAAGCCAGGCTGAGACTGTTGCTGATGCTGCAAGCCGTTATGTTGTTTCAACATACGACTTGACTGTAAATGGTGCATATAATTATGTAGGTGCAGATAATCTTGGTAACGTACAGGTTAAGGCTGAGTCTAAGGATTGGAAGAGTGTTTCTTCACTCAAGCCTAATACGGGTGCTTCTGATCTTGTTTACGCTGCTAACGGCGAGAAGGTATTGGTTAGCTTCGAGCATTTGGCTAACGTAGATCGTTTCTATGTTGTACGTGATGACAAGCACGCTGGAGAGTCTGGCTCTTCTGAGTTGAATGCTTGGAAGTCTTATGACTATAAGGGCCTTAACAAGGTTGTTGCGGTTGAAAATGGTCTTGGTGTTGATACTCTCAGCATTAATATCAAGGGTCAGGTTGGTGATGAAGTTCAGTTCCGTATCTTTGCTGTCAACTATGATGGTACTCTCGTAGAGCAGAATGGTCGTCCATTCCGTGTATATGTTGGTGCAGAGTCTACAACTACTAGTGTTGCTGGTAACCTCGTTGCTACTGGTAAGCAGAAGATGGAGACAGATTGGTTGCCAATCTCTGGTAGCTTGAAGAATGGTGGTGATCTTCCTTCTACAGTACAGGTAACAGTTAACAATGTTAAGATCAACGCTAACGTTGCATACGCTAAGGACAACAAGGGTACTACTGCTACAAAGAACAGCGAGATTAAGTTCGCTAAGTTCTCTGTTGCTGCTACAGACTTGACAAAGTGGGCTGACGGTGCAACTGCTACTGGTACTATCAAGGATGGTGAGAACGTGACAGTTAACACAATCTCTGTAAGTTTGACTAAGGTTATGCCTACAGCTGAGACTACAAAGGATCTCATGAAGTACTCTTGGAAGGACAACCAGTTGAAAAATGATGTTTACACAGCATACCTCTATCCTGCTAATAACGCTTGGACAACAGCAGCTGCTACAGGTTACAAGGATATGAATCAGGCTATCAATGGTTTGAATACAAACTTCGTTATCAGCATCGCTAACGCAGAGTTGATGTCAGAGAATGGCAAGAACTACTACAAGAATGCTCTTAATGTAACTGCTACTCCTTGGAAGGTTGAGGTAAACAACGCTAAGGACGATGCTGGTGTCGCTTTGATTGACAACGAGACAAAGCACGAGACTACTATCGGTTACAACTACGGTAAGATTAGCTCAGTTACTCCTAATGATGATTACATCGTAAAAGTACAGACAGTTCAGACCGTATTCGCTTGCCCATTGAACACTGCTGCTCAGACATACGCTTGGGCACAAGTTCCAGCCGTTTATGGTACAAATGGTCAGGTTGTTACACCTGCTAAGGACGTTAACGTTCTTACTTATGGTAGCACAGTAACTGTAGTTACTAACATCTTCACCAACTTGATCGCTCACAACTCATTCGATAACACTGTATTCGGTGGTAAACTTTCTGAGCGTTACAACAAGTACGTTCATATTGATGCTAAGTTGATTTCTAACGGTAGCCAGCTTGAGGATTACTACACAGCAACTGTTACAAATGGTGTGATTACATTCCACAAGCAGTCTGCTGCAACTAACCCAACAGCTGATGTAGCTTCTACTTTGGTATTGACAATGACAGACGCATTCGGTCACGAGAACGTTTACAAGTTGCCATTCACAGTAAAGCGTGCTGAATAATAAAGAATCTAAAGTAATTTAGAAGCTTTAAAACATACCCAAAGGGGAGCTTCCCAAAGCTGGGATGCTCCCCTTTTTTAGAATTAACGAATGATGAAAATGAAAAAGTATCTGATAGCTTTTGCTTCAGTGGCACTTTTGGCTGGTTCGCTCACCTCCTGCAAGGAGAAGTTGAAGAACATGGACGGCGTGGTAACCCAGGTTGAGACAAGTAACTTGGGTGACACCGTAAAGAGCATGAGGCTATACAATGGTGAGGATACACTGATATTCAATCTGATGGATGCTGAGTACAACAATGGCTTGATGATGAAGGGCGATTCTGTACAGGTGCATTACGTCAAGGGACACGGTGACACACTCCGTGCGCTGCTCGTATTTGTGAAACCAACTCCTGCCAAGGTGATTGATGTCAGCAAAGATACAACCAAGGTATTGTTGACAAAATAAGCTACACTCATAGTGTTATTATTTATTAATTAATAAAGGAAATGATTATGAATACAATGAAATCTTTATTCGCTGCGTCCCTGCTTGCCCTCGGCACAACATCAGCCATGGCACAGGCTACTTACACCGACCAGAACGGTGATGAGTATACATTCAACAAGCATTTCTTCCTGGATCTCCAGGGCGGTGCTCAGTACACACTCGGTGAGGCTAAGTTCGGAGACTTGCTCTCTCCTAACGTACAGTTGGGCTTGGGCTACCAGTTCTCTCCTGTATTCGGCATGCGCTTGCAGGCTAACGGCTGGCAGAGCAAGGGCGGTTGGGCAGGATTCTACGCTCAGAAGGGCGAGACTCCTTACAACGCTAATTATAAGTTCAAGTATGTAGCTCCTGGTGTTGACTTCATGTTCAACCTCAGCAACCTCTTCTGCGGTTGGAACCCTAACCGTGTGTTGAACGTTACTGCCTTCGCCGGTGCAGGTGCTAACATCGCTTGGGACAATGATGAAGTGAATGAGTTGGCTGCAACCATCAAGAACCTGAATGCCTACAACCTGGAGTATCTCTGGGATGGTACCAAGGTTCGCCCTTACGGTCGTGCCGGTATCGAGTTGGCATTCAAGGTCAGCAAGTCTGTCAGTCTGATGCTTGAGGGTAATGCCAATGTCATTTCAGACAAGTACAACTCAAAGAAGGCAGGTAACCCTGACTGGTATTTCAATGCTTTGGCTGGTCTTCGCATCAACCTGGGCAAGAGTGCTACCAAGAAGGAGAAGCCAGTAGAACCAGAACCAGCTCCAGCACCTGTTCAGAAGGTAGAGGAGCCTGCTCCTGCTCCAGCACCAGTAGAGAAGAAGGTAGAGGAAATCCGTCGTGATATCTTCTTCACCATCAACTCTAACAAGATTTCTGAGAAGGAAAACAAGAAGATCCTCGAGGTTATCGACTTCCTGGTGAAGTATCCTGAGGCAAAGGTTGTTGTTACCGGTTATGCTGACAAGGGTACTGGTAATGACAGAGTGAACGACCGCATCGCTGCCAAGCGTGCTGCAGCCGTTGTCTGGATGTTGGAGAAGCGCTACGGCATTCCTGCTGAGCGCATCACAGAAGAGTCAAAGGGTGCTCGTGTTCAGCCATTCGCAGAGAATGATAAGAACCGTGTATCTATTATGATTGCTAAATAACATTTAGGATATATAGCACATTTCATATATTATTATTATTATGACACAATCAAGTTCGTGGTAAGCAGAAATGCTTACCTGTGTCCTAGGCGAGGTTTCTTGTGAAAGAAGCCTCGCTTTTGTTTTTCTGTCGAAAAACAAAAGTGTTATTCCGGGGGAGGTTTTCGATCCTCCCCGAGACTCCTCCTTTGCGGGCTTCCGAGGCAAACGGGACTTCTTTGCCAAAGAGGTGTTTTTTCGATCCACCCCGTCAGATTTTTCGATCCACCCCGTCCCTCCTTAGCCAAGGAGGGCTCCACATCCTAACCAAGCCTTCCCTTCTCAGAAGGGAAGGATGTAACCGCCCTCCGGTGCTCAGAACCGCTTCGCTCTAAGGTTGGCGGGGCATCAAAGCCCTCGCCATATTTTGCGGGATGGGACCGCCTGGGGACAGCTTGCTTCTGGCTTCATTGCGCCTGGGGACAGCTCGCTTCTTTCCCTCGCCATGTTTTGCGGGCTGGGACCGCCTGGGGAACTTTTAAGGGTAAAAAGGTAAAAAAGTAAAAGGAATCTGCGTCATCTGTGAAATCTGCGTGACTTTTAAAGGTAAAAAATCTGTGTGAATCTGTGAGATCTGTGGGACTTTTAAAGGGCTGCTTTTGGGATAATTGGCTGATAACTTGCAGATTTCTCTCGTTTTTCTTGGTGGTTTCAAGAAAAATGAGTAATTTTGACGGCAGATATAAACTAAATAAAGGAGATGAGATTATGATGTTAGGTATTAATGCACCAAAGCCATTGATTAAAGGTGAATTTGCTAAGGCTGTGCGCAAAGCTGTTCACGATTCGATGGTTGCAAAGGAAAATTGGAAGGAACCTGCTGCAAAAGGTCCTTGGAAAGTTAAATTTATTGTGCGCTAGTTATGGATAAAGATTCGGAACTGATTATTGAAGTAGCTGATGAATATGACAGTTTGAAATCATTCGAAAGTGGCAATCAACAGATGGATGATTTCATTCATGATTATTTATCAGCTTGTTCACGTAGTCATTTTTGTATAACCTATTATGTACGTTTTAAACCAAAGGGAGATGTAATTGCATTATTTTCTTTATCAAATGATTCCGTAGATTTATCGGAAGATGATTTTGATGATATGAGAATAGGAGCAGCGGGTACAGAATTACCTCTTGTAGAAAACACTTTTCGCGAGCGGTTTGAGAAAAAATGTACATACCCGGCATTGGAAATTACATATTTAGCGGTAAACAAAAACTATCAAAACTTAAAAATTGGATCGACTCTTATTGATTTTATAGCAAATATTGCACGAAATCAAAAAGTTTCTGGCTGTATATTCTTGACAGTTAATGCTTTACATACGAATAGCTATAGTGCTGTTTCCTTTTATGAGAAGAACCATTTCGCCAAGCTTACTCCTGTTCCACAATTTGACGTTTGGCCTATGTATAAAACTTTGTGGTATTAATCCGTGAGATCCGTGTGGGGACTTTAAAAGGTAAAAAAATCTGTGGGAATCTGTGAGATCTGTGGGACGAAAAAAGAGGGTGTGTCATGAACTTATGACACACCCTCTTTATCTTATGACGACAGAGATTTAGAACTCTGCGTTCTTTGGTGTACGTGGGAATGGAATCACGTCACGGATGTTCTGCATACCGGTTACAAAGAGAATCAGACGCTCGAAACCAAGACCGAAACCTGCATGTGGACATGAACCGTACTTACGGGTATCAAGATACCAACTCATATCCTTCATAGGAATGTTGCGAGCCTCAATCTCACCCATCAACTTGTCATAACTCTCCTCACGGACTGAACCACCGATGATCTCACCAATCTGTGGGAACAAAACGTCGGTACCCTGAACGGTCTGACCGCTCTTGCCACCGAAACCACTCTCCTCCTCGTCTATCTTCATATAGAATGCCTTGATAGCCTTTGGATAGTTGGTCATGATAACTGGACGCTTGAAGTGCTCCTCAACGAGGAAACGCTCGTGCTCTGAAGCCAGGTCATCACCCCACTCGCATGGGAACTCAAACTTCTTGCCGTTGGCGATAGCCTCCTGCAGGATGCGGATACCCTCTGTATATGGAAGATGAACGAAGTCTGAATTCAAAACGCCCTCCAAACGAGCAATCAAGCCCTTGTCGATCATCTTGTTCAAGAAAGCAAGGTCGTCCTTGCAGTGCTCCAGTGCCCAACGGATACAATACTTGATGAAGTCTTCCTCCAACTCCATCAAACCGTCCATATCCAGGAAAGCAACCTCTGGCTCTACCATCCAGAACTCAGCCAGGTGACGAGGAGTATTACTGTTCTCTGCACGGAAGGTTGGACCGAAGGTGTAGATAGCACCGAGTGCCGTAGCACCCAGCTCACCCTCCAACTGACCGGAAACAGTCAATGAAGTCTGCTTTCCGAAGAAATCATCAGAGTAGTCAATCTTTCCATCCTCTGTTTTCTTGAGGTTGTAGAGGTTCTTGGTGGTTACCTGGAACATCTGTCCAGCACCTTCGCAATCGCTCGCTGTGATGAGCGGAGTGTTGAAATAGAAGTATCCATGCTCATGGAAGTAAGTGTGGATAGCCATCGCCATGTTGTGGCGGATGCGCATCACGGCACCGAAGGTATTGGTACGGAGACGGAGATGAGCATACTGACGCATGTACTCGAAGCTCTGTCCCTTCTTCTGCATAGGATAGTCGCCACCGCAGAGACCGTAGATCTCGATGCTTTCGCACTGGATTTCTACACTCTGTCCGGCACCCTGGCTTTCAACCAGAGTACCCACTACGCTGATGCAGGCACCAGTGGTGATCTGACGAAGCTGATTTTCATCGACCTTTGATGGGTCGACTACTATCTGAACATTATTAATAGTAGAACCATCGTTAAGAGCGATAAAATCGACTGCTTTGCTACTACGATGGGTACGTACCCATCCCTTTACATTCACGATTGAGTTGTAGGCAGTGCTCTTGAGCACGTCTACAACCTTAGTTCTTTTAATCTTTTCCATTGTTTATTACTCTGTTTTATTCAAAAGCACCCATGCGGAGCATGTCTACTTCTTTCTCTGTAAGGAAGCGCCAGTCGCCACGACGGAGGTTCTTCTTGGTCAATCCAGCGAACTGTACACGATCCAACTTAGTTACACGATAGCCAAGGCTCTCGAAGATACGGCGAACGATACGGTTCTTGCCACTGTGGATCTCGATGCCCACCTGTGACTTGTCGTGCTCGTCAGCATACTCGACAGCGTCTGCCTTGATTTCACCATCTTCCAAAGTGATACCCTCACGAATCTGATCCATATCATGAGATGTAAGGTTCTTGTCGAGGTGTACGTGATATACCTTCTTCTTCAGGAACTTAGGGTGAGTCAGCTTAGAAGCCAGGTCACCGTCGTTGGTGAGAAGGAGTACACCGGTAGTATTGCGGTCGAGACGACCAACAGGATAGATACGCTCAGGGCAAACGTCCTTCACGAGATCCATCACGGTCTTGCGCTGCTGAGGATCATCGCTAGTGGTAACGTAATCCTTAGGCTTGTTGAGCAATACATAAACCTTCTTCTCCAAAGAAACAGGAGTATCGTGGAACTTCACCTCATCGGTGCGAAGAATCTTGGTACCCAACTCTGTTACTACCTCACCATTAACGGTAACAACACCAGCCTGGATGAACTCATCAGCCTCACGGCGTGAGCATACACCAGCATTGGCGAGGAACTTGTTCAAGCGCAATGGCTCTGTAGGGTCGAAGTTCTCCTCCTTGTATTCAATTCTCTTCTTGAGACTATATTTTGCATTAGGATCATAACCTGGTGTGCGCTGACGGAAACCGCCACCACCACGGTTGTTGTTGTAGCCACCGCCACGGTTATTATTGTAGCCACCCTGCTGTGGACGACCGTAACCACCCTGCTGAGGACGACCGTAGCCACCCTGCTGTGGACGACCGTAACCACCCTGCTGAGGACGACCGTAACCGCCCTGCTGAGGACGACCGTAACCACCCTGCTGAGGACGACCGTAACCGCCCTGCTGAGGACGACCGTAACCGCCACCATTATTACTATTATAGCCACCACGGTTGCTGTTGTAGCCACCCTGCTGAGGACGGCCATAGCTGCCACCATTGTTGTAACCACCCTGCTGAGGACGGTGACCGCCACCACGGTTGCTGTTGTAACCGCCACGGCTCTGGTATCCGCTGTGCTGTGGGCGCTCGGTATTAGAGCTCTGCAAGCCAGCTCCGAATCCTTCTGGACGGAAGCCGCCTTCACTATTACTACTACTTCTATCGCTGCTGAATGAAGAGCGATGAGTGTTGATACGTGGACGCTGAGTGCGACCTACTGGGCGATAACTCTTCTGATAACCGCCTGCTGGGTTGTAGCCCTCTCGGGTGTTCTCTTTCTCAGATGCATGATCCTGAGGTTTGTTTCCGAATTCTGAATCCATTTTCTTTAAATCTTAATTTAAGCCTCACGGCCGGGTTAGTGAAAAAATAATTATAAATATATTATGTTGAATATCTTCATGCTATTGCTGCCCTGGAGGAAGCCGGTAGTATTTAGATGCCCGTATAATTGCTTGGAGTGATAGCCATCAGTTCAGCCTTCACGCTGTCGCTGACGTTCAAGCCCTGAATAAATTCATGGATGGTCTCTTCTGTCATGTGCTTGTTAGTACGAGTCAATGCCTTCAAAGCCTCGTATGGATGTGGGTAAGCCTCACGACGGAGGATGGTCTGAATAGCCTCAGCTACGACAGCCCAGGTATTATTCAGGTCTTCCTGCAACTTCTCCTCGTGGAGGATGAGCTTGCGCAATCCCTTCAGGGTACTCTGGATAGCGATGACGCTATGACCGAGAGGCACACCGATGTTACGGAGCACGGTACTGTCAGTAAGGTCGCGCTGCAGGCGGCTTACCGGAAGCTTCTGAGCCAGGAACTGAAGGATGGCATTGGCAATACCCAGGTTACCCTCACTGTTCTCGTAATCGATAGGGTTTACCTTATGTGGCATAGCACTTGAGCCGACCTCTCCTGCCTTGATCTTCTGCTTGAAGTAATCCATAGAGATATACATCCAGAAGTCACGGTCCAAGTCGATGATGATGGTATTGATGCGACGGATGGCATCAAAGATAGCACCGAGATGATCGTAGTTGCTGATCTGAGTGGTATACTGTTCACGCTGCAAGCCGAGCTTCTCGCTGACGAACTTGTTGCCGAAAGCCTTCCAGTCATACTCCGGATAAGCTACATGGTGGGCATTGTAATTACCAGTAGCACCACCAAACTTAGCAGTAAACTTGCAAGCCTTCAAAGACTCAAGCTGTTCGGTAAGACGATAAACATAAACCATGATTTCCTTACCCAAACGTGTAGGAGACGCAGGCTGTCCGTGAGTCTTAGCCAACATAGGCACATCCTTCCACTCGTCAGCATAAGTCTGGAGCTGTGCAATAAGTTCCTCTACCTGTGGGTAGAAGCACTCCTCCAAAGCCTCCTTGACAGAAAGCGGTACACTGGTGTTGTTGATGTCCTGAGAAGTGAGACCGAAGTGAATGAACTCCTTATAGTCGTCCAATCCACCAATCTTATCGAACTCCTCCTTGATGAAATACTCTACGGCTTTTACGTCGTGATTAGTTACCTTCTCAATGTCCTTGACACGTTGAGCCTCATTTTCGTCAAAGTTACGGTAGATATCACGCAAGCGCTCAAACAGCGACTTGTCGAAAGAAGCCAACTGTGGCAAAGGTAATTCACATAAAGTAATGAAATACTCTATCTCTACTCGAACACGATAACGAATAAGAGCATACTCTGAGAAATAGTTAGCGAGTTGCTCTGTTTTTCCCCTGTAACGACCATCTATAGGCGATATGGCAGTCAATAAATCTAAATTCATATTAATACGTATTATATATAGGGTGCAAAGTTAATGAATAAATCTGAGAAAACAGCGAAAAACGATATTTTTTAGCTTTAATTAAAAAAAGGTCTCTCAACTTTCGTTGAAAGACCTTCATTAGAAGTGGGCGTTGACGGATTCGAACCGCCGACCCTCTGCTTGTAAGGCAGATGCTCTAAACCAGCTGAGCTAA
>ENA-UERK01002310-UERK01002310.1-human-gut-metagenome-genome-assembly--contig:-NODE-2310-length-12675-cov-8.922130_pt1 | contig 12675 bp, 11 predicted proteins | sample MGYA00242957_ERZ507957 | MGnify/ENA primary metagenome ERZ507957 (study PRJEB26167, sample SAMN06115538) | human gut metagenome | host: Homo sapiens | place: China:Heilongjiang | collected 2015-11-06... | reverse complement strand
TCTGAGCATCGGCAGCTTCGCTGACCCTGCCGGTCAGAAGGTGACGGTCAACTACAACACCCGCAGCGCCAGCGCGAACCTCATCATCAACGTCAAGTAATTTGACGACGTAAGACAGATCAACCATTCGGACCACCTCTTCCCGGCGGGGCAATTCCGCCCCGCTGGGGGAGGGGGAGCATAAAAAAAGAGACGTTAGGCGCGTCAGCGGCTCATTCGCGTTTGAGAGCCTGGCGGGTCTGTCGTCTCACACTTTTGAAAAGCACTGATTCAAAAATAATTTCTGCCCCGAAAAACAAGAGAAAGGAGGGCGCGCATGAACGAAAAGCTCCTGCGATACCTGCTGGAACAGCAGCTTTTGACCGCGGAACAGGCGGACGAGCTGCGTCGTGCTCAGGAGGAAACGAACAAGTCCATCCGCGAGCTGATCTTGGAGCGCGCCATCCTGCCCGAGGAACAGGTCATTGAAGCCCTGTCCTCGCTGACCCGCACCCCCGTGGTGCACCTTTACGAAATGACTATCCCCATGGATGTCCGACAGGCGGTTCGCCCGGATATCCTGCGTACATATACAATGATGCCCTTCCAGTTTGATCCGGAGGACAGCGGCACGCTGTATGTCGCCATGAACGAGCCCATGAACATGAAGGGGCGCGACATGGTCGCCATTGCCAGCAAGTGTCGCATTAAGCCATTTTTAGCGACAACATCCGACATTCTCGTGACCATCGACCGCTGCTACGGCAGCGAGGAGATGCAGGAGGCTGCCGAGCTTTACACCCAGACCAACGAGCGGGAGAGCGCCTCTCTGGAAGATCAGGTCTTTCAGGAGGATGTCAACGCCTCCCCCGTGGTGGTGCTGGTGAACTCCCTTGTGGAGCAGGCGGTGCGCCAACGCGCTTCCGATATCCACGTGGAGTCCGGACCGGACAAGGTCCGGGTCCGCTGCCGAGTGGACGGCGTGCTGTACACCACCGCCACTTACGACCTGCAGCTGCTGCCCGCCATCATCGCGCGCATTAAGATCCTCAGCAATCTGGACATTTCCGAAAAGCGCAGACCGCAGGACGGCCGCTTTTCCATCCTGGTGGACCGCCGGGAATACGATGTGCGTGTTTCCACGCTCCCCACGGTCTATGGCGAAAAGTGCGTGATGCGACTGACGCAGAAAAAGGCGCTGCGCCGCAGCAAGCGCGCCCTTGGTCTGACGGGGTCGGAACTGGAAAAATTCGACGAGATCCTGCGCCATCCCAACGGGATCGTGCTGGTCACCGGACCTACCGGCTCCGGTAAATCCACCACGCTTTACACCGCATTGAACGAGCTGAACAGCGACATGGTGAACATCGTCACGGTGGAGGACCCCGTGGAGGCGAACGTGGACGGCGTGAATCAGGTGCAGGTGAATCCCAAGGCGAACCTGACCTTTGGCAACGCCCTGCGTTCCATTTTGCGTCAGGACCCCGACATTATCATGATCGGCGAGATCCGCGACCGGGAAACGGCGTCCATCGCGGTGCAGGCGTCCATCACGGGTCACCTCGTGGTGAGTACGCTGCATACCAACGACACCGCCAGCAGCGTCACGCGCCTGCTGGACATGGGTGTGGAAAGCTACCTCATCGCCGACGCGCTGACCGGCATCATCGCCCAGCGCCTTGTGCGCCGTCTTTGCCCCAACTGCAAGCGGCGGCACGTTCTTTTAGAGCATGAGTTGGAATATCTGGGACTGACGCCGGAGGAGAAGGACAGCGCCGAGGTTTACGAGCCGGTGGGCTGCCAGCGCTGCGCCGGTACCGGATATTTCGACCGGATCGGCATTTACGAGATCATGGAGATCACGCCCCGTATGCGCACGATGATCTCCCACCGCTGCGACACGGGCACGCTGCGGGAGACTGCCATCGCCGAGGGGATGCACACCCTCCGCGAAAGCGCCCGCCGCCTTGTGCTGGAGGGAACGACCTCCATCAGCGAGATGCAGCGCATCAGCGTTGAAAATGTGGCGGAAGAAACTCATCCTTTGGAGGACGGCGCATGATCGACCTGGAAACACTCATTCATGACGCGCTGGAGCGCAACGCCTCCGACATTCACCTCACGGTGGGGGAGCCCCCCATTTTTCGACTGGACGGCGAGCTGACCAACTTCGGGGAGGTCCCGCTGACCGAGGCGGATACCACCGCCTATGTGCAGGAGCTGATCACGCCCGGACTTCTCAAGGAATTTCATGAACTGGGCGAGGCGGACTTCGCCGTGACCTATCACGATTTGGTGCGTATGCGCTGTAACGTGTTCCGTCAGCGGGGCATGACGTCACTGGCGCTTCGCCTGCTGCCGCTGCGCATTGCCACCGCCGAGGAATTGGGCCTTCCGCCCGTGGTGGTGGCGCAGGCGGATAAACCCCGCGGACTGGTGCTCGTCACCGGCCCCACCGGCTCGGGCAAAAGCTCCACGCTCGCGGCGCTGCTCGACCACATCAACCACACCCAGCGCCGCCACATCATCACGCTGGAGGAGCCGATCGAATACCTGCACGCGAGCGATCAATGTATCATCAACCAGCGCGAGGTGGGCGCGGACACCGGCAGCTTTGCCGCGGGACTTCGCGCTGCGCTGCGTCAGGACCCCGACGTGATCCTGGTGGGCGAGATGCGCGATCTGGAGACCATCTCCACCGCCATCACAGCCGCCGAAACGGGCCATCTGGTGTTCGGCACGCTGCACACCAAGGGCGCCGCCAACACCATCGACCGTATCATCGACTCGTTCCCCGCCGAGCAGCAGAACCAGATCCGCATCCAGTTGGCGGACGTGCTGGAGTGTGCCGTGGGCCAGACCCTCCTGCCGAAGATTGGCGGCGGCCGCACGGCGGTATTCGAGATCATGGTCGTCACCCCCGCCATTCGCAGCATGATCCTGCAAAGCAAGACCTTCCAGATCGTCAGCGCCATCCAGACCGGCAAGCGGTACGGGATGCAGCTTTTGGACGACGCGCTGGAGGATCTGGTCGACCGTCACGTGATTTCGCTGGAGACTGCCCTCGCCGCCGCCAACGAGCCTGATAAATTCAAGACAGGGCGGCAGACCTGAGAAAGGAGGGCGGCTCCATGCCCGGATTCAACTATACGGCGATCGACCGAAACGGAAAGCGCGTCCGCTCCTCTCTGGATGCGTCGTCCATCGAGACCGCGAAAAGCTCCCTTCGCGGCGCCGGTTATACGATTTTAGACATTAAGGAGCAGACCACCCTCAACCGCGATATCGAGATCCCGTTCCTCGGCAAGCCCAAGGCGAAGGACATGGCGGTGTTCTGCCGTCAGTTCGTGTCCATCCTGCGCGCGGGCGTGTCGGTCGCGTCCGTGCTTTCCATGCTCGGGCAGCAGACCGGCAATAAAAAGCTCCGCGCCGCCATCCGCGAAATGCAGGCGGACGTGGAAAAGGGCGAATCGCTTGCTACTTCCATGCGCCGCCATCCCAAGATCTTCCCCGCCATTCTGGTGAATATGGTGGCCGCGGGCGAATCCTCCGGTAATCTGGAGGAATCCTTCCGCCAGATGGAGCTTTATTTCGACCGCAGCAAGCGCACCAAGAGCAAGGTGACCAGCGCCATGATCTACCCCTGCGTGCTGATCGTGGTCATGATCGTCGTGCTGATCGTGATGATGACGAAGATCATCCCCAACTTCCTCAAAACCTTTGAGGATATGGACGCGGAGCTGCCCAAGCTCACGCAGGGTGTGATGGCTGTCTGCGAATGGTTCGAATCCTGGTGGTGGGTGCCGCTGCTGGTGCTGGCGGCGCTGATCGTGGGCGGCGTCCTGTTTCACAGGACCGACAAGGGCAAGCACTTTTTCGGCTGGCTCGCCCGCAAGACCCCCGTGGTAGGCAACCTGACAGTCAAGACCGCCTGCGCGACCTTCTGCCGCACGATGGAGGTGCTGATCGGCTCCGGCCTGACGCTGACGGACAGCATGGACCTCGCCGCCAGCAACATGGGCAACATCTACTATCTGGAGGCCATCCGCGATGCGCGCGGCATGGTCGCCGAGGGTACCCCCCTGCGGGAGAGCCTCGTGCGGACGGGTATTTTTCCGCCCATGGTGTCGAATCTTGTCGGCGTGGGGGAGGAGACCGGCGACCTGCAAAGCATGATGGGCAAAGTGGCCGACTACTATGATGAAGAAGTAGATGAGGCCACCAAAAAGCTCCTGAACCTGATGGAGCCCGCCATCATCATCTTCATGGCGGTCTTCGTCGTCATCATCGTGCTGGCCATCTACCTGCCGATGATCAACATGACCAAGGCATTCGACAAATATCTCTAAAATCCGTATATCCAAGCCGTGTATTCAGGAGCGGGAGATAGGGGCCCGCGACGCATGGTGATGATATAAAAATCCGACGCAAAACAAAGAAAGGAAGAAAACTCCTATGAAAAAGTTTGGTTCCAAGTCCGGTTTTACCCTCGTTGAGCTGATCGTCGTCATCGCGATCCTCGGCATCCTCGCCGGTATTGCCGTTCCCGCTTACTCCGGTTACATCAAGAAGGCCAACGATGCCGCCGACTACACCCAGCTCGACGCCATCAAGACCGCCGCTGTCTTCGCCTTTACTGATAAGCAGGTCAAGGACGGCAACTATGACAATACCGATGTCAAGGAGATCACGGTTGGCACGGATAAGAAGATTAGTGTTACTCCTGTAACCGGCGATACTGTCACCGATCTTGACATTTCTGCTTATTACAAGATGGCTGACTTCTCGTTCAAGAACACGGCTCACACTAACGCTAAGTGGACGAAGGATGCAGGCTGGCAGCTGCTCCCGGAGACCACGACCGGCGACGGTAAATAACCCCCGCCCCGCACCATCCCAAGCACTTAGAAACAACGCCCCGTCCGGCGTCCCTATCACCGGGCGGGGGACACCCCTGATCTGACCAAAAAGGAGAGTTTCCCCCATGACCTGTCTTTTGCTGCTGCTCTGGACGGCGCTGGGTCTGTGCGTCGGCAGCTTCTGCAACGTGCTGATCTTCCGCCTGCCGCGCGAGGAGGAGTTTGTGAAAACGCCGTCCCACTGCATGGCCTGCGGCCACCGTCTGCACTGGTATGAGCTGATTCCCGTGGCAAGCTGGTTGGCGCAGGGGGGCAGGTGCCGCTCCTGCGGGGAGAAGATCTCCGCCCAGTACCCCGTGGTGGAGGCGCTCAGCGGCGGCGCGTGGCTGCTCGCGGCGTGGCTGTATCAGGCCGAGCCGCTGCGCGCGGTGCTGTATTCGCTGCTTTTCTCCCTGCTGACGGTCGTGGCGCTCATCGACTGGCGCACCTTCGAGATCCCCAACGGGGTGAACCTTGCGATCTTCCTGCTGGGCGCGGTGCAGCTTGCAGCCGATACCGCGCACTGGAAAACGTATCTCATCGGCATGTTCTCGGTGAGCCTTCTTTTCCTCCTGCTGTGGTTCGTGACGAACGGCAACGGCCTTGGCATGGGGGACGTCAAGCTGATGGCAGGGGCGGGACTGCTGCTGGGCTGGCAGCGCATCCTTCTTGCGATGATCCTCGGCAGCGTTTCCGGTGCGATCATCCACTCGGTCCGCATGAAACGCGGCGCGCCCCGCAAACTGGCGTTCGGGCCGTATCTTGCCGCCGGGATCTGGGTCGCGGCGCTATGGGGCGACCGGCTCATCGCGGCGTATCTCGGTCTTTTTGGGCTGTAACACGGGAGAGAAACAGGGCAGGCGCGGACCTGCCCGCGAGAGAAAAACAAGAGCCTGTGGGAGGGGCAGAACCGTTCTTCGGGACGGCTGTGCCATTCCCACAGTCCGGGAGGGAGCACTTATGAGCAAGCAAAGGCTGAGCGGCAGGGCGCTGGTGGTGCAGATCACCGAGCGGGAGATCCGCATCGCCCAGATGACGCTGGGCAGCGACGCCATTTCCACGCAGGTCATCCTGCCCACGCCGCCGAACGCGGTCGAGGACGGTCAGCTCGTGGGGCTGGACGCGCTGCACGACGCGATGGAGCCGGTTCTGCGGCAGGGGCTGTTCCGCCGCTGCCGTAAGGTGGTCTTTTCGCTCTGCTCCACGCAGGTCATCAGCGAGAGCGTCACCGTCCCCGCGGTGAAAAAGCAGCAGCGCCTCGGTCAGATGCTGCTGGCGAACATGGACGAGTATTTCCCCATCGACCCGGGCGAGTATCAGCTTTCGTGGGAGAGCGTGGGCGTCGAGCAGCGCGAGGACGCGCGTCTTCTGCGCGTGCAGCTCTGGGCGGTGCCGCGCGCGATGCTGCAGCGCTACTATGCCCTTGCCAACAGCATGGGGCTGAGCGTTGCCGCCGTCGATTTCTGCGGTCACAGCCACGCCACCGCCGTGGACGCGGACTTTGCCCTGCCAAAGCACGCGAAGTCCTCCGCGGATACGGACGACGGCGTCTGCCTCTATATCAACGCCGAGAGCGAGCTGTTGCTGCTGACCTTCGTTCACAACGGGCAGGTCAAGCTGCAGCGCCTGCTGCAACGGGGCTATTCCCAGCAGGACGACCTCAATGAGGCGGGCATCGTGCTCGACTACTTCTCCGCCATGCCCGGCCGCGCCCGCCTGACGAGCGCCGTGCTTTCCGGCGGTCAGGCGAAGGAGGCGGGGCTTGCCCCGGCGCTTGCGTCGCTGCTGAATGTCCCCGTCGAAATGGCGGAGACCGACTACGGCGCGCAGTGGCTGCTCTGTCAGGGCGCGGCGCTCACCGCCCTTGACTTCGGCGACCCGGAGCTGAACCACATCACCGGTGCGCGCGCACCCATCAACCGCGCGTGGCAGTACGGTCTTGTGTTCCTTGGCGGCGCGGCGCTGACGGCGTCCGTACTGCTGCTGCTGACCTCCAAGCTGTCGTGGAGCACGGAGCTGGACGGTCTGCGCGCACAGCAGGACCGCCTGACGGCGCTTGCCCAGCAGAACGCGGGCTGCGCGGAGAACTACCACAACTATTCGAGTATGTACGACGCTTACAGCGCCGACTGGGACACCGTATTCGACTCCGTTCGGACATATAACGACAACCTTGAACTGGTGCTGGACGAGTTGGAGGCAAAGCTCCCCAAGAAGTCAACGGTGACCGCTCTGAGCACGACCGAGTTGTGTCTTGCGGCGCAGGTCGCCTTCCAGAGCAAGGAGGACGCCGCTTATTTCCTCGTGGCGCTGCGCGACGTGCCCTTCATGACCCTCAACACCGTTTCCAGCCTGACCATCGGCCCGCGGGAAGCCTACTCCCCGGACAAAATGATCGCTGCGCTGTACGAGGAAGCGGGGAAGGAGTCCCCCGTGCCGAGCACGGAGGAAAGCGCAGCGGATGGTACCGAGGAAAGCAGTACGGAAGAACCTCCCACCGAGGGCGGCTATTCCCTCGATGAGCTGTTCCCCAACGCGTCAAACGGCATCACCGGCAAAATGATCAAGGACGTGCTCCCGCTGCTGCGTGCCGCGGGCGTTGACGAAGCGACCATCCAGAAGATCGAAAGCTACGCCGACATGATGGAGAAGGTCGGCATGACCATTTCCCCCGATAACCTTGATTTCCTGCAAGGTCTGCTCCCCGGAGGCGGCGGCAGCAGTGGAGGCGGCACCGGCGGCACGCCGAGCAATCCCAACCCGCCCGTCACCCCGAGCAACCCCGGCACGACGACGCCGAGCACCCCCAGCGTTCCGAGCCGTCCCGGCAATTCCGGCACGCCGGTCACGCCTGCCACGCCCAGCAGCGGCAGTACGTCCTCTGCTTCTGGCATTGAGTCTGCCGATATTGCAACGCTGCGTCTCAGCCTGCAATACCTGAACTCCAACCAGCTGGACGCGCTGCAAGCCGTCTATGGGCCGGTGCAGAAAAAGACCTTCTCGCTGGATGACCTGCGCAAGCGCTCCAATACCACCCAGGAGAAGAACGCGATCCGGTCCCTGCTGCAAAACGATCCTGCCGCCATGTATCAGTTTTTCCTGCTGATGCGCGAGGATATCGCCCGTGAGGAAAAGGACCAGATCCTGTACGACAAGATCTTTGACGACATTTGGAAAAACGCCGATCAGCACCGCATGTTCTATGAGAGCGACGATGTGATGCTGAACAAATATCTGCCGAACCTGCTGAATATCCTGACTGACAACAAGACGAATGTCAACGCAGCGATCGCGCTCATTCGGCAGAATCAGACGCTGAGTGGCAAGCTTGCGCTCCATCTTGCCAAGGAAATGGGCGAGATCAAAGAGGTCAATACCGCTCTGGATCTCGTGGCGCTCCAAAAGGAGATCAACAGCGGCGCGGCGTTCCAGCGGGATGCCGCCACTGTGGCCGCGGTCAACGCGCTGCTGCGGAAGAATCAGCAGACCTCCGGTACATCCGGCACCTCCGGCAGCACGGGCATGGATGAAAACGATCTGCTGATGTGGATCCTGATGAATCAACTCAAAAATCAAACCGGCGGCTCAGGCATCCCGGATATCTTCAACACCGGCGCTTCTCAGACGCAGAAGCCTGCCGACAACCGCTATTACCTGACGGTCGTGCTGTCCTATGACGAGTCCTTGATCCAGGCGGAGCAGACGCGCAAGGGTCTGGATCGCGACGCCAAGGTTGAGAAAGTGGAGGTGGGCCAGTGAAAGTGATCGGTAGAAACTGGAAGGCTGTCCTGTCAGTCCTGCTCTTGTTGGTCGCCGTTCTGGTGTATGTTCTGGGCTACCGCCCCCGCAGTGAAGCTTACGTCATGGAGCGGGATCAGTTAAATGCTCAGATCACCGCGCTGCAAACCACCATCGTCGAAAACGAGATGTACAAGGACGTGCAGGATCAGCTTGAGCCGGCAGAGGCCGCGATCGAGGAAAGCCGCGCCGCGCTTTATGACAAGTTCCCCGCCGGGATGCAGGAAGAGGATCAGATCCTCTACCTGCTGTATCTGGAAAAAACGCTGGGGACCGGCAGTAAGGAGCTGGGCTACACCCAGAAACTGCACGATATTTTCCTTCAGCGCTTCGGGAGCGGCGGCGACATCGAGTTTTCTTTCGGTGAGATCACGCCGATGCAGGCCTTGAGCGATGGCGCACTCCTTGAGGGCTTGAACCTGACGGTGTACTATCACGCCTCCTATCAGGAGTTCAAGAACATGGTGCACGCGCTGGCAACGGATGAGCGCATTACCTCCATCCGGTATGCCACCTTCAACTACGACAGCGAAAAAAAGCTGCTGGACGGGCAGATGACCCTGACGCTGTATCTGATGCCGTCCGCTCAGAACACCTATGAGGAACCGGGCGTAACGCCGCCCGCGACCGGTAAGACAGACATTTTCAACTGACCCATTGGGAGAGGCAAGGCATGAAAAAGATCGGGAAAGAGAGAACAGCGGGCTTTTCGCTGCTGGAGGTCGTCGTGGCGATCGCCATCATCGGCCTGATCTCCGCGCCCATCTGTTCCAGCCTGATTCTGGCGGGACGGATCAACGCCCACAGCCAGGTCGTGATGGAAGCCCATTTGAACGTCCGTACCGCCGTGGAGACCCTGATGCAGGATGGCGTCACGCAGCCAAGCGATAACTACCGCGCAGATGAGTTCCCCAAGGTGACGATCAAAACGGTAAAAGACGGCGACAACCCCTATTATCATGTCACGGTGTCGGATAAGCCCACGAAGCTCGTTACGGTGAAAACGTATGTCCGCGCGGTGCCGGAAGGCGGTGGCACATGAAGAAGCTCTGGAAAGACAACGGCGGTTACGCGTTGATCTATGTGCTCATCGTCGTTCTGGTGCTGTGCGCCGTCGCCGTGTCCGTCTGCACCGCGGCGCTGAAAAATTATCAGGCGCAGGAGCGCTCCATCCGCCAGACGCAGCAGCTCTATCAGGCGGAGGGCGAGATCGAAAAATTTGTGGCGCTGGCGGAGGACGTACATCTTTTGGAGTTTCCCGCTGAGCATTACACGAAAGAGGCAGCAGAGGAAAAGGCAAGAACGGCTTACCGTACACATCTTCAAGATGTGTCGAAAGAGGTCAGAAGCTGCAATTACGACCCTGATGACACCATTACCGACAGCAATTCCTGCACCTTTCCGCTCACCTGCGCGAACGGCGCCGTTTGCATCAAGACAGAGATCCGCATGGAGCTCGCTTACGTTTACGATGAAGAAAAGACGACGCAACCGCTGCCCGACGGAACGACCACAAAGGTCATAAAGTACGCCGCTAAGGTCAGCAAGGCGACGCACCACTACAACACCTATACCATCACCCACTTGACAGCGGAAAAGGGGGGGGCGAGCGGATGAAACGAAACAACAGCGGCTTTACCATGGTCGAGCTGCTGGTGACCGTCGCTGTCAGCTCCATCGTGCTGGCAGCCGCAGCGTCGCTGATGCTGCTCGGACTGCGGGTGCATCAAACAACGCAGAAGGAGGCGGGCGAGCAGCAGACCGTGCGCATCGTGCTCTCCGCGCTGGAGGATCTCTCCGCCAGCGGCAAGATCTACCGCGTGGAGCCGCTCTCCGACGGCTGGCAACTACAGGGAAAGACTGCCGACGGCACTCCCGGCGCGGTGCTGCTGCGCTACAACAGCGGAACGCTCACAAGCGGCGCGAGCGGCGATCAGGTGCTGCTCGACAACCTGCGCGGCGCGCGGGTCGATCTGGACGGCAGCCTCGTGACCTTCACCTTCGCGACCGCGGCGCACAGCTACAGCACCTCCGTCTTCTGCCGCACCGGGATCGAGGGCGACAGCGTCGGCAGAGCGGAGGCGCAGGAAAAGCTGACCCTGCCGGAGTCCACTAAATTGTCCGAGAAGGAAAAGGCGGCGCGCTTCGCGTTTTTAAAGACGCTTGCGGACCAGTATGACAGCAGGGGAAATATCCTCAAGGGGGATACGAGCCGATACAAATACTTCTCCGAATGGTACATCGACGGCTACGAGGGTCACCCCGGCTGGAACCAATACACCCCCTGGTGCGGCTGCTTCCTCTCGTGGGCAGCCGATCAGCAGAAAGCCTCCATCAACGGCGATCCGCCCAGCTTTGCAGACGTGGATAAGGGCATGAAGGGATTCAAGGATAGCCGTATGTGGCGCGAACGCGGCGAAAAGCCCATCCCCGGCGACTACGTCTTTTTCGATTGGGACAGGGGCAGTGACCCCGACCACGTCGGCGCGGTGCTGTGCGTGAAGGACGGTTTCCTTTACACCATCGAGGGCAACAGCGGCGGCAAGGTCGCCGTCCAGCGCTACTCTCTGGGGGATTCGCGCATCGTGGGCTACGGCGTACTGAACTGGAAGACAGAATAGGAAACCACAGAGTAATCATCTGTTCATATAATTCTCAAAAAGAAAACAAATATATTGAGGAGGAAACAACATGAAAAAGCAAGTGGGAAACAAGCTGCGCGGCAGCGCAGGCTTTACGCTGGTAGAGCTTATTGTGGTCATCGCGATCATCGGCATTTTAGCCGGCATCGGCACGGTGGGCTACGGCGGGTACATTAAGCGCACCAACGAGGGTCTGGACGAGACCCTGTATAAGAACATCCGCTATGCCGGTGAGATCGGCAAGTATGAGAACCCCGGCGTGAAGGGCACCGTGGCCGTCACCAAGAGCGGCGCTTCCGTCAAGGAAGTTGTCGGCGGCAACAAGGAAACCGTTGAAAAGTGGCTGTCCGACGCTTTTGGCTCTGATTGGGCAACTTCCGTCAAGTACCGCACGGATAAGTACGTCGAAAAATACGGAAATATTTTCCTGCCCGTGAATGTCACTATGGACATCGAATTGACGGATGAACATAAGGAGTTGCTTAACAACTTCAAAGCCTCCAACCTGAGCGGTCACGAACTCGCACTGGCTGGTACCATGAACAACCTCACCGGTCTGTTTACCAAGTGGTTTGGTATTAGCACTGGTCAAGGTGCGGTTGATATGCTGAAACCATTTATAGGAAAAGCAGATGATCCTACGGAATTTGCAGCATACGAAAAATTTCTGAAGGACACGATTGGAAAAGAAGAATCGAAGGATTTCACCAACACGGAGATCGCCAACGCCACCGTCCTTTATGTTGCCTCCAAGGCAAAGGACATGAACGCACAAGATGTTCTGACTACGATGACTGACCCAAGCAAATGGGGAGAAGCGAAAAACGGAGAAGAGGCTGTTATAGCGAAATACGGTGCGCTGCCCACGGCCGCACTGATGTACGGTGCCATGACCGGCTATGCAAACTCCACTTATGCCAGTGAAAGCTTTAAGACCGAAATGAAAACGCCTCCCAAGAATCTTGGCGATGTTTTCACCTTGTTAGGGAAAATGACGGATGATACTTCTGAGAAAACGGGCGGGAAAGGAAATTATACCGGATACGTAAAGGCCACTGATAAGGGTGTCTCGGCGGATATGGATGGCTACCTCAGCGCATTGCGGGTCATCAGCGATAGCCAGAAGAATTACGGCGTCAAGTTCGATATTTCCAGCAACACTGCCTTCAACGACGACCAGACGCTTGCCCTGCTGCAGGCCATCCTGAATTCTAAAAACTAAACATGCCTCTGCTTACTTGGCTCTCTGACCACGCGCTTATTCTGCTGCTCGGCTGCGGGACGCTGTTCAACGTCTATTGGCTTCACCGCTGCCGCGAGCGGCTGCATCTGCGCTGGCTTTCTGTGCTGCTCCTTTC
>ENA-UERK01002306-UERK01002306.1-human-gut-metagenome-genome-assembly--contig:-NODE-2306-length-12680-cov-8.144251_pt1 | contig 12680 bp, 10 predicted proteins | sample MGYA00242957_ERZ507957 | MGnify/ENA primary metagenome ERZ507957 (study PRJEB26167, sample SAMN06115538) | human gut metagenome | host: Homo sapiens | place: China:Heilongjiang | collected 2015-11-06... | reverse complement strand
ACGGCAATTCCAAGCATTTTCCGAAAGCTTTCTATTCTCGTCGTCAACGGAAGAAAGAAGCCAAACGGAACAAACATCGCGATATTGCCAATCAACATTGTTTTAGCCCAACTCCCCAGTGAAAGTTCTCCATTTAGGCATTTTATAACTGAAGGAACAAGATTTACTCCACCGAATTGAAATACTTGTCTCATTTCATTCCACCATCCAAAAAATATGCCATCATAAAAAGATAACCAAAAGGTTGCAGGAAGGACAACAAGGCTTACAAGACCAGTGAGATAGCAAATGAAAACAGTTTGCAAAGCTTCCTTCTTCCACTTAATTTGTATTTTCTTTTTCTTCAGAATTATGGAACGAATTGCCAAGAACACCAAGCCTACAATACAAGCACTTGGTAGAGCTTGCAAAAAGTATCCCAAAACACTTCCGCTATTCATTTCCATTCTAAAAAAATTGTATATATCTAAAAACATTTCTTCCTCTCCAAATTCCGATTTGCCGGTTTCTTTCACCGCTGCCAAATCCATCATATCATGCGTTTCCATACAGAGCAATAAAAAAGATGGACCGCAGAAAATCCGTGATGGAATTTTCAGAGCATTGGCAGGACTTGTTGAGATTTTCTTTGAATAATTTTGCTCTCACGGTCCGCGGTGGTTTCTGCTGACTTTTCTATCTTTGCGCGGACTTGTTGTGTTGTCGGTCAGCTTTTCTTCTGATATGCCCCTATGCGTCGAAAGCCTTTCCGCCACAGCTGTTAAGTTAAGGCGGCATTTCTTTTTTGAAAAACGCCGTTTTTGAGGGGGAAAAACAGGCTTTTTGAAAAAAACGCGTTGAGGGGGCGGTGTCCGCAAACACCACCCCCTCTTTTTTACGCGGCTGCGCGGCAGCAGGGAGGGTTTCGCGCCTGCGGGGCGCGAGCTGCTTAGCTGTGCATAACTTCCGCCAGCCAAATCAAAGATTTGGCTGGCGGAAGTTGTCTTTTCATGTCGAAAGAAAGCAGCCAAAGAACGCCACTTAAGGAAAGGGGGATTTCGAATTTCCCCCTTTCCTTAAGTATCCTATCCCCTTGAAACGACAAAGAAGGAGGCTTCGGCCCCCTCCTTTTAAAACCACCCCCGGGGTGAGGCGATTATCAAATCGCGCCAAAGCCGCCCGGAGGGCGGCTTTGGTTGGTGGCGGCTGACGCCGCCGGGGAGTTTAAGACGCCGCCTGCGCGGCGGGACGAGGGCTTTACGCCGCTGCGCGGCTACACCTCATCCGCCCCCTACGGGGGCACCTGTCTCCCTGCGGGTCGGTCGGTCCGCGGGTCTGACAGGCCACCGGCCTGTCATTCAACACCGCGGACCCCCCAGGGGGAAGGCTAACGGGGGTCATATGCGCTCGTAGGCGCGGCGGGGGGTGCCGTCGGCGACGTGGATGGTGCCGGTGTACGCGAAGCCGGCGCGTTCCAGGCAGCGGCGCATGGGGTGGTTATCCTCGTGGGTGTCCGCCCGCAGATGGGGACACCGCGTCCACGCCCAGGCCATGGCCTCGGCCAGCACGCCGGTATGGGTACCGTCGCTGCCCAGACGGTGGAGGGTGCCGTATGGCGTCTCGTCATCCAGCCACGCGCCGTCGATGACCTGATAGGTGGGGTCGTCGCCGATGATGAAGGCAAACACGGCGTACACGCCGCCCGCGTCCTCCATGACGAACAGCCGGCCGGCGGCCACATCCGACCGGAGCAGGGCCTCGGAGGGGTAGCCGTTGACCCACTGGACGGTGTTGCCGCTGCGGCGCATGAACTGCCGGGCGCTGTGGTAGATCGCCAGGGCACGGGGAATGTCGAAGCTTGTCGCAGGTCGGATCATATCAGTTTTTCAGGCTTTGCAGCGGGGCGGGGATACGGCCGCCGCGGGCGATGAAGTCGGCGCTGGAGGCCTCGTGGACGGGCATCAGGGGCGCGCTGCCCAGCAGGCCGCCCATCTCCACGGTGTCGCCCACGTCCGCGCCCTCCACGGGGATGATGCGGACGGCGGTGGTCTTGCTGTTGACCATGCCCACGGCGGCCTCGTCGGCGATGATGGCAGAGATCGTCTCCGCCGTGGTACTGCCGGGCACGGCGATCATGTCCAGGCCCACAGAGCACACGCAGGTCATGGCCTCCAGCTTGTCGATGGTCAGGGTGCCGTCCAGGGCCGCGGCGATCATGCCCTCGTCCTCGGAGACGGGGATAAAGGCGCCGGACAGGCCTCCCACATGGCCGCTGGCCATGACGCCGCCCTTCTTCACGGCGTCGTTCAGCAGGGCCAGCGCCGCGGTGGTGCCGTGGGTGCCGCAGACGGACAGGCCCATCTCCTCCAGGATACGGGCCACACTGTCGCCCACCGCCGGGGTGGGGGCCAGGGACAGGTCCACGATGCCGAAGGGAACGCCCAGACGGGCGCTGGCCTCGGACGCCACCATCTGCCCCATGCGGGTGATCTGGAAGGCGGTCTTTTTGATGGTCTCGGCCACCACGTCGAAGGGCTGGCCCTTGCAGCCCTGCAGGGCGTGGTACACCACGCCGGGGCCGGACACGCCCACGTTGATGACGGTGTCGGCCTCACCCACGCCGTGGAAGGCGCCGGCCATGAAGGGGTTGTCCTCCACGGCGTTGCAGAACACCACCAGCTTGGCGCAGCCCAGGCCGTCACGGTCGCGGGTCAGGTGGGCCGTTTCCTTGATGACGCGGCCCATCTGGGCCACGGCGTCCATGTTGATGCCGGCCCTGGTGCTGCCCACGTTGACGCTGGAGCAGACCAGCTCTGTGCGGGCCAGCGCCTCGGGAATGGAGGCGATGAGCCGCCGGTCGCCGGAGGTAAAGCCCTTCTGCACCAGGGCGGAGTAGCCGCCGATGAAGTTGACGCCGCAGGTCTTGGCGGCGCGGTCCAGCGTCAGGGCCAGGGGGACGAAGTCCTCGCTTTTGCAGGCCGCGCCGGCGATGGCGATGGGCGTGACGGAGATGCGCTTGTTGACGATGGGGATGCCGAACTCGCTCTCGATATCGCAGCCGGTTTGGACCAGCTTTTCGGCGCGGGAGCAGATCTTGTCGTAGATCTTGTCGCAGCAGCGGTCCATGTCCTCGTCGGCGCAGTCCAGCAGGGAGATGCCCATGGTGATGGTGCGGATGTCCAGGTGCTGCTTGTCCACCATGGCAATGGTGTCGAAGATATTTTGCAGACTCAGCATATTCCCCACCTCTTACAGCTTGTGCATGGCGTCGAAGATGTCCTCCCGCTGGATGCGGATGGACAGGCCGCGGCTCTCGCCGTAGGCCTTCAGGTCGCCGCGCAGGGCGTCAAAGGGCGCCTGACACTCGGTCAGGTCCACCACCATCATCATGGTGAAGTAGCCCTCCATGATGGTCTGGCTGATGTCCAGAACGTTGATGCGGCTGGCCGCCAGGGTGTTGCACACACCGGCGATGATGCCCACCTGGTCCTTACCCACAACGGTAACGATCGCTTTCATAACTATAGACTCCTTTCGGATGGTTTTTTGTTTTGGCGCGGGAGACGCGGTTTGCCGAAAACCGATGGATCCCGTGTCCTGCTGATGGCAGGCCGACGACGGCGTATCGGGTATACGGCGAGGAGGCTTGACGAGGACAGGGCGCTGGAGGCGCGGTTTGCAGCAAACCGATGGATCCTGCGTCCTGTCGATGGCAGGCCGACGACGGCGTATCGGGTATACGGCGAGGAGACCTGACGATGGCAGGGCGTGGGAGACGCGGTTTGCTATTCCAGTTCGTCTAATGTCAGCGAATAGCTGGGCAGGAAATGCTCGCGGAAATAGTCCAGCTCCGGCAGGGCCATGGCGTCCATGGCGGCGGCGGTCTGGGCGGCGGCCTGACGGAACTCGGTGTTGCCGGCCTTCAGCTCCTCGATGCACTTGATGTGGGCGGAGAGCTTATCCGCCGCCCTCACCAGCTGCTCGATCTCCGGGTCCGCGGGACGGAGGGCGTCCTCATAGGCGGGGCGCAGGTCCTCCGGCAGCATGGAGAGGAGCTTGTCCTCCGCCACCTGCTCCACGGCCTTGTAGGCCTCGCGGATGCCGGGGTTGTAATACTTGATGGGGGTGGGCATATCGCCGGTGAGGATCTCGCCGGCGTCGTGGTACAGCGCCGCCACGGCCACGGCGCCGACGTCCACCTGGCCGCCGAAGCGCTCATTCCGCAGCACCGCCAGCGCGTGGGCCAGCACCGCTGTCTGGTGGCTGTGCTCCTGGATATTCTCCGTGTAGCTGTTCCGCATGAGCGACCAGCGCTGGATGAAGCGCATACGGTTGATATAGGCGAAAAAGTGGTTCATGTTATGTCAACTCTCCTATCAGTATATCACCATCTATACCGACTATTTTTGTATCGATAATTTTATTATGTAAATCTTCGGCGCGGACGCACACCTCACAGTAGTTGGGGGCGTGGCCGGTGTAGAGGCCGTCCTTCTCCTGCTCATAGAGCACCGGGTAGGTCTGCCCCACGCAGCCCTCCAGATAGGCGCGGTGCATAGTCCGGGCCACGGCCACGGCGCGGCGGGTCCGTTCCTCCTTTACCGCGGCGCTGAACTGCACCAGCTCCGCCGCCTTGGTGCCTGGACGGACGGAATAGGGGAAAATGTGCATATCCGCGAAGGCGCACTTTTCGATAAAGGCCATGGTCTGCTCGAATTCCCGGTTCGTCTCGTCGGGGAAGCCGCAGATCAGGTCGGTGGTGACGGCGGGCCGGTGAAAATACTGCCGCAGCAGCGTGACGGACTCGTAAAACCGTGCCGTGTCGTACTTCCGGTTCATGCGGCGCAGCGTCTCGTCACAGCCGGACTGCAGGGACAGGTGGAAGTGGGGGCACAGGTTGGGCAGCTTCGACGCCCGGCGGCAGAAGTCCTCGGTGATGGTACGGGGCTCCAGGCTCCCCAGCCGCAGACGCATATCCCCCGCGGCGGCGGATACCGCCTCCAGCAGGTCGATGAGGCTTTGGCCGTTTTTCAGATCGTGGCCCCAGGAGGATATCTCGATACCGGTGAGCACCAGCTCACGGTAACCCTCGCGCCGCAGCTGCTCCGTCTGGGCCACGGCCGTCGCCAGCGGCAGGGAGCGCACCGGGCCGCGGGCGTAGGGGATGATGCAGTAGGTGCAGAAATTCACACAGCCGTCCTCTACCTTCAGCATGGCCCGGGTGCGCTCGGCCATGCCGCCGGCGGGCAGCACCTCGAATTCCCGGCGGCGCAGGGCGTCGTCCAACAGTCTCACCGGCTCCTTTTCGTGGACTGCCTGCTCGAACAGGTCCAGAAACGCCATGCGGTCACCGGTACCGGCCAGCAGGTCCACGTCCAGTGCCGCCACCACCTCCGGGTGGGTCTGCACATAACAGCCGCAGGCGGCCACCACCGCGTTGGGGTTCAGCTTATGACACCGGCGGATCATCTGCCGGGATTTCTTGTCACTGATGGCGGTGACGGAGCAGGTGTTGACGATATAGCCGTCGGCCTCTGTCTCGGCGGGCACCAGCGTATGACCGCGGCGCAGCAGCTCCTGCTCCATGGCCTGTGTCTCGTATTGGTTCACCTTGCAGCCCAAGGTATAGATGGCAACACGCATCTTGCACTTTCCCCTATTCTATCGTATAATAAGGTTTCACGGGTGAAGGTGTTTTTCACTCCCGCTTTTTGATCGGTTTATTATACTGTATTTTACCGTGTCTTTCAAGACCCGTTCGTGAAACAGGAGGCTCTCTATGGTCTATTTTGATAACGCCGCCACCACGCCGGTGCCCAAAGCCGTGGCCGACGCCATGTACGAGGTGCTGACGGCGCACTTTGGCAATCCCTCCTCCCAATACCCCATAGGGGTGGAGATGAAAAAAGCCGTGGAGGGCTGGCGGGCCGTCATCGCCGGGGCGCTGGGCTGCCCCGCGGAGCGCCTGTACTTCACCTCCTGCGGCACGGAGAGCGACAACTGGGCCATACAGGCCGCCCTGTGGCAGAACCGGCACAGGGGCAGACACATCATCACCACCGCCGTGGAGCACAGCGCCGTTCTGGAGCCCTGCAAGCTGCTGGCCCAGCAGGGGTATGAGGTCACCTATCTGAAGCCAGGACGGGACGGCAATGTCACCGCCGAACAGGTGGCGGATGCCCTGCGGGAGGACACCGCCCTGGTGTCTGTGATGCTGGTGAACAACGAGACGGGCTGCGTATTTCCCGCGGCGGACATCGCTGCCCTGCTGCGGGAGAAGGGCTCCCCTGCCCTGCTGCACTGCGACGCGGTGCAGGGCTTTTTGAAGGTCCCCTGCGACCCGGAGGGCTGGGGCGTAGACCTGATGAGCCTGTCCGGTCACAAGGTCGGCGGGCCCAAGGGCGTGGGCGCGCTGTACATCGGTCCCCGGGTGCGGACCCCCCGCCCCCTGCTGCCCGGCGGCGGGCAGGAGCGCGGCGCGCGCTCCGGCACCGAGGCCACGGCCCAGATCGCCGGCTTTGCCAAGGCGGTGGAGCTGCGGCTGGCCGATTATGACGCCAAGCTGGCCCACATGGCCGGACTGAAGGCCTATTGCCGGGAGAAACTGCTGGCCATGGGCGGCGTGGTCCCCGTGGGCGAGGGTACGGCCCCCCACATTCTGGCGGTGTCGCTGGTAGGGTATCCCAGCGCCAACATCGTAACGGACCTGGGTGCGCAGGGCATCTGCATCTCCGCCGGCTCCGCCTGCCACCAGGGCAAGGCCAGCCATGTGGTCTCCGCCCTGGGGCTGGACAAAAAGACCGCCGCCGGCGTGATCCGCATCTCCTTCTCCCCTGACAATACACGGGAGGACGTGGATGTCCTGTGCCAGGCACTGCGCGCCCATCGGGACAGCCGCTTCCCCATGCTGTGATATACGCCCGCGGCGCGGGCACAACGATATTTTGAGGTGGACTATGTTTAAAGCTCTCAAGCGCGACAAGGCCTTTTACGGGTATCTGCTCCGGTTGACCGGCCCTATCGCCCTGCAAAATCTGATCACGTTCTCTCTGGGCCTGATCGACACACTGATGGTCAGCCAGCTGGGCAACAATGAGATGGCGGCGGTAACGGCGGCCAACGTGCCGGTGTTCCTGCTGATCTCCATCGTGTTCGGCGTCCAGTCCGGCGTGGGCATCCTGATCAGCCAGTACTGGGGCAAAAAGGACCTGCCCAGCATCAGCCGTGCCATCGGCGTGGCGGCGGGGCTGGGCGTGGCTCTGGCGCTGGTCATCGCGCTGGCGCTGTTCCTGTGGCCGGTGCAGATCATGGACCTGATGAGCAACAAGCATCATCTGTCCCTGCTGGGCGCGCCGTACCTGCGGGTCATCGGCTTTTCCTATGTGTTCAATATGCTCTCGTCTATCTACGTCAGCGCGCAGCGCAGTGTGGAGAACGCCAGCTTCGGCATGAAGCTGTTTGGTATGTCCACGGTGCTGAATACCGGCATGAACTACCTGCTGATCTTCGGCAAGTGCGGCTTTCCCATGCTGGGCGTGGAGGGCGCGGCCATCGCCACGCTGCTCTCCCGCGTGGCGGAGTTCGCCGTGTGCCTGTTCTGCGCCCTGCGGAGCCGGGTCATCCCCCTGGACCTGAAGGCGCTCCTCCGTCCGGGCTGGGAGATGCTGCGCCGGTTCGTGAAATACGCCTCGCCGGTGATGGCCAACGAGCTGTTCTGGGGGCTGGGCAACAGCCTGCTCACCGTCATTCTGGGACACATGACCATCTCGGTAGAGTTTCTGGCGGCCAACGCCGTCATGGGCAACCTGAACCGCCTGTTCCTGGTGGTGTGCTTTGGTCTGGGCGCCGCTACCGCCGTGATGATCGGCAAGGCCATCGGTGAGGGACAGAGCCACGATGAGCTGATGGACCTGTCCAGGACGCTGTCCTGGGTGACGATACTGGTGGGCGCCGCACTGGCCGTTATCGCCCTGGCGCTGGTGCCGCTGCTGTTCCAGCCGGTGGTCTTCCCACTGTTCAAGCTGTACGACCTCAGTGCCCATCTGGCCACCACCCTTGCGGTGACGGGCTTCGCCTGCATCCCCTTCCACGCCTATTCCATCTCCGCCGTCACCGGTATCCTGCGGGCAGGCGGCGATGTGTTCTGGTCCACGGCGCTGGATCTGGGTCCCCAGTGGCTGGTGGCGCTGCCGCTGACGGCCCTGCTGGCGCTGGTGCTGGACGCGGATCCCTGGTTCGTGTCGCTGGCCATACAGGCGGAGAGCTTTATCAAGTGTCCCATCTGCCTGTGGCGCATCCGGTCCCGTAAATGGATACACGACGTGACACTGCCGGAGGGTGAGCGATGAGCAGTCTGTTCGTCTGCCCCCTGTGCGGCGGCGCGCTGACGCGGCGGGAGGGCAGCTATCTCTGCCCCGCCGGCCACTGCTTCGACATCGCCAGGGAGGGCTATGCCTATCTGCTGCCGGTGAACCGGAAGCACTCCAGGGCTCCCGGCGACGACAAGGCTATGGCCGCGGCGCGGCACGCCTTTCTGGAAAAGGGCTACTACGCCCCGCTATGCGAAGAATTATGTCAACTCGCTGTGGAGTTGACCGGCGATGCCCCGGCGGTGCTGGACAACGGCTGCGGCGAGGGCTACTACACCGCGGGCATCTATCGTGCCCTGTGTGAGGCCGGGAAGACGCCGGTGATGGCCGGGATCGATATCTCCAAGCCCATACTGCGTCTGGCGGCTAAGCGGGAGAAAAATGTGCAGTTCGCTGTGGCCTCCTCCTACCGCCTGCCGGCGGCAGACGGGTCCGTAGACCTGCTCATCAACTGCTTCTCACCGCTGGCCATCGAGGAATTCCGCCGTGTGCTGCGGCCCGGCGGGCACTTTATCTATGTGGTGCCCGGAGAAATGCACCTGTGGGAGATGAAGCAGGTGCTCTATGACCACCCCTATGTCAATGAGGTGAAGGAGACGCCCTATGAGTGCTTCCGGTATGTGAGTATTCGGCACATAACGGACGTTATCCATCTGGAGGACCCGGCGGACATACAGGCGCTGTTCGGCATGACGCCCTACTGCTGGAAAACGCCGAAGGCCGGCGTTGAAAAATTATGTAAACTCACGCAGCTGGACTGCCGCATCGCCTTTGACATACACGTTTTCGAAAAGGAGAGGTAACTATGGATCGAATTTCCCCGCCCCGCCGCCGGCCGCGGCGGCGTCTGCTGCCGGTGCTGCTGCTGATCGCGGCGGTGCTGGTGGTTGGCGGACTGCTGACGGCGGTCGTTCTGTCCCTGCGGGGCGGCAGCGCCCGGCAGGAGCCGGAGGCCGATCCCCACGCGGGGCAGGTATATATCAACGACGGATTTAACATGGTGTGGATGACGCCCCATGAGGGTATCCCCGCCAGCGGCCTGGCACAGGAGGACTTCCGCCGGGACACCAACGACGACGGCAGTGACGGCGTCCGCGTCCGCTATCTGGGCGCGGAATACGCCACCCGCTGGGGCGTGGACGTGTCTAACCACCAGGGCACCATCGACTGGGCGGCGCTGAAGCGGCAGGGCATCGACTTTGCCTATCTGCGCCTGGGTCTGCGGGGCTACGGCGAGAAGGGCTCCCTGTACCCGGACCGGTCCTTCGACAGCTATTACAGCGGGGCCAGGGCCGCCGGCATCGAAGTGGGCGTGTATTTCTTCTCCCAGGCCGCCACCGTGCAGGAGGCCGCCCAGGAGGCCCTGTACGCCCTGCAGCTGCTGGATGGCCGCGACCTGGACCTGCCAGTGTACTACGACTGGGAGCCGGTACAGCAGGAGGACTCCCGCACACTGCACAACAACGAATTCCTGCTGACCTCCCAGGCCCGGACTTTCTGCGCCTTGATCGAACAGGGCGGCTATGAGGCCGGGGTGTACATGAACCGCCAGCAGGGCTACTACCGCTATGATCTATCCTCTATGGGGAACATCGCCCTGTGGATCGCTGATCCCGGCGACTATCCGGACTTCTACTACCGCTTCGATGTGTGGCAGTATGACCACGGCGCACGGCTGGACGGCGTCAACGAGATCGTGGACCTGAACGTGGAGTTCGTGCCGGTAATGTAAGCAAGAGCGCTCCCCCGCCGGGGGAGCGCTCTTTTATTCGAACAGCTTTCCGCAGGCCCAGTTGGTAAAGGGTGCGGCGGCAAACATATTCCAGAAAAACGCCATGGGGAAGTTCTTGATAAGCGTCCCCGCCCAGATGGCGGGCAGCTGCCACACCGGCGCACCGCCTAAGATCATGCTGAAAATAATGGTGGCCGCCAGACTCATGGTAGGGCACATAACGTTTATATTATGTCAACTTATTTTTGTGTCCACGACTTTTTCATACCAGAATTTACGCACCGGGTCATACAGCACTGCTTACAATCGCCGCAACCAGACATTACATCCTCCCCACATAAACTAAAAGACCGGCTCACGCCGGTCTTTTGGTTTACATAATTTAGTTTTTCTTCCCGTGCTGCGCCTTCATGCGCCGCTCGTGGTTCAGGATGGTCTTGCGGATGCGGAGGTTCTTGGGGGTGACCTCCAGCAGCTCGTCATCCGCCAGGAATTCCAGGCACTGCTCCAGGCTCATCTTCCGGGGCGGCACCAGACGCAGGGCGTCATCGCTGCCGGCGGCACGGGTGTTGGTCAGCTGTTTTTTCTTGCAGACGTTGACCACGATGTCCTCCTGCTTGGGACTGATACCCACCACCATACCCTCGTACACGCCCACGTTGGGGCCGATGAACAGCACGCCGCGCTCCTGCGCGTTGAACAGACCGTAGGTGATGGACTCACCGGTCTCGCTGGCCACCAGAGAGCCGGTATTGCGGCGGGTCAGCTCACCCTTATAGGGGGCGTAGCTGTCAAACACGCTGGCCATAATACCCTCGCCGCGGGTATCCGTCAGGAACTCGTTGCGGTAGCCGAACAGACCGCGGCTGGGCACCAGAAACTCCACCTTCATGCGGCTTCCGATGGGGGTCATTTCCTGCATATCCGCCTTGCGGGCGCCCAGCTTCTCGATGACCGCGCCCACGCTCTCGGCGGGCACGTCCACCACCAGACGCTCGATAGGCTCGCACTTCTTGCCGTCGATGGTCTGGTACAGCACACGGGGGGGCGACACCTGGAACTCGTAACCCTCGCGGCGCATGGTCTCGATGAGGATGGACAGGCTCATCTCGCCGCGGCCCGCCACGTTGAAGGCATCCATAGCGCCCTCGATCTCGCTGACGCGGAGGGACACGTCCTTCAGTGTCTCGCGGAACAGGCGGTCGCGCAGCTGGCGGCTGGTGACGAACTTGCCCTCGCGGCCGGCAAAGGGACTGTCGTTGACGGAGAAGGTCATCTCCACCGTGGGGGCGCTGATCTTCACAAAGGGCAGCGGCTCCACGCAGTCGGGCGCGCAGATGGTATCGCCGATGGTGATATCGCCGATGCCGCTGAGGGCGATGATATTGCCCGCCGTGGCCTCGGTGACGGGCACCTTGCCCAGACCGGCGAACTCGTACATACTGACCGCCTTGGCCTTCTTGGCCGGGGCGTCGGGGTCGTGGTAGTTGCACACGGCGATCTCCTGGTTCTGCTTCAGCACGCCGCGCTCGATACGGCCGATGGCGATACGGCCCACGAACTCGTTATAGTCGATGGAGCTGACCAGCATCTGGAAGGGCTGGTCAAGGTCGGCCTCCGGCGCGGGGATATAATCCAGAATGGTATCGAACAGCGGCTTCAGGTCCGTGCCCACCACGTCGGGGGAATAGCTGGCGGTACCGTTGCGGGCGGAGCAGAACAGCATAGGGCTGTCCAACTGCTCGTCGGTGGCGTCCAGGTCCAGCAACAGCTCCAGCACCTCGTCGATGACCTCGTGGATACGCTGGTCGGGACGGTCGATCTTGTTGATAACCACAATAACACGATGGCCAAGCTCCAGCGCGCGGCTGAGCACGAAACGGGTCTGGGGCATAGGGCCCTCGGCGGCGTCCACCAGCAGGATGACGCCGTTGACCATCTTCAGGATACGCTCCACCTCGCCGCCGAAGTCGGCGTGGCCCGGGGTATCCACGATGTTGATCTTGGTGTCGCCGTACTGGATGGCGGTGTTCTTGGCCAGAATGGTGATGCCGCGCTCACGCTCCAGGTCGTTGGAGTCCATGACGCGCTCCACCGTCTCCTGGTTCTCGCGGTACACGCCGCCCTGCTTGAGCATCTGGTCCACCAGCGTGGTCTTGCCGTGGTCGACGTGGGCGATAATGGCCACGTTTCTCAGTTTTTCGTTCTGCAAAGGTAAAAACCCCTTTCTCTCGGGTAAATTCACTAACCTTTGTATTATATGCCTGCAAAGGACCGATTGCAAGACCTTTCGTCAACTTTTTCGCCGCGCCGCCGTTGACAAATGCCGCCGCCTACGGTACAATACCAGTTGCACACGCCTCCGTAGCTCAGTTGTATAGAGTGACCGCCTCCTAAAAGAACCGAGCTGATTTCAACTAGCAAAAACCAATCTTCATACTTGCCTCCGTACCTCACCGGGATAGAGGGCCCGCCTCCTAAGGACAGGGACATCAATTACCAATGGCACCAATTCCCCTACAACTTCACAATATGCGTCTGTAGCTCAGTTGGATAGAGCGCGAGCCTCCTAAGCCCGAGGCCCCCGGTTCGAGCCCGGG
>ENA-UERK01002305-UERK01002305.1-human-gut-metagenome-genome-assembly--contig:-NODE-2305-length-12680-cov-27.584781_pt1 | contig 12680 bp, 8 predicted proteins | sample MGYA00242957_ERZ507957 | MGnify/ENA primary metagenome ERZ507957 (study PRJEB26167, sample SAMN06115538) | human gut metagenome | host: Homo sapiens | place: China:Heilongjiang | collected 2015-11-06... | reverse complement strand
GCGCAGACGGCAAAAATGCGCTGAGCTTGGACTATCGCAGCTCGGAGCTGTTCAAGCAGCGAGCGACGCTTCTCTATCAACGGTGATGTTTTACAACACAGAAAAAAGAAAAGATGGGCAGCATCCGTAAGTGATTACAGATGCTGCCCGTTGAAATTATGCTTTCATCCCCTTTCTGACAGAATGAAGGAATCAAATTTCCTGATCCTGTTTGTGGGATGTGCGCTGCTGCGCCTGTTCAAAATTCTTGCGGGCAGAGTCCACATAGAATTTAATTTTCCAAAGCTGCCGAGAATCCTCCCGGATGGATTTGAACTGGGCATAGGTTTCGCATACTCCTGTTCCAATCTGGCATCCGTAATTTTCGGAATGAAAAATCATGGATACCCGTCGCTTTATGATCTTCATATTAAAATTTCCATCCTCACGAATGAAAGTCAGTATGAAAATGCGGATATTGTTCCCATTTTTTGAGCTGCACAGCTGGGACTAAAGACTCGCTGTCCAGCCGAAACAGAACTGTTCAGAGGTTCCCCGATACACGGTATCAATCTGACAAAAGTGTTATAGCAACTGCGCCAGAAGCGCGTCCGGCATTACGCCGGAGAAGCCTGGGATGGTCAGCTCTGCCGACGGGAGCAGCCGGGCCATTCCGATGCCTATGGCTTTCATTCCGCCCCGGTGGGCGGCCTCGATACCTGCGGCTGAGTCCTCGAAAACCAGGCACTGCTCAGGTGGGAGTCCCAGAGCCTCCGCTCCTTTGAGGAACACCTCCGGGTTGGGCTTGCCGTTTACAATTTTCCTGCCGTCGATGACGGCGTCAAAAAACGCCGTAATTTCCAGCTTTTTCAGGACAAACTCCGCATTTTTGCTGACACTGCCAAGAGCTGTCCGGTATCCCTCGGCCCGGGCAACGCGTAAGAATTCCGACACGCCCGGCAGCAGCGCCGCCGGGGTCAAAGTGCCGATCAGCTCCCGGTAGCGGTCATTTTTCCGGGTGCACAGCCTCTCTTTTTCGGATTCCGAAAGGGAGAGGTTTCCCTTTTTCAGCAGAATTTCCAGGCACTGTGCCCGGCTGATGCCCAGAAAGGCCTCCTGGTCTGCCGGAGTGAAGGGAATCCCCAATTCTTCGGCAAGCTCCTGCCACGCCCGGGCGTGGAGGGGGTTCGTGTTCACCAGAACGCCGTCCAGATCGAATAACAGTCCCCGGATCACAGCAGCTTCAGGGTGCCGGAGGTGATGCGCCGACCGCTTGACCGGTCAAAGAGCATCACGCTGCTGCCGGTGATATCCAGCAGGTGTTTGCTTCCGATGGTAAACAGGGTGCTGCCGAAGACCACGCCGGTGAGCAAATACTCTCCGATGCGCACCTTGACGGTGGATTCCATGCCGGTGGGCATGGCACCGTAAATCTCGCACTCCACATTTCCACCGCCGGTGATGGACAGGAACTCCGGGCGGATGCCCAGCACCAGATCCTCGTTGGTGAGCATCGGCTCCTCGTGGATGCCGTCGTCCTCGTCGTTGACTCTGGCGATGTGGTAGCGGAAGGTCTCGTCCTTGTTGCTCTTTTCCACGTAGCCGTTCTCTCCCGCACGGGCCTTCAGAGCCTGCGCCTGGGCTTCCAGCTCCTCGTCCCGCCGGTGGAACCACTGGGGCAGCTGCAATGGCTGCTCGGGGGTGAAAACTGCCTTGTGTCCGTCCAGCAGCGTCAGCTCAATGCTGCCCTCAGGCCCCTGCCAGCCCTTGGCCTCCACAAAGTTGATGGAGGGGTTGCCCACGAAGTCTGCCGCAAAAAGATTGGCAGGGTGATTGTAAACTTCCAGCGGCGCGGCATACTGCTGAAGGACACCGTTGTTCATCAGGCAGATCTGCGTTGCCAGCGTCATGGCCTCCATTTGGTCGTGGGTGACGTATACGAAGGTGGAGCCGGTCTCCACATGGAGCCGCTGCAATTCATAGCGCATTTCCAGACGCAGTTTGGCATCCAGATTGGAAAGCGGCTCGTCCATGAACAGCACGCTGGGCTCGGGAGCCAGCGTCCGGGCGATGGCCACACGCTGCTGCTGACCGCCGGACAGCTCCGCGGGATAGCGGTCCATGAACATACTGATTTTGACGATGCGGGACACCCGGCGCACGGACAGGTCGATCTCTTCTTTGGTCAGCTTGCGCACAGAAGTTTCCACCTCGCCGTCCTTGAGAAGCTCAAAGTTCTCGTTGAAGGGCTGAGCCTTTCGAGCGGCCTCCACCTTTTCTTCCAGAGCCTTTACCTCGGCGGACACGTCCTTACCCTGCTCCAAATGATAGCCGAACAGCTTTTGGGCAGTGTACTGGGAGATGGTGTAGGTATCGATCAGCTTGATGATGGCCTTCGTTTCGTCCAGCTTGCCGTTTTTATCCCGGCATTCCTCAAGAGTCTTTACCACATCCTGAGGATTTTTGAGGATCTGTGCCAGACGGGCGGCGTTTTTCGCCTCAAAGCTGATCTTCGGCATTTCCTCCTTGATGTTTGACAGGCCGAAGGAAATATTCTGGTAGACGGTCATGTTGGGCCACAGGGCATAGTTCTGGAAGAGGAAGCCCACCTTCCGCTTGTTGGCGGGGATGTTGATGCCCAGCTCACTGTCGAATACCACCGTGTCGCCGATGGTGATGCGTCCGCTAGTGGGGGTCTCCAGTCCCGCGATCATCCGCAGGGTGGTGGTCTTGCCGCAGCCGGAGGGGCCCAGCAGGGTGACAAACGCGTTATTTTCAATGACCAGATTCAGGTCGTCCACACCATAGAACTTGCCCCAGCGCTTGGTGATATGCTCTAATCTGATTTCAGGCATGATTTAACCTCCGATTCCTTTATCCAGGCTTGCGCCCGTGATTTTGTTGACGAGGGTGTTGCAGACCAGAATGGTCACGATCAGGATCAGGTTGATGCCGCTGGAGAACGCGTAGAGGCCCATCTCGTCGAAGTAGTCCAGCGTCGTCGAGAGGATGAAGCCCTGCACGCACAGCAGCATGAACAGCGACAGCTCACGCAGGCACGTCATGAACGGCAGCAGGAAACCGGAAATGATCGAGGATTTCTGGATGGGGATGATGATGCGGGTCATGCGCTTGATCCAGGGAACATCCTGAATGATGGCCGCTTCTTCGATCTCGCCCGACAGCTGGAGCATGGAATTGAGGCTGCTGCGGCTGGCAAACGGGATGTATTTGACCGTGCCGACGATAATGAGCAGCGTGTAGGTATTGAACAGGTTCAGCTTTTCCGTCGAGAACAGGATGAAGAATGCGACGCCCACAGCGATGGACGGCATGAGATACGGCAGGAAAGCGACGGAGTTCACATAGTTCGCCCAGCGGCTGCGGCGGTTTTTCGAGACGGCGTAGCCGATCATCGTGCCGATGGAGCCGGCCAGCAGCGCACAGGCCACGGAGACAAGGATCGTGCCCTTGAACGCACGCCAGATCGTCTCGTTATACAAAATGCCCTTCTGGCCGTACATGCCGTTTTCGGTGACGTTCTCCGCCGTGACCCACCACTTGGTCGTAAGGTTCGACGCGTCGCCCGTGTACAGGAACGAATAGTCGCCCGGATTCGGCAGGAACGTCTCGAACGCGAAGGAAATGATGGGGAAGATGCTCGTGAAGAACGTGAGAATCGCAAGGATCAAGGCGATGACGACGCGGCCGGTCTTGCCGAGCGTGATCTTGGAGATCTGGCCGGACTTGCCGGTGACAGTCGTGTAATTCTTGCGGCTTCTGAGCGAGAGCTGGTTCAGAAGCATGATCGCCACGCCGAAGACCATCATGATGATGGCAAGAATGCTCGCTTCACCCGTATACTTGGAGTTCATCGAGACATACTTGGTCGACAGCGTGCTCAGGCCCAGATAATGCGGCACCGGGTAAGAGCCCATCGCGCTGCCGAAGACCAGCAGAATGGTGGACAAAATCGCGGGCTTGACCATCGGAAGCGTAATGCGGAACATGGTCTTCCACTTGGGCGTGTCGAGAATGGTCGCGGCCTCTTCAAGATTGGCGTCCATGTTGCGGAAAATGCCGCCGATGAGGATATAGGCGAACGGCGCGTAGTGAAGGCCCAGAACCATCAGGCTCGGGAACAGGCCCTTGCACCACCATATCGGCATGTTGACGCCGAACAGGGCGGCAAGCAGACCGTTGGACGTGCCGGTGACGGCGTTGGAGTTAAACAGGTTCTGCCACACGACGGCCAGCGTCCACTGCGGCATGATGTACGGGAAAATAAAAATGGAACTCAGATATTTTCTCCACGCAAGGTCGGTGCGCGTAATCAAAAACGCAAACAGCCCGCCGTAGAGAATGGACACCACGCACGTGCCGACAGCGAGAAGCACCGTGTTGAGAAGCGGCGTCCACAGATTCGTCTTTGCCATGCGGCTGGTGAAAAGGTCGGTGTAGTTGACGGTCGTATAGCCGGACGCCTGCCCGGTCAGATGGGCGTCAATGGTGCCGGCGTGAATTTTGAAGGTATCTTCCACGATGGCGACGATCGGCGCGACCGTGGTGAAGGTCAGGACAATGCCAAGCAGCAGCAGAATGACGTTGTGCGGCTTGGAAAAGAAGGTCTTGACCTTATTGAGCACAATCGTGGATCTGCTTGCGCGGAGGGTAGTGGGTCGGCTCATGGCTTCCTCCTCTTTTCTCAGGTTTGAAGGGCGGATGATGGGGTATGTTTTTGCAAAGGCGCCCCTGGATGCGCATCCAGGGGCGCCGGTAAGGTGCTGGTTGACAGATCAGCCTGCGGAGTATTTGCTCAGCATTTCGATCCAGCTGCCGACGGTGAATGCAACGTCTGCGCAGTATTCCGGATCCTCGAGCACGAGCTTGCCGTTGGTCGTCCACCATTCATAGCCGCGGTCGTTCTTTGCTGCGAATTCAACAGTGGTGCCGTCCTCGGCCATGCCGCCGATGGAGTGATGGAAGTTGGCCTCAGTCTCCTCTGCCACGGTCGGGTTGGAGGAGTAGCCGCCCATGTCCTTGCCCCAGGCAGAGAAGCCGTCGGCGGTGCAGGTCATGTAGGCGATGAAGGCGCAGGCTGTCCAGGGCAGCGGGGAGTTGTCGGTGACGAACAGGTAATGGCAGTAACCATAGCCGCCGATACCCTGATAGCCGTCCTCATACGCGGCGACCTTGATGTTGTTGACGGAGACGGAGCTGGACTCCTCGACGGAGCGGAGCTTCGAGTAAACGAGAAGGCCGAACTGATCCTTCGCGGAAGCGTCGACAAGGGTGTTGCAGATGGGGCCGTCGTCGGTCTGGGCGTTGTAGCTTTCGACCCACAGCTTGATCCATGCCAGCGCGTAAGCGCCGTCAGCGCCGAGGCCGAGGTCGGCAGCTTCGGATTCCATCTCTGCGATAGTGGGCTGGAAGTATGCCTGCTCGTCAGCGGACAGAGCCTCAAAGGACTCCTTCAGCCACGCTGCGTAGTCGTCGCGGGTCAGCATGTACAGGAAGTTCTTGCCGACGATCTCGGAGTCGATGTCCATGAACAGGCCATGCTCGCCCTCGGCGACGAAGTCCCAGCAGTTATCGTAGGTCTTGTCGCCCACGCAGTTGTACATAAAGACCTTGTTGAGCGTCTGCAGCGGCAGGAAGCCGGTGTAGGCATCGGCGGTGGTGCTGTTGGCATCGGCCCAGTCCTTCGGGATGAAGGTGTCGAGGATGCCGGTCTGAACCATCTTGCTCTCGATCTGGTTGCCGTCCTGAATGAGGGTCATGGCGAACGTGCCGGTGCCCTTCAGGGAGTCAGCGGTCAGCTGATCGAAGATCTTGTTGTTCTTGGGCTGCTGCCACTCGAACTCCATGTTGTAGCTGGGGTCGATGGACTGCAGATACTCAATGAACAGAGGCAGGGCGCTCTTGCCGCGGCTGGAGTTGCCGACGCCGTAGAACATCTTGCCGTTGGACTCTTCAATGGCCTTCTTCGCCAGCTCTTCAAGGGTCATGCCTTCGGCTTCCTTGATGATCTGCTGGGTCGCAGTCAGATTTTCGGGCTCGGCAGCGGGCGTTTCCTCTGCGGGAGCCTCGGTGGTTTCGTTGGTTTCAGTGGTTTCAGTGGTTTCGGTCGTCTGGGTATCTTCTGCGGGAGCGGTCGTGTCAGCCGGGGTCGTCGCCGGAGCGGCAGCGCAGGCAGCCATGGACAGAACCATCACAGCAGCCAGCAGAAGCGCAAGCATCTTCTTCATTCTGATATTCCTCCTGATAAAATTTGAATTCGTGCAGCAGCTAACGGGAGTTCTGCATCGTATGCTCTCATTTTACGGTGTTTCTGCACAAAAGAACAGTGGACAAATCTGCGATTATTTGTGATTCTCTGCGATAATTTTAAAAATCCAATGAAAACCGAGCCGGAGATGTGTTATAATCAGGGCAAAATAACAGAGAGTTTTGTTCTCGCTGCTACAGGACACGGAAACTATGAAACACATACGCATTCTGATATTATGTATAGCATTCGCTCTTCTGACTGGCTGCGCACCCGCCGCACAGGATACAGCCGCCTACGCGCCGGATGAATCGGAGCGTCTCGTTCTGTACACCTCGCACAAAAAAGAGGTCTGGTGGCCGATCGTCAAGGAATTTGAATCGCGCACCGGAATCTGGGTCGAGGTCGTACAGGGCGGCACAAACGAACTGCTTGAGCAGCTGCAAAAGGAGCAGGACGCACCACGGGCCGACGTGATGTTCGGCGGCGGCGTCGAGAGTCTCGAAGCCTGCCGGGCGTTGTTTGAGCCCTACGTCTGCCGCGGCGCGGAGCAGATTTTTCCGCAGTACCGCGCGCAGGATAACAGCTGGACGCCGTTTTCCTCGCTTCCGGTCGTGCTGGTCTACAATCCGAAGCTGCTGTCCTCCGGACAGCTCAGCTGCTGGGCCGATCTTCTCGACCCTGCGCTGCGCGGGCAGATCGCCTTTGCCGATCCATCCGTCTCCGGCTCGAGCTATACCGCGCTCGTGACGATGCTCTGCGCGCTGGGCGGCGACGCGGATGAGGTGCTGCAAACATTTGCGGAAAACCTGGACGGAAAGCTCCTGTCCGGTTCAGGTGCGATCATTTCCGCCGTTGCAAACGGCGAAGCGCTCGTCGGCATCACGCTGGAGGAGACCGCGCGCAAGCGCATTGCTGCTGGGGACGGGATCGCCATGGTCTACCCCGCAGACGGCACAAGCTGCGTACCGGACGGCTGCGCCGCGCTGAAGGGCGCGCCGCACCCCGACAACGCAAAGCTGTTTCTCGATTTTGCCGTCAGCTACGACGTGCAGCAGCTGCTGCAGTCTGATTTTTACCGCCGCCCGGTGCGCAGCGACGTGAGTCCTGCCAGCAAACTGCCGGAACTATCCGCCATTCGTCAGGTCGCGTATGACGTAAGCTGGGCAAGCGAGCACCGCGAAGCAATTCTGATGAGTTGGGCCTTTTATCTCGGGACGGAGGCGGAACAATGAAGCGGCTTCACTTTTCCTCCTTCCGTCAGCGGCTGAACGCGGCGTTTCTGGCCGTGTCTCTGGTGCCGATGCTGTTGTGCTCCGGTCTGCTGCTGCAGATTTTCCGCCTGCGCATGACGTCGAACGCCCAGCAGACGGCCCAACAGCAGCTGTCCGCCTCCTGCGAGGCGCTTGATACGCTGCACAGCGGCTTTTTGCAGACAGCCGCATCCCTGCAGCACAATCCACTCGTTGCACAGGCGCTGTTTGACGCAGAAGCGGAGGACACGGCGGTCTACAGCCAGCTGTTCGACGCTACAGAGTCCGTGCGCAGCTTTGCACGCTTTGACCTTTACGATATCAGCGGCCGCTGGCGCTATTCGACACAGACAGCGCCCGAAATCCGGTCGCTGCCGACCAATTGGGGCCTTTTATACGAGGCGGCCTGCGCCGGAACCGGTGTTCTGGTGTGCAGCGCGGCAGAAGATCCGGCCGACACAGACGAGCCGCTTCTGCACGCTGCGATGCTCCTGACCGACCGCTACGGCGCGCCGGTCGGATATCTCACCATCGGCATGCTGGAAACGCAGCTGCGGACACTGCTCGGCGGCACAGCTGGTGCGCAGAACGAACTTCTTCTGCTCGACGCGCGCTGGCGTCCGGTCTACTGTACGCAGCCAGCACAGACCCAGAGCCTCGCCGACGCGCTGCGCGGGCAGCTTTTGTCCGGCAAGGCGCTCACAGGCCTGTCCGACAGCGTATCCTACACCGTGCGGCAGCACACCGAAACGGGCCTGTATCTCGTTTTGCAGCAGCCGCAGCCGCTCAGCGCCGGGACGCTCCGGCTTTTATACTCGGTGAGCGCACTGTGCGCGCTGGCCTGCGTGGGCCTGAGTATTATACTTAGCCTGCAGCTGAGCCGTCAGGTCTTCCAACCGATCGGCAGGCTGCACCACGCCATCCGGCAGGTCGGCAAAAACGATCTGGACGTGCAGGTTCCCGTTCCCGCCGGCCGGCATGACGAATTGGGCGAATTGGCACAGCAGTTCAACACCATGGTCGTCGCCCTCCGGCACAACCAGCAGGCACTGTTGGAAAACCAGCGCGCACTTAACCGCGCGCAGATCCGCATGCTGCAGGCGCAGCTAAACCCGCATTTTCTGTGCAACACGCTCGACACCATGAAGTGGATCAGCAAAATCAATCAAGTGCCGCAGGTGGCGCTGATGTCAACGAATCTTGCCGATATCCTTCGCTTCTGCATCACGCCGGACGAATTTGTCCCCCTGCGGCGGGAGTTGGAGATTTTGAGCCGGTACGTCGAGATTCAGCGCATCCGCCTGTCGGAAAGCTTCTCATACACGGAAGCCGTGCCGGAGGCGCTTCTTTCGTGCATGGTTCCGAAAATGCTCCTGCAGCCGCTGGCAGAGAATGCCATTCTGCACGGCCTTTCCGGTGTAGAACACGGTGAACTCTCCGTCACGGCCGTGCTTGCGGAGCAGGACGTGCTCGAGATCCGCGTCCGGGACAACGGCTGCGGCTTCCCGCCGGACCTTCTGGGGCCTTACAAACCGCCGGAAACGCAGACGGGACATCTGGGACTATTAAATGTAGACACGATCCTGCGCAAGCATTACGGCGACGCGTTCGGTCTGCGTCTTGAAAATCCGGAGGGCGGCGGCGCCTGTATTCTTGCGCGCCTGCCCGCGAAGGGAGGGCCCGGCACATGATGCGGGTAATGGTCGTAGAGGATGAGGAAATGATCCGCAAAGGCATCGTCATGGCGGTAGACTGGGCGGCGCTGGACTGCATCGTGGTCGGCGAAGCCGCCAACGGCGAACAGGCCCTTGCCGTCGCGGAGGACTGCCAGCCGACGCTTATCATCACGGATCTCAAAATGCCGAAGATGGACGGGCTGGAGATGGTGCGGCGGCTGCGCGAAGCAGGCAGCCGCGCGTATGTCATCATTCTGACCGCCTACGATTCGTTCGCCTACGCGCAGACGGCCATCCGTCTGGGCGCGGTGGACTTTCTGCTGAAGCCTTTTCATGACGGCGATCTGGAAAACGCCGTTCTGGCGCTGCAAAAGCGCATCGCCGCACAAACCGCACCGCAGCCAGAGCCGCTTCCCGGCGTGAAGCCCGGCCCCAAGAGCCGCTATGTGCGCGAGGCAATGGTGTACCTTGAGCAAAACTGCGGCAGCGGCGATCTGTCCGTCGGGCAGGCGGCAGCGCAGCTGGGACTGAGCGAAGGACATCTGAGCCACCTGTTCAAAAAGGAAACGGATATGACGCTCGGCGCGTATCTTACGCGCTGCCGCATCCAGAAGGCTATGGCGTTGCTGCGCGAGGGAAAGCTGAAAGTCTACGAGGTTGCGGAGGCCTGCGGCTACCGCGATATTGCATATTTTTCCGGCACCTTCAAAAAAATCACCGGGAAAACACCCTCGGAGTATCAGGACAGTCTTTCATTTCGTTTTTAGGGTGTATCTGAAAACCCCACAAGAAAAAGCTATGAGCAGTTTCTGGACGATATCGCGGCCCGGGGATATACCCGCTTTCAGGCCAACGGCCCGGTGCTGGGGGTGGATGTGACGGATCTGAGCGAACTGGACTTCCCACGGCTGATGGGTTCTCTCACCGGTTTTGTACAAAGGGCAGTTCCCGGATATCCTCTGCGGCTGCCCACACAAAATGCACAATCTCACCGGAAATGATTTCCTGTCCAGGATTGTCAGGGATTTGAAGATGGAGCACAAAGCGCTCTTGTACTTCCTGTCTCTCCAGATAAAGCTGTACCAGCATTTGATTCAAAAGCGGGATGCGCAAGCACCTCTGACACTCCGGGAAAAGGAATTTATTGAGCTGTATGAGGATGCCATGAATCACCAAAGCAAAACCGGCACCAGAGTGAAACGGCAAAACAAATTCCCGAAACGCAAAAAAGCCACCATCGACAATGTCAGTGATGGATGATGGTATAATGATAAGAAGAAACAGGAAATTTACAACATAGGCAAAGCGAAACTTAAACCATGCAATTTAGAAAGGAGTGTTCCAATATGATAAGCGTTACCCACAAAACATTTCTCAGATGGGCGCATAAACTGTAAAAAATGGTAAGGAAAGTACAGGTTTTGCCAGCATAGCTATTGCGGATAGAATCGACCCGTGATATAATAAAGGAGCTATCTCACTAAGAGGCAGCCCCTAGGGTGTATCTGAAAACTCATGATGTGACCGGCAGCGAGGGATTTTTGCGTTGCGCAAGACATTTTTTCGCAGGAATACTGACGTATTTCAAGGAAAAATGACGCGGCGCACCGCAAAAAGGCCCGCTGTCCGGGTGCGTTGGGAGTTTTCAGATACACCCTAGAAATTACGAACAGGCTGTCCCATCTGTAGCGGGAAAATGGTGCAGAAAGGGTTCAATGATCTGGCGTCTTTTTATCCCGCACTTGCCAAGGAATGGGATGCGGAGAAAAACGGAGCGTTATCGCCGGAGGCCGTCACGCCTGCCAGCAACCGCAAGGCCTGGTGGAAATGTCCGTTGGGCCACAGCTACTCCGCCGTGATTTCTTCCAGAGCGCTCCGCGGAAGCGACTGCCCCTATTGTGCGGGAAGCAAAGCCCTTGCCGGGTTCAACGGTCTTGCCGCAAAAGCGCCGGATGTGGCGGCGCAGTGGCACCCGACCCTCAACGGAAACCTGACGCCGGAGATGGTAACGCCCGGAAGCCACCGCCGCGTCTGGTGGCAGTACCCCCTGGGGCAAACGTGGAAAGCGTTTGTCTATTCCCGCACGGGGGCGCAGAGGTGCGGCTGTGCCGGGACTGCTGGCAAAAGCTGTACGGCAGATAAAATCTGTCCTGCCGCAAGGCGGGCTTTATATAGATACTTCAAACATAAAACATATGGAGGAAAGTCAATGAAAAAACGCATATTATCCCTGTTGCTGATTCTCTGCATGGCTGTGACGCTTTTGCCCACGGCAGTGTTTGCTGAAGATGCTACGGGAAAACTGATCCCTGCGGGAGGGGCCAAAATTGGCGAAACAGTGTATCAGACGCTGGAAGCGGCTGTTACCGCAGCGGCAAGCGGAGATACCATCCAACTGGGCGCGGGTAAATACACGCTGTACAAGAAGGACGCTGTGACAACGGGGAAAGATCTGACTTTTGTGGGTCAGGGAGCCGATGAAACCACTTGGGGTATTGGCGCTACAATGCCCGATCCAGATAAGTTCGGTACAGAGTACAACGGCGATTACAGCTTTGACGGTGCAAAAACGATTACGTTCAAGGACATGACGCTTCAGTCTGCAGGCGCAGATTATCTGGGCTTTATCCGTGCCGATCAAACCGTTGTTGAGGATTGTATAATCAATGGCAAGACCTTCTACTGGGGTTATACCTCCGCGATGTTTAAGGACACTACCTTTAACTGCCCGTCCGGCGACTACGCCGTCTGGACATACAGTTCGCCCACGATGACCTTTGACCACTGCACCTTTAATTCTTCTGGCAAGGTCATCAATGTCTTTACCGACTATGGTGCAGGCAAGAATGATATCATCGTCAATTTCAAGGGCTGCACAGTTAATAATACCGTCGAAAGCTTGAAGCCCGTGCTGAACATCAACGACAGCAATATGGGTGATTACAAGTATATTCTGAATATTTCTGGCAATACCACCGTAACTGGGGTAGATGTGGATAAGGATACCTGCTCCCGACTTTTCGGTTTCGGTGGAAAGGCTGCCAAAAATAACACAGCCAAAACCGTTGTCAACTTTGGCGACACCACCGTCTGGGAGGACGGCAAAATGGTCGATGCCAAGGCATACCATACCGATGGCGTCACGGTAGACGGCGTTACCTATGATAACGGCGTTGCCGGCGCAAACGACAGCCTGTATGCAGAGGGCTACAAGGACAACAAGGTCGAAACTACCGCCACCGACTGGGCCGAGCAGGAAGACGGCTCCTATACCAGAACCGTGACGCGTAAATGCAACTACTGCGGCTATAAGGAAGAAACGACCGAAATCGACTGGAACGTTCCCAAGTCCATCATCGCCGCCGCATGTCTCAATACCAAGGATCACTATTCCTATCTGATTGGCTACTCCGACGGTACGGTCCGCCCGAACGGCAGGATCACCCGTGCGGAGGTCGCAACGATCTTCTTCCGCCTGCTGACCGACGATGCCCGCCAGCGGAA
>ENA-UERK01002298-UERK01002298.1-human-gut-metagenome-genome-assembly--contig:-NODE-2298-length-12708-cov-3.848864_pt1 | contig 12708 bp, 11 predicted proteins | sample MGYA00242957_ERZ507957 | MGnify/ENA primary metagenome ERZ507957 (study PRJEB26167, sample SAMN06115538) | human gut metagenome | host: Homo sapiens | place: China:Heilongjiang | collected 2015-11-06... | reverse complement strand
TTCTATTATAAAAAAACTCGCAAGTGATGAACTTGCGAGTTTTTTATTTAACAAGACGGGGGATTTCGGATGGTTACTTATATATGGCGTGTATAATAAAAAGAGAACAGGGACGGTCTTCAGCAAAATGTGTAGCTGAAGACCGTCCCTGTTCTTGGTTGTAGTGGTTTATGTTTGCTTGTCGTGTGGACTTGCGTTTGCTCGTAGGCGTATGTTGTTGGATGCTTATGTTGTTGGTGGTGTATGCTGTTGGATGCTCCTGTCTGTATGATAGAGTGGTTCACTTCCGTAACCTGCCAACGATGTCTTTGGCGGCGCGTTCTGGTGCGCCTGGCGCCCCCAATTGTTGTGCCATTTCCTCGTATCCGTTGAGCATCTCCTGGCGCTTGTTGCCGCCGGGAAGCAGGGGAAGAAGGGCGTTGCTGACGTTGCTGACCGTCATGCCATCGGCCACAAGTTCTGGTACGACCTCGCGGTTGCATACTAAATTAACCAAAGAAATGTATGGCACCTTGAGAAGATGGCGACGGAGAAAGGAAACGAAACGACCGCAGGCGACATAGTAGCACACCACTTGCGGTACGCGGAAAAGCGCCGTTTCAAGGGTGGCTGTTCCGCTCGTTACGAGGGTAGCAGAAGCGCGTGAGAGCAGTCCGTAGGTGTCTCCTTTGATCATTTCTACGTCCTCTTCCCGCAGTTGGGCACGTTCAAAGATGTGCTTGTACACTTCCTGCGGCATGGAGGGCGCGATGGCGATGGCCAGGCGGAAACCTTTTTCGCGCAGTGGCATGACCGCTTGAAGCATGCGGCTCAGGTTGTCTTCAATTTCTTGTCGGCGCGAACCGGGCAACAAGGCGATGAGGTGCTCGTCGCGGCAGTGGTCTGGGTGTTTCAAACGATAGTTTGCCACTTCGTCAACCGTTGGGTTTCCCACATAGGTGATGGGATAGTTGTGGCGTTGTTCGAAATAGGGAACTTCAAAGGGCAGGATAGAGTAGAGGTGCGTCACATCGCGGCGAATGGCCTTGATGCGGTGTTCCTTCCAGGCCCAAATTTTGGGCGAGATGTAATAGAAGACAGGGCAGATATGCTCTTGCGTTACGTATCGGGCTATCTTGAGGTTGAATCCCGGATAGTCCACCAGAATCACCGCGTCTGGTTGCCATTCGGCAATCTGCTGTTTGCAGTGTTTTATGCCGCGTAAGATGGTTCGCAGATGAAGCAGAACGGGGATGAAGCCCATGTAGGCCAGATGCTTGTAGTGGCACAATAATTTGCCCCCCACGCGCTGCATTTCGTCGCCCCCGTAAAAGCGGAAATCCGCATCAGGGTCTTCTTGTAAGAGCGCCTGCATAAGGTGGGCCGCATGGAGGTCGCCGCTGGCTTCGCCGGCAATGAGAAAATATTTCATAGGCAGGTGGTCGTAAATAATGTCGGGTGGTAAAGGAGAATATTAAGTGGGTGTTCAGGATTATTTTTACATTTGAAAATAAGGAATAATCTTCCCAGCATTCATGTAATATTTTACTGACCTACTTAAGCCGATGGTCTTACTTATGACTTCTCAATCAAAATCGGTGGCGCTTCTCTTATTGATTCTCCTTCAATTTGTTATAGCAACTGCGGCAGAGCGGTTCGTATTCGTCTTGTTCGCCGAGCAAAACGCGCTGTGCGTTAGGGACGATGCGGTGTGACACGTGGGCAAGACCACCGCAGCGGACGCAGATGGCGTGGACCTTTGTCACGTCTTCGGCAACGGCACAGAGTGCGGGCATGGGGCCGAAGGGGACACCCTGGAAATCCATGTCGAGACCTGCAATTATGACGCGCTTGCCTGCGTCGGCCAAATTGATGCATACGCGCACCAGTTCGTCATCGAAAAACTGCGCCTCGTCAATGCCAACAACTTCGGCGTCTTTGGCCAGTTCAACGATAGCTGCCGCTGTGCTTACTGGGGTGGAGTGGATGGCATTGGCATCGTGAGATACCACGTCTTCGTCGCTGTAACGCGTGTCAATGGCTGGCTTGTATATTTCTACTTTCTGCTTGGCTATTTTTGCGCGGCGCAGGCGGCGGATGAGTTCTTCGGTTTTGCCAGAGAACATGGAACCGCAGATTACTTCAATGCGGCCGTGGTGGTGATTTTCTTCCTGAAAAAGTTGCATGGGGTGAAAAATCGCAGGCTGAGCGACGGGAAGCCGCCGTTCGGCCTGCATGGATTGAATCGTTTATTTTTGTCGGTTGATATATTCTTGCAGGCCCTCGAGGTCGTTGTTGAAGTTGGCGATAAACCAGTCGCCATATTCAAAGCGCAGGCGCACCATGACACAGACTCCGTCTTGGCTGCCGCCATTAGGAAATACCTTGATGTCGGCGATGGCACTGGTGGCGGAAATGTCGCGTACGCGTTCGATTTCAGCACGCGGACTTTTGCAGTCTCGTGTGCGGAGCCAGGGCGAGAAGTCGTAATATCCTGTTTCGCCTTCGGGTGTCAATTGTTTCGCCGTACTGTAGGCCGAGCGAAACTCTTCGGCGAAGAAATAAGAAGATACCGAGGTTCTTCCCGTCTCAACAGAATTGAAAGCCAAGGCGTAAATAAGTTGTAGGCGCGTCTTGATATATTTGGCCGTGTGTTTTGTTTCAGACGGAAGTTCATTGGGGGCATTGTTCCCGATGGAAGGAGCAGAAACGGTGTTGGCAGAGGCGGCCAATGTGAGGCAGGCGGCGCAACATGCAATTAGAGAGGCTAATCGTTTCATGATGTATTTGAGTTTTGTTGGTTAATGAAAAACAAAAGTCGGTTGTCTGAATGAGATGGTGGTCAGACCTATCGTGTGTTCTACAAGAGCAGGGCCGCTATGGTTGAAACACCGTAGAAAAGAATGATGAGCGAGGTGACGGCCAGCATCTTGTTGAGCTTTTTACCGTTGCCAATCCTTTTGATTCTCATAAAGGCGAGGAAGTTGAATATGCAGGTCGCGGCTGCCGTTCCTGTTGCTATGCCGATGGCCGTGTGGCAGGAGAGGAAATAACTTTGGCATGCGGCAGCGATAAGGCCGTATATCAAGTAGAGTAGGAACCCCAGTTTCTCCCCACACACCACAACGAATGTAGTCTTCCCGTGTTCTTTGTCCTGGTGGCGGTCGCGGATGTTATTGACCGTAAGCAGCGTGCACATAGCAGCACCGCATCCCAAAGCCATCGGCCACAATCCGGCTTCATTGCAGGTCGCAAAGTGCAGATAGTAAGTGCCTGCAACAGGGATGAAACCGAAGAACACCAATACGAGGAGGTCGCCTAAGGCATGGTAGCTGCAATAGGTGCTATAGAGAAAAGCAAAGACCATGCAGAGGAAACCGACGCCAAACATGGGCCAAGGCATGTGCCCGAATACTTCAAAAAAGGCGAAGACGGCATACAGGCCGATGAACATCGCTAATGTCAGAGAAACACCGATGCCTATCCGCATGGCCTGCGGCGAAATCCATCCCATGGCGCAGGCCCGCTCTGGTCCGATGCGTGTTTCATCGTCGGTACCGTTGATGAAGTCCACATAGTCGTTGATGAAGTTGGCCATGATTTGCATCACGACAGCGAAAAGCAACGTGAGCCCCATGATGGTTGTGGAAAAACTATGAAGAGATTCTTTGGCTACGACAAAAGCCAGTGCGTTGGCAATCGCTACAGGCACCAAAGCTGCTGTGAGGGTTTTCGGGCGTGCTGCCAAAAACCAGGCACGCAAAGAATTCGTTTTGATGTTAGAAGGCATATTTAGTTTGGGGTTTCTTTTTTTGTTGGCGCACCTATCTGTTGGCGCTTGTTTTGAAAGACGATGGCATTCAAGAAGCATCCGTCGAATGCTATTTTATGAGTTCTTCCAAGAACGCAACGTCTTTATTGACAAGAAGAGATATGTCCTGAATGTCCATCCCCTTCTCAATCATGGCATTGACCATAGCTTTGAGCATGAGATCTTTCTGCTTGAGGTCTTTGTCCTTCTGCTTAAGGTCTTCGTCTTTCTGCTTGAGGTCTTCATCCTTCTGCTTGAGGTCTTCATCTTTCTGCTTGAGGTCTTCATCCTTCTGCTTAATCTCAGACTCCTTTTGTTTCAGCTCGGATTCCCTCTGTTTCAGTTCCTGGTCTTTTTTCATGATGGCCGTGTCGCGGTCTTCAATGGCTGAGAAGTATTCGTCTTCAACGTTCATGTCCGTCCTTACGTCCGCGTCTGCTGCTGCGGCAGTCAGTCGGTGGATTAGGTACATGATGTCGGCATCGTCTTGATAGCACGTCTCGTCGATGTTGAGCACTTGGGCGTCGCGTGTGTTCTTTTTGCTTTGGTCGAACACGCTCAACACCTTCTCCAGTCGGTTGTTGACCTGTCCACGGAGTAGGGGAATCTGTACAATGATGCTGTTGTGCGTCAGACTTTCTACAAACGGGTTCGGCATACCTTTCGACACCTCCTGTCCGTCGTAGTTATAAGCCTTATGGTTGACGTAGATGACTGGGTCGGGAATGTCTCCCACGCAGTGTCCCAGCAAATAGACCGCCACCATAGGGTAGGCGTACCCTTTCTTGGAGTCGACCTGTATGTTGTTTTTGTTGCTGTATTGCACGCCGAGGTATTGTCGGAAGCGCAGCGTCTCAGTGTCCAGCCATGTTTTCTGGAGCTCTATCAAGATGACTTGTTGCGAACCGTCTTCCTCACAGACCGTCGCCGCAAAGTCGATGCGGAACATCGAAAGCGTGTCTCGTGAAGTGTTGGCATATTCGTGAGGCCGCATCGTGACATGCAACACTTCCTTCTTCAGCAAGGCGGAAAGCACCGTCTTGGCAATACGCTCGTCTTCCATGATGTATTTGAAGACAGAGTCGTATATCGGGTTGGCGATATGTACGATCATGATTCCTATGAGTTATGCGTTGGTTAGTAATGCGTTTTACCTTACAACAAAGGTAAGCATAATTTGTGGATTTCCATTCATACAGAGGGCGAAATGTGAAAAGATACTGGATTTGAGCGCCCTTAGAATCCAAACAAATGATAATGGCAAAGACGTTTTGACCACATTCCCAACTTTTTTCGTACCTTTGCGGAAATAATGGGCGCTCAATATTCAGCGGTGTTTAGGCTGCATGTGTTTGGGGCGCCAGTCAAATATAGTAACAAATCTAAAGCAACAAATATAATGGCTCAAGAAGACGTTTTTAAGAAAATCGTTTCGCATTGCAAGGAATATGGTTTCGTGTTTCCCTCAAGCGAAATTTATGACGGTCTTGCCGCTGTCTATGACTACGGTCAGAATGGTGTAGAACTTAAGAATAACATCAAGCAATATTGGTGGCAGTCAATGGTGCTGCTTCACGAAAACATCGTGGGCATCGATTCAGCCATTTTTATGCACCCAACCATCTGGAAGGCTTCCGGACACGTTGATGCCTTCAATGATCCCCTCATTGACAACCGCGATTCAAAGAAGCGCTATCGTGCCGATGTCCTGATTGAAGATCAGATTGCAAAATACGACGAGAAAATCGAAAAGGAAGTGGCCAAGGCTCGCAAACGTTTTGGCGAAGCTTTCGATGAGGCTCAGTTCCGTTCAACCAACGCACGTGTGTTGGAACACCAGGCCAAGCGTGACGCCCTCCATGAGCGTTATGCTGAGGCCATGAATAAGATGGACCTTGCTGAACTCAAGCAGATTATTCTCGACGAAGAAATCGTATGCCCCATTTCTGGTACACGCAATTGGACCGACGTCCGTCAGTTCAACCTCATGTTTAAAACCGAGATGGGTTCAACGGCTGATGGCGCTTCAACCATCTATCTCCGTCCAGAGACCGCGCAGGGAATCTTCGTCAACTACCTCAACGTGCAGAAAACGGGTCGCATGAAGCTTCCCTTCGGTATCGCACAGATTGGTAAGGCTTTCCGTAACGAGATTGTTGCGCGTCAGTTCATCTTCCGCATGCGCGAGTTCGAACAGATGGAAATGCAGTTCTTCGTGAAGCCGGGAACAGAAATGGAATGGTTCAAGTTCTGGAAGAAAACCCGTCTCGCCTGGCATGAAGGCCTCGGATTCGGTGACGAATGCTATCGTTATCACGACCACGAGAAGTTGGCCCATTACGCCAACGCCGCCACCGACATCGAATTCAAGATGCCGTTCGGTTTCAAGGAAGTGGAAGGTATTCACTCACGCACCAATTTCGACCTCTCGCAGCACGCCAAGTTCTCAGGTCGTAAGATATTGTACTTCGACCCAGAGACCAACGAGAGCTATATCCCTTACGTCATCGAGACCTCTATCGGTGTCGACCGTATGTTCCTCAGCGTGATGTGCCACAGCTACCAGGAAGAGAAGCTCGAAAACGGAGAAACCCGTGTAGTCCTCAAGTTGCCAGCAGCCCTCGCCCCAGTGAAGCTCGCTGTGCTCCCGCTCGTCAAGAAAGACGGACTGCCTGAGAAGGCACGCGAAATTATGGACGACCTCAAGTTCCACTTCAACTGCAAATACGACGAGAAAGACTCCATCGGCAAGCGCTATCGCCGCCAGGATGCCATCGGTACGCCTTACTGCATCACCGTCGACCACGACACGCTCAACGACAACTGCGTCACATTGCGTAACCGTGACACCATGGAGCAGCAGCGCGTTTCAATCGACAGCCTGCGTTCGCTCATCGAAGACAAGGTCAGCATCACGTCTCTGCTCAAGAAACTCTGATACGCTCAGAGCCGTATTACGAAAGAAATATCCAATCTGGGGAGAAGCACAAAACATTTCTCCCCAGAATTTTTGGTAGGCGTTCAAAGCAAACCAAACGGCTTTTGCCTCGTTGCGCATTCTGAAATGAAAAGCAGATGAGCGTTCCAGCCATCCATGCGCTTTCATCGTTGCCGCCAAACGGCAGTTTTAGGTTGCCCCGAACTTCAAGGCCATACTTTAACTTTGACCGTCAACTTACATTCCCAAAGCCCATGAAGCGACTTTTAAAATTCATTTTCGTCCTGCCAACCCTTCTGTTTGCTTTCACATCCTGCGAGGAAACCGAGAGCACAGAAGACATGCAGTATGCCAATTGGCAAGCACGCAACAGCAGTTACTTCACCGAGACAATGAATACGGCCAAGAATGCCATTGCCGCCGCCAAAGCCCAATATGGCAACGACTGGGAAGCCCATTGCGACTGGCGCATCTATTGTTCGATGTACAACGATGCCACCCAAACGGGCTCTCCGACCGACTCCATCGCCGTCTTCATCAAGGAGCGCGGAACAGGAAGCGGTTGTCCGCTTTACACCGACACCGTGCGTGTCAACTTCATGACGCGCACCATCCCCAACGAACTGGGAGAAGATGCCGAGTCAAAAAAACTCGGCAAGCTCGTCAGCTATTCTGGTGTTAGCAAGAATGAAGCCGACATATTCAGTCCGCTCTATTGCATGCCAAACAAGGTGGCCGTCAGCAACAACGTGGAGGGCCTCACCACGGCGCTCCAATATATGCACATCGGAGACCGTTGGCAGGTGTACGTCCCGAGCGAGTTGGGCAACGGTGTGAACGGCCTTGCAAACATTCCAGCCTATTCCACATTGATCTACGACATCCAGTTGAAAGCCTATTACCGCGTTGGTACAACGGTGCCAAACTGGCGTTGACGTCTCGCCAGTCGGCGACGTAAGATGTGGGAACTTCCGAGTGTTTAGGACGGAGGGATACACTGGAAATAGAAGGCCAGTCAGTATGTATATTATAATAGGTGCTGATTTCATCGACCATCATACATCTAAGTAAAAAGCGCAGACCAACGGACAAATCATGCGAAGTTGGCCTGCGCTTTTATTTTTCCTCCGAGGAGTCAGTCGGTATTCCGAAAAAATCACTATCTTTGCAAATGAATAGCGCCTGTGGCGAAATTGGTAGACGCGCCAGACTTAGGATCTGGTGTTTTACGACGTGTAGGTTCGAGTCCTATCAGGCGCACGAATAAATCCTAACTGCTTAAATTTGAGTGGTTAGGATTTTTTTTTGTTTATAATAATCCAGCAAATTTCGCCGCAAAATCGTGTCGCTTTTCCGAGTTCTATTTGCCGTTCTTCGTTTTACTGCGATTGCTAAATCGTGGTAAAACATCCGTCGCGGTAAAAAAACTATAGTTAAGTCCTACACAGCAAACAACTGCAGACGCTTCTTTTCCCCCGCTGCCTTACCACAATATAACAATATTTTGCAGCCTGCATCTCGAATTATTTCATACATTTGCAGAACAGATTTCACTCCTTAAAAAATATCAACATGAACAACATTCCATTAGTATTTTGGCTCATTCCGATTGCCAGCGTTGTGGCGTTGGGAATGGCGTGGTTCTTCTTCCGCTCAATGATGCGGGAGGAAGAAGGAACAGAAAGAATGAAGGAGATTGCAGCCCACGTGAGAAAGGGCGCTATGGCTTACCTGAAGCAGCAATACAAGGTCGTGACCATTGTTTTTGTGGTGCTCGCCATTGTCTTCGCCTTCATGGCCTACGTTCTGAAAGTGCAGAATCCGTGGGTGCCCTTTGCCTTCCTCACCGGCGGTCTCTTTTCCGGTCTGGCGGGCTTCTTCGGGATGAAAACAGCCACTTACGCTTCGGCACGCACTGCCAACGGTGCGCGTTCCGGCCTCGATAAAGGCTTGAAGATTGCCTTCCGCAGCGGTGCGGTGATGGGCCTCGTTGTCGTTGGCCTCGGATTGCTCGACATTGCTATATGGTTTATTGTTCTTAACGCCGTGTATGCAGGAGAGGGAACAGCCCTCGTCACCATCACCACCACCATGCTCACCTTCGGTATGGGCGCATCCACGCAGGCGCTCTTCGCCCGTGTTGGTGGCGGCATCTACACCAAGGCCGCCGATGTGGGCGCTGACCTCGTGGGAAAAGTGGAGGCAAACATTCCTGAAGACGACCCTCGCAATCCCGCCACCATTGCCGACAATGTGGGCGACAACGTCGGTGACGTTGCTGGAATGGGCGCCGACCTCTATGAGAGCTATTGCGGTTCCATCCTCTCGACGGCCGCTTTGGGGGCCACGGCCTTTGCCCTGAACGGCGACATGCAACTCCGCGCCGTCATTGCCCCGATGATAATTGCGGCAATCGGCATCTTCCTTTCCCTCATTGGCATCTATCTGGTGCGCACGAAGGAAGGTGCAACCATGAAAGACTTGCTCCGCTCGCTGGCGCTTGGCACAAACGTCAGTGCCGCGCTCATTGCCGTCGCCACCTTCGTCATCCTCTATCTGCTGGGCATTGAAAACTGGCTCGGACTATCCTTCTCCGTCATCAGTGGTCTCGCCGCCGGTGTCATCATTGGACAGGCAACGGAATACTATACGTCGCAGAGCTATAAGCCGACGAAGAAAATTGCCGAGGCCTCGCAAACCGGTCCTGCAACCGTCATCATCAAAGGCATCGGAACCGGCATGATTTCAACGATGATACCAGTGGTGACCATCTCCGTTGCCATCATGCTCAGCTATCTCTGTGCCAATGGTTTCGACATGTCGCTCTCGGCAAAATCCATCAGTACGGGACTTTATGGTATTGGTATCGCCGCTGTCGGTATGCTCTCAACCCTCGGCATCACCCTTGCCACTGACGCCTACGGCCCCATCGCCGACAACGCCGGTGGCAACGCGGAGATGAGCGGATTGGGCGAAGAAGTGCGTGAGCGCACCGATACCCTCGACGCCCTGGGCAACACCACCGCCGCCACGGGTAAAGGCTTTGCCATCGGTTCTGCCGCGCTGACGGCCCTTGCCCTCCTTGCTTCTTACATCGAGGAAATCAAGGTGGCCATGGTGCGTGCCGTTGAAAATGGCAAACAATATGTTGACGCTGCCGGAAACGTTTTCAACCCGACGGATGCCACCACGATCGACTTCATCAATTTCTTCCAGGTGAACCTCATCAATCCGAAGGTGCTCGTTGGTGCCTTCATCGGCGCGATGGCGGCCTTCCTCTTCTGCGGCCTCACGATGGGCGCCGTTGGGCGTGCCGCAGAATCAATGGTTCAGGAAGTGCGTCGGCAGTTTCGTGAAATCAAGGGAATCCTTGAAGGCAAGGCAACCCCCGACTACGGCAGCTGTGTGGAGATAAGCACGCGCAGTGCCCAGCGTGAGATGATCATCCCGTCGCTGCTCGCCATCGTCATCCCAATCATTGTCGGCCTCGTTCTCGGAGTGGCTGGCGTTCTCGGACTTCTCACTGGCGGACTTGCTGCCGGCTTCACGCTTGCCGTTTTCATGTCTAATTCCGGTGGCGCATGGGACAATGCCAAAAAACTGATTGAAGAAGGCAACTTCGGCGGCAAAGGCAGTGAAAACCACAAGGCCACTGTTGTTGGCGACACGGTTGGCGACCCGTTTAAAGACACGTCTGGTCCGTCGCTTAACATCTTGATCAAACTGATGTCGATGGTGAGCATCGTTATGGCTGGCCTAACAATTGCATTCCTTTGAGATATATCTTCAAGAAAAAACAAGCCTAATACTTGTCAGCGCCTCTGGGACGTGAGACAAATGCCTCTGGGATGTGAGACGACCGCCTCTGGGTCGTGAGACAAACGCCTCTGGGACGTGACACGATCGCACACGGGGCGGCATTCGCCGACAGACTGCTTTTCTGAAATGCCACGCCGCGTTCAAGCCTCAAATATCCTTGGGCTGTGTTTCGGAAAGCGGGGTCAGTTGCCCGTTCCTCCAAGCCTCCCCAATGCTTGATGGAGATAAAACAAAAAAAACTCGTTGCAGAGCCCAAGAGCATCTGCAACGAGTTTTTTTAAAACGAGTTTTTTTATTTGTCTTCACCTTCAGGCACCTTCCATCCTGCAGCCTTGGCAATGCGGTAAGGAATCTGCGTGTTATCGATTTTTCCGGCGAAAGCCTCAGAACCGACACCGATGGCGAAGACGGGGACGTAGCCGTTAGAGTGGCCGCCGCTCTGCCAGCCGATCAAGGCACATTCGGCGAGAGTGCGGCGGGCAGCGTCGCTGATGCCGCTCAGCGTGCTGTAGAGGTTCTTCGAGTCGGCCGATTTGCCGTTGATGTAAGCCTCAAAAGCACGCTTCATGCGGTCGGTCTGGTGGTCAGAGAGCTTCACGCCTCCCCAGAATCCCCAGTTCTCCTTCAGGTCGCGCTGCATGCGTCCCCAAGTTAGCTTGTTGCCCAACTTCTTGTGCAGGCGGTCGAGATAGCGAGTGTATTCCTCAGCGCTCATTTTTTGGAACTTCAGCAGGTCGGTGTGGAGTTCATAGGCGCCGCGTCCCAAGACGATGCCGCCCGTCTCGTGGTCGGCCGTGATGACGATGAGCGTTTCGTCGGGGTGCTGCTGATAAAACTCATAGGCCACCTTCACCGCGTTGTCCAAATCAATCGTTTCGAGGAAAGCCGTCGCCGCGTCGTTGGCGTGGCAGGCATAGTCAATCTTTCCGCCCTCAATCATCAGGAAGAAACCGTCTTTCTCCTTCTGCTTCTGCGTGAGGAACGAGATGCTGGCACGCGTGATGTCTTGCAGCGTCAAGTCGCCCGGCTTGCGGTCGATGGCGTAAGGCAAACACGTGCGGTCGTTGTTGCTTGGGGCAGAAGGCTGCAGGAGGATGAACTTCTTCGCCTGCTTACTCGTCTTCTGGAATTGCTTATAGCTGCGGGCAATGGTGTATCCCGCCTGCTCGCAGCGCTCAAACAATGTTCCCGTAGCCGTGGAATCTTTTTTGTTTTCTGGTATGCGGAAATCAGAGCCGGCATAAAAGTCAAAATCGGCCTTGATGAGGTCCTTGCCAATTTCGTAATATAAGTCGCGCTTGGGCTGGTGGGCATAGAAAGCGGCCGGCGTGGCATGGTCAACAGAAACGTTTGTTGAGATGCCCACGGCTGCTCCGCTCTGCTGGGCCCATACGGCCACGCTCGTGACGGGCGTCTGCAGGTCGGCCAGCATGCCGAGCGCACTGTTTTTCGTTTTGCGTCCCGTGGACAGCGCCGTGCCAGCGGCGGCAGAGTCCGTCACGCCGTTGGTGGCAGAAAAAGTGGTGACGAGGCCCACGGCCGGAAATTGCGTAAAGAGCAGCGGTTCAACGCCGATGCGTCCCTGCAAGGCCGCAAGATACGTTTCGGTGCCGTTCACTTGGTTGACACCCATACCATCGCCAATGAAGTAGAACACATATTTGGCCCTACCTTCGGCAAAAGAGGTGATGGCGATCAAAAAGAGCATCGCCAAACTCAGAAAACCTTTTTTCATGTTATAGTAGTTGTGATTAAGTAATGAACTCCGTTTGGAAGCGTAGCCCACGTGAAAAAGCGGTACGCCCCTACAAAAGTACATAAATATTCAGTGCAACAGGCGGCCGTGTGGCCGAAAAAATCCAGTGGTCGAGAAAATTTCGTTGACAGACTGACGGTACGCGGCAGTACTTCTGAATAGGCAGGGACCAAGAGGACATCATCAAACGTCAAGCCCTCCATAACAATTTTGTCGGCAATAAAATCTGAGTACATAATGCTAAGGTGTTTTTTTATTGCATGCAAAATTACTTTTTTCATTTCACGCAGGCAAGTTCTGACGCCACATTTTTTCACGGCAGACGTGTTAAGTAGGTGTTCAAAATTAGTTTATATTGAATTGTCGTATTATTTTGTTCCTACAGCTGTCTTGAAGAAGGAGCGT
>ENA-UERK01002296-UERK01002296.1-human-gut-metagenome-genome-assembly--contig:-NODE-2296-length-12711-cov-4.452351_pt1 | contig 12711 bp, 8 predicted proteins | sample MGYA00242957_ERZ507957 | MGnify/ENA primary metagenome ERZ507957 (study PRJEB26167, sample SAMN06115538) | human gut metagenome | host: Homo sapiens | place: China:Heilongjiang | collected 2015-11-06... | reverse complement strand
ACAATGGTGAGAGTTATGCGGAGGATTGGAAGTTGGAGAAGGGCAAGCATATCTTGATAGCCAATGTCTTCAACGCCTTTAGGGATTACGCTAGATGATATTATAGAAAGATATAATGTTTCAAGAAGAACCGCTGAAAGAATGAGAGACGGCTTAATGAATGTATTTCCGCAAGTTCAAGAGATTGATTATGCTGACGGACACAAAAAACATTGGGGGTTTGTTGATTATTCAATTAAAGAAATGGTGCATTTTACGCCCGAAGAAATTGCGACAGTTGAACAATTCCAAAAACGTACAACAAATGGCGAAATGAAAGAATTATTGGAAAAAGTTACCGAAAAAATTAAAACACTAAGCAAAAAAGGGTTGGAGAATATTGAAAATAATATTGATTTAATTTTGCAAACAGAAGGTTATGCTGTTAGGCAAACAATTCAATATCATATTAGCGATGAAATTCTTATTACAATTAGAGAAGCAATGAAAAAATGCTTGATTGTTACAGGCAAATACCATGACAAAATTCGTTATATTGAACCTTTGGGACTTATTTATGGTGAAAAAATATATTTGATTGCACGAGAAAAAGCAAAAGGTGACGAAATTTATACATATCTGTTGAATAAGTTTACTGATTTAAAACTTACCATGACAAATTTTGACAGAGGTGATTTTAACCTGGACGAATTTTCAAAACGCTCATTTAGTGCTTATTTTGGTAAGATTTTAAATGTAAAATTGAAATTTGATAAAGAAATTGCAGAAGATGTTATGACTTATAATTTTCACCCAAGCCAAAAAATTGAACAAGAACCAGACGGCTCTGTAATTGTACGTTTTAAGGCAAGTGGTGATAAATCTATCATGTGGCATGTTTTCCGCTGGGGGGATAAAGTGGAAATTTTAGCACCAAAAGAATTACGAACAGAATACGTAAATGCACTACAATCAGTGTCAAAACGATATAAAAAATAATATGTCCAATTCTGACATATAAATATTTTATAATAATTTTGTTAACCAAAATTATAAGGAGAAGATATGCAAACAGAAACCGCAAAACCAAAAATTAAACCAAACGAAAAACAACAACAAGCGATAGATATTCAAAATGGGCAAGTAATGCTTCTTGCAGGACCAGGAACAGGTAAAACTTTTACCGTAATTAATCGTATTGAACAAATGATTGAAAATGGAGTTGATGCTTCTACAATCCTTTGTTTGACGTTTTCTGATGCCGCAGCAAATGAAATGCGTCAGCGTTTGATAAAAAAAATAGGCGTAAAGGCTTCATCTGTTGATGTTTATACGTATCACTCTTTTTGTAACGATGTAATTAAACAATATCCAGAGCAATTTAGTTTGTCTTTGGGGGTTAGATTAATTACAGAAACTGAAAAATTAGCTTTGATGAAGGCTACAATTGACGAAGTTAATCCGCAAATTTTTGTGCCAAATAGAGCAGATAAATATTTTTATGCAAAAAGTTTTGTCGGTTATGTTGAACACTTAAAGAGCTTGAGAATTTCAAAAGAGGAATATCTTTCAAATATTGATACAAATCCGACTTTAATGCCTATGTATAATGCTATTGAGGCAGAAATTTATGAACGTGAGCAAAACGGAAAAACTCAAAATAAAGGTCGTTATGCAAAGTTAGAAACAATCAAGAAAAACATCGGAAAAGCCAAAGAATTATGGGATTTGAAGGAAGTTTATGCGCAAAAAATGGTTGAAAAGAACTTAATCGACTTTGCGGATATGATTTGCTTTGTGCTTAATGCTTTTGAAGAAGATGAAAACTTTAAAGAAGAAGTTTCTAATAAATACCGCTACTTCTTGGTTGATGAATATCAAGATACAAACGAACTTCAAAACAAAATTATTTTTAATCTTGTTGATGCAAATAACGAAAAAAATATTTTTGTCGTAGGTGATGATGACCAAATTATTTACGGATTTCAGGGTGCAAAAAGTGACAATATTGAGAACTTTTTGACAAAATATCCTGAAACTAAGGTAATTTGTCTTGAAGAAAACAATCGTTCAACGCAAGAAATTCTAGATTTCAGTTATAAACTTGTCTCTCAAGACCCATTAAGATTAGAAAATAATGAAACTTTTAAAAAATATAATATTTCTAAAAAACTTGTTGCAAAAAATGCAAAAATTATTGCAAAAGAACGTAAAATCAGACGAATAGAGTTTGGTGACAGTTTGCAAGAATTTAACTATATTGTCGAAGATATCGAAAAACTTGTAAATTCAGAAGATTGTCCGAAAAATGAAGATGGTACAAAGAATTTGTCTCAAATTGCAATTCTTTGCAGAAAAAATGATGTTCTTCACTCTTATTCTGAAATGTTGAAGGGCAAAAACATTCCTTGCCAATTGAATGAAGGCAAAAGCATTTTTAATATTCGCTCTACAATTTTGATTTATTACTATATGTGCGTGTTATGCAATCACACAAATGCAACCGAAAAGTTGTACAGTTTGCTACTGGCAGAGCCATTTAAAATCAATTTGGAAGATTACAACGAGTTGATGAAACAGCATAACATTACAAAACTTGATTTTGTAAACCTAATGCGTCAGCTTAAAAATTGGAAAGAACCGCAAAAAATAGAAAAATTCTTAAATACTTACAAAGAGTTGCAAGAGTTTGCGCAAGCCGAAGATTTGAGAAATACAGTCATTGAAATTATTAACAGAACAGGTATTTTGACCGCTTTTTATGCAAATCAAAAGAATAGAACTGAAAATTTAATGGGCATAAAAAAGATTATTGACGAAGCGACTCAATTGTCTAAGATTGAACCTACAACCAGCTTACAAGATTTTGTAGATTACTTGAAACAAAGTTTAGATAACGAAATTCCAATCTGTATAGACAAATCTTCAATTGTTCAAAATGCAGTTCAGTTGACAACTTATCACGGTTCAAAAGGTAGAGAATTTGAATATGTTTATCTACCTCGATTAACTGCAAAAGTTTGGGAAAAACAAACAGATAATGGCTATAAGTATATTACTGACGAGGTTTTAGAAGATGAAGATGCATCTATGAAAAAGGATTCTGACTTATTGAAACTTTTGTTTGTAGGCATAACTCGTGCAAAATATGCACTAACTCTTTCTTTTGCTGATGCAGAAGAAGAAAAACCTCAACAAATTACAAAATATTTAGCAGAATTTGCAGATTATCCGTTTGAATCTGAGCAAATTCCATATAATGCAGAGGATTTTACACACGAATTTTTTAGAGCGATTTCAAGAGATGTGTTTGACAATCAAAAAGCATTTGAAGCTGAAATTCGAGAACGTGTAAAACAAATTGTTCTTTCGCCAAGCCGTTTGAACGACTACCTTGCTTGCCCTCGTAAGTTCTTCTACTTGAAGGTTTTAGGAATTGACGTTGAAGAATCTAATTGGGATAGCGCAAACTTTGGTACAATTATTCATGGATTATTAGAAAACGCTGTTAGAAGGGCAAAAAAGACAGGTGTTTACCCGACAAGCGACGAAATTAGAAAAGAATTAACAAAAGGACTTGAAGAAAGTGCATTTTCTTCTGACGCAATAAAAGAAAAATTCGTGAAATTAGGCAATAATGTCATAGAAAAATACTATCCAAAATTTTCTGAAATCCCTGTTTCCAGAGTAGATGAGGTGGAATTCTCTTTACGTGATATTGATGTTGACGGTGATTTTATTACAGGAAAAATTGACCGCATTGAAAAGAATTCTGACGGAACTTACCAACTGTACGACTATAAAACGGGTTCAGCTGTTTCAGAAAATCAAATTGCGATTGGTGGAACGAAAGAAAATTATTTCAATCAGCTATGTTTTTACAAATATGCCTTTGAAAAACTTACAGACAAAAAAGTTGCACAAACAGGTATAATTTACGTTGAAGAAAATGTTACACGAGAAAAAACACTTACAACAGAGGATATGGCATACATCGAAAATAAAATTAAAGAGGTGTACGAAAATATCAAAAATCTTAAATTCAATCCGTCTTGCGACCCTTCTTCGTGCAAGTTCTGCCAATATCAACAAATGTGTAAACTTGATTTGATATAAAAAGTTGTAAGAAAGGCGCAGAGCATACGCTCTGCGCCTCAAAAAAATATTTATTCAAAATAATTACTTAATGCCTGTTGATTTAGCAATCGCAGAAGTCAATTTAGCAATAGTTTTAGTTTGTTTAACTGTTTCAGTTCTAACAGTTTTTAATTTTTTAAATTCATGAGCCATAAGTATCGCTGCGGTTGGGTCGTTAGCAACTTGTTCAGTTAGAGTTTTTGACTGAGAAATTAATTTAGTGTATGTTGTATCAACGCTAGATAATTTGTTTAAGTTAGTTCTAATAGCACTTTTTTGTGCTGGAGTCATGTTTTTTAATTTTTTCTTAGCTTCTGGAGTGTTAAGATAGTTAGTTAATGTAATAGCGCCGTTTTCTGCAATTTCAATATTTACTGTCATTGCATCTTTTGCAACTTTTTGAATTTTAGCTTTTTGATTAGCTAAATCCTTTTGTTTGTTTGTAGGTAATATAGCAGTAGATAAGCCGTTTACAGCTGATTCGTAGTTTTTAGAAGCAGTTGTTGCGGTGTTTACAATAGCGTTAATTTGTTTTTTCATTGCAAGTTGGTTAGCAGAAAGAGTGTTAGCTCTTTGAGTTTGTTGAGGGGTTTTAGTTTGCGTATTTGGAGTGTTTACTTTGATAGTAAATCCACCGTAGCTTTTTGAAACCGTAGCCGCAAACGCTGTGCTAGAAATTAATAAAGCTGATACACATAATGTTGTGATAATTTGTTTTTTCATTTTAAATTCTCCTTATTTGTTACTTAATAATATATCCCAACTCTCAAAATAGTTCAATTATTGTGAATATATGTTAAATGGGCTTAAAAGTGTAATTGTCATTCTGAACTTGTTTTACATCATAATACTTTTACAATTGCGAAATAGCATAAGCCACCGTTTGCTAAAGCAAACGGTGGCTTACTAGAAAGATTATACTGAATAAGTTTATACAGCTTCTTTATTAAGAGTTTCAGAAAGGTGAGCGATGGTTCTAGGGAAGTATTGTTGTAGGTATTGAGAACGAATAGCCAATAATTCCATAGTTTTAGGAGTAGTTAATAGCGCATTACTTTCTGCAATTGTTTCTCTAAGACCACCGACTTCTCCGCCGTAATGATTTAGAGTGTTGATAAAGTAATCTATGTGATCACGTTGAGCATCTGGGAACGCTTTGTTGAAGTTTTTCTTTTCTTCTTCAAAAGTTTTGTTCAATTTTTCATCAGCAAAGATTGCTTTACCAATAGTTTCATTTAATTTTAAACTTGAGTTCAAGTTTACATCTCTCATATCTCTAGCGTGTCCAAGTTCGTGTAATACGACGAATAATTGGTCGCCTGAGTGAATAGATTTGTCTGCTGGTGCATAGTATGATTCAAGAGGGCTGTCGATACCAACTAGAGTTTTAGTTGATTGAGCCACCTTGATTAATTCTTCACCTGGCATTTCTTTTAATGATGCTAAGATTTTCTTTTTGTTGCCTTGAATTTTTTTGTCAATGTCAAGAGTAACAACTTCTCTTTCTGGGCGTTTAAGGTCTTTAACATCAATAGTTTTGTCGCTCAAAGTGATTTCATATTTATCATCGTTGTTAGATGAGATGATTTTGTTTGGAGCAACAACTTCAAAGGTAGAACTCTTTTTCAAAAGAACTTTACCGTTTTTATCTGTGATTTTGTAATCAGAAATTCTGTTACCGCTTTCGTCGTTTTCATACAAATAATCAGTTCTTGTACCATCTAAAGAAACCATGTTCTTTTTAATTGATGTAATACCAGTTTTTTTATCAAATTTACCTGAAGAAACGATTTCTTCTTTGCCGTTTGGGTATTGGTATTTAATATCGAAAATACCTGGAATTTCTGATGGGGCAGTATATTCAGTTCTTGCAATTTTGTTATTTTTATCCTTGATAACTCTAACTTCGTGAGTTACAACAGGATAACCGTTTTCATCAGCTTGTAAACGAACTTTAGAAATAGTGTTGTTTCTCAAGTCTTTTACTTTTTTGATTTGGTAAATGTTACCTTTTTTAGTCCTGTAAACTTCTGCTGTTTCAATAGCTTCTTTGTTCATGTTTTTGTCAACAAGAGCTGTGTGAACTGTGCCTTTGTTGTCTTGAGCAACGATGTTGAAGGCTTGTCTGTCTGAATGGTCGCATGTGAAAATAATTTGCTTAGGATTATTGTTGCAAGTTTCTTTTTCAACTTCAGCAACTCTATTTGCCGCTTTTTCTAAAAAGTCTGATTTAAAACCAGCCATAGCAACTATATTTTCTGGGCTAAGACTTGTTTTTGTTAAAGGCTTTGTGTGTTTTAATGTTTTAGCATCAGCTTTTCTGTTGAATAAAAGAAGTTGACTTTCTGAATATCTAGGTTTATCTTGAGCGTTTTTAACATCTGAATAATCTTTGATAGTATCAAGTTTTTCAGTATTTTGCATAGCAAAAGTTACAACGCTATTACCTGAAATGTAATCTTTTTTAGCTAAAGCGTGAATAGAATTCCATTTTTCAGGAGCATCTGTCAAAATGCTTTTCATGATTGCAATATTTTTAACGCTAAATTTTTCTTTTTGATTGCCAGATTTTTCATCTTTTATATTTTTTAATTGACCTAACGCAATATCAACATTAAAAGTTTCCTTTTCAAATGCATCTGGAGTAGCGATGTAATCTTTTGGGGCATTAGGGCTAACTGTTCTTTGAGGGTTAGTGTGTCCTGTTTTGCTAGCAAAAGCAACGTTAATATTATTTTTGTATGGGGTAACAGTTAAATTCATTTTCTTTAATTCCTCCGTAATTCAAAAATAATAATAGTACTTTTTACACTTTTTGACAAGTGTTTTGTGAAATATCCTACAAAAAGTGCAATAAAAGTTAACAATAAGAGTATAAAAGACACTTAATAAAAGCTAGTAAAATAGGGCTTTTTAGCCCTATTTAAAACTGTTAAATTAGTAGTAATTATTCTTCAAGATCATCTCTTATTTTTTTGAATTCTTGGTTTATAATCATGAACGCATCTAGTATGTATGGGTCAAATTGTGTTCCTCTACCTTCCTTCATTATGTCTACACATTTTTCGTGAGGAAATGCGTCTTTGTAAACTCGGCGGGAAGCAAGCGCATCATAAACATCAGCGATTGCCATAATTCTTGCACATAGTGGAATGTCTTCGCCTTGAAGATTTTCAGGATATCCAGAGCCGTCCCAACGCTCGTGGTGATAGCGAGCAATGTAAACGCCCATTTCAATAAAATCGTTTGTACCAAATTTTTTGTGAACTTCTGAAAGTGTATCAGCACCATAAATAGTGTGATATTTCATTTTGTTAAATTCTTCGGGTGTTAATCGTCCAGGTTTTAACAATATGCTGTCAGAGATTGCAACCTTACCAATATCGTGTAATGGACTTGCATATACAATATTTTTTACGAAACTTTTTGTAATTTCATTTTTGTATGGCGAACTTTTTGCTAATTCCGTAGCAAGCGCATAACAATACTTTTGAACCCTTTCAAGATGCTTGCCTGTGTCGTCATCTCGAGATTGAGCAAGTTTTGCTAGAGAAAAAATTGTCTCCATTTGAGCTTCGGAAGTCTTTCTAACCTGTTGTTCAACAATTTGCATCAAGTGTTTGTTTTTTTCTTCAAGTTCTTTTTTCATATCAACCATTTTAAGGTGTGTTTTGATACGAACACGAGCTTCTTCTGCCTTGTATGGCTTTGTTATATAATCAACTGCGCCAACAGCAAATCCTTTTGCTACATCTGAAGAATTTGATAAAGCGCTTATAAAAATAATTGGAATATCTTCTACTTTAGGGTCTTTCTTTAACCTTTCGGCAAGGTCAAAACCGTTGATGTCAGGCATGTTTACGTCTAACAAAATCAAATCAGGTTTTTCTTGTAACACAAGGCTTCTTACAACTTTTGGGTCAGTCACTTGCAAAACCCTGTAAGCGTCTTTTTTTAGGATTAGTGTTAAAATCTTTAAATTTGTTTCGTTGTCATCGACGATTAAAATCTTCTTATTCATATATAAATTATAACATCAGATTTTTTCATTTGCAAAATTTCATGCTAATATAGTTACACTTAGTAAAGATAGGGATTTTACATGGAAATAGATTTAAACACAAGAGTAGAAGCTTGGTTGAATTGGCTTAATTCAACACCAGAATATATATTTTTTAAAGATTTGACAGGGGTTTATCAAGGAACATCAAGGTCAAATGCTGTAATGGCTGGATTTTCTTCGATGAAAGATATGATTGGTAAAACTGACGAAGAAATTTTTTCACCAGAAATGGTCAAAATCTTTAAAAAAGAAGACGAATTTATTATGAAATCGGGTGAAACTCGTACGTTTGAAAACTTGGTTGAGCACCCAGAAAAAGGAACTCGTTTAATTGAAACAATTAAATCACCTTTGTACAACAATGCAGGTGAAATTATTGGTGTGCAAGGGGTTTCAAGAGATATTACAGAAAAAAGAAAACTTGTATTAAAGGTTAAGGAGCAAACCTCTCAATTGAGAGCGTTGTTTGATAATGTTCCGTTTGCCCTTTGGATTAAAGATGTTGAAGGCAAATTCAGAATGGTAAATGAAGAATATGAAAGGTATTACGGACTAAAAAAAGAATATATTATTGGAAAACACATGAGCGAGGTGCTTAGAACTGAAAAGTTAGCGCCAGAAAAAACAGTTGACCAACTGGTTGAAACCGATAAAAAAGTTATCTGGTCAAAAGAAATGTTCAGAGAGGTTGAACACATGTGCTTAAGGGGTGAAGATTATTATGTTTCTATTACAAAAGCCCCAATTTTTGATGAAAAAGGCGACGTAGTCGGGCTTTTGGGTATTTCTTATGATATTACAGAGGAGCGCCGTCAAGAACAAAACTTGAGAGACGCTAAACTTCAAGCCGAAAGTGCAAACCGAGCAAAGAGCGAATTTTTGGCAAATATGAGCCATGAAATTAGAACTCCGATGAATGGTATTTTAGGTTTTATTCAACTTCTTGCTGATACAAAATTGACAGAAGAACAAAGGGATTATGTAACAGAGGCACAAAAATCTTCAGAAATCCTGTTGGAATTGCTTAACGACATTTTAGATTTGTCTAAAATAGAAGCTGGTAAAATGTCAATGGAGAATATTAGCTTTAATGTTAGAAATGTCTTGGAAGATGTTGGAACGCTTGCTTCATCAAACGCTTCAAAAAAAGATGTAGAAATTAATGTTTTGTGTTATTCAGATGTGCCAGAACGAATCGTAGGTGATTCTGTAAAACTAAAACAGGTGCTTAATAACTTGGTTAGTAACGCAATTAAATTTACTGATGTCGGTGAAATCAATGTGATAGCAAAACTTCTAGAAAAAAATGATAAAATGCTTCGCTTGCAATTTGATATTGAAGATACAGGGATAGGGATTTCAAAGGAAAACCAAGCGAAAATTTTTAAAGCCTTTACTCAAGCAGATAGTTCGACAACGAGAAAATATGGCGGAACAGGCTTAGGACTAACGATTTCAAAAAATCTTGTAAGTATGATGAATGGTGAAATTACTCTAGAGTCAGAAGAGGGTGTGGGTTCAAAATTCTCATTTACGGCAGAATTTGGAGTTGACGAATCAGAAGTAGAAGCGTTAGACCTGTCAAAAGACATTCTTGAAAATATGAAAATTTTAGTTGTTGATGATAACAAAACGAATTTAAAGATTGTTGAGTACTACTTGAAAGGATATAACTGCGAAACAGTTTGTGTTGAAACGGTAGAAGATGCAATTAACGAATTGTCTGTAAAAGGCGGTTATGATTTAATTTTATCAGATTATTGCATGCCAGAATATGACGGTTTGTATTTGGCACAAAAGATTAGAGAAAAATCGCCAGAACTTCCGATTATACTTTTGTCGTCTAGAGGTCAAATGGCAGATTGTAAGGCAAATACAGAAGAATTTATTCAAGGATATTTGCCAAAACCGATAAGAAAAGACGACTTGATAAAGTGTATTTCGCTAGTTATGAATAAGACAACTGACTCTGTTGTAACAAATCAAACCTTGATTGAGGCAAGTTCAAACTTTAAATTGAGAATTTTATTGGTTGAAGATAACCTTATAAATCAAAAACTTATCTCAAAAATGTTGGCAAAAGCAAATTTAAGTTGTGATATTGCCAATAATGGAAAAGAGGCTCTTGATGCAATAAATGCAAATAAATACGATCTTGTATTTATGGATTGTCAAATGCCTGTTCTTGACGGTTACGAGACAACAAGAATTTTAAGAGAAGATGTACGTTACAAATCGCTTCCAATCATTGCGCTAACTGCAAACGCAATGCAAAGTGATTATCAAACCTGTATTGATGCTGGCATGGACGATTATTTGGTAAAACCTTTGAGGTATACCTCTTTAATAAAAATGTTGAAAAAGTATAACGACTTGCTAAATGAAGAAATTGAAAGCGATATAATCGAGGCAAAAATGGAAAATGAACATGAATTAGTGACTATTTTTGACTTAATTAAGGCAGACTTAGGTATTGAGCGTTCGGATTCAGAGGCTTTGCTTGTCGATTTTGGAAACGACTTGATGTGTCAAATTGAAGATTTAACTAATTCAATTATAAATAACGATTGCGACTTAGCATCAAAAGTTGCACACACAATAAAGGGTTCAGCTGGAAACTTGCGTATCAATAAAATATATGAGCTTGCAAAAGAGATTGAAGAACTATTGGCACAAAACGATTTGACAAGCGCACAACGACTTATCACAGAAATTAAAACGTATTGGAGTAATTTAGGTGTCTAGTATTCGTAATGCATTTTTACTACTAATTTTAACAATTTTTGTCTTTTCTATTTGCTCATTGATGTGGAAAAGTTTGCTAGAATCGAAAAATAAACCAGTTACGGAGAAAGAACCTTCACGAGTAGAGAAACTTGTTAAGGGCGATGATTCGGCAAATAGAGAAACCTTTCAAAAGGTAGAATTTCAAGAGCAACCACAAGAAAGGTCTCGACAAGTACGAGAAATGGAAATGCGGTTTGATGAAAACAAGGAGAAGCCCCAAAGTGTACAAATTCAAACTGAACAAACTCAAAAAACAATTCCTTCAAATATTACAACTCAAAATAAAAATATAACACTTAATGAAAATATTACACCAGAGCAAATTCAAGCGATAAATGCCGAATTAGCAAAAAAATACGGTAATAATCCAGATGCAGAGGTATCAGAAGAAGATTTGCAAAAAATTATAGAGCAATTAATGCCAATACAAAATCGTTAAATATTGTTAAAATGTGCGTGAAAATCCGTTTTTCAAGGTCTTTTAATCTTATAATAGAGATGTAAATGAGAGAAAAGGATTTATGGTACTAGCATTAGTTATTTTAGGGATATTTTTAATTTTATCAATAGCAATTTTTAGGGTAAAAGCTGTTACTGTCAAGGTTGTACTGATTGCCTTGCTTACTTTTATGGCAGTTACAAGTGTCGCTATTATGGTGACAAACCCTCAAATGCATAAAATGTTTTCAATGAGCGTAATAGACTACTTAATCAAATTCAATGATGATGGTTCAATTACAACAACAAAACAAACTACGACAACTGAAATTAAACATGGTGGGGAAAAGTAATGAAACGATTTTTAGCCCTATTTATTGTCGTTGTTTATAGTATGTCAGCAAACGCATGTTTTGCCGTTTCGCATTTGTATTTTGTAAAAAACACTTCTAAAACTGTGGTAAAACCTCTTGTTGAAAAGAGTTTTGCCTCTAAAAAATATTTATTAAACAAATCGGATCCGTATTTTGGTATCAAAACTAATAACAAAAATTCAGCAGTCGTAGTGCTTCAAACAAGCGGTGCAAATCTTTTTTACTACTTTGAAGGTGATAGCAACACATTGAATAGTGCAATCTTAAAAGAGTTCAATAAGCTGAAATTAGTATATGAGGAGTCTTTTAACACAACGTATTTGTCTACATTTGCAACAAAGGCTCAAAATGTAAGAGCAAATAAATCTTCAAAATACACATTTGAAGAAGTTTCAAGAGACGCACAAAAAATTCAACAACGCTCAGGACGTGTTATTTCTCAAGATGTTTTAAAAGGTTATGTAGGGCAGATATCTCGAGGAACAACTTTTAATGCTTACTTGCAAACTCCCATAAATACCGCAAACGCAAATATCGGAGATAAAGTTATTGCCGTACTTTCGGAAGATTGGGTATATAACAATTGTGTTGTAGCACCTCAAGGCAGTGTAGTTTACGGTTCAATAACAAAAGCAAGACATGCAACTTACGGTTCTATGAATGGACGTGTTGTAATTGAATTTAACCAAATCAGAACTCCTGAAGGAAAGATTTATGATGTTTCTTTAGATAAAGTTGATTTTGTTGTTTCAAACGATGGAAAAGTTAATTCAGTTGTAAATAAAGTCGCAACCCAAGTTATAATAGGTGCAGTCTTAGGTTTGGTATTTGGCTTATTGGCAGATGATGCAAGCGTAGGTAAGTCTGTTGCAATAGGTGCTGCAGGCGGGGCTGCAACAGGTGTGTTAAGCTCTGGTGCAGAAAAAGGTGTAG
>ENA-UERK01002293-UERK01002293.1-human-gut-metagenome-genome-assembly--contig:-NODE-2293-length-12721-cov-8.239877_pt1 | contig 12721 bp, 7 predicted proteins | sample MGYA00242957_ERZ507957 | MGnify/ENA primary metagenome ERZ507957 (study PRJEB26167, sample SAMN06115538) | human gut metagenome | host: Homo sapiens | place: China:Heilongjiang | collected 2015-11-06... | reverse complement strand
GCGCCTTGAGACGCGGGTCGGTATTATGGGCTTATAGCCCTTGTGCAAACCACCCGTTTGACGGGTGGTTATGATTACTCTATGCGCCGGCAAAAAGCAAAGTGCCGTTTGCCAAAACAATACATTTTACTCCACCGCAACGGTTACAAAGCCGCGAATTCCGTCGCAGTCTGCAACGCCGCTGGCCGTTATTAAAATGCGAAACTCCATGCTTTCCAGTCCGCCGGTTTCAAAAGTTACCTCCACCGGCTGTTCTAAAATTCTGCCGCCCGAAAACACCAGCGCGCCGTTTGCGTACATTTCGGCCGCGCCGCAGCGCAGTTCATCAAAATGCAGGGTGCAGCGCCGGTTTTGGCCGTCGTTCGCAAACAGCAGTCGGGTACGGTAAAGCTTGTAGCTGCCGTTAAAGGGCTGAAAACGGGTGGGGTTTAACACCAACGGCACAAACAGGTTCATCTCCCGGTCGGCAATGGCCATAAGCGGGTCCGGCTTTTGGGTAAAGCAAATGTTGGATTCCACAAAGCCACCCAGCAGCCGACTGTAGGTTTCGGGCACATATTCGGGCTGCGCCGTTTTTAAAATATTAAAAGTAACCGTTGCCGGCAACACCCCTTGGCACTTGGCCTTTGCCCCCGGCGCCGCCTTTAGCATTACCTGGCAGCGGCCGTTAAACAGCCGCCGGCTGCTTGAGGCGTCCCTTTCGTGCAAATTTTGGTTACCGTTGCCAACCCCTAAAATTTTGCCGTCGCCTACGGCCTCAAAATTAATTTTTTTGTTTTCGGTTGGGCAGGGGTTGCCGTTTGCATCGGCTAAATGTGCATTAACAATAGCAACCTCCTCCCCGCTGTTTGTTAAGGCGGGGTTTACCGGGGTTAAAACAATTTTTGCAGCCTTTTGCGCTGTTTGCCGGCTGGCGGTAATAACGCAGCGGCCGGCGTTGTAGCCGCGCGCCAGCAAGGTACCGGGGCAAAATTCAACCTGCCAAAACAGCGGGGTGCAGGGGTTGTTTGCCTGTTTGCCAAGGCTTTGGCCGTTTAGCAAAAGCTCTACCTGCTCGCAGTTAGAAAAAGCGCGTACAAAAACCGTTTGCCCCTTTTTAAAGTTCCAGTGCGGCTCTAAATGCAACACCGGTACTGTGCTGTAACAGGCCTGCACTGCAAAATACCCGGCCTTTTCAAACCCGCAGCTATCCATAATTCCAAAATAACTGCCAACCGAGGGCCACTCAAACGGAAAAGCCTCGCCCCGGTAATCAAACCCGTTCCACAAAAACATTCCGCTAATATACTCGTTATTTTGCACAGTGCGCCAAACCTCGCCAAACCGCTCGCCCGAAATGGTTTTAATTTCCCGGTAACAATCCAGCTCATGAACCTCGTTGTTGCTTTGGTAGCAGCCGCGGGTGGTCATGGCGGCAACCTCCTCGGTACCAAGCAGCGGCTGGTTGGGGTATTTTTGGTGAAATGCTTTTAACTGTTTATAATTGTAATTCACGCCGGTCACATCGCAGCAAAGAGCAACGCCGTCCGGGTTTAAAAACCCGTTGTTCATAGCGGCGGTAAACGGGCGGGTAGAATCCAACGCGGCCGCAACCCGCCGCAGCCGTTTAAAAATCTGCTGCCCCTCAAAGCTACCCTGCAGGGGCTCCTCATTAAACAAGGCGTACATAAATACGCACGGGTGCGGGCGATCCCGCCGTACCATTTGGCGCACACTGTTTAAAATGTCCTCCCCCGTGCCAAAAAAGCGGTTTTCATCCAACACCAAAAGGCCAAATTTGTCGCAGGCGTCGTAAACCTCCCTTGGGTGGGGGTGGTGGGCGCAGCGGTAAGCGTTAGCCCCGGCCTTTTTCAGCTGCTTTACGCGATATTCTATAACCGATTTTGTTATCCCCGCACCCACGCAGGCGTGGTCGGAGTGAACAGCAATGCCCTTAATTTTTAATGGCCGGCCGTTTAAAAAGCAGCCATGGTCGGCGGTAAAGGTAACGGTTCTAAAGCCTACCGGGGCGGTTTCGGCGTCTAACAACGTGCCAGCCTTGTTCATCAGCTCGGCCTTTAAAGTATACAAATGCGGGCTTTCAACATCCCACAGCCGGGGATTTTGTACTGTGGCTGTGGTTTGCAGCGCTGCCCGCTGCCCCGGCTGCAGCAAAACCGGGCTGGAAACTGCTGTTACAACCGCTTGATTTTGGGCGTTAAGCAGCGTTGTTTTTACCGTTACAACCTGCGGGGTATCGGTGCCGTTTTCTGCCTCGGTTTCGGCCGGCAGGCGCCAATTTTCCCCCTCAATAGGGGCCGGGGCGGCCCAAAGGCCGTTGTGCGTAATATGTACCGGCTCTTTTACAATTAAGTACGCCGGGCGCACCAAACCGGCCCCCTCGCACCACCAGCCGTTTATTTCGGTAGGGTCGGCGTAAATGGCCAAAACATTTGCCTGCTTTTCAAAATGCATACGCTCGGTTAAATCTAACTGCACCTCGGTGTACGGGGTGTAGCTGCGACCAACCAACGCGCCGTTAAAGTAAATTTTGGCCGTAACGGCAATGCCCTCTAAGCTAAGCAAAAAGTGCTTACCCTTTAGCGCAGCCGGTATGGCAAAGGTTTTTCGGTACCACATGGGGCGGCGTTTGCGCCCGCCGTGCCAGTTTGATTCGGCCTTGCAAAATTCCTCCTCGGTTAAACGGTCATGCGGCAGCTCCACCGTTTGCCAGTCAGCGTCGTTGTACGAAAGGGAGGTGTAGCCGTCACTGTATCCGCACTTTAACCGATAAAAATCAATTCGTTCGGGCTGCTTGTAAAGGGCCTCCTGCTTAAGGTTAGCCAGGCAAAACCGCCAGTAGCGGTTCATGTTTAAAACTTTTCTCACCGCTGTTCCTCCGTTATTCGTTATTTTCCGCCTTTAAAATAAAGGCATCCTGCTCCTGCTTAGAAAGCTCGTTAAAATAAACATTCCACCCGCAAAGCCGAATTTGCAAATTTGCGTAATTTTGCGGCTCGGCCTGCGCCCGGCGCAATACGGCCGGGTCTAACACATTTAAATGCACCGCCATGCCGCCGCGATTAAAGTGGGTTTGAACCAGCCCCAATAAGGCCTGCAAACCTTCTGCCCCACTTACGGCCGAGGGGTGCAAAACCAGGTCCAACACCGTGCCGTTGGGCAGGTCGGTGTGGTTTAACCTTGTGGCCGAAAGAACAAGGCCGGTTACGCCGGCTTTATCGGCCGAAAGGGTTGCCGCAATATTTTTAGAAAGCGGGGCGCCGCACAGCCGCCCATTTGCTGAGGCCGCGCAAGGTCGGCCAAAATCGGCCCCCCAATCAATCGAAAACATTCCGCACCGAAAAACGCCGCCCCGCCCGTTTGGCTGCCCGTTCAGCGCGCCGGCCAGACAGGCGGTCAGCTCGGCCGCAAGGGTATCAACCTCGGGGTTGTTATTGCCGTACTTTGGCAGGCGGCCGCGGGCGTAAAGGCGCAGCTGCTCTTGCCCCTGCCAGTTGTTTTTTAAAAGGACCAAAAGCTGCGGCAGCGTAAGCCGTTTTTCCTCAAACACCAGCTTTTTAACGGCAATTACCGCGTCGGCCGCGCTGGCCAATCCCAACCCGCAAACCGAAGTATTGTTGTAAACCGCGCCGCCGCTGTAAGCGTCGCAGCCCCGTTGCACGCAGCTTTGCAGCGTGCCGGAAAACAACGGCGACGGGTGCAGTTCGGGGTAATACTGCTCGTAAGCCGTAATTAGCTGCATGGTTTTTTTAGCCAAAAAAACTGTTTGTGCCAAAACGGCGTTAAAATATTCCTTAAAGGTTTTAAAATCGGCAGCGTTGCCGGTGTGGCAGCCTGTTTGCTCGCCGGTTAAAAGGTCGTAACCGCCGGTTAGGGCCAGCTCGGCCGCCTTTAATAAATTAACCCGCCCGGCGCAGGTGCAGGGCACCTCGGCCCCAATGGCGGCCGGCTCGTAACAGCCAACCATAATGTAATTCTCGGCCAACTGCGGCGCCTGACCCAGCTTTACAAGAGCCGATTTTACCGTATCGTCCCAACACAGCAAAAAGCTGCTGCAGCCGGAGCGAATAAGCTCCAACACCTTTAAAAGCAGCTCTTTAGGCGTTTGCGCATTGCAGCGAATGTGCAGCTTTGGGCTTTCTACCCTTAAATTTCCGTAAACCTCAATTATCAGCTTGCTTAAGCTGTTGGTAACATCTTTGCCCCGGCCGTTTAAGCCGCAAAGGGTAAAGGGCAAATTAGCAATTACCCCGTAGGCCTTAAACCTTAAAAACCAAAAACCCAGCAGCTCGGCTATTTGGGCTTTGGTAAACCGCCTTTCGCTTAAATCGTTTTGGTAATAGGGGTACAGTAAAACATCTAACCGGCCAATAGAGCGGCAAATGGTGCCCTCTAAAAACGACTGCAAAAAGTAAAATGCCGAAATTAGCTGCATGGCCTGCAAAATGTTTTGGGGCGCGGCCGTTTGCAAAGCACGCATATTTTTAGCGCTAAAAAGCAGCCGTTTTTCTCCGCCGGCGGCCTGCTCCATGGCGTTTGCCACCCGGCCAAAATAGCAGCCAAGCGCCGTGTAAACGGTTTTTTGGGCAGTGTAAAACTCCTGCTGCGCTGCGGTTAACGGGCCGTTTTTTTGCAGCGCCGCTTGCTGCTGCTCGGCCCGCCGCAGCAGCCCGGGCACCCCCAGCGTTAAAATGGCCTGCCAGTCCGGGCAGGTGTGGCCAAAATCAACCTCCCCGGTGTAGGCGCGGGTGGTTTGCGCGGCACGGTGTGCTTGCAGGGTTTTGGTCAAGGGGCCGTTCCCAATCTGCTGCAGCCACCGTTCCCGCAAATTTAGTATAATATTCTCGTGCTGTAAACTGTCGGCAAACCAGCCGGCCCTGCACACAGCAATAGGGGCGTTTTTTAACAAAAATGCCTCCAGCTGCGCTTTTATTAGGGTGTGAGAAAGGCCGGACTGCGCGGCAATTTCGGCGCAGCGCGCTTTTAGCTGGGCGGGCAACAACCCGCTGTTTTGCACGGTGCAATCGGTTTTAAATTCGTTTTCCAGCTCGGGGCGAACCTGCTCTAGCCGGTTCCAAAAACCATTCATACAATATTCCCCTATTCTTTTGGCAGTTTTTCTGCGCTTTGTTTTTAGTTTGTTTTATTATTGGTGCGTTTTTTAGGCAACTTTTTGGGGCAATTCTTTGCCCGTTTTGGGGCGCCGCCGCAATAAATTTTGCGGTAAAACGGCCGTTTTAACTTTACCTTTGCGACCCCCACCGGGCAAAATTGCCTTTTTTAGGTAGTTATTTTGTTTATTTTTATTTCATTCTTATTCATTTTTACTTTAACGCTTTGTTTGGCAGCCTTTGTCGGTATTGCTTTTTAAGGCTCCCCCGCCCCCTGCTTTGTTGCAGGGCCATTTTGTTGCAGGGTGCCAACCTCGGTTATAAGGCCCTGCGCTTTAAAAAGCTCGGCCGCCGCTTGCAATTGCCCTTTGCTTGGGGTTGGGTTACCCGTTAAAGGCAGCGTTTGGCCAACGGAAAGGTACTTAGACTGCATAAACCCGTGGTAAGGCAGCAGCTTAACCTTTTTAACGCTTTTCAGCGGTTTTAAAAACGCCGAAATTTTGGGCATTTCGCCGCTGTTTAGCCCCAAAACCAACGGTACCCGCACCTCAATATTGCAGCCCTGGCGGTTTAAGTACAGCAGATTTTTTAAAATCAGTTCATTTCTCTGTCCGGTGCAGCGGAGGTGTACGGCCGGGTCAATAGCTTTAACATCAAACAAAAATTGGTTGGTAAACGGCAAAACCTTTTGCAGCGCCGCAGTTTGAACAAAACCGCAGGTATCTACCGCGGTATGAATATTTTTTGCCTGCAGTGCCGCCAACAGCTTGGCGCAAAAATCCGCCTGCAAAAGCGGCTCCCCGCCCGAAAGCGTAACCCCGCCGCCGGTGGCTTTAAAAAAATCCTTGTCCTCGGTTAGCGGCGGCAGCAGCTGTTCAACCGTTTTTTTGCTGCCGTATTTTTTTAAAGCCCCCGTAGGGCACTGCTCGGCACAGCGGCCGCAGGCGGTGCAGCCCGCCCGGTTAAAGCGGTGCTTGCCTAAGGTTATTGCGTGGCAATTGCAAAGGGCGGCGCAGGCCCCGCAGCCGCTGCATTTATTTAAAAACAGCGCCAGCTGCGGGTTGGGGCTCATTCCCTCCGGATTGTGGCACCACTTGCAGGCAAGCGGGCACCCCTTAAAAAACAGCGTGGTGCGAATTCCGTCGCCGTCATGCACCGCAAAGCGCTTTAAATCAAAAACAGTTCCTTGCATTTTACTGCCCCCTTTTACTTAAAGCCTTTTTTAAAACTATTGTTTGGCTGCGTGTGTTAGAGTACATTTTTTTAAACCTTACTACCCTTAATTATGGCTTTTTTGGAGCAAAACGCAATGCACATACCCGCCAAAAAATTGCACATTTCGTTCAAAAAAATAATTTAAAACCGTATTGACACCGCAATTTATTGCTTGTATAATTGAATAAAACAGCAGCGGAGGCTAAAATGGAAGCTTACAACATTACCGTGCGGCAGGTGCTGGCCGCGCACCACATTACAACAAAAAACTGGCAGCGGCCAACCGCCTTTGCCCGCCCCTGCGACGGGCTGGTGCTGCTAACTGCCGGCAGCATTTGCTACCACTTTAAAACCGGCAGCCAAACCGCCGTTGCCGGGGATGTTTTGTGTTTTCCCAAAGGGCTTGTTTACTCCGGCGAAAAGCAGACCCCAACCAATGCTTTTTATGTGGTAGATTTTACAACCGCCAAAGACGCACCTTTTTATCAACTGCAATTGCCGCCGGTCTACCGCCCCCGCAGCGGGGCCGAAATTTTAAGCCGGTTTAAAAGCTTAACGGCGCTTTGGCCAAAAAACGCGCCCTACGCAAAGCTAACCCAAAAAGCCGAGCTTTACAGCCTGCTAAGCGCCTTAGCGGCCGATTACGCCCAAAACCAGCAAGAAACAAAAACCGGCCGCGAAGCAAAAAACAGTCGGCTTTTTCAAGCGGTTACAGCCTACATTCACCAAAATTTTGCCAACCCCAATTTAAATGTTGCGGCCCTGGGCCGGCAGTTTTATTTAAGCGATTCCAGCCTGCGGCGCCTTTTTTACGAAAATTGCAATTGCTCCCCCTTGCAGTACATTTTGCAGCTGCGTATTCAAACCGCCGAAACCCTGCTGCGCGAGGGGGAACTGCCGGTTTTTGAGGTTGCGCAGCGCTGCGGGTTTTCCTCTTGCAGCTATTTTAACCGGCTGTTTAAAAAAACAACCGGCCAAACCCCCGCGCACTACCAATAAGGCCGGTTTGCCCCCCACATACCGCCCCACTGAAAGGGCAAACAAAAAAATTTTAAGCTTGCCACCCTTTTAAACCACCAGCAAAACTGCACCACCAAACGGTTTGCCCCGTAACCGGGGAATTTGCCGCCGCGTTGCGCCGAAACACACACAAAGCAAAGCCGCAGCCCGCAACCAAGCAGCCCAAGGGCAAAACTGCGCCTAAAACAATAACCGTTACAACAAAAATTCGGCAGTGGCCGCCGGCTGCAAGCAAAAGCTTACAACCGGCAGCCACTGCCGAAAAAAGTATAAAGGTGTTATAAAGGTATTTTAAAATAAATTTTGCCCCAAAATTGCTTTTTTGCAAAGCCGGCGGGCAACTTGCGGCCCCAAGGCCGCGTTTTTTATTTGTTAAATTTTTTTATTCCGCTGCAATTAAACAAAGGCCAAACGCCACGGGTGGTACAATCCGCAATTTTATCTGCCACGCCACACGGCTGTCCAGTTTTTTGCAAGCTTACAGCGGCAGTACACACAATCTATCCTCTAAAACATCGGCCAAATGGCAAAGCTCCAGCCCCTCGGCATTACAGCGGTTTACAAACTCTTCTGCCACATTTTTCGTTGTAAAAACATTCTCCGCCCGGTAAACCAACTGCTGCCCGCAAAACGCCACAATATCAAACCCCCGGTACGGCACGCCCTCCTGCGTTTCGTGGCTGTGCTTCTCGTAACCGTACCGGTACTGTATTTCTTGCTCTTGGGTTTCAGAATTTTCTTGCATTTTTAACACTCCGTTCATATTTGTTGAACCTATCTTATCACAAAACATTCAGTTTGTCAATAATTTTATCTAAAATATTTTAAAAATATTTGCACAAAAGGTCATATTTTGTCGTTTGGTAGGTTTTTCCTTTGCTTTGTTTCTTTTTGGGCGTAAAACCGAACCCCTTTTGGCGTAAAAAATAGGGGCGGTTTTTACAAACCGCCCCCGAAAAAAGGTTACAATTTAAATTTTACAGCTGTGTAAGCTGGTAAAGGCTGTAGCCTAAAACAATAATTTAAATATTCCGGGTATGCAAACATAAAACAAACTGCCGCTATTCTTTTATAATAGCAACAGTTTGTTTTTTCACCACAACACTTTTTAACTCAAAGCAAGTGCAAGTTCGGTTCTAACCGGGTCGTTTTTGTAGCAATACCATATAATTTGGTCTATTCCGGAATATGCTATTTTTTCGGGTAGCTTTCCCACTATTCTGTCAATCAGCGCAACAATTTCACAGTATGAACTTTTTTCAAGCGCTTTATTTTGGGCGCTTATACCGTAATACTTAAGGTAATACGGTAACATTCTCCTTACAACGGCATCGTTTATAGCAAATTTTGACTGCCCAAATTCAAGAACGCACAAATAGGCGCATATTTTGCTTGAAAGGCTTTTTTCTTTTCTGCTTAAACCGTTTATTGTTGTTAGTTCATCAACCAGCGTTGCGTCGCCCTTTTCAAGCCTGTTTAAAAACTGGGTTAGGTTTTTAAATACCCAATCTGCCATAATGCTAATATTTTTATTAGAGCTTCTTGTGGAGTTTGAACGGGCTACGCAACATAAAAGGTTTTCCAACTCATCTCTGCTGTAGTCCCGCAGTTTTTTGTTCCGCTCGTGGTAGTATTGCTCATACGAGGGATTTTGGTAGTGAGTATTTTTTTGTATGCATTTCAAGGCTTTTGCGGCATTACCCGGGGTCAGCGCTACCATATAATTTTCGTCCAGCTTAAATTTTGCCTCTTTAATATCGGTTGGCGTTGTAAAAGTAACAATTTGTTCTATAGATTTAGTATTGTTGAGTTTCATTTTTAAAAAGTCCTTTTATTCTATGCTGTTTTTTACCTCATTCCACATTAGCTGATTTTTTTCCATTTACAAGTTCGATAGTAAACGGTGTTTGTATAATACCCAGAATAATTAGAATTGCTGCACTTTCCAACATTTTCGTAATCTTCGTTTGAACCTTCAGAAAAATACTTACCATGCATGTTGCCATCTTCTACTGTTACATATCTATATAATGTAATTTTTCCATACTCAGCCAATTTGTAAACATATCCATCTGATACTCGTTCTCTATTATAAAAAGTACCTCTCTCAACAGAACATTCCCAATTACTAATTTCGTTTGAGTCCCAAACAATTGTTGAATCTTTGGGAAAGGCATTGCTATCTATTTCGCTAAGCGCCGTAGGGCATATAGTTATCACCGCTTTGCCAGTAGCAAATGCGCCCTTGCCTATTTTTACAATTGATTTCGGAATATTTATTGCCGTCCAATTGTTATTTCTGGAAAATCCACCCTCTGCTATTTCGGTTACTGCTTTTCCTTTGTATGTTTCTGGAATAGTAATTGTAGTTACTTTATCGCTATCATCTCCAGCCGAAATACTATATGTGTTGTTCGATAATAATTCATATTTAAATATTTGTGGCGGCTCAGGTATAGTTCCCAAATTTTGTGTTGAGTTATCTGTATATCGAATAACTAATTCTCCTGCTATATTAAACTCAACGCTTTCAATTCCTCTACCGGCCTCGCCCTTTTCGCCTTGCGGGCCTTGGGCACCTGTGGCACCAATTTCACCCTGCGGGCCTTGGGCGCCGGTTTCGCCCTTTATTTGTGCGGCGGTTGCAACCGTTTTCGGGTTGTTGGGGTTATTGCTGTAGGTTGCTACCAAGTTGCCGTTTGAATCAATGGAAAGGCTAAGAACGCTAACGCCTTGCGCGCCGGTTTCGCCCTGCTCCCCTTTTTCGCCCTGTGTGCCTTTAAAATTAGCAGCATTTAGCTGTATTGTTTGCCCGTTAGAAAGCAGCAGCGTAAAGTAATTTTCGTCTACGGTGGCGCCGGTAATGCCGGTGCCGGTTTGACCCTTTGCGGCTACGCCGGTATCTACCGTGCCAATCCACCAATTGCCGTTTGCGCCAATGTTAGGAGTTTGACCGTCGGCCCCGTTTTGGCCGTTGGTGCCGCTGGCTTTTACGCCGGTATCGGTGCTGCCAATAAACCAGTTACCGTTACTGCCAATAGTGGGAGTTAAGCCATTTTCGCCTTGGGCACCCTGGGCTCCGGTAGCGCCCTTTTCACCTTGCGGACCTTGGGCTCCGGTAGCGCCCGTTTCGCCCTTTTCACCCTGTGGGCCTTGTGCACCAGTGGCGCCGGTTTCACCCTTTTCGCCCCGAGGGCCCTGGGCGGCCACGCCGGTGTCTACTCCGTCAATCCACCAATTGCCGTTTACGCCAATGTTCGGTGTTTTTCCGTTTTCGCCGGCAGTACCGGTCTCGCCCTTTTCACCCTGTGGACCCCGAGCACCGGTAGCGCCGGTCTCGCCCTTTTCGCCTTGTGCGCCTTGCGCGCCGGCAGCGCCCTGTTCGCCCTGCGGGCCCTGGGCCGCCACGCCGGTATCTACCGTGCCTAAGTACCAATTTCCGTTGATGCCTATGGTGGGCGTTATGCCGTTGGCGCCGTCCTCACCTTTTACATTGGCTAAGTGCACTACGCTGTTATCGGTTAAGGTAATGTCCATATCCTTGCCGTTTAATTGAATGGCCTTAATGCCGGTGCCGGTGGCCTTTATGCCGGTATCGGTTCCGTTAATAAACCAATTGCCGTTGTTGCCCACCGTTGGGGTGGCGCCGTTGGTTCCCTTAGCCTGTACGCCGGTATCGGTGCTACCAATAAACCAGTTGCCGTTACTGCCAATAGTAGGGGTTAAGCCGTTTTCGCCTTGGGCGCCGGCAGCGCCCGTTTCGCCCTTTTCACCCTGTGCTCCTGTGGCACCGGTTTCGCCTTTTTCACCCTGCGGGCCCTTAGCGGCTACGCCGGTATCTACCCCGCCGATCCACCAATTACCGTTTGCGCCAATGTTAGGAGTTTGACCGTCGGCCCCGTTTTGGCCGTTGGTGCCGCTGGCCTTTACGCAGGTATCGGTGCTGCCAATAAACCAGTTGCCGTTACTGCCAATAGTGGGGGTTAAGCCATTTTGGCCGGGAGTGCCTTTTAAAGAGTTTAACCATTCTGCCTCGGTTGCAGAATCCGGAATATAACCGTTTGCTTTAGCAATTTCAAAGGCCGATTTTCCGTTTTCGCCGGCAGCGCCGGTGGCACCCGTCTCGCCCTTTTCGCCCTGCGGGCCGGTAGCCCCGGTTTCACCCTTTAAGCTCATGATCCAGGAAATTTCGCTGGTTTCGGCTGTTAAGCCGGCCTCGCGGGCAATTTCAAAAGCCGATTTACCCGCAGCGCCGGCGGCTCCGGTTTCCCCTTTTAGGGAGTTCAGCCAATCGTCCTCGGTTAAGGTTACGCCGTTTTCTTTGGCAATTTCATAGGCCGATTTTCCGTTTGCCCCGGCAGCACCGGTGGCGCCGGTCTCGCCCTTTTCGCCCTGCGGGCCTTGGGCGCCGGTTTCGCCTTTTTCGCCCTGCGCACCTTTTTCACCCTGTGGGCCCTGCGCACCGGCGGCACCCGTTTCGCCTTTTTCACCCTGTGCGCCTTTTAAGCTGGCAATCCACTCTTGCTCGGTGGCGGCGGTGGTAGCACCCGAAATTACGGCAATTTGGTAGGCCGAAAGTCCGTTTTCGCCCTTTAGGCCCGTAGCGCCAACCACCTTGCCAACATTTACGGTTTGGTAGTTTGAAAAGGTTAGCTCCAGTTCTCCGTTATTATTTACCGCGGCGCTTTTAATGCCAACGCCGTTGACTCCGTTGGTGCCGTCTTTGCCGTCGGTGCCGTTTACGCCGTCCTTGCCGTTTACACCGTCTTTTCCGTCAACACCATTTTTGCCGTCAACGCCGTTTTTACCGTCGGCACCCTTTACTACCGTTGCGGTTTGGCTGGCGGTTACGGTTACCGTATCGCCTTTAAGGTTGGCTTTGCCTAAGTTTAATCGGGTTCCGTCCGAAAGGGTCAGCACCAACTCGTTTACACTGTTCAGCTTTGCCGTTAAAATGCCAAGGGTCTTGCTTTCGGCCAGCTGATTTAACCGGGCCGACCAATCCTTTTCGGTTCCTTGGTATCCGTTTTGTTTGGCAATTTCAAAAGCCGATTTTCCGCTTAACGAAGCAATCCAATCCTGCAAGGTTCCGCTGTAACCGTTTTGCACGGCCAATTCATAAGCCGAAAGGCCGTTTTTTACGGTGGTTGAGGTTTCTATGCTTTCGTTACGGTGCATAATGTACGCAGCTGCAAAAGAGCTGCCAATAATCAACGCGATAGAAACTACAATTGCCACAATTTTTTTCGCTTTTGTTTTCATTGAAAATTCTCTCCTTCAATTCATTCTGCTTTGGGGTTTACAACATAATTCGTATTATGTTGTAAACTGCTGCAAAAATAAAAGCCCGTGCAGCGCTGCACAGGCCAAAATAG
>ENA-UERK01002292-UERK01002292.1-human-gut-metagenome-genome-assembly--contig:-NODE-2292-length-12725-cov-3.271505_pt1 | contig 12725 bp, 8 predicted proteins | sample MGYA00242957_ERZ507957 | MGnify/ENA primary metagenome ERZ507957 (study PRJEB26167, sample SAMN06115538) | human gut metagenome | host: Homo sapiens | place: China:Heilongjiang | collected 2015-11-06... | reverse complement strand
AGTTCAAAAATTTGTTGCTACATATTTTTTTTATTAATTTTGCAACGAATACATATAATTAGCATCAATATACTATAACTTGCGTGCAAAGAAGCACGGCAGACCACTTAAACCATAGTGACCTAAAAACGATTTAAATTAAAACAAGTCTATTTTTTATTCAATTTATCAATATAAACTAACTATCAATTAAAAGAAAAGGATTATGAAAAAGATTCTATCCCTTCTTTCAATGTTGATGATTACCGTTATGGCATTTGCAGGTTCCTATTCAGATGCACTTCATTTTGAGGTGAATCTTATGGGTGCTAAGGCTGTAGATTTGCCAAATGGTACTCTCACCATTGAGAAACGCGTAGACGGCACGTACAATGTTACAGCCGAAGGTTGCGATTTCACCCAATATGAAATGGGCAACTGGGGCGAATTAGTATGTGAAGAAGTTGCTGGCACAACAGATGCAAGCGGCTTGACAACCATCGAGGTTAGCAATCCCTATTGCTATCTCACACAATCAAGCTATTCCTTGAGTGACAGTAATCTTGTCGTTAATTTCAACTATACAAAGTCTTATGCTACCTTTAATGTTCAGTTAGCCTTGAACGCTTTAAAGAAGTATCCCTTCCAGTATACCTTCGGTACTGACGACTTCGGTTCTACCGGTGGCGGCGGCACAGTCGAGACTACAGAGGGTCCGCTTGTTGAGGCTGGTCTTGCTCCTAACGGCGCAAAAATCGAGGCTAAGGACTTCACCATCAACTGGGACACACACAAGGTTGTGGCAAAGCTGGATCTGACTAACTGTCAGGGCGTTAATGAGACCATCTTCTCATTCGCTAACAACGCAGCTAATCTCGGCGAGTGGAATGTTTCTAACGGCGCTGTTCTCCACTTCTACTACACAAAGGACGCTAATGTTTGGACAGCAACTGGTTGGCAGCAGCTTACAAACACCTTCTGCATCCAGTTCCGCAACAGCGAAAACCTCGGTGACACTCCGACAAAGTACGTTCAGGTAAATGATCCTTCTAACGTTCGCGTTGAGCTTCGTCAGGATGGCGTTTATATTGACGGCACATTGGCATTCGAGGCAAGCGACTACGCTAAGCTTCTCACTTACAACGACCTCGTATTCGGATCTACACAGGGCGAAAACCGCAGCAACGCTACATATAAGTATGTAGAGGTGGTAGGTCTTGACTGGACAGAGCCTGTTGAGGTTGTGGCTTCTAAGGAATACACAGACAAGCTCTTCATGACTATGGCAGGTGGCCAGCCTTCAGAGATTGGCACCAGCACTGTTACCGTAAAGGAGATGTCTGATGGCACATACAACATGTCTCTCGTTATCGGCGAAAACACAGTTGAAGCTGAGAACGTAGTGAAGGGCACTGACGAAAAGGACCGCACCACATACGCTTGCACTTTCAACATGGGCGAGCAGGAATATCAGGTAAACGCTGTTGTCTATACCAACGACAACAACGAGGAGAAGATTTATCTTACTGCCACCACCACTGGCGCTACGTTCACTGTAGGTTCTGATCCTGACTATGTGGCTCCGGCTGAGCCTGAAGACGTAACACTCTGGGAGAAATATCAGGCTGATGGCAATGGCTTCTCTAAGACAGCTACTATCGACTGGGACAAGCAGAAGATCGTTGCTTCTATCGACTTCTCTAACGGTGGTGACGACAAGGATATCCTTGCTATGACTACTGGCGAGAGCTTCGCTGCATTCCAGACAAGCACATACCGCACAATGCACTGGTACTGCAATCAGTCTGTAAAGCAGATGTCTGGCTTCTTCGCAAAGAGCGGTGCTGGTAACAACAACACTGGTCGCTTTGACGTTGCCGACTGCCTCGCTAAGTTCGAAATCTCTAAGGCTGAGGGTCTGAAGGTTAACGGTGTGGTTAAGATGACTCCTGAGGCTCTTGAAGAGCTCTTCGCAAGCAACACTGTTCTTATCGGTAGCGGCGAGTCTCCTAAGTTCAGCCAGGCATTCTACAACTATATTAAGGTGGTTTCTCTCGACTGGACAGAGTCAACAACTCCGGAAACTCCGGAAGCAGTTGTATACAAGAACACTCTCAAGGTGGTTCGCAATAACGAGACTCAGACTTACGAAGAGGCTGAGGTTAAGGTTCTCGCTAAGGAAGAGGGCAAGTACGAGGTTACAATCCCCGCATTCTCCGATATGGACGGCGTTCCTGGTCAGGTAGGCCCTGTCACATTCGAGGCTACTGGCACAGAGTCAGAAGGTAACACAGTTCTCACAGCTGAGAACCAGGAGTTCACACTTACTAACGTAGGTTGGAATAACGATGTGGTTGTTGTTTCTATGAACGGTACAATCGCTGATGGCCAGCTCACTGGTACATTCAACGTTGCATTCAAGAACGATGCTTCTTACACATTCAACCTCTATTACGGCGTAGAGCCTCCAGTAGAAGTTACTGAGGTTTCTAACAAGGACTACACAAGCAACCTCCGCATCTACGATTCTGAGTCAGAGAGTGAGGAGAATCTCTTCCAGGCTGACGAGGCTACTGTAAACGTAGTTAAGTACAGCGACGAGTCATACAAGATCACTCTCAAGCAGATCACTCTCAACGAGCAGACCGCTGACCTCGTGTTCACCGGTACTGAGCAGCGTGCCACTCCGTACGAGGAAGGCGGCACTGTAGAGACAGAGGAGACTATGATTGTTGCTAAGCCTGATGCTGCTACAGAGGAGTTCCTCGGTGGCGAGGGTGAGGAAATCGGGGCTACTTTCCAGATCGTTAACGTTTCTGAGAACGAAATCAAGATGGCTCTCAACATCTCTGGCAATACATTCATGTATGACGGTGAGTTCAACTATGATCAGCCTGAGGAGCCGAAGGAGGATTATGCTATCAACTTCGAGAAGGACGCTAAGCAGACTCACGCAAGCCGCTACTCTACATCTGTATCGCTCACCGTTAACGGTCAGGCACAGACCATCGAGTTCGGCAAGACAATGAACGGCTACGAGGATCTTACAGCACAGAGCTTCACCGTAACTCCGGGTGCTGAGGTAACTCCGGCTATCGGTTATGTTGGCGAGTGGATGCACGGTTACGTATACGTAGACCTCAACAACGACAAGCAGTTCTCATTCAACGCTGACAGCGACGACCAGACTGGCACTGAGGTTGTATCTTACAGCTTCTACAGTGCTTCTAATGGTTCAACCGGTCTCAACTCTAAGGGCGAGACAGTAAGCAACAACTGCAACGTTAACCCGCTGCCTTCGTTCACAGCTCCTGCAGAGGAGGGTACATACCGCATCCGCTTCAAGGTAGACTGGAACAGCGTAGACGCTGGTGGTTGCGTTGTTTCTGGCAACAATATCCTCAACAACGGTGGTGGCATCTACGACGCTACTCTCGTGGTTAAGGACGTTACCAACGGCATCGACAGCATCAACGCTGAGGCTGCTAACGCAGAGCTCTTCACTGTTGACGGCGTTAAGATCAGCAAGCTGCAGAAGGGTCTGAACATCGTTCGCACTGCTGACGGCAAGGTGAAGAAGGTTGTCATCAAGTAAATGACACGGTTTGGTAGGTGTGACCCTTTGACGGCACATCCGCAGAACATAACATAAAGGGAAATCCCGGTTCCGAAAGAAGGAGCCGGGATTTTTTTAATACACCAGGTCAGAAACAAACATAGGAGGCTATGGCGTCTCGCCGTAGCCACGCACCCACGAACGCAAGCTTATTGATTATCTTTTGTTTATGACTATTTGTCAATGTTTTGTGACTGATTGTCTGAATAATCTGACTATTTGTCTATTTGTTTGATATTTCGCTTTACTGTTTAACAGCAAAGCCTCACGGTTGTGACGTTTGCATGCAAGTTGCATTAGAGATAGTGCAAACCGAAGGCGGAAGCCCGAGGGGAGCAAAGAAAAGATAAAACAACTAAAATATAATTGGAGGTTTTTGATATGTTACCAGTAATGAGAAATACTTGGATGCCTGAAGTTTTCAATGACTTTTTTGATACCGACTTCATGCCGCGTACAAATGCCACCGCACCAGCCATCAACGTTAAAGAGACTGAGCACGACTACACTGTAGAGCTTGCAGCCGCAGGAATGAAGAAGGGCGACTTCAATATTAACGTCGACGCCGATGGCAACCTTCACATCAAGATGGAGCATAAGGATGAGAAGAAGGACGAGAACAAGAAAGAACATTATCTCCGTCGCGAGTTCTCATACTCAAAGTTCGAGCAGACTCTTCTGCTTCCTGACGATGTAGACAAGGAGAAGATTGCAGCCAACGTCAGCGACGGTGTGCTCACCATCGACCTTCCGAAGATTGAGAAGAATGAAGAGAAGGCTTCACGTCAGATTGAGGTGAAATAATCGCAACGCGAAAACAGACCCTGCTTCGGTCAGGAAATGTATAGACACAAATAACCGTGGTCGGTTATGAATGTATAGACATAGATAGGTGAATGAGTTAGGATAGTATAAGCAGATAAGGTTGAATAATAATAGGTAGGGTTTGTTTTTACAACGACAAACGCAATAGACCACAAGAACGTGCAGTTTTTGTGGTCTTTTTTTTGTAATTTTGCAGCCATACACAAATTTTACATCATTTAGCGATATGAAGAATTCAATCGACAATCTCTATCAGCTTGACGGTAGAGTGCCCATCGGGAAAGCTCTCCCGTTCGGTCTGCAGCACGTGCTGGCGATGTTCGTCAGCAACATTACGCCAATTATGATTCTTGCGGGAGCCGTGGGACTGGACAGCGCAGTCAGTGCCGCCCTTATTCAGAACTGTATGGTGATAGCCGGTATCGGTACGCTTGTGCAGCTTTATCCCGTCTGGCGTATCGGCTCGCGCCTTCCCATCGTTATGGGCATCTCCTTCACGTTCCTTTCGCTCGCCATCAGCCTTGCCGGCGCTTATGGTATGGGCACGCTTATCGGCGCTGTCATCATCGGCGGTCTTGTGGAAGGCTTCCTCGGACTCTTCGTCAAGTACTGGATAAAGCTTATTCCGCACGTAGTTTCAGCCACTGTGGTGACCGCCATCGGCTTCTCGCTGCTTCCCATTGGCGCCAATTCGTTTGCCGGTGGAGTGGGTGCAGCCGACTTCGGCAGCCTTAACAACTGGATTGTGGGTAGCGTTACGCTCCTTGCCTGCCTCCTTTGCCAGGTTTTCGCAAAGGGATTTCTCCGTTCTCTCTCCGTTCTCGTAGGTCTTGTGGTTGGCTATGTGTTGGCTTGCTGCCTGGGAATGGTCGACTTCAGTGGCATTGCAGGTCAGTCAATCATCGCCTTGCCTCGCCTCCTTCCCTTCACACCGGAGTTTAATATCGGTGCCATCCTTTCCGTAGTGGCTGTTTATCTTGTTTCTGCAACTGAGACCATCGGCGACACTTCCGCCCTTTGCAACAGTGCCTTGCACCGCGATCCTGAGACAAAAGAGATGGGATCAGCCATTTGTTGTGACGGTTTCGTAAGTTCGGTGTCGGGCATTTTCGGTTGTACTCCAATCACATCGTTCAGCCAGAACGTCGGTCTTGCTGCCATTTCGGGCGTCGTAAACCGCTTTACCATCGCCGTTGGAGCCGTTGTTATGATTCTCGGTGGCGTGTTCCCTGCTGTCGGTCATGCCCTCACCACCATTCCGCAGGCCGTTCTCGGCGGTTGCACCATCATGATGTTCGGTAGCATTCTCTTCGCCGGATTCGGCATGATGGCACGTGCAGGCTTCTCTCAGCGCAATATGGTTATAGTAAGTCTGTCGCTCAGCATCGGTCTTGGCTTCACACAAGCCACCGGCATGTTCGCCATCTTCCCTGAGATCATCCGCACAGTCTTCGCCGAAAACTGCGTAGCAGTGGTGTTCCTCCTCGCCGTAATACTCAATCTGGTATTGCACAAGAAGGATTTGGTGGAATAAGAAAAGCATAATAGATAGAATAATAAAAGCTTAAGAGGGTGTGCATTCCATGTTTTCTTTGCAGGAAATAAAAGCAAAGTAACACGGAATGCACACCCTCTTGTATTGTTACGCTTACATTATAGCGTCGATTTCGTCTTTGGTCAATCCCGTTGCATTGATTATCTGCTCAACCGGTATACCAATCTTCTTCAGATTTTTGGCTATATCCATAGCCTTGTTATGCTCGCCTTCCGCACGTCCTTCGGCTCGTCCTTCTGCTCGTCCCTCCGCTCGTCCTTCTGCTCGTCCCTCCGCACGGGCATTTCCGAGCACGTCGTTTTGGATCATTACGGCGTTTACATGCTCGTCGTATGCGTAGCGTTCGGCGTCGCTCATAGAGTAGTATTGGAGTTTCTCGCGTGCTTCGCGCAGACCCGGGACTGTGGTCTTTTCGTTGATCACTCCTTCCTTGAGATAACGCATCCATTCTTCAAGCGGCGACTTTGCCACTTCGTTGAAGTTGTTCACACGCACAAGATAGTATGTGGGGAATATCTCTGCCGGGTATTTAGGCTTGATGACACCCTCCTCTTTAGTGCTGATGACAAGATGGTCTTTGGTATGGACACCCACGAAATTGTTCTGCCCGATGTACAGATAATCGGAGCCACGACCGAGGTCGAAGTAGAGAATGCTGATGGAGTAGACCTTCTTCACCTCCTGATAAGTATTGCCGAGCTTTATGTGTTCGGTTATTGCTTTAGCCACGCCGTAGAGGATACGTTCGAGATAATAAAGCTCGCTTGTATTCTGCACCTCCACAATGATTATCTCTCCCTTCGAGTTTTTGGCTTTGATATCCACGCGGTTGAACTTGTCGTCGGCAGATACCTGATTGCCTTCGCTTTCGAGAATCTCCATTATCTCCACCTTTTCGTTGAGGAAGACGGTAAGAAAACCCTCCAGCACGTCGAAGTTGGCCTTCTGACGCAACAGTCGCTTAATGGCCCAGTCAAATCGTATGCATCTATCTTTCAATGAATTCATATCGCTAAATGTTGAGTTAAGACTTTACTTTGCAAACTTACACAAAATACTTGAATGTCAGATATGTTTTTCTTAAATTTATCTTTTATTTGTTACGTATATCGGATTAATTATGTAAATTTGCTATATTAATAAAACTAAAACCTTACAACCTTATGGCAACATCCGAAATATTCATGCTCTTGGCACTTGTGTCTACGGGAATATTCCTCCTTCAGTTTGTCATTTCCATCTTCTTCGGAGGGCTTGACATCGACGTTGACGGCGACACAAACGTCGACTTCGACCTTGGCAGTCTGTTCTCCTTCAAGGGCTTAATCCACTTTCTTATTGGCTTCGGATGGACTAAGGTGCTGTTCGTCGGCGACGCATGGTATACGTACGCATTGGCTGTGGTGGTAGGAATGGTGTTTATGCTGGTGCTGTTCTATACCTACATGCTTGCTTTCCGCTTGCAGAACCTGCGCAAGCCCGAACCGCCCGTGAGCATAGTGGGTAGGGCAGGGCGCATCTACATCAATCAGGGCGACGGACGCTATACTGTATTCGTAAATCGTGACGGAGCCGAACGCGAACTTGACGTGGTGTCTGAGTCGGGACGTACGGACTATAAGACCGACGAGGTGGTTACGGTAAAGGAATACATGGACAACAAGTACTTCATAGGTTGACACGATAAGATAATACATAATTCTTAAATACATTATTTCTATAACATGGAAACAAACGTTCTTATTCTTGCCGCGGTGCTCGTAGTGGTGGTACTGCTTGGCATAATTGGCGTGTTATCGCGCTATCGTAAGTGTAAATCTGACGAGGTGCTCGTCGTTTACGGTAAGACCGGCGGCACAAAATCCGCCAAACTCTATCATGGTGGCGCTGCTTTCGTGTGGCCTATCATTCAGGGCTACGACTTCCTTTCGATGAAGCCGATGCAGATAGACTGTAAGCTTACGGGCGCCATCTCTGCCCAGAACATCCGTGTGGACGTTCCGACGACCATCACCGTAGCCATCAGCACCGACCCGGAGGTGATGCAGAACGCCGCAGAGCGTATGCTCGGACTCTCAATGGACGACAAGCAGAATCTCATTACTGACGTGGTATACGGTCAGATGCGTCTTGTAATCGCCGATATGACCATTGAGGAACTCAATTCTGACCGCGACAAGTTCCTTGCAAAGGTGAAGGACAATATCGATACGGAGCTGCGCAAGTTCGGTCTGTATCTGATGAACATCAACATCAGCGACATCCGCGATGCCGCCAACTATATCGTAAACCTGGGTAAGGAGGCAGAATCGAAGGCGCAGAACGAGGCTCAAGCCAACATCGAGGAGCAGGAGAAGTTAGGTGCAATCAAGATTGCCAACCAGATAAAGGAGCGCGAGACACGCGTGGCTGAAACCCGCAAGGACCAGGAAGTGGCTATCGCCGCTACGCGTAAGGAGCAGGAAATCAGCGTGGCTCAGACCGATAAGGAGCGCGTTTCGCAGGTGGCTCAGGCCAATGCCGAGAAGGAATCGCAGGTGGCTCGTGCCGAAGCGGAGAAGAACATCAATGTGGAGCAGGCAAATACTGCCAAGGAAAGCCGCATAGCAGAGCTTAATTCCGATATGGAGATAAAGCAGGCTGAGGCTAAGAAGAAGGCTGCCATAGGACGCAATGAGGCTCAGAAGGAGATAGCTCTCTCCAACGCTCAGCTTTCGGTGACGCAGGCCAATGCCGACAAGGAGGCCGGTGAGGCTTCGGCTCGCTCAGAGGCAGCCGTACAGACGGCACGTGAGAAGGCCCAGAAGGAGGTGGAGGAAGCCAAGGCAATGAAGGTGGAATCTTCTCTTAAGGCGGAGAAGATTGTGCCTGCAGAGGTGGCAAAGCAGGAGGCCATACTTCAGGCTGACGCCGTGGCAGAGAAGGTTATACGTGAGGCAGAGGCTAAGGCAAAGGCCACTCTCGCCCAGGCAGAGGCTGAAGCAAAGGCCATCCGTATGAAGCTTGAGGCTGAGGCAGAGGGTAAGAAGATGTCGCTCCTTGCTGAGGCTGACGGTTTCCAGGCCATGGTGAAGGCTGCCGAATCTAATCCTGCCATCGCCATCCAGTACAAGATGGTGGACCAGTGGAAGGAGATTGCAGGCGAGCAGGTCAAGGCTTTCGAGAAGATGCAGCTCGGCAATGTCACCGTTTTCGACGGTGGCGACGGCGCAACAAGCAACTTCCTCAACTCGTTGGTGAAGACAGTAGCGCCGAGTCTCGGCGTTCTCGACCAGCTTCCTATCGGCGAAACCGTAAAGAAAATCATCCATCCAGAGACGAAGGAAGACGACAAGACGGAGAAGAAATAACATTGCTTGCGTGAGCAAGACATAATAAAAACGGCAATTGCACGAAGTCTCAGGCTTCACGTAATTGCCGTTTTTCTGTTTATCTACTTATATCGTAGTTCTTAGTAGAGCGTCTTGGGAGAGATGCGGAATGAGAAGGTGTAGTCCTTATATTCCACACGATGACCCTTGCGGGCGCGTCCCCAATCGCTCCATGAGTCTACACCGCCGACACCAGCCTGCACGAGGTCGATGAAGAGGTTGGTGTACTGCGACTTTGGCAGCGACTGTGAGTGGCGTTGATTCTTCTCCTTACCCTCGTCCAGCGTGTAGAGGTCGTAGTGGAGAGCAGAAGCAGAGAAGAGCGCGTCGCTCTCGATGCGCAATCCGAAGCCGTTGTTGTCCTTGATGTTCCACCATCTGAGGTCGCTCAGCGTACCCGTCTCCTGCGGACGACCGTACGGATAGTACAGCTGGTCTGCTGTGGCTTTATAGATGCCGACGTTCTGCGAGAGTTTGCGGTCAGAATAGTTCTCCACCGGTCCGCGACCGTACCATTCTGCCTGGTCCATAGCGTAAGGCAGGTTCATAACCATACCGAAGCGCATCATCTCAGGCATTTCAGCTCCCGGAGTGGTCTTCAGCGACTGTGTCACGTTGAGCGTGCCGTTCTCAGTAGCGCGGTAAGCGATGGTCAGATCAGCCTTCACCTCCGGCAGGTTGTAAGTGGCAGTAACGGTCTTGGCCTTCTTGTCCACCTGCAGCGAAGTGAGCTTCATCTGCGGATCGCGCCATGCAGCGAATTTCTCCTGGACGTTAGCGCCCATGTCGTTGTCCGTCACGGCACGCCAGAAGTTAGGCTTCAGCGAACCGCCGTTGCCGAGCAATGACTTTCCTCCCACCTCATACTTGGTGATGAAGCCCGTGGCACGGTCGAACGCTAATGTGAAGTTCTCGGCAGCGAGAGTCACATTGGCTTCCTTCTTCTTGTCAGTCACCTTCACAGCCTTGGTCTCTGCGGCTGTTACTGCAAGGTCAGTGCCCTTGAATTCGCGGATGGGCAGCTGCTGGTAAGCCACGATGTCGCCAGCCTTCTGCAGTCCCTCGTCCTTCTTAAGGCGATACTCCACGTTGAGCTGGATGTCCTTGGCGTCACTATAGTCCTTGAGGTTGTACGGCAGAACCACGTCTGCTGAGGTCTGCGGCTTGATGTTCGGGAGATCAGCGATGGTGCCGTTCTGACGCTCCACGCCGTCAGCTACGATTGCCCAAGAGAGCGATACGTTGTCAAGCGCACGGAAGAAGTTCTCGTTATACACGCTCACCTTCTTCTCTCCGGTGAGGTCCTTCGGAGAAGTCCAGATGTTCTGATAGACGTAGCCCACCTCGTAAGCCTCGGGATTCGGCTTGCGGTCCGGCGAGATAAATCCGTTGCAGTTGAAGTTGTTGTCCGACGGGTCGTATGAGTTGAAGTCGCCGCCGTAGTTGTAAATCATGTTGCCGTCCTTGTCCTTGCCTCTCAGTCCCTGGTCGACGAAGTCCCAGATAAAGCCGCCCTGATATGTAGGATACTTGCGTATGATGTCCCAATAGTCCTTCATGACGCCGCAAGAGTTGCCCATAGCGTGAGCATACTCGCAGTGAATCATCGGCTTGGTGTATTTCGGATCCTTGGCATACTTTTCTGCAGCCTCGGGTGTAATATACATCTCGCCGTAGATGTCGGTGTTGTCGCCGAGGATGGCACGCTCCCAATGTACGGGACGGGTGGGGTCGAACTCGTTAATCCACTTCTTCACGTCTGAGAAGTTCTTCGAGTCGGCAGTCTCGTTACCCATCGACCAGTAGATTACCGACGGATGGTTATACTGGTTGTGCACGTTGTGCACGTTGCGTTCCATTATAGGTGTGGCGAAGAGGGGAGTGGTGGTGATGGCGTCCTTGTCGTAGAAGAAACCGTGGCTCTCCTGGTTTGCCTCTGCGCATACGTACAGACCATACTCGTCGCAAAGGTCATAGAAGTAAGGATCGTCAGGATAGTGACATGTGCGGACTGCATTGACGTTGAACTGCTTCATGAGCTTAACGTCCTCCACCATGCGCTCACGTGAGATGACGTATCCTCCGTCGGGGTCGATTTCGTGACGGTTAGCGCCCTTGATGAGCACCGGCTGACCGTTGACGAGAATCTGACGGTTCTTTATCTCCACCTTGCGGAAGCCCGTGCGTACGGGTACAGACTCTACGTCCTTGCCGTTCTGCTGCACAGTAACCACCACCTTGTAGAGGTTCGGAGTCTCGGCAGTCCACTTCAGCGGGTTCTCCACGTCAAACTTGACGGTGGCATTTATCTCTGCAACCTTCTTGCCAGCCTTCTTCTTCACCTTCGTGGTGTTGAGAATCTTGCGGCTTACGATGTCGCCGTCGGGAGCGATGAGGTCAATGACGAATTTGGCGTTGCCCTTACCCTTTACGTTTACGGCGAGCGATCCGTTCTTATACTGTGCGTCGAGGTCCGGCGTTACGCGTACGTCGTCAATGTGGGCAGTCTGCGAACGTGAGTAGAGGAAGCAGTCGCGAGCCACGCCTGAGAGACGCCAGAAGTCCTGGTCCTCCGAGTACGATCCGTCGCACCAGCGGAATGTCTGGAAAGCGAAGAGGTTGTCGCCCTTCTTGAGGTATGGAGTGATGTCAAATTCGGCTGCCGACTTCGAGTCCTCTGCATAACCTACGAACTTGCCGTTCACCCAAAGATAGATGTTGGATGTTACGCTTCCGAAATGTGCAATCACCTGACGACCGTCCCAAGAGTCGGGAATGTTGATGGTGCGGCGGTATGATCCCACGTGGTTGTCCTTCACGGGCACTTCAGGCGGATTGTCCTTGAAGTGTCCGCGCCATGCGAATCCTACGTTCACGTATTCCGCGTCGCCGTATCCGTTGACCTCCCAGATGCCGGGCACCTTCATGGTGTTCCACTTCGAGTCGTCGTATCCTTCCTTGAAGAAGTCGGTAGGACGCTGGTCGGCATTAGCCACCCAGTTGAATCTCCAGTCGCCCTCGATGGAGAGATAGTTTGCGGAAGCCTTGCGGTCTGCCTTGAGGGCAGCGTCGCGAGTTTCGTAAGCGAAGAATGAAGTGCGGATTGGGAAACGGTTTACGTTGTTCACGTACGTGTCGTGCCACTCTGTGAAAGTGGGTTGCACGGCTGTTTTGGTAGTCTGCGCCGCGTAGATGAAGCATGGTGACATGCCTGCCACGGCGAGAGTAAGTAACAGTTGTTTCATTTCAGAATATGTTGTTAGTTGAATATTCGGCTTAAAGTTTATTAGCGATATATCTTGCAAAGATACGCAAAATAGTCGGAATGATGGTCCGATGCATAGTTAAGAATTGTATTAAAGCATTTCCTTCTTGCCTA
>ENA-UERK01002290-UERK01002290.1-human-gut-metagenome-genome-assembly--contig:-NODE-2290-length-12727-cov-21.840000_pt1 | contig 12727 bp, 14 predicted proteins | sample MGYA00242957_ERZ507957 | MGnify/ENA primary metagenome ERZ507957 (study PRJEB26167, sample SAMN06115538) | human gut metagenome | host: Homo sapiens | place: China:Heilongjiang | collected 2015-11-06... | reverse complement strand
CTTTTTCCTGCCTTCAGTATACCATAGTTCATGCCGCTATGGGTCTTTTCCTTGTCCACTTCTTGGGGTACAGTTTAGAAATGTGCAGAGAGCGGCGGAGAGGATGATCGTGTCATCCTCTCCGCCGCTCTCTACTTTTTTACATGACCTGCGCCATGAAATTGCCCATCTTTTCGGCGGCGCTCTCCTGCATTTGCCGCGTGACGTGGGTGTAGGTTCGCAATGTGAATCCCGCGTCGAAATGACCGAGCATACTGGATACCGTTTTCACGTCTACGCCATTTTGCAGCGCCAACGTTGCGAATGTGTGCCCTTACGGTATAATTACGACAAACCGGAAAAGCCCCGTATATCAAGGTTTAATAGTGACAAGTAACTATTTGCCGCAGAGAACGGTGTGACCCGAAGGTCACGCCGTTTTTCTGCGTCCATAGGTTGTTTCTGTAGTAATCGTTTCGGAAATAACGGGAATTTCTACATCGTCCACGAAGTTGAAGTAAATCTTAACTTTCTGCGTCCGCTTGCCGCTGGACTTGTCCGGCGCAAAGACAATGATCTTCTTGATATACTCGTTGACGATAGTCTGTGTCAGTTCTTTCACGTCCACATATTTGTGTGTCAGAGCGATAAAGGCGTTCAAGCCCTCATCCATTTCTTCCCGTTGTTCCACCCATTCCTCGATAACGTCAATTTCGAGCCTTAACCGTTCCTGTTCTTTCTCATAGTCAGCGGACATCTTCTTGTATCTGTCCTTGCTGATCTCACCGAGAGCGAAGTCCTCATACAGCCTTGAAATGATGACATCCAGAGAAGCGAGACGCTTTTTCGCCTGTTCCACTTTCTTTTTGTCATCACGGATGCTTTGCTCATGGTCGGCTTTTCGGCATTGAAGATATTCCTCCTGGAAACCATCTACGTCGTTGCGGATATACTCATTGACTGCCCGGATGCGTTCCAGAACGATGTCACGTAGCGTATCCTCACGGATATAGTGGGCAGTACAAGTGCCACGGTTGCTCTTGTAGTGATTGCAGACGTAGTGATCCTGCTTGCCCTCAAAACTCTTGCTTGTGGCAAAATGGAGCTTGCCGCCGCAATCGGCGCAGAACAGAAGACCGGAGAAGAATCCCTGCCGTTCCGCTTTTGCGGGGCGGCGTTTGTTTTTCCTCAGTTCCTGCACCCTGTCAAACTGTGCCTGTGATACAATCGCTTCCTGTGTGTCCGGCAGATAGAACATATTCTCCGGGTCATTGGGTATCCGCTTTTTCAGCTTGTAGGATTTGGAATAGGTCTTGAAGTTGACGGTACAGCCGGTGTACTCCTGCCGTTCCAGAATGCCAACCACAGATTGACCAATCCAATGATACGGTCTTTCGGGCATCGGCTTTTTCTTCTGCTTGGCGTACAGAGCCTTTGCGGTCAAAATCTGCTTTTCTTCCAGAATCCTCGCAATCTGCTCCGGTCCCTTGCCGTCGATGCTCATATCAAAAATCATCTTGACAACGGGAGCCGCTTCCTCATCCAGAATCCAATGCTCCTTGTCCTCCGGGTCACATCGGTAGCCATAGGGCGGCTTACCCATGTGCCTGCCACTGGTACCACGCTGATGCAGGCTGACACGGACTTTCTTACTGGTGTCTCGTGGATACCACTCGTTAAATAGATTACGAATAGCAGCCATGCCCTCGCTGTCGCCCCGTTCGCTGTCCACGCCATCGTTGACGGCAATAAACCGCACATCATAGCTCGGAAAGATAATGTCCGTGTATTGCCCGACAGTCAGATAATCACGCCCAAAGCGGCTGAGGTCTTTGACCAGCCAGCAGCCCACAAGCCCCTGTTTGACAAGCTCAAAGCCTTCCTGTACGCCGGGACGATTGAAGTTCGTCCCGGTATAACCGTCATCCACCAAGATTTTCAGATTGGTGTACCCATGATCTTTTGCGTATCGAGTCAGGTATTCTTTTTGATTCTGTATCGAATTTGATTCATCAGCCTTGCCGCCCTTGGCATCTTCTTTAATGTCCTCTACGGACAGACGGCAATAGATGATGGTAATTTTCTGCTGATCCAACATAACGTCCTCCTTTACGGTTGGGTCAGCTGACAGAATCGGTGTGCATGATTGTATTATATCATAACTTTGAGTCTTAATCATGAACAAATCGCCCCTTTCTCGGAAAAAATGAGCCGTTTTACCTTATCGGCAAGCGGCTCACTTCCTGCACATTCAGTTTCAATGACATACCATGTGTTCCCGATCTTACGCTCAATGGTGGTGTGGAACGGAGAAGTCAGAGCTTCCCAACGCTTTCGGCATTCTTCCAAAAAGTCGATGGGCGGCTCAAAAACCGGGTCAAAGCAGGAGGTAATGTCAACATATCCGATGGCATCCTTAACTTCTTCCATCGGGGCATCTTCCATAATCATCTTGTTAATTTCATCCATAGTTTTCTTCATAGGCAAAATCCTTTTTTATCGGTGAATATCGTGTTTTTGTGTACTGCGGTGGGTGTACGCCTTGATGATCTCCGGCGGGATGCGGTCAAGAATACCCTTGATGCGCTCATAATCGCTATGCAGCCGCATTTCCTGCAACTTCTTGACGGTGCTTTCTTTCTCACTTTCTTCCAGAGCAGCGGTCAGATCGGCGTTTTTCTTTTCCAATGCTTTCTGCTTGCCGTCTGCCGTTTTGAAGAACTTTTCGTATTTCTTCATCTGCGTTTCCATGGCGGCAACATCGGGGATATACTTTTCAAGAAACGCCGCAATCTGTGCGGAACTCTCTTTGTAGTTCGTGAACTTCATATCGGAGAGCAGTTCTGCCAGCTTGTCATGCTGCTTGTTCAGGCGAGCCATCTGCTTGAATACCCTTGTGGGGATATGGTCACGCCCGGTCTCGCTGGCACTCTCACCACGTTCCAGATCGGGGTATTTCTTGACCATGTGTTCCCAATACTTGTCCTGCCATTGTGTCAGTTTCTTCTTGTTACCTAAAATTTCCTTGGCACACAGCCTTTTATCCTCGGTCAGAGGTACAAAGCAAAGGTGCATATGGGGCGATTTCTCGTCCAGATGCACCACAGCGGATATGATCGTTTCGGGAGCTTGATTCTGCTTGATGAACTCCAACGCTTCATTGAAGAACTCACGGATTTCAGCTCGTTTCTTTCCCTTGAAAAACTCCGGCGTAGCGGTTATGAGAGCTTCCACCACACGAACGCTGTCCGAGCGTGTGCGGCATCCGGCTTCTGCAATCTGACACTCGGATTCAGCTCTGTACTTCCTTTCGGGCTTGATAAGATGGAAATTCAAGTGTGTACGGGACGGGTCAATGTCTGGATTGCTTGCGTATTTCTCCTTGGTGCGCTCGTTATGAGCTTCAATGCCGCTGATCTCCGGTCCCTTGTATTTCGCAAATCTTAAAATAGCGTACTGTGCATTTGCCATTATTTGCCCCTCCTTTTCTGCCATACGATGTCGTAGCCCAGCACATCGGCAAGCTCCACGACTTCCTTGTATCGGATACTTTCTCTCTGTAGTTTTGCGGACAGATTGGAAACGCTGTCGCTCCATCCGTACTCGTCCGAGAGCAGGTCAACAACTTCCTGCATAGTCATTCCAGTACGGATGATCTGTGCCTTTATTTCGTTGCGTACATTCATATTGATAAAATCCTCCATAAATTTTGTTTGTAATGCGGCGAAAACGGTACGCCCTACGGCATACCCACTTCACCGATTAGTGAAAATCTGCAATCTCTGAAATCCGTTCAGAATTTTGCTTGTGATGTCCTGCCCATATATGACCATATCCCACTTTACTGTTCCGTGTGATTTGCTCTGGAACAGAGAAAATACCTATTGTTCCGTAAACGGGATACATTGTTCAGAGAAGCACGATTTCGTGAAATGGTTTTGTTCTGCGGTCAAAATCTTTCCTGTTTTCATTACCATTGATTTTCAATGCCCAAAAACAGGGCATCCGCCAACAGCATTGAAAAATAATAGTGAAACGGACTGAAAAGTACGTGTACCAAGTGTACTTGCTGTACCGTGGTACACTTGGTACGGATGGTACACGTATTTTCGGGTCAATATCATTTTTACAGAAATGGTCTTTGCAGAAGCTCGATGCCGACAAATCCTCTGGCATACCTCCCGCCGCCGATATTGACCTTATTGGTGTACTCGATGTTGTACCGACTCTCATTCTGTTTGAGAAACGAGCAGAAACTCTTTTGGGAAAGGCTGCTCAAAGCGTTATCATCACACCACAGCTTGTAAACGGCGTACAGGTCTTTGGAGCTGACCTCATAATCTGCCTTGAAGCGGATATACCCCTCGGAGCTTAAAAACTCGATGATGTTGTTTCCGTCCGATACGGCAGCGTCCATGTTGTCCTGTGCCGACTGGCTGACCGTAAACTTGTAATCGTTGTCGATCAAACGGTGCAAGCCCTCCAACGCCCACAGGAAGATGCCCTCCGCTTCGGCGCACATCTTTTCAGCGATATAGGGATCGTCCTTTCTGTTCGGGTCTTTCTCCTTGGTGGAGAGGATGATCTGTCTGCGGAAAAAACCAACGCTGCGGTCATAGAGAGATTGCAGGACACCGTTACCCAAGCCGATGAAGCGTACATACAAATCACCTTGATAGCTCTGCTGTCCCTTTTTCTCCAAATCCATCGGCAGCTCCGCTGTGATAATCGCCTTGATGTTGTTGGTCTGGGGGAGAGCTTCCAGTTTCATATCATCGTCCAGCATCACAAGTTCATGTTCCAATTCTGCACGAGCAAAGGGACTTGTCTCCACCTTTGCGATACTGCCTGTGTTCATGTTGCTGCCAAGCAGCGCACGAAGGACGATACCGATGCGGCTTTTCCCCTCGCCGCCCTTACCGATCAGCAGGAGCATCTTCTGTCCCTTGGTGGAGGGGATAAAGCAATATCCCATAAACTCCTGCAAGGTCAGAATGTCCTCCGGCTCTAAAAGTTGGGATAAAAAATGCAGCCATGTCACAGGCTGCGGAGCATCGGGATTATAGGCAACGGGCAGACGGTTGCGGCAGAAATCCTTTTCGGGACTGAATGTGCCGTTCAGATAGTACGTGCCGTTCGCCACATGGATACGGTCTTGGTACAGAGATAGCTTTGCGGTGCAGCACTCCATACGCATGACATCCAGCAGATTGGTGACTTTCTTTGCAACGCCGCTGGTCACATAATACTTGATGCGGTCATAGATGACCTTTTTCAAGCGGTTTTCATCGTGTACTCTGCCATTGACCGTGAAAAAAGCATCGTTCACCGTGACCATCGGATAATCACGGAGAAATTCTTCACAGAATACAGTTTCATTGATTTTCTTTCCGTCAAACCACGCCGGACACTCAAAGGGCGAGGTTTGCATCATTTCTTCGCTCATGGCGCATATCCTCCTTTTTCTTTCTTGTGGTGTAGTCCTGTAGGAACGTGATCTTGCCATTTTTCATCAGCTCGTCCACCACGGCAACACGTTCTTCCAGATCACCTACGGTCAAAATATCTGCCAGATATTCGATATAATCAATCATCTGGCAGGCTTCCACAAAGCGATCATCCAGAGCATCATCCGGCGTTTTCGGTGCATACCACACTTTCCAATCTTCCAGCAGATGCAAATAATCCGTCAGCACTCGGAAGCACAGCATTTCGTCCTCCCGGAACTGACGGATATAGGGATGCTTTAACTTGTGGGGAACTGCCACAGGCTGTCCCGGCTCGGTGCTGATACCGAAGTCCGCAGCCAGTCTTTGCGCCGCTTCGTAGCTGCTCAGATCAAAGAGCCTTGCCACGAAGTCGATCACATCCCCCTTGGCTCCGCAGCCGAAGCAGAAGAAATATTCCTCGTTCAGCTTCAAGCTCGGATGCCTGTCATTGTGGAACGGGCAGCAAGCCATGCCGTTGCGGCTCACTTTCAGCCCGTAGTGTTCGGCGGATTGCTTTACGCTGATTGCCGCCTTGATGCTTTCATAAATGTTCATCGCATTCCTCCATAAATTTTTCTCGACGATTTTGTTCGTCTGCTTGAATATACGGAGAAAATGTCTATAGACCGAAAAATCACGCACAAATGCAGGAAAACAAAAAAGCCGCCCTGCAATTTTGCAAAAATGCAAAACGCAGGACGGCGATTGTTCACAGTTATGATATTGATTTTATTCCACTTGTGGTATATAATATAAAGTAGTACAGGAATGGAGGGTAATACCGATGAAATATCTTTCTACCTTTGAGGTTGCAGAAAAATGGGGCATTTCCCACCGCCGTGTCGGTATCCTCTGCAATGAAAACCGCATCCCCGGCGCACAGAGGGCGGGTGGACGATGGATTATCCCCGAAAATGCAGAGAAGCCCGCCGATGCAAGAGTCAAGAGCGGAAAATATATCAAGTCAAAAACAAAAGATTGATGCCAATAGGAAAGGGGGCGCAGAGCATGGAGCGCAAATACTTATCCGGCAACATCAGAGAGCGTTTGCAGGATTTGATGAAAGAACGTAAGATCACGCAGAGTGAGCTTGCCGCAAAAATTGGAATGGATGTCAGCACACTCAGCAGATTTATCAGCAATGCAACAGGCAAACTCGGTGACGAGAATATCAAAAAGATCGCAAAGGAATTTGAGGTATCCACTGACTTCCTGCTCGGCGTTACCGATATTCCCGACCGCATGAATTACGATATAGCCGAACTCGGCTTGTCGGTACAGGCGGCAAAAAATCTCTACACAGGAAAGGTCAATGCTGAGGTTGTCAATCGCTTACTGGAAAACAAAAACTTCGCCGCAATGACCAATATGATCGCACATTATTTTGATGATACCCTTGCTGCCGGATATGCCGCACAGAATCAGATGTATGCCACATTGAGTGCGCTGTTGATGGGAGAAGCAAAGCAGCATCCCGAAGATAGAGAAGCCATTACAGAAACCGCAAAGACTGTCAGCGTTTCAAGGATGCCGATGTATCAAGCTGATCTGACCGCTATTCAAAATACATTTCTGAACATGCTGAAAGAAATCAAGAAGGAGATCGGCTCCAATGTCTCAGACGCACAAGCCATGAGCAAAGAAGCGGCACAGCATATGTACGCAGAGCTGACAAAGGGGCAGGATGTGACAAAGCCGAATATCACGCCCGAAATGGTTGCCGAAGCGATCACGGGCAGCGTCAGCGGCATGGAGGGTGTTGACCCCGAAGCATTAAAACAATTCAATCAGGCATTGATCGGACTGCTCACGGTCAAGCCAACAGAAGATGAACATGACGGCAGTTGATAACGAAAAACTGTGTGCGCTGGCGCAGAACGGGAACATGGATGCGCTGAACAGTCTTGTGGAAAACAATCTGCGTTTTATCAAAATGACGGCGCATGAAATATGGAGCGCACAGATAGAAGTCAATCGGGCACTCGGTGTTACCTTTGACGATCTTGTGCAGGAAGGCTGTCTGGGACTGATGGGATGCGTGGAGAAATTCAATCCCGATGGCGGCAACAAATTTCTGACTTACGCAGCTCCGGCAATTCGCAATTCCATGATCGACTACATCCGAAGTCAGAGTACATCCTTTGAAGCAAAGCACATGGGCGAGATCGTCAGTCTGGATGAGGTGACGAAATTTGAAAATCGGGATCGTCATGCCTTTGTCCCCGATTCCAATATGACCAATCCCGCACAGATTTATATTGCAAAGGAAACGCACGAAGAACTTCACGCCGCCCTTGATGCAATCAGCAATCGAGAGCGTGAATATCTGTTGTACCGTTTTGGATTTGAGGACGATATAGAGCATCCTTTGACGGAGACAGCGGAGCATTTCTTCCTGTCAGAGAGCAGAGCGAAATCCACGGAGAGGCTGGCGTTGGATAACGTATGGTTGGAACTGCCGTGGTGGTTTCACTAACGAGGGGAACAGACGCTGCGGCGGGTTTTATATACCTCTTGCGCCCCCGTTGTCACAGAAAATCTTTCCGCACAGCTTCAAGATTTCCTATGCCAACTACACACGAACAGGCGGATTTTGCTCATGCTAAATCCTTCGTTTTGTGTTCCTTTCAGCCCACAAAATCCGCCTGTTCTGCTTCCGCCGAAAAGTGTCTGTCTGGCGTGGGACAGCCCCTTTCCAGCGTCAGCGGTCGCAAAAGGTATAACACACTAGACTTTGCAAGCAAAATCGTGTGCCAACAGGGATGCTTCTCGCCCCTATTGGAAACCCAGAGCCAAGGGATTGCATCCCTCTGGACACCCGCATATTTCCCTCGAAAATGGTACCCAAACTGTAAAAATGCAGTTTGACACCATTCCTCAGAAAATACAAAACCGCTGTAATCTCCATCCTTCCGAGGATGAAAAATACAGCGGTTTCATTATCCAAATGAAGTTGATTTCATAACGCCTACTATTCATCAATCATTTGGAGGAGAAGCCAGATGGCTGGTTGGTTTGCCTTGATCCAATCCATGTCGTGCTGCTCACTAACACGGATGGCACCTGCCCTCCACTCGTCAAAATACGCCTGTCCGGTCTCGGCGTGGAGTCGGAGCTGAGCCTCCGGTGCGAGATCATCGAGTGCGATCCGCATGAGCTGCCCACGAAGTCCGGTCTGATTGCCCTCCAGATGGAACTTGGAGAAAATATATTGTAGCGTATAGTCTCCGTAATACATGAGTTCCCGATATTCGATGGAGTGTGCGTCAATATAATCGGCAGGTCTGGAAGATGTAGCCGGAGAGGACTCAATCACCTCAAAGAGATGTTCCACCGCTGAGTAGGTATCGACGCCGCCGTAACGCACACCCTGATCGTAGCAGGTCTGCTTCTGTGCGAGAATATATTTTTGCGTATCCAGAGCCTCGTCCTCAACTTCGTCAGGGAACTTATCTCGGACATCCTGAACATAGTAGGAGCCGTCACGCGGAGTCCAATACTCCTTCAGAACATATTTCCCGCCGACAATTTCAAAGGTAATGGCAACCGGTATATGACTTCCGGAAACTTCGTGGAAGGTTCCACCGGAATAACCGAATCCCTGATGAAGTGCCAGTCCGTAGACAGTGACCATCTGAGTATGGTCAGAGGAATCAACTGTGGGTGTGCCACTAAGTTCTTTCTGATCCAGCAAAACAAAGCTAGCGCAGTGGTACAGGCCATCCGGCTTGGAAGGCTTATTTTCTGTCAGAATCGCCTCATTGATTGCTTTTGATAGCAGGACAGAGGAATGATCTGCACCGATAAAATCTGTCACGCCACCATCCCGAATGTCGATGCGTGTATCAAGGTCATCCGCCAAGGCCAGATAGATATACATGGGGTCTTCATCTATCCAACTTCCGCCGATCCAAAGCTCATACATTTCATTGATCTCATAGACTCGAATATACAGTCCGGAGCCTGTCTCAATGTACTTGAACTGGTCAAAATCACTCCAAGTCAGATCGTAGCCCTTCTGCGAAAGCATGATGACATCATTCATGGAGAGTTTGCGGTTGGGCATAATCTGTACCGTGCCGTCTTCGCCATCGTTTTGTTTGAATGCTTCCCCGGTGCAGTGGAACTTCTCGCCATCCTTGACTTTGACATAAACGAAGTTGTCGGAATCCTGCTCGACAAATACGAGGTCATCGCCGTCATGTCTGAAATGGTTAACCAGCCCATATCCGCCATGTCCGTCATCGGTCATGATAACGGTATCGCCATCAAGCATAAAGCTTCCTGTTCCGATATAGCTGCTAAGCATTCCTTCGTAATAAGTGAAGGTGCCGTCTTCGTAGAGGGTGATTGTAAAACTGCCCCCAAAGCCTTCTCCATCATAGAGATAGGTTTTTCCGGCAATATCATCTCGGTTGTCTCCGCTGTTATAAAACAGGTAAATCACTTCATCACCAGTTCCGTTATAGCCACCACCTTCAACTTCATGCAGCGGCTGTACCTCCAGATGAATATACCATCCATCATTGGCATTTACACCATTCTGGCTATACTTCAGAACGCGATCATAGTCACCGGGAGCCCCCTCATGTTTCATAAATACGGAATAGCCATCAGCATCCGGAGACAACTGGTGGATTTCCTCCTGCGGCATATACTTCAACGCATCCAAATAGTGGGATAGCAGAAATATCTTTTCCGGCTCAATCCATTCACTTCGGTCTGTAATGAAATACTTATTATCGTCATGAAACATTCTCAACTGCGCACTGTAATATTTCTGATTCTGTCCATATAAAAAGCGAATCGCTCCATCATTGGCCCAGTTGAAGTCCGAGGTAAACATGAGGTCAAAGTTATCCGCATCGACAAAAAGTTGTGAGCTATTTTCCAGTCCTTCGGCTTTGGCAATCTTCTCTACGACCATCTCTGTATCAAGCTCAGACACATTATTGCCGTTAATGGGAAACTCACGCTCTGCAGCAGGATTTGTCAAAAGACTGATTGAAAGAATAACACAGGCAGCCACGGCCAGCAGCACTACCCACACCGCAGGCTTTTTCCATTTGGACAGGTTATTGATGCGTCCCTTGGTATCGCCCTCGCCAAAGGCCAGAGGAGTACCGGCGATGATACGCCGACCGGTGGCCAGAGTCAGAAGCGAAGCGGAATAGTCTGCCCGAACATCGCCGCCGATCTTACGGATCACAGCCTCGTCGCAGCTCATCTCCATGTCTTTGTTTGCCAGAATAAACGCTACCCAGACAAGCGGATTGAACCAATGAATTGCCAAAGCCAAGAACGCAAGTGCTTTCATAACATGGTCGAGTCGCTTGATGTGGTGCTGCTCGTGGAGAATGATATACTCCTGTTCCTTATCTCCGAGATTGCAGGGCAGATAGATTTTCGGACGGAACAGGCCGACCACAAAGGGAGACTTGATGTCATCTGCGATGAAGATATTATCTCGAAGTGGAACTACAACAGACAGCTTGCGCCGCAATTTGACATAGGAAACGATACTATAAATAGTCATGCCTAATACGCCAGCCATCCAAGCATAGGTTGCAAATGACATTGGGGCTTCCAGTGGGTCAGCAACCAATTGCTCCTGTCCTTGCGGCAGCACCTCGTTAATTGCATCGCTGATGCCGGGGACAGGCAGAGTCACAGTGGGGTACTCGGTATGAACGATGTTATTAGGTACATATTCGATAACGCTGGTTATCGTGCCTGACTCCTCTGTTGGCGCATCAAAAAGATTGTATAGAGAGAAACTGGACTCTATGGACACCGGGCACAAAAGTCGGAACAGAACAACTCCCCACAGCGCATAGGAAATGACCTTGGGTGCTTTTTTCAAAAGCAAACGAAGCAATATGACAAGAGCAATCGCTACGCTTGCTGTTAAGCTCATATTGAATAGCTTGGGCATAAATGTGTAGAAAAACATAGCGTTACCCCCTCATTCGATCAATGACCTTCTGTAGTTCATCAATCTCCTGTTCGGAGAGTTTCTTTCTCGTTCCAAACGCAGCAAGGAAGGCAGGCAGTGAGCCGCCGAAGGTTTCCTCTACATACTGCTCACTGTGCCGAGCATAGTATTCCTCTCTCGAGATCAACGAAGTGACTGTGCCATCTTCATTCTTAAACAAGCCTCGCTCACACAGACGGCGCAAAACCGTGTGAGAAGTGCTTTTCTTCCAATTAAATTCTTCTGCGCCGATCTTAGCCATTTGACCGGATGTTATCGGTTCCCGTTCCCAGATAATATCGGCAAAATGAGCCTCAGCAGTTCCCATTTTCAAATCAGACATATACTTACACCTCCTGTGTTACAATCTGTAGTACGCATTTATATTTTACAGCTTGTAACACGGAAAGTCAATAGAGTTCACGGAAAAGCTACAAAAATTGCCCGCAGGATTTTTCCCACGGGCAATGAAAATGTTCAGCTATCCAAAGACTTATACTCAGTCACGGTTTTCAAATACGTTTCTGGATCACCGTTCAAGATAAGGTCTGCATACTCTAAAGGAGCGTTGTAGATCAGATAGTCAAGCTCTGAACGCTCGTACATATTACGTGCAACCTCATTCTCCACGGCAATCGTATCAATTGCAATCATGCTGCCATCGCTAAATTTTAGTTCCACACAGCAGTTATCCATATTGTAGGCACAAGATATTAAGGCTTTCATGGTATGTCCTCCATAATTCATTATAAGGAAAAAACCCCGTCTGACTTCCTGTTAGAAATCAGGCGGGATTTGTCTGTATGCACCCCGGAAACCGTCAGCTAACAGTTGATAAGTAAATTAGTTCCTTATCACTGTTAAGCCAAGGGTTTTCATCCTTTTCCAAACCGAGAAATCGAGCCGCGAAGTAGTTATATCGTAGGGGGTGTTATAGTAACGACAAAAATAAAATACTGTTTGGGCAGGCTGTCAGCCCGTCCAGGAAATCAGGACATTTCCTCTGCAAAGAAGAAATGTCTTTTTTGTACCCAAAATCAGATGCCGACAGGAGGAACACAATGCCTGAAAAAACCGGGCAGAAGGAACCGGGCAAAAAGCCCGCGCCATCCAAAAAGCCAAAACCACAGCAGGAAGTAGTCGTTCAGATTCCGCTCTCTGAGCTGCATCCGTTTCCGGAACATCCCTTTCAGGTGCGGGAGGATGCATCCATGCAGGAAACCGCCGAAAGCGTCAAGGAATACGGTGTCCTCGTCCCCGCGCTGGCACGGCCACGGGAGGACGG
>ENA-UERK01002286-UERK01002286.1-human-gut-metagenome-genome-assembly--contig:-NODE-2286-length-12736-cov-3.483293_pt1 | contig 12736 bp, 5 predicted proteins | sample MGYA00242957_ERZ507957 | MGnify/ENA primary metagenome ERZ507957 (study PRJEB26167, sample SAMN06115538) | human gut metagenome | host: Homo sapiens | place: China:Heilongjiang | collected 2015-11-06... | reverse complement strand
TGCGGGTGGAAGGAAGAGAAGTTGTTAAGGAATACCTTGTTGTCCGAATACGGATATACTACGCTTACGCCGTTTTTCGGATCTTTAATCGCGTACATCTGTTTACCGAAGAACGTCAGTTTATTCTGATCTTCCTCGGAAAGGGTATAATTGAAGGGTTTCATCATGTTGGTGGTAGTAGAGAAAAGCGAAAGCATTTCGTCGGTATGGCAGAACTGAAGGAAGAGTTTGGCAAGTTCGAGCTGAACGCCTTTCGACCTGGAACTGATGAACGCTATCGAGTCGTTTACGGAAACGATCGTTCTCGAACCGTCCACCTTATCCGCGCTCGCTTTGGGGAAAGACATAAAACCGAAACGGAGATCTTCCCTCTTTATGGTTATACGCTTTTCGAGAGCCTTGAACGAACCGGTATCTTCCGCCTCGCGCTCCCACCAGTTGCCGTCTACGAGCATACCCACTTTATCTACCGCGGAATCCGCAAGACTGTTAAGGAACGTAGCCTGCGCCATGGTCTGAGTAGCGGAAGCGATACAGTTGTCGTGGTAATAGTTTTTGGCTCTGTCTTTCATTATTTCTTCCCAGAATTTCAGAACCTCGTACTTACCGCGCTGTTTTTGCAAAAGCACGCCGTTTTGGTTGTTTATCTGCGTTTCGGGCATAAGCGTAACGTTGCCGTTATCGTCGATAGACTCGACGAGATCTTTGGCAACTCCGTCGAACGAGAAGTTGAGATAGAACTGCTCCTCGCCCTCGTAATCCGCCCACATCTGATACGCCGCGTAAGACGAAACGTATTTATAACTGCCCGGCCATACGATGGGGGTTATGCCGTTGTTGGTCATTTGCTGGCAGAGGTCATAAAAATCGGCGTAAGTCGCGGGGAGTCCGTCGTCGTAAGTATCGTATTTGCCGTCCGGACCTTTGCTCTTTTTATCGGTGGATTTACGAATGAACTTGCCCGCAAGCGAAGTCTGAGTTTCGTAGCCGTCTTTAAAGAACAGGTTTTCCTTTTCAAAAAGGTCTACGCTGTATATAAAACCGATGTAGCCTTCGTAAAACGGCAGAGCGTAATACTTGTCGTTATACTTAAAGAAGGATTGCAGCGACGATTTCATCTTGCTTTCGATGCTCTTTTCCTCGCCGAATTCCGTCATGTTGCCGGTTACTATATCCGAGATATCCGCAACCGCGCCCTCGCCGAGAAGATCGTAATAATATACCGACTCGGTAAAGAACACGTCGTTGGGGTTGTTTTTTATACCTGCAAGCAACGTGCTGCTCGCGGTGTTGGTTTTGTTTGCCTCTACGTTTACGTGTACGCCCTTTTTGCCGCTTTCGAATTCCCTGTCGGCATATTTTTCTTCAAAGGCTTTAATCGTCTTATCGAGCCACTCTCTGCCTACGCCGCCGTTATAAAGGCTGACCGAAAATTGGCTTTTGGTAGCGTTCGCCGCGCTGTCGCCGCCCTGGTCGTCTATACGACCGCGGCAACCGATAAGCGAACCCGCCGCTATTCCGCAAGATAAAAGAACGCATAACGCTTTTTTGATTTTCATCTTTAAACTTAACTCCTTGATATATTTATTTTCCGTCGTACCCGCAACTTATATTTTTACGGGTTGACCTTCTTTTTTCCTTGATTGTTCCGCCGCAAAAGCGATTTTATGGCTCATGAGCGAATCTTCTATTTTCGACAGCGAACCGTCGTCTATGCCGTCGCGCAGATACGCGACGAAACTCCTTATAATGCTCTCGTCGCCGCCGCCGTGTCCCGAATTGACGCTGTCCGACGTAAGGTCGTAAACTACCTCGGGATTCATAAACGGACGATAGAAAATTTTTACGGACTCGACGCCCATATAGCCGTAGATTTCGCCCCTGGAACCGTGAATCGTTATTTCACGCCTGCCTTTGCCCGAAAAACCGCTCATAATCATCTGGGCGACTACGCCGTCCTCGTATTGCATATTTACTATCTGGTCGGTCATAACGTCGTTTTTACCCGAAAACGCGCATTCCGAAAACGGACAGTTTTTATCCGAAAGGACTTTTACCACTCCGTCGCGGTCGCAGGTCATATCGGGATAATACCCTTTAAGCCATTCGGGATCGGCTGTCATAATGCGGATACCGCTGTATTCGCAGTCGTCTATATACTTACAGTCGCAGCAATAATCCGCCGCGCCCGCGGGTTTGTTTTCCTTTTTATACACCGCGAGATTACCCATCGACGAAACCTTTACGCAGTTTTTGCCTATAAGCCAGGATATGATATCGAAGTCGTGGCAGCACTTTTGCAGAATAACCGAACTCGAACTTTCTTCGCTGTGCCAGTTGCCGTGCAAAAAACTCAGCCAGTAGTGTACGAAATGTACGTCTTCCGCCTCGCTTACCGATACCACGTCGCCTATCGCGCCTTGGGTTAAAAGTTCTTTTATTTTTCTGAAAAACGCGGTGTAACGAAGAACGTGGCACACGAGAATCCTTTTGCCCGACTCTTCAACCGCACGTTCTATATGCTCGCAGTCTTTAAGGCAGGTGGCTATGGGTTTTTCGAGTAAAACGTCGTAACCCGTTTTCAACGCCGCCACGGCGTGCCTTACGTGCAGCCTGTCCATCGTTGCGATAACGACGCAGTCGCCGCGTTTCGCCTTGAAAAATTCCTCGTCGGAAGAAAAGCAATCTTTATCTTCCAGACCGTATTTCCGTTTCGCAATTCCGAGATTTTCGGGGTTTACGTCGCACACGGCGGTTATTTTTACGCCTTCCGTTTTATAAAGGAGATCGGCGTAAATCGAACCGCGATTGCCGTAACCTAATATTGCGCAATTTAACATTCTATAATTCCTCCGGTCGGTATCGTTTAACCGACTCGCCCGGGCGTTTTTATCCGCTTTTTAAAATGCGGATAAAAACGCACCGCGTCTACTTTTTGATTGTAAGCGTACCGCGGAACAAAACCGATTTGTCTTTGCAGTATGCTATAATTCTTATATCCGCCTTGCCCTCGAAGTCGAACGTATAAGTTATCGCCTCGCCTTTGTAGGACTTGGTAACGTATATATCGCGCCATTCGGTTTCGCCTTCCTTTTTATAGGAAACCTGAATCTTTTCTCTGCCGAAACCGTTGGGCGAGTTGTAATCTATCGAGTACTCTTTGCCGACCGTAGCGGACTGAAGAGTTACGTTTAAGGACGCGTCCTCGCTGTTGCCGAAGCGTATTTCGTCAAAATACATCTGCGCGCCGAAGTCGTCGTGCTTGCTTTCGTCCAGTCCTTCCACGTGGAAGGTAAAGTACTTTATCGCGCCCGCCATGGCAGGAGTAAATTTAATCGTCGTGCCGAGATCTTTATACGAGCGGATTCTCGTTTCGTAAAGGTTTACGCCTTCCTCTATCATGATCTCTTCGCCGTAATACCACTGATACGCGCCCGCGCCGCCGTTTGCGGAGGCGTCCCATGCGGCAAACGCCAGGAACGAAGGCAAAGTCATGGTTCTGTCCGACTTGACCCAGAAACTGATTTTGTCGGTACCTTCCGGCACTTTGAACGTATCGTCGTAATAAGTAAATCCGTACCAGCCGCCGCTCACGAATTTTACTTTTACGGAATAATCTCCCTCGTGGCTCCATTCGTCGGTAAGTTTGGCGTGGAAGTGCGAAGAGTTGTCGTAAGGATACGGAACGTATCCGTTAGTGCCGTTCGGCTCGAAGTCCATAAACACGCCCGCGGCGTTTACGCGCACTTCGTATTCCTTGGTCGCTATTATATCGCCTACCGTTACCACGTAGCGGATAATATATATTCCGTCGCTTTCTGCGTTGAATATCCACTTGCCCTTTTTATAGGTGAGTTGGGTAAACTGCTCGCTGCCGTTTACCGCGTAGAATATGCCCACTTCCGCCTCGGACAAATCTTCTTCGCTTTTAAGTCCGCCGTTTTCTACGGTCGGCTCTTCAAATTCCACGTCCTTTGCGGCAACTATCTTATCGGGCAAAGTCGCGTTGATATCCACCGTTTTAAACGCGTAGACGAAAGTTTCGCCGACTTTATGATACCTGTGTTCCACCGAAAGCGTAAACTTATATATACCCGGGGCCGTTACCGTATATTTTATAATTCCGTCAATCGGCTCTATCTCTCGGGTCGTTCCGTTTACCTCGCAGATAACCCTGAATTTAAGCGCGGCTATCTCCTCTGCGGTAAGCCATTCGCTCGTTATTACGGGGCGGGTAAAGGTATATTCCTCGTTGAATTTAATCTGCGGTTTTATTATATCCGCGTCGAAAGCCGAGTACGGGTGGAACGTGAACGAGTCCATATACATCGTCTTTTTAAGGTCGCCGCCCGAATACTGAAAAGCCAGACATTGTACGGTTCCCAACTCTTTCGGGTCGGTAACGGCGGTCGCGGCGGTGTTGCCGAATCTTATCGTATAACTCTTTACGCCTTGTTTCACGTAAAAGTTTTCGCTGTAAAAATCACCGTTCGAGGTCCTTACCCAGATGGATATCGGCGCGGTGAAATTCGCTACCGAATTTATAACGAAAGTAAGAGCATTCGACTTATCGGGGGTTTTGTAGTTAATATTTTTAAGACCGTACCAACCGCTCGTGGACGACGCGGCGAAATATATCGAATATCTGCCGTCGTAACTCCACTCGTCGGAAAGCGAAACGTAGCAATCGCTGGTGGACGGCTCGTAAGAAGTAACGTAGCCCTTATGCGATTCGCCGTCGAAGTCCATTGCCGTATCGTACTCGCGGACGTAAATTTCGCCTTTCAACTCGCCCCACTTGCCCGCAGTTGCGGCTTTGATATAAACCGTATAGTAACCGATTTCGTCCGGGACGAACGCAAATCCGCCGCCGACCTTTTCGGTCTTTATTTCCTTACCGTTAAGTTTGACGGAGTAAGTTACCGTCGCGCCGCTATCGTAACCCGCTATATCGGTAACGGTTATCTTTTCGCCTACCGTTCCTTCTTTTGTAAAGTTTGCGGTAACGTCGTATTTTGCAACGTTGACGGTTACGGTCTTTTCCGCAACCGAGCCTTCGCATTCGAATACGTAACGGAACTCGTAAGTACCCGTAATTACGTTCTTCATTATATATTTACCGTTTTCGGGCGTAACTTCCGTTTCTTCGCCGCCGTCCGCGGAATAATATATTTTATAACTGCCTTTTTTAAGTTGAGCCTGAGTATAAACCGTAGACGTAGCCTGCGGCAGAGGCAATTCCAACGAATCGCCCGCGTCGAGTTCGCTGCCGGATATCGCTATATCGCCAAGAGTAAGCACGTTTGAAACGTCGAGTTTATCGAACTTAATCGAGTCTATATAGTACTCCGCAAGACCGCCCGTGGGTACGTGCGTGCGGATTTCCTTTATAGCGGTAAACTCTTTGTCAAAGCCGAGATAGTATTTGCCTTCGCCTTTTTTCAAATCGAAAACAGCCGTTGCTATTACGTCCTTGCCTTCGCCGTCCTTTTCGCCCGTGTAAATAAGAATTTCGGCGTTACGGTAATCGTCTTTACTGTAAATATAGCAGGATAAGGCGTTTGCCGCCGATTTTAACTCCTTGGCTTTGGTAAAGACTATTCCGCCCCAGAACGCTCCGCTCCTTTGCAAAAGCGAATATTTACCGTCGTGCGACCAGTCGGAACTTACGTCGAGTTGCGCGTTATCTTTATTGAAATACACGTCGTAATACTGCGTGTAGTCTACGTTCGCTACGCCAAGACCGTAAAAATTCTTACCGTCTACGGTTTCGCAGTCTATATCCACCTTTTCGGCGTCCCTCGCGTAAGCGATATGGTCGTAACTGAAAATTTCGCCGTTTACTTCCACGCTGTATCTTACGTCGTAATATCCGACTTCGGTAAAAGTATAACTTTCGCCGTTTACAGCCGTAAAGTTTTCGTCGCCGCTTTTTGCTACCGAATATTTCTGCTCGCCGCTCGCGTTCGAGGAGAAAGTAACCGCGGGGATTTTAAACGCTTTGCCTACGTTTGCCTCGTAAGCGGAATCGTTTGCCGAAACGCCCACGCCCGTATATTTATACTCTCTTTCAAGCAAAACTCCGTCGATACTCGCTTTCGCTTTTAAAACGTATTCGCCGGGCGCGGTAAACGAAAGTTTAGCCTGCCCTTTTTTATCGAACGTTACCGAGGTGAACTTTTCGGCGTCGCCGATTTTATACGAAAGCCCCGCAACGACCTTACCCGTTGCCACAACCGTGGGTTTATTCAACGTGTATTCGCCAGTTACGAAAAACTTCGTATCGGAAAAATCTATTTCTATGCTTGCAACCTCTACCGTAACGGATTTTTCTTTTTCCGCCGCGCCGTCGCCCGCCTTATATACTACGTTATAAACGCCGGTTTCGTCGGCTTTATAGCCGCCGTCGTCTTTTACGGTAACGGCTACCGCGTTGCCGTTTGCATCGCTTGCCGTAACCAGTCCTTCGAGAGAAGTACCCGTAAGAACTATATATTTATCTTCGCCGTTAAAAGTAATTTCGGAACCGATCGCGCTGCTTCCGGTCGTGCCGCCCGTCGAACTGCCGCCCGTCTGCGAACCGCCCGAAGACGAATTATCTTTTCCGTGGCAACCCGCCGCAAAAACGCTTACGGATAACGCCGCTATCAATGATAATATCAATAATATACTTTTTTTCATATTTTCCTTATCGTTTCGCCCGCTCGGGGCGATATTTTTATGCGTTGAGATATGAGAAAAAACGCATTTTAATTTAATCCGAGTTATCTTAAAGTTTTTTCGCGCGGCGGATTTGCGCCGCCGCGCGAAAACTATCGGTCTTATCCGTTATTACGCTTTATAAAACCACATATCGTCAAAGTAAACGAAATTGCTGCCCGTCGCTTTAGCCGGTTCCTGACAATAGAACGTATAAGTGTTCAAAGTAGTAAACGTAAGGTGAAGATCCAGCGTGTATTTGTTCCAACCCGCTTTGAATTTTATAGAATCTACCTTGGTCGCGTCAACAGGCGTGTCTTGCGCGTAAGCGTTAGAACCCGTGTTGGCAGCAACCCAAAGACCAAAGTTCCACTCGATATCGGCGTCGGTGTACGCATAAAAACTTACGTGGTTCACTTCGCCGTCCGTCGTAAACCCTACGGAATTAAAGCCGTGCCAGTTGCCGTAGTTGCCTTGATAGAACAACGCTTTGTGCGAATAGTTACCGCTTAACGATTGCTCGTCGGATTGAGTATTTTGTCCCGACGTATCGTAAGGAGCGGCGAACATTGCTGCGTTTTCCATATCGAGAACGTTTTTGGCGGGTTTGAAGTATACCATGTAACTATCCCAGCCGAGGTCGGTACCGTCCGCATAAGTATAGGTATACTTGATTTCGTAAGCCTGACCTTCCGCTATGGTTGCAAGTATATATTTGCCCGCGTCGTTTTTGGTGAGCGCGGTAGCCTGCGCGTCGGGAAGGAGTTCCCTTATGGTAGCGGCGTAAGTAACGCCCTCGCTTACCACGGGCAGACGTAATTCTATATTGGTCGCCTTATCGGCGGTTATCTGCTCTATATTGGTGCTTTCAAGTCTTGCGGCGATAGCGTTAATTTCCGTAACGTATTCGGCGGAAAGTTCCTTAACGCCCGTTTCCTCGTCCTCTTCTACGAGAACGAAAGTATATTTAACTTCGTACTTGCCCGCCGTAAAGTCGGCTATATCGTATTTGCCGCTCTCTTCGTTTGCGGTGATTGCGGTAAATTCGCCGTCGCCCTTCTTGTATTCTACTCTTACCGCAGCCACGTTTTCGGATACCGCGGGTTGAGCGAACGAGTAAGTTCCGCCGGCAACTACGTTGAGTTTGTCGTGAGTAGCCGCCTCGTATACCGTAACTTTAACGGTCTTTTCAAGGTTGAGTTTGGCGGTATCTCTCAAAGTATACTTAACGTCGTAATCCGCCGCGGCAAGATCGATTATATAATCGCCAGCCTCGTCGGTTTCGACGGCGGTATAATCTTCGTCGAGTACGCCTTTATATTCTACCGTAAGTTCGGATCCGGGAACTTCTTTCGTGAAGGTGGGAAGCATTACCTTTCCGCCCTTTTTAACGGCGATACGGTCGCCTATAACCGCGCCTATAACGTGAATAGTACGGGTTTTGCTTACCTCTTTGCCTTTAGAGTTTTTCGCTTTGTAAGTAACGGTATAATCGCCCGCCGCGGCTATATCGGCAGAACTCTTGTCCGCCGTCGCTTTAAGGTCGGCGTCGTATTCGTCTTTTACGGTAACGCCGTCGAGTAAATCGTAAGTCGCATTCTCGGCGATATAAACTTCGTCGTACGAAAGCGTCATTTCGGGAGCCTTATAGATTTGCTCTTGAGAACCCGAACCGGTCTGAGAACCCGAACCGGAATCTTTACCGGAGTCGTTGTTGCCCGCGCAGCCTGCAAAAGCCGTCGCGCTGAAAATCGTAACTATAGCCGTAACTAATGCTAAAATTTTCCTTTTCATGTTTTTCCTCCTCTTGGAAAAGTTTTATTTATTACGTCGCATATACTGCGTTCCGTACCGGATTACACCTCGACTACGCTGTCCGCGTCCACGTGAACGTAGGAAAGCGAATCGAAGTAATAAGTCTTGGTCGGGTCGTAAGGTATAAAGAATATAAGTCCGCCCACCTTACCGTACGTAGTCTTTTCGTCGGTATTCTCGTCCGTATAAGAAACCTCTATTGTGTATCTGTGCACGCCCGACTGTATATCCACTTCCTTACTGAAAACCCAGCCTTTTTCGGTCATTATGGAGAACCTCGCGCCGCGGGTGGGTTGCGTTGCGTTGATAACCACGCTGAAACCGTTACAATCGGTTACGTCGAGTAGTTTGGTATGGCTGTCAAACAACCAGAAACCGCCCCAACCCGTCATATTGGTAACGTATTTAAGCGAACGGTCGCCGTCGTAAGACCATTCCTCGGATATTTGAGTTTCAAGGTAAAGTATCGTCTTTTCGGGGTCGTAATCGGGGTCGTTACGGACGGCGTGATCGCGGGAATAATCAAGCCCGAAACCGTAATAATTGCCCGAAAGTTGAAGTTCGAAGTCCGCAACTACGCCCTTGCCGTGAATAAACTCGCGGTATATGTGTTCCGCGCGGGAATCTTTGCATTTAAGCACGTATTTAAACTGATAAAAACCCGTTTCCTTGGCGACAAACGCCTTTTTATTGAGATTGGTCCATTTTACGAACCCGTCTTTTTTATAATAAACTTCGAGTTCCGCGCCGTTTAACTGATCGTCGTTATACACGTCGGAAAACGCCTGAACCTTACTCAGATCGTATTCGGTCGAAACGAAGAACGTAGGCAAAGTAAGCGTAAAATCAAGCACGTTCTTTTCGGCGTAAAGGGGATAAACCGCAATATGTTCGTTGCCGTAAACGTCGTTTGCAACGTACACAAGGGTGTATTCCTTTCCGCTTTCGAGTTTTCTCGCCGCGTAAAGTCCTTCCGCCGTCGTATTCTCGTTAAAACCGTAATTTTCAAGGTTTTTAACGTCGGCAAGGCTCGATATTCCGTCAAGAACCGCTACTTTATAAGAGGATATATATCTCTGATACGCGGGGTTGAACGCCGACGGAATTATAAACTCGTCGCCGTAAGCCGCGCCGAAAGTCGTTTCGCCTATGAACAATTCTTCGTCCGTAAAGCCGCCTCTGTTAATATAGCCGAGTCCGTCGACGTAAACTACCGTCGAGAACCCTTCCTGCGATCGTATAGTAAACTCGCTCAACTTCATTCTTTTAAGCGACGTTTCGTTTTCCGCGCCGATAAGCCACTCTACTTTGTTCCAGCCGGGTTTAAGCGAAAATACGGAAGATTCGTACAAATCGGAATCGAGTTTAACGCCGAGTTTTATACGGGCGTAGACTGCGGAATAAACGTAAGCCGCTATCGTGTCGCCGTCGTTTTTAACGGTTATCGGACTGAACTCCGCGCCTGCGTAATCGCCGGGCGCAAGACTTATTTTTGCCGAACGGCTGCCCGTAAGGATATATTTTTCGTCCGTGTTATACGCAATACCGCCGTTATACGATTTTGTAACCGCAAGGTCGGAAGAAAAGTCCGCAAGCGAGGTGTACCCGTCTATCGCAGACGAAGGCTTAGCGTAAACTATCTCTTCTTTGCCGAGCGTAATTTTTTCAAGACCTATTTTATACGCGCCCTTGCTTAAAACGCCTATTTTTATTGCCTCCGCAGCGGAAAGATCGAGTCCGTAACCCGTAAGATCTACGTTAAACGTCTGCCTTCTCGCCGTGGGAAGGTTTACGCCCGAAGACGTAGCCGCGTCCACTTTGATATCGCACACGGATACGTATCTGCCGTTTTGTTTAATAAACAGTCTGAGCGACAAATTCGACGCTTTATAATTTTCGTAAATTAAAGAAATCGTCTTATACTCCGACCAATCGGCGTTTATATTCTGTCTTTCCACTGCGCCGTTTCCGTCGCCGTAAACTACCATTTTATCGTTTAAAACGTATTTTTCGTTGTTATCGGATTGCCAGAAGTCCGCCTCGTCGGCGTTGCCGAAGTCCGCTACCGTACCTCTCGCAATCACGTTAAGCAAACTCGTTACCGGCTCGGAAACGTTGCCGGAAGAATCTCGAGCGGTATAAGTTACGGTGTAAACCCCCGTTTCGCTCGCATTAAACGCGCCGTTTACAAGGGGTATTTCTTTTTCGCCCGCTTTAACCGTCGCGGTTAATTCGTACTCGCCTATTTCGTAAACTTCGGGCGTGGGTATTTTAACGCTTTCGCCCGCCCACGCGTAAACCGAATCTACGCGCTTGATTATCGGCGCGGTCGTATCTGCGGTGTTGATTTTGTAATCGGTCGTCGTTTTGTTGCCGCTCCTGTCCGAAACTTCGACGTTTACGGTATATTCGCCTATCTTATCGAGAAAGAACGACTGTACGTTTTCGGAATTATCGAATACCGTTCCGCCGAAAGATATGCTCTTTACTTTTGCGGCAATATGCTGTTTCGAGTCGTAGTTGTCGGTTACGTTCAAAGTGGCAAGGTCGGCGGCAAAATTGTTGTAATAGCCTATCTCCACGCCGTTTTTATCGGCTATCTTACCCTCTATAACGGGCGCGACCTCGTCTTTTACGGTAACGCTTAAAGTAACTTCGCGCTTGTCGTTACCTTTAACGAAAACGGCTTTATAGGTATATACGCCCAGACCGTAAGCCTCGAAAGAATAATTCGTTCCCAACTCCACAGGTCTGCCGTCTTTATCGGTAAGCGCGACGGAGTCGATTTTTACTCCGTTTTTAATAAACACTTCGGGAGTATAGGTTTCGCCCGACTGAACGGTCGCCGCTCCGATTATGCCGCAATCGCCGTCGGCAATGGGCGAATTATCGTCGGCGTTGTTCTTTTTGCAACCTGCCGACAAGGCGCAGAACGCCGCCAGGCAGATAATCGCGGTTATGGTTAAAACGAGTTTTGAAATCTTCTTCATTCCGTTCCCCTTCGTGAGTAAGTTTGCGCAGAGCGGATAAAATAATGCCGCCATACGCCATATTGCGCCACTATTGTACACCGATTTCATTTCAAAATCAATAAATAATGTCAGCCTAACTTTAGTCAATGTATGATTTTCGGCGACTTTACGAAAAATTTACGTATCGGCGTAAAATTTAACTTTAATTATTGTAAAAATCGCGTAAATAACCGAATTTTTATTTTTTTTGGAGACAATAGTAGTTAAAAAGCCTTGTAATAGCCCGAATTTTTTGTTATAATGTACTCAAATGAAACAACCGACCGATTTAAAACACGATTATATCAACTTAACTTTTTGTACTCTGCAGAACATTCTGGATTTCGACCTGTCGTCCCTGTACTCGGGCTACCAGAGCGCGACGACGGCCATAAAGAATTTTAACGTCATACGTTCGCTCAACGTAGTAAAGTATATAATTTCGGGCAAAGGTTACGTTAAACTCAACGGCAAAACCTATCCTGTTTCGGCGGGCGACGTGTTTATAATCCCACAGAACGTTCCCACGACTTATTACGCCGACGAAATAGACCCGTTCTCTTACTACTACTTCGGTATAGACGGGCTTAACGCCGCTAAAACGCTGGAAGCATGCGGACTGAGCGCGTCGTCGCCCGTAAGGCGGTACCCCGACAAAAAAATCGGCGAATACTTTAAGGAACTCTACGAGTCGCTTAACACTTACGCGCTGACCGACAACCTTAAAGCCATTTCGACTTTTTTCACTTTGCTCGCCGCAATGTCGCAATTCGACCCCAAAAACACCGTGGCGCAACAGCGACGGGACATAAACTACGTAAACGCGGCGATAAACCGCATAAAGGAAAATTACGCCTACGATATGTCGGTTACCGAACTTGCCGCCGACCTGGGCATTTCGCGTACGTATTTTTCGGCGGTGTTCAAGCGCGAAACGGGTATGAGTCCGCAGGAATACCTGCTGCGTTTCAGAATAACGCAGGCATGCCAACTCATAACGCTTAACACTTCGGTTGCCGACGCGGGTACTCACTGCGGCTTTAACTCCCCCGCCAATTTCTGCGTTCAGTTCAAAAAAATAATGGGCGTTTCTCCGCGCGCATACCAGCAACTCGTTTCCGAACGCCTTAAAACCAACTCGGCAGAATAAAAAAAACCGCGACTTAATCCTTTACGGAATTAAATCGAAGTTTTTATTTAAATCTCAATTG
>ENA-UERK01002285-UERK01002285.1-human-gut-metagenome-genome-assembly--contig:-NODE-2285-length-12736-cov-7.583300_pt1 | contig 12736 bp, 14 predicted proteins | sample MGYA00242957_ERZ507957 | MGnify/ENA primary metagenome ERZ507957 (study PRJEB26167, sample SAMN06115538) | human gut metagenome | host: Homo sapiens | place: China:Heilongjiang | collected 2015-11-06... | reverse complement strand
CTCCACAGTTTTTAACAGATTTTTTCGAGCTTGGCTTTTTCAACACTAACCGATTAAATGGCAGACTGTATCTCAGCGCTGTCGAAGAAATTCATACCAGACTGTTCGTCACTATACAGATCAAGTGCAGAATTCAGCTTCTTGAAAATGCCGATGTAATCTACAACAAGGCCAAAATCTTTGTCAGTATAAACACGGTTTACACGAGCAATTGCCTGCAATAAGGTATGATCTTGCAATTTTTTATCCACATACAGAACTGCAGCAATGGGTGCATCAAAACCGGTAAGAAGTTTGTCTTTTACAATCAGAAGATCAACATCGCCCTCCGGATCAATGAACTGACCTGTTACAGAATCTTCGTAGGCGTCATAGTTGTTTTTGAAAAGGGGATCGACTTCTTTCTTGAAGAAGTCTGCAATGATCTTCAAGGACTGCGGTGTATTGTTTTCGTCATCGCCTTCCTTTGCGGAATTAGGCGTAATTACAACCGCAGGAATTACTCCACCGAGATCTCTGAGTTTATAAAACAACTGTACGGCCTCGGCTCTGGAAGAACAGGTCAACATTGCCTTAAAGCCTTTAGGCTTAACATAGTTGATGAAGTGCTCATGCAAATCGAAAGCAATCATATTTAGACGAGCTTCCGTCTGAGCCAAAGCGACAAAGCGGCTATACTTTACTTCCAGGTCCTGCCGGGCATCTTCGGTTAACCCAACAGTAATATGCTTCAGATGTGCGTTAATCTGCTGACTGGTAACCTGTTGCGGAATAACGCGACCTTCATAAACAATCGGTACCGTAACTTTATCATCGATTGCATCCTGGAGAGTATATTTATCAATCAGTGGGCCGAATTTTGCATATGTGTCCTTTGCAGGAACGATCTTTCGATTCTTATCCTTCGGCTGTTTTTGAATGAGAGGTGTCCCGGTAAAGGCAATTTTCACTGCTTTTGGGAGCACTTTATTCATATAGATATTAAGCTTGCCATACTGTGTTCTGTGTCCCTCATCAATAAAAAGGAACAGATTCTCGCTATCATTACAGTATTCCTGCTTAATGGCGGCCTCAAATTTATTAACCAGTGCTGTTATTACGGTATTTCCATCATCTTGAAGAAGCTCAATCAAGCCCTTGCCGGTTTTCGCCCGGTGAGGACTCATCTGCGTGTGAATGAAGTTATCACGAATTTGTTTATCCAGATTAGTGCGGTCAGTAACCATAACAAAGCGAGGCTGCTTGATTGGACTGTCTGGCTTCATGCTTTCACGAATAATCATCTTTGTCAGCATAATCATCGTGATCGTTTTGCCACTACCCTGGGTATGCCAAACAACACCGTTTCTTGTGTTGGCGTTGTCCCGCATCAAAATACGATCCATACACTTTTTGACTGCAAAGTACTGCTTGTATCGGCAGATCTTTTTCACATTATTATCATAGATGATAAAGTTACGAATCAGATCCAACAGCCGCTCCGGGTGCAGCAGCGACACCAGTGCACGATCCTGCTCCTTGATTTGACCATCGGGGGAGCATTTTCTGCACCAATTATTCAGCCACTCTTTGTCGTCTTCATGCCATGACACGAAATATTTAGCCGGTGTGCCACATGTGCCATACAGCACCTTGTCCGGATTCACTGCCATTACCAACTGAGTGTAGCGGAACAGGTGCGGGATATACTCCTCGCCCCAGTTCCGGATGTTCTGCGTTACACCCTCCATGACATCCACACCGGATTTTTTGCACTCGATTACAACAAGGGGAATACCATTGACCAACACAACAATATCCGGACGAGCAAACTTGCCGTTCGGTCTTTCCACTTCAAACTCATCTGTAACCTGGAAGGTGTTGTTTTCCGGGTGTTCAAAGTCAATATAGCTGATATCAAAAGATTGACGAGTGCCATCCGGGAGATCTTCCTCCATGCTTTTTCCAGAGCAGAGAAGCTCATAGATTTCCTTATTGGAGGCGTAGAGTCCCGCAGCACTGTACTGGTCTACCACCTGTATCGCTTTGGCGATAGAACCACCGGAAAAAAATCTTCTCTCGCTGCCAAACTGATAGGTCTGCTTGCTCAAAAAAGCCTGCAGTTCTCCTGTAAACAGCACGGCCTTGCGAGAGCCTCGCTTCTGCTCGGCCTCGCTGCGGGGAATAATCGTATATCCCAATCTTTCAATTACTTTCAACGCCCGATCCTGTGATTCAGGTCGCTCATTAAATATTGTGTGGTTAGGCATATGGCTACCTCTCCTTGTCTTAGAAATGCTTAAGCCACAGAGATCTTTACGCCATTGGAAAATTCATTCCACTTGGATTCAACTAAACCCCTGTTCTTTTCCATCCATTCTTTCGCCATCTTTTTCTGTGCGGGAGAGATCTTTCCGGTGCAGGCCAGAATCTCTCCATCATCAATAGCCACAGACATGGATGCACTGGATGTGGAAACGTGCAGATGCGGTCTGTGATGACCGCTCTGTTCGTTTGTTCGTACTTCAAATTTAATTCCATTGATCTTCGCAATTTGAACAAAGTCTGTCAGATTGCGAAGAAAAAACTCCCACTCCAGAAATATCTTCTGCTCATTCTCTGTCATACTTTCACCCTCACGATGCCTGTAAGCAGCATTTGCATTAGAGCTCTCTTTTTATTGCCCCACATACCAATTTCTTCATAGAGTTTTTTGATCACTACATCAACTGCCGCAATAATATTTGCGATAGAAACCTGCTCATCATAGGAAGGAAGCACAATAGGTATGTCAAGAAAATCTTTTTGAGATATGTTCTTCATGCTATTGCTTGTCCCTCCTGCCTTTCTTCGAATCGATCTCTGTGAACTTTCACTACTGATAACATAGTTTAGCCATCGTGGATCAACATTTTTCTTCAAAACTACTTTCCATAAGCGATCTGGCAGAAAAACATTGGGAAGGGTTACATCACACAGAGCACATGCACCGACAAGTTTTGGGGTATTCATTCGGCTGACCAAAAGGGTGTTTGCCTCTATCGGGCATGAAACTCGATAGTAATCTTCTGCCACAACCTCTTTGCTTTCTTCAAGTAAGAAAGTTCCTTCAAAAATAGCAGAAGTTTTCAGAACATATCTCTTTTCGGATACGTATTCTGCTGCTTTATCTATTGAATTAACACTTGTACCGCTTTCTATGTAAGAAACGACATCTTTCAATGTGCCTTCCTTTCCTACGTCCAATGCAGAATCGTGTAAAGCTTCTTTGGATGTTCTGAGCAATCTGCGCATCAAAGCTTCCTTTTTCTTTTTCTCTTCCACAATTCGCTTCTGCTTAAGTTCAATTACCTTATCGCATTGCATGAGGATTTCTGCTATGCGTTCCTGCTCAGCCAGAGGAGGGCAAGGTACTTCACAGCTATAGAAGTCTTTACCTCGTAGGTTCAATAGTCCATCATCTCTGACACCACGGTTGATTCTGGAATGCAGCTGTCTGTTCAAGAAACCGCTGATAAACAGTTGCTCATAGAAATCGGGATTTCCATCAGATACCCGGAAACTTTCAAACACATTGGGTACAGCTGCTTCTGTGCGATCATTAATCCGATAGATACAACCTTGTGGATATAGATTGGAATTGCCCTTGTTATATGAAAAGTCTCCACGATGCAAAACGGTGTATTTTTCATACTGCTTTCCAGATAACTCTTTTCCGAATTTCTCAGCTTGATTCACAAAACCTACGCCAGCGGATATGCTGACTGTTTCGATTTTTCTTGTTCCAGCCGTTTCCGTAATTTCTTCGACGATGGAACTCAATGGACGAGATGTCCATTCGTTTGGCAAAATACCTGCATTGGTGTAATGATATCCTAAAGGGGCGGTTTTCTTTGCCTGAATAATATCGGTCATATTATGACCTCCTGCTTCTCTATTTACTTACTATTACATTACAGCCCCAGCTCTTTCAGGTAGGTATCCATCTTAGCCTCGGCTTCCGCAATTTTCTGCTTCAGACGAGCGATATTTGCCTGAACAGCAGAGATATCAATCAGCTCTTCCTCTTCGAAGGTATCCACATATCGAGGAATATTCAGATTGTATTCGTTCTCTTTGATTTCATCCAGTGTTGCCACATGAACGAATTTTGGTTGCTCGCTGCGGCTGTAATAAGCATCTACGATGGAGTCGATATGCTCCTGTCCAAGTTCATTCTGGTTCGTTGCTTTGATATACCGGGGATTACCGTCTTCATCATTTTTACTGGCATCAATAAACAGAATATCTGTGGTGGGACGATTCTTTTTGAACACCAAAATACAAGCTGGGATTGGCGTACCATAGAACAGGTTTTCGGGAAGACCAATAACTGCATCCAACAGATTTTCATCCACTACACGCTGACGAATTCTGCCCTCGGCTGCGCCACGGAACAACACACCATGGGGAGCAACTGCGGCAATTCTGCCATTTACAGACAGGCTGGCAATCATATGAAGCAGAAATGCCCAGTCACCTTTACTTGCAGGAGGCACACCCCAGTCAAAACGGTGGAACTTATCCAGAGAAGCCTCCATTTTAAACTCTTTCTTTCCCTTACCGGAGGATTCTCCGCCGGGATTGAACCCGGATGCCCATTTGTCTTTGGAGAAAGGCATATTCGCAACGATGGCATCGAACAGCAGCAGATTTCCGTCCGCATCCAGGAACACAGGATTGGCAAGAGTATCACCCCAGCCAATCTTTGCATCACGGATTTCGTGGATATACATGTTCATCTTCGCCATTGCTACGGAAGATCCATTGACTTCCTGACCATAGATGGATACTTCTTTGCTGTTCTGCTTTTTCGCAGCCTTAATCAGCAAAGAGCCGGATCCACAAGTTGGGTCGTAAACACGCTCACCGGGCTGCACATTCACGATGCGAGCCATGATTTCGGAAACCGCAGCAGGGGTATAGAAAGATCCCGCTTTCTTGCCGGCCATGCTTGCAAATTGACCTATCATGTATTCATAAGCATCGCCGATGACATCTGCGGGCACCTGACCTTCTTTAATTTCAATCACAGATGGACGAAGATTTAACGGTTCAAAGTCTTCCAGCAGATCACGCAGGATAGCGTTTTTGTGTTCACGGGTGCCAAGAGCGTTTTCGCTGTTGTAATCCACAGAACTCAAAACACCGGCGAGTTGCTGATTGTTGTCTGCTTCAATTTGACGCATAGCCGCATTGATCAGCTGACCGATATTGTCGGCAAAACGCTGCTTGTACAGATCATAGAAAGAACAACCTTCTGCGACCATGAATGGCAAATACTTTTTCTGGCGTTCCAGTCGAATACCGGAATACTGTTTGCTCAGGGCTTCTACGGCATCAGCATAAGAATCACTTAAATACTTGAGAAACATAACCGGCAGGACATAATCTTTATAGTTCGCCGCATCGATGGTATCTCTCAGCGTGTCTGCACCACGCATCAATGCATTTTCGATATCTTTTCTTGTCGTCATCTCAGCGATCCTCCAATGATCTTTTTAATTGTGGTTTCAGTCAGCTGCCGTTCCTGATCGATTAAGTCCAAGTACATGCGTTCTCTTTTGCGGCTGAGCTCGTCAACTTCGATAGCCCGTCTCTGTGTTTCCATATCCGGCACCTCTATCAAAAGATCCATAATCGTACCAAGTTTTACGGTCCGTTGTGCAGTTCCTCTTTCAATTCTCCTAACGTGCTCTTGGACTTCTTTTTGAGAAAGAGACAAACGTAAGAACTCTGGCGATATGATGGAACGGTCTTTTACCTTCAGTATAGCAAGCTGTGACGGGACAAGCAATTCCTTCCGACTCTCATCTATCACCGTGGGGCATAGAGGAGAAAAAAGGCGTATCAAAACATCTCCGGGAGAGGCAAACCATGCGCTGTTCAGCGACTCGTTCGTATAAAAATCTTCTAGGTCGCTGTCGCTAATATATCCGTCTTCCGCCAATGACCGGAGGGTTAATCTTTTATATCGATAGATGTTGGCTTCGGGGTTTTTGGCTTCTTTTCGGCTCAACACCAAGCCCCCCTGCGCATCAACAAGTCTTGAAATTTGTAGTATCATTTTTAACCCCCAAAATGTAAATGGCCCGCCCACATACGGGCGGGCCATCCCTGCTATCAAGTCTTATGGCTTTCAGGGCAGCAGTAGTAGCAGCCGTCTACCTGGGAATAGTACTTGCGTGCTTCCCGAACGGCGGCCTGAGAGGTAGCGAAGTCGCCTAAGTAGATTCTATTCTCTACATCAGGCAGCCAAGCGCAGGTAGAACGGTGAACCTCGTGGTCACCATTTGGCTGGGCGTTCGTGTTAACGTAGAACCGCATGAGCTTGTCCTCCTTCTTCAAATAGTACAAGCCCCACATTGACAAATCACCAGATGTCTGGTATCATAATCGTGCATAACTATGATTTTGTGTGGGAAGCTCCCGGATACAGCTGCAACTGCTATCTGGGGGCTTTCTTCTTGTCCATGACTATAATACCATATGGCTTGCGAGCTGTCAATAGGTTTTAATTGAAAATCGATGCAATATTGAAATATGACACGCAAAATCGAACAAAGCAGTTGGAGATGGTCTATCAGTCAGCAGATCAATCCAGAGGATTGTATTCAGTTACTGCATCAAGATACTTCGCAGGATCGCCGTTCAATATCAGCTCGGCATATGCCACCGGGTCATTGTAGATCAGCCAGTCCAGCTCAGAACGCTGATACATATTATCGGCAACCTCGTTCTCTACGGCGGTGCAGTCGATAGAGATCAGCGTGCCATCTGTCAGTCGAAGCTCCACACAGGCGGTATCCATGTTGAACGCACATGACAGGATTTTCATTGTTCTTGCCTCCTTAACCTTTCGGTATTTTTCTTTGCCAGTTCACTTGCCGCCTTTCGGCGCTCCTCTGAGTAAGGGGCGGTCAGCTTGAATCCGAAGCGCCCCTTATTGACCTCAAAAGTCAGACAGCCGTTTCCGTCATTGTCTATCAATCGGCACTCGGAGGGATAGTTCCCGGCATAGTCGGTGAGCCTGTTTTTGAGTGAGGTATTGTAGGTGCAGACCTCGATCATGGTGTCTGCTTCGGTAAAATAGATGTTGGTTGCTTTCTGTTTCTTGGAAAGACCTGTTTTCATAAAACCTCCTGCTTTTCATGAATATTTATCAGCTCTACACCTGTAAAAGTAGGCTGATTTTCGGATAGGGAGCGTCCATACGATTGGGCATCGTTTGGAACACTCCCATTGGACAAAACGCGTTTTTTTCAGCTCTACACGGGAATTATCGGGCATCGTCCCAATTTCGGATTTTACTGCGGTGGGGATTAAAGATGTGCCACAGATTGTTGCGCTCGATAGCTGTCTCGTAGCTGCGAATTTTGGAACGCAGGCGATCATTTTCCTGTTCCAATTCTGCGGTGCGGATTTTGCCACGGACGGACTTGTATTCCGACAATTCGGAAGTTAGCGCCGAAATCTGTTGTTTCAGCGAAGTGATCTGCGCTTTCAGTTCTCCAATCAGCTTGTTTGCGGCATCCAGTGCCTTTTGTAGTTTGGATTCCCGGCGTTCCTGCGCATAATATTTCTTAGCGGCAGCTGCCAGCGTTTCATACTCCGATTTTGCCAGAGAGACCCTTGACGAGGAAAGCACCACGGGCTTTGCTTCGATTTTCTCAATGCTCTCAATGTCGATTTTCTTCTGTGTACGCTTCTCGATTTCTCTGTCCAGAGCCTTTGCCTCAGCGGCTTTCTGCTGTGCCTGCTGCGTTAGATCGGCAAGGCGTTCCTGTTCAGCCTGTACCTTGAACTGTGTCACGGTCAGGTGTTCCTCGGTGCTGCCACGTTCGCCACGCTCCACATCGGTGTAACCGGCGGCGCGCATGGCATTGAAGAAATCATCCTGGAGGACGCTGTAGGATTTTTTCAAAATCGGTTTGCCCTTTGCGGTCAGCATGGAATTTCCATTCTCATCCAGAGAGGGCTGGGACTGCCACTTCTTACTGCTGCTGACCTGCATGATGGTTTCCTTTACGGTGCCGACCAGTGATTTGTCCTTGCAGCGTTTGCTCCATAGAATCTGTTTTTCAACAACCGGGATGTACACAACATGGAGATGGTAGTGGTAAACATCCTCGCCCAGGGCTTCGGACATTGCCCGGTTCCGTTCGTCTGCGTGCATCACAGAGGAGAGAATGTACTGCTCACCACCCACGATCTCCACGGCGGCTTTATAGGCATCAGCGTAGAATTGTTTTGCAAAATCATAGCCGCCGTGGTTGTAGAAGTAAGCGGAGTTCACATCAAAGACCAACTCGCCGTAGAGCTTGGCATCGTCTTTCAGACCACGGATGGAGATGACGCCATCAGCCTTCATCTGTTCAAACATTTCTGTGTAGCTGCCGGTGGGTGTTTTGAAATGAACATTGTAGGACAGGCGCTCCGGTACGATATCCGGGTTTGTGTAAGATTCTTTTTCGCGCTCGTTGTGCCGTTGCGCGTTGGTGATTTTGGAAGCTGTCAGATTTTTGTTTCGTGCTATGGTACGGTCAATCCCGTCGTTTCTTGCCATAGGGCTCCTTTCTGCTTATTTTTCAGCGGTGAGATTAGGAAAACGGAGAGAACGGCACTTTTTCAAAGTGTAATAACCCATTATGATACTTTCATCCGGGGGCTGCAAAGTATCGTGGGCTCTCCGAGGGGCACCGGGGAATGCGGCACTTGCGAGTGCCTCTGGGCGGCTTGCAGGTGGGATATAAACTGCAAATCCGCCTACGGACAACGGTAATCTCCAAAAAAGTTTTTTCAATCACCGCCGTCCGTCGCCTGAGAGAAAAATCAAAATTCTCTCTCAGGTTTGTCCACGATGAACTCTGCGGATTTCATCGTGGGGACGGAGGATGCGTGGAGAGCGTGACAGTTGTGACGATTGTGACGGTATTTCTGATACCGACCTCGGTGCCGTTTTAATCGTCACAACCGTCACCAATCGTCACACAGATATTCTCGTCAGGCTAATGGCGCTGCCTGTGCGGGTGCGCTTCATGGCGTATTCAATGCCGTACTCGTTCAGCAAATCACCGGCTTTGACATTGAGCCTGCGGGTCAGGATATTCGGCTGAATGTCCTCTCCAAGCAGAGCCACAAGCTCTGTTGCGCTGCCGCTCCATACCGGGCTGTCATCTGTAATCACAGCGACAATCTTCTCCAGTAAGGGGTCGGGCGGTTTCTTCCAAAGTTCGGTTTCCGCATGGTCGAGCTGCCAAATCAGCTTCTCCGTGTCCCTTGTCAGATGAAGCTTTTGGTCAGGCTGATCTCTGCCGACGATTTCCAGGGCAGCACTTAGATCGGTGCGCTTCTCCTTTTGCAGAAGGAATGCTCCGTCTGCACAGCCAAGCAATCCCGTTGTGCCGGAGATCATTTCAAACTTATCCCCAGCCTGCTGCTTGCGTGTGTGATGCACCAAGAGCAGGCACACACCGTTCTTGTCAGCAAACTGCTTCATTCTGCCTACAATGTCATAATCGTTGGCGTAGCTGTAAGCATCGGTGCTAACCTCTCGGATCTTCTGCAGGGTATCAATAATAATCAGTCGGGTGTCGGGATGGTCACGGATAAACTTTTCAAGCTGTTCGTCAAGCCCTGCGCCGAGCTGCTTTGCATATACGGCGAAGTGTAGGCTGTCCGTACCCTCCACACCGAACATACGGGACATTCGCTCCTGCAATCTCTGGTAATCGTCCTCCAGGGCAAGGTATAACACCGTGCCTTGGTGGACATCATAATTCCAGAGCTTTTGTCCGGTGCTGATGTGGTAGGCAAGCTGTGCCATGAAGAACGACTTGCCCACCTTGGGCGCTCCTGCGAACAGGTAAGTGCCGGAGTAGAGCAGACCGTCTATGACGGGCGGTCTGCTCTGGAAAACTGTTTCGTACAGGCCATTCATGGAAACCGTATGCAGATATGCCGGGTCGTTCATTCTCTGCATCTGACGATAGATTTCTTCAAGATTTTCCGAAGAATTTTCGTCCGGGTGATTGATTTCCGTATCGGAAGTGGGTATAATATTTGCAGAACTTGTTTGAAATGACTGCCTTTCATCTGCGCCAACAGATGTTGCAAGGGTAGTCTTTTCTTTTGCATCAATCATTCGCATCCTCTCCTTTCAGTCCCTGCATGGTGATGGCAATGAGGTCGATGGTACTGAGCAGTTCATCGGGTACGCTGTCCCCGGCGGCAATGCGATCAAGCTCTGCGAGGATTGCCGCCATTTGGGTTTTGAGAGCTTTGTGTACTCTCGGATTCGGCTGTACCACCACTTCTCGCCCCATGCACTTGCGGTAGCAGTATTCCTGTTTGGGCAGTCCCGACAGGGAAACAGCTCTGTTCAATTCTTCCTGCTCTTCCGGTGATACTCGGAATCCCACCGTAATGCTGCGAAAACGGTTGTGTTTGTCTACGTTCTTTGCTGACATCAATATCACGCTCCTTTGTTAAGATCATCCAGTTTGCTTGCCATTTCTTTCTGCTTGGAGGGGAACAGGTGAGCATATCGGTAGGTGATCTCAATGCTTTCGTGTCCCACTCTGTCGGCAATGGCTACTGCCGAGAAACCCATGTCGATCAGCAAACTGATGTGGCTGTGTCTCAAATCGTGGATTCTGATACGCTTGACCCCTGCGGCTTCTGCCCTTCTGTCCATTTCCCTGTGCAGATAGCTCTTGTTGATGGTGAAGATACGGTCTTTCTTTTTCAATCCGTATTGCATCTTGAAGAACTCCTGCATTTCCTCACAGAGAAAATCCGGCATTTGAATGGTGCGGTTGCTTTTCTTGGTCTTGGGAGAGGTTATCACATCCTTTCCTTTCAATCTCTGATAGGTCTTGCTGATTTTTACTGTCCCACGCTCAAAATCGAAATCTGCCGGGGTCAGAGCCAACAGCTCGCCCTCACGGATGCCCGTCCAGTAAAGCATCTGAAATGCGTAGTAGGAAATAGGCTTGTCCATCATTTCTTCCGCAAATTTCTGATATTCTTCTTTCGTCCAGAACAGCATCTCCCGCCGTTCCTCTGTCCCCATGTTTCCGGCTTTCGCTGCCGGATTGGAGTGGAGATCGTAAAACCGGACGGCGTGGTTGAAAACGGCGCTGAGCTGATTGTGCAGCGTCTTGAGATAGGTCTGAGAATAGGGCTTGTGCTTCTCGTCCCGATAAGCAAGCAGCTCGTTTTGCCATGCAATCACATCTTTTGTGGTGATCTCATTGATTTTCCGTTTGCCGAAATACGGGAGCAGCTTCGTTTTGATGATATTCTCCTTAGCTGTATGCCTCGCCGCCGATTTCCCGGATTTTCTGCATGGTGTCAATGATAATGAGTCTGGTGTCTGGCTGTTCCCGCACGAAGTTCTCAAGCTGCTCGTCCAGCCCGTTTCCAATCTTGCCCGCAGTGGTTGCAAAGTGCAGCCGGTCGGTGTCGTTGACGCCGTACATCATAAACATTCGGCTCTGGATGCGCTGGAAGTCATCCTCCAACGCAAGGTACAGCACTGTGCCGGGATGAACTTCATAGCCCCACAGCGACTTGCCCGTGCTGACATGATAGGCGATCTGCGCCACCAGAAATGATTTGCCGATCTTCGGCGCACCTGCGAGGATGTACACGCCCGCGTAGAGCAAGCCGTCGATAATGGGCGGCCTGCTCTGATACGCGGTCTGGTACAGCTCGCTCATGGAGATCGTGTGCAGGTAATGCGGGTCGGTTAGACGCTGTATCCTGCGGTAGATTTCATCCAGACTTTCCGTGCTGTTTTGAAAATCACCGTTGATTTCTTCATCAAAAGCGGATATACTGTTCTCAGTTGAATTGTGAAGCGGCTGCCCATCATCTGCGCCAACAGATGTGTCCGGGGCGGTCGTTTTCTTTTTGCAGAGATCATTCTCCATAGGCGCTTTCCTCCTTTATGCCGTCCATGATGGAGGCGATCATTTCGATCACATCCAGCAGCTCGTCATTTACGCTGCCGCCCGCTTCAATGCGCCGCAGCTCATTCAGCACTGCGGCAAGCTGGTCACGCAGTGCCTTGTAAACTCTCGGATTGCCTTGTACCACCACGTCCTTACAGGTCAAACGGCGGGTGATGTAGTCCTGTTTGGTCAGCCCGGAGAGCTTGACGAAGGTTTCGATTTGCGCGTCTTCCTCTGGGGAAACTCGGAACGCGACGGTCTTGTTGCGCCAGCGGTTGTGATTGTCTCGGTTTTTCAGTGACATTTTAATTGCTCCTTTCGACGTTCAATTTATCTGCCATTTCCTTCTGCACAGTTGGGAACAGATGCGCGTACCGATAGGTGATCTCCACACTTTCGTGTCCCACACGATTGCCGATGGCAACGGCGGAATAGCCCATGTTGATAAGTAAAGAAACGTGGCTGTGTCTCAAATCGTGGATTCTAATGACCTTGACACCAGACGCCTTGCACCCGAACTCCATGCCGCGCTTCAAGGTGTGCTTGGTCAGAGGGAAGATGCGGCTGTCCGGTTCCAGTCCGTAAAGCTGCTTGAAATAGTCCTGCATCTCGTCACAGAGGAAGTCAGGCATCTGGATTACGCGATTGCTTTTCTTCGTTTTCGGCGTGGTGATAACGTCCTTACCCTGTAGCCGCTGATAGGATTTATTGATGCGGAGCGTTTTCTTCTCAAAATCGAAGTCCGCAGGCGTCAGTGCCAG
>ENA-UERK01002281-UERK01002281.1-human-gut-metagenome-genome-assembly--contig:-NODE-2281-length-12757-cov-3.807808_pt1 | contig 12757 bp, 16 predicted proteins | sample MGYA00242957_ERZ507957 | MGnify/ENA primary metagenome ERZ507957 (study PRJEB26167, sample SAMN06115538) | human gut metagenome | host: Homo sapiens | place: China:Heilongjiang | collected 2015-11-06... | reverse complement strand
AATCGCAGTAGTTCCCTCTTGTGCACGCTGCACTGTCAGAACGTCCCCATCGCGTGCGGTACAATACATAATCTCCATAGCATTATCTTGTGAAAACACAGTTACTACGAAGAAGTCACTACCTACAGGAGACGGAAATCTGGCCCCCTCCCCTTCCGAAAGCGTAATCGTTGTACTGGATACATCTATACTAACACTCAATGTACCATACGCATTATTTGCCGCCAAACATGCCATAAATCCCTCACAAATATCCAGTGGTCTTGACAACTAGCATAGATCTTGGTGTACCCAAATTATACCGTGCCCTACGTTCATTCAACAAAAATGAATACTGCCGCCCATGATATGCGGCTTTGTTCTCATTTGCCCAAGGTTTGCCGGATTGTACAAGCAGTGATTGCAATGCTCCGTGAGACACTGCTTTCTCAATATCATCCAATGCCGTCTCATCCATGACCATAGCTGTACGCAAAGGTTTCAGGCACACCCACATATCAATATCATATACTTTATCTGGCAACGGTGCAACCCCATACTTGTCCGCAGTCAAATGCGTTATATACCTTGGAACACCGTTAGCGGCAATGTTGGGCCACCCAGGATAACTAGCAAAAAACGTTTCATTCGAAGTTGGCTTCAATGCTGTAAAGGCGTTGCTATCAGATACACCAACCGAAGCTGCTATTACAGCATGTACTTCTGCATCTTCCGGCAGCACATACTCATAGTCTCCAACGCCCTCGCTCAACTGCGATACCTCCAGACGGCTTCTCCATGCCAGTGCTCTTTCACATACGTCGATAGCCGCATTACGTATATGCTGTACCAATACAGGCTGGGGACAACCAGGAGCATCTGACGCAATACGTGTAGCCAATGTTACAAAATTACGATTGGGCATTTGTCGAACTCCTTACAACACGCTGGCTTGCTCCTCCGTCATCCATATCCGTGACCACCTTGGCCTGTGCACTGGTACCCAGATTGTCGATAAATGACTTCTGGAACAACTGTGCTCTACCGGCATTGACATGTTCGTTATCTACAGATTCCGCCAGGAAAACTACACCGTCTACTACGACCGGAAAGTATGCCTCTGGCAACAAGTCTATATCCTCATACAACAGATAGTCTTTAGGAGTTCTCGCGTACTCGATAACCAGTCGTTGCCCTTCCGGTGCTTTCGGATATATGAAGAACTTATTCGGATTACGAACATGTCTGGCCCAGTTCACCGCAGGTGCCGCCTCCTCATTCACCCACGACGGACACGACTCATCAAGAGCATTCTTATCAACCTCTGTAACACTGTCTCCATCAACAACACTATGCACCTCTATTATACGAATAGAATCATTCGGTGCCTGTTGTATAACTGTATTTGGAGTACACTCCATGTCATCTATATACGCAAACAGATCAGGACGAAGAATTGCTATCCGCCTGATAGTCTGATTTACAAAACCCAACAGAAATTCGTCACTATACCGTAACGGCTCCATTGTATCCTGTATCAACTCACGTACTTCTAAAATGACATTTCCTGGAGTCATACTTATTCAGTGTCCTTATTTTCCTCAGTACCTACCGGCACACGTACTTTAGGCTTCTGTGCCTTCTTTACGCCCACCTGTTTTTCATCAACTTCTTCCATGTCAGGACGTGCCGCCAGGTAGGGGTTCCAATCGAATATAGAACCATCACGGGAACTACGCAAATATTTTTTCATGTGCTTCTCCTAAAATAGGGGGCCGAAGCCCCCAAGCGTCATACCCGTGTAAACGTGGCGCTCACACGAACGATAAGGTCGGTAGGCACAGCAGTACCAATAGTGAGGTCAATCGTATCCTTCGCGGAATACAACTTGCCCCCAAACCCATATGCACCAGCCGTACCGTATACACCCGCGGCGGATGTCGCCGTAGCCGTGGCATAACCGTCCGCATCAGAGCCGTCGCCCACGGCGATAGTTGCCGTAGTGTTGGTACCCTCTGCCTTGACGATTTCCAGAACCACACCAGACACGATAGTACCTGCGCTGATCGTCATGACCTCCAAAATGTCACTTGCAGCCAAAGCTGCCTGACCAGCAGCGGCGCGCTCTGCGGCAACCTCCGCAAAGTCGATAACGTGAGAAACACGCGCGATGTCTCCTACACCAGCCGCACTGATACTGCCAGAGCCCGGTTTATAAGAATATGTTGACATACTCGTCTCCTATCAAGAAAGGGTTACAACACCGAGTGCCAGAGCTTCCGGTTTTACAACTTTGAAACCGTAAACTTGCAGCCCACGAACGACAGTACCGAAGGTGGTTTCCGCGCGCAAAGACTCCATATTGGTCATCTGCGAAGCAAAAGTCAACCCCATCTTATGCCCTGCATAAATGCTGAACTTGCCATCCGTATTCGGCAGATTGTGGCTCATATACAGCGTAAAGCGATCAATCATACCAAGACGACCATTGCGCATAATACTGGTGCTATCACCTGCCAGAGATGCATCTCGCAGATCCGACTTCTTAATCATACCTGCCATTTTGGCCGGGATGACCAGATAGCGGTTATCTTCCGGTGCATTGGCTTCATCAAGCACAGTACCAAGGTCAACGATAAAGTCCAGTACGTTCGACTTCGTAATCGCTACAGCAGCCGTAGCTGTACCAAGGTTGATGTTCTTCGAAATACGGCCAGCCGTAGCACCTCTATTGATAGCGGCTACGTCACCAGCGATACTGCCAAGAACTTTGGAGTCGACACGGATCTTCATACGTTCGGACGCATCTTTAGTCCACATATCCATCATAGCGATATCGGACTGAACTTTATCCACGTCGTCTTCCACGCATGCGAAATACTCGCCCTGGTCAATGAGCAACTGAATCTTCGGTGCTTCCGGTTTGGACAACTCCAGTGTCTGCCCTTTCTTGTACTCCTTGATTTCGATTTCCGGAGTAGTGCGGATGTTCACCGTATCACCGTACTTGCGGATCTCCCCTTCATAGTCGGTGTTGGAAATAGCCGCAAGAACAGTAGCATCATAGAAGTTTTCGATAAGTTTTCCAGACCATACTTCTGGAATAAAGGTACCCGAATAATCCGGATGCCCGGTAGCGATTGGATATACTGCCATAACATTCTCCTAAAAACTTTCAGCCAACGCGCCCCTCCTTCATGGCAACAAAGATGTCGCGTTCCAGACGAGCACGTTCTTCATCGCGCCCCCTATAAGCTCCTTTGCGCACATCATCGTAAAACTTACTTACGTCTGCACGTGTGAACTGTTTGGGCGCACCCTGAACAGGTGGCGCAGCGCTTCTTCCTCTACCTGGAGCTACTTGAGCTTCCAACTCGGACACTGCCTGCTTCTTCCCACTTGTTCCGTTGGGAGTACCCGATACACCATTCATACTGGCCCATGTATTGAAGAAACTGGCTACACGACGTGCATCCAGATTTCCATGAGCGACTTCCAGAAGAGACTGCCTTGTGGTACCTGCTAAAGGATCATGTTCCAAAAGCCATGCTTTGAATCTGTCATCATCGTTGATAGCTTGCCAGTTTGGTACAAGCGTATTCAACGTGGCCCAGAACTGCTCATCCGCAGTACGTGCCTGTCTCTGTGCTACCGCATTGACCTGCGGCACAACCGACGACTGCAACTGCTGAATGACCTGAGACAACGATTTTACCTGTGAAGCCAATCCGTTTATCTCTTCGCGGCACACACGACGCATAACGTCGATACTGTCACCGTAGGCATTCTTGTCTTCCTCAGTCACCAATGAGGGCGGTGTGTCCGTACGCTGTGCTGGTTCCGCCGCTTGCTGCTGCATGGTAGCGATAAGCTGTTCCATACTCTGCAAACGCGCCGCTTGCTCACGGACGGTCTGGTGTAACCTCGGTACTTCCGTATTGTATTTACCCTGCATTACCTTATACTTGTGCTCGAAGTCTTCCGCCGGCGGATCCGTATCGGGCACCGTAGCAGGAGCTGGAGCAGAAACAGAAGGATCAGCTTCGGGGGTTCCAGCCAGAGTATTCTTGTCGTCAGAAGGGGCGCCCTCGTCGGTTTTGTCCTTGGACAGCCGTGCGAAATGTTCGTCTACAGCGGCCTTCTGCTTAGCTAACTGTTCTGGTATTGGCATGAAAATCTCCAAACGGGAGCGTTATGTATTCCCTATTTGTTGTATAAATTACGCTCGATGCTATGAATCAGATCAGACAATTCCAACATAATCTGAAACCTGCCTTGAGCAACCTTGAAGTCATCTGCGCGATACGCAAGGCGTCGTTTCTCGTCTTCGCAAACTTCGTCTATCCATGACACAACGTCCGGATAGCTCGCTATCATGCGAGCGAGTTTATTGAACGCCTCCGGAAGCGGCTGCTTCATGCCGCCCCCGTATTTCTATTTGAAACTGTGTTGCCTGACTGCCCACCTTTCGGCTCTCCTCCAGCATTCAATGCTGCCCCTATAGGAGATTGCGATTCTCCCTGTCCCGGCTGTTGAGGAGGCTGCACTCTGGCAATGAATTGTTCTTTCTCGTATGACGGAATAACATCGTCAATAGGCATCTGCAACCCCTTGGCTACCTCTCTCAATATAGCCGTCCGTCCAGACTTGCCTACAATTTCCATATCAATAGGATTAGCGGTAGCCTGCAAGAACTCAAGTTTACGAACCAATGTAGATTCCTTGACAGCCAGATTGATTGCACCACGGGGCACAATCTGTGCATCGCCTTTTATAAACGGATCGTCTATATACCGCATATTGTATGTAAACTGCCGTTGTACAACCGGTTTTATGACATCCGAATCAATGTAACCAACGACTTGCCGAATCCCTTTACCGGCAGCTCCCATCAGCATGGACAAACCGGACGATGTACGCCCGGCGCCTTGAACGTCCAAGTCCCCGTATAGGTAGGCAGGAATGCCGCTGTGTTCATCAGCAAGTCTGGAAAACTTCTCATATACCTTCAATAACCCGTCAGAGTTATCTACAGGCTGTGTAAACCGTATAGCAGGGGCGTCATTCGCCGACAGTGGATCCGCGTTCACTTGCCATATCTTCCACGGTACCATCTGCGTTATGTCTTCGTTCGCGCTTATTCTGCTCAGGTTCACTTCCACCTGAGGGCCTGACGCAATCCCCATGTTGTTCACCAGCGCACGTGCCGCAGCATTCGCAACATCCTGCACATCCGCTATTATCTCTGGTATTCCTTTTCCCCAAAATGCCCCCGGTACTTTGATGAAACAAACTTTCGTATATGGCTTTTCTCCCAACGGGTCGTAGTTCAACACTGCCTTGATAACAGTGTCACCGATAAGCCATACATTCGCGTCATACTCTTTTGCAGGATCGTCGATCTCATCCTCCGACATACCCCACTCAATGAGCATTTTCCCAGACACCTTTCCCCAGAACTCAATGGCATCATAGATATCCGTCGGCCGCATTTCTGTACTATACTTACGTTCCAGCACATCACGTTCCGGAATATCCGTAGTAGTCAACCAGTCTATGCCGCCCAGTCCATCAAGCACATGCCGAATCGCATCGTCATCATACCCAGGTACTCCTATCAGCTCTGCCAACTCCGTTCGTGGCATCTTATGAACTTCGATAAAGTACCCGTCGTTGATATTCGTAATACCCGGTTCGGGATACACAAGGAACGGATCTACCCGCTCATACTCAGGAGCAAGCACTTCATCCGGCACTGCCAACACAGATCCATCAGGCTGTGGCGCCCATCCCAACGTACGCTGTCTGCGAACTATGGGCCCCTTTATGAACGCCGCAGGGAAAGTGACTACATCGGTAATCATGTCGTTAAACGCCTCTGCCCATCCTCCCTGTACGAACTGATCGCTGATCTTTGCCTTCATGCCATCGCACTTGGCCTGTGCCTCACGCAACAGGCTGTTACGATAGTCCTGCGCAAACATGTTCTGCAACTCAAGCACTTCGACAGGATCTGGAGAGACGCCGGTTGACTGAATATACTGGATTACCGCCTGCCCGAGCTTGTCGTAAATCGCCGTCATATCTTCCGGCTTCAACTCAGGCAACGGCGTAGGCTGGATATCCCAAGGGGGCATACCGGTGTCAAGCAAGATGTCACGCAACCACGACTCCGCCGCCCGACATTTCACGTCGGTTATCATCATGAACACTTCCGAGCCGCCTTGCTGCCGAATGGCATTAAGTTTTACCGGGTCGTACTCACCGTTACGTCGCCGTAACGATGCAAGCATTTGTGTTTCTATGGGCTGCTTCGCTGATCTGGCCGCGTCCCAACACCGCTTTATATACCCCGCGAGAGATAGGATTACTGGCTGATTCTGTCTTTCAGCAAGTTCGGCGCGAGCAAGTTCCTCCTGCTCGCGCTTTATCAGGTCTGCGTTACTAGCAACACGTAAAAGAGATAGTCCCGCCATATGGTGTACACGTCAACTATGTACTCGTATTAAACCACATCACTTTACATATGTCAACTACTTTTTAACAATGCTTTCGATGAATGAGGGAAAGCCCTTACCAGATAGTCACGAATACCCTGTGCTACCTCCGCGGCCTCCCTTTGTGCATGTGGATCCATACGCTGATTCACAACTCTTGCAAATGCATACAGACTACCTGTCCACACCCACTCCGTCATCATGCTCTGAGGCAACACCGCTCTCGCGATCTCCGGAGCTACACCCATTTGCAACAGGTCATTATAAGCTCTTCTGGCAGCAACCACTGCATCGGTTATAACATCCTCCGCTCCAGGTACAGTTTCACTCAAAGATCCCTGCTTTACGTTCTCAGCCCGCCTTCTGGCTTTGGGTAAGTAAAACACGGGTTCTGAATCCACATACCTGCGACTGACCTCATTCCACGACAACCCAACCTGATGTTTCGCCAACTGCCGTGCAACGAATATGGGAGCCCGCACACGAAACGACATCTGCGGATGAGCAAACGGCGACCAATGCCCATTATGCGCCAGATACTCTATAAGCGCCGCATCCCCCAATGTAAACGTATCGTGGAACTTGTCCATACTGACCCGCGCAGCATTCACAACCGTCAAGTCATCTCCCATCACATCCAACAGGTAAACGGCGATTCTCGCAAACATAGCTTCCTCACACGTTATAGTCTTTGAGTACAGGCTTCGGATCCATAGCGGGTGGTCTCACCACAGAAGACACCTCACCACCACAAGCAGCGTAACCGGCAATGTCGATCCATGAGTCCGTATGATCTGGTGTGGTGTTCAGTCTAGACATCTTCAACAATATCATCATACAAGCGACGTCACTCGCACTCACAGGAACGGAGAGATACACCGACCACAGCCGTGCAATCCTCTCGAAGTTGTCTACAGCTGACCCATATGTCTGTTCACGCGGCCCGCAAATATACGTTTTGGCCGTATCCAACAATTCATCTTTTTTCATTATGTCCACCCCAATGATGATACTCGTTTAATCTCACGCCGTTGAGACACAATCTCCCCAGCCCCTGCATTTCCTATATGCAACATCAAATACTGCAACGCTTCCGCCACATGGGAATGGTCGTTCTTGTCAATCACGTTATCCCCACGAGGCTTGTACCTGTACCCGCCCATCATAGCGGCTTTAAGCCGTATACACGAGGGATCCACAAGAAACGCCGGATCCCCGTCAACCTGACGCATCAGATAGTCATCGACCGCATTTATACGTGCGGAAATAGCATTAGTCCTCGCCGGACGCACCTTGAACCCTTCTGCGCGAATGATGTCGACCACGCTCCGCTCGTCCGTCTGTGCCCTCTGCATACCAGCAGGATCAGTCACAACAAACACCGGACACCCAGAAAAACGCTCAGCAAGCAACGGCTTGAGCAACTGGCGGATGAAGCGCTGTATACCCATATCGAACGACACACACTCCGCAAGGATAAGTGCACGCCCACGTGCATCAAGTTGCCCGATAACCGCCGCAGGCGTAAGCCCCAGGTCGCATCCTATAACAATAGGACGCATCCCGTTCTCGATATGACGTATCCTCTCCTTCGCCATGTGGTAATCTGGCCGAAAGTATTTATACACAGGCATACCTGCGGAAGACAGGCCGTACTCCCCGTCGATGAACACGCGAATGTACTCATCACTGCGCCCAGTTGTATCGTAATACCCGTCCGGCAAATTGTCTATGTTTTCAGCAAGGGCACTTCTACCAGATGGTTGCTTGTAAACCGCCCACTTGTTTTCGTTCGGACTGACCCCATCCTTGGGATCCAGGTGCTCCATCTGATAATACCACCACGTCTCCATAGTCGGAGGGTTGGTATCTCCCCACATCCCGAACCACGTTGGCCCCCCATCCTTGGACGACGGGAAACGCCCGATACGTTTGGACATGGCATCCACGATATCCGGGTGAATGTCCCTACACTCATTGAACCACGCAAACGTAAGTTCCAGGGAGTTCAGGTTAGCCACATCGTCTGCATCGTCCAACGCTCTGAACATCACCTCACACTCGACATCGCCTATCGACAGATAGTATGTCTTGGTCGTCTTCATCAACCGCCCACACACCCCGTCGGGGAACCAGTCCAACCACGTCTTCATCGTGGTATCCTGCAACTGTCTGGCCGTCTCACGAACTACAGCACACCGTGTTCTTCGCTTGCCGTCCTTGCCAGGTGCCTGCATGGACGCACGTCTGACTACTTCGAAGCAGCATGTCACCGACTTACCGGAATTGTGGTGCACACACCCATCGGCAGTGACGTAATTATTCGTATCAAGCACCTGCATATCCCAGTATGCTTCTTGCACAGATTCACGCTCACATGATACAATGGCCCCGTAGCACATATCTGAAAGGTCTTCACATGAACAAGTTTGAACTGGCTCGTTACAACGAATCCCTTGTAATCCCACTCGCAGACGGAAAGCGAAGTTCCACAGAGATCGCCGAATTGTGCGGGCTATCGCCGAGACGCGTGAGAAAAATCCTCCTACGCCTGAACCTTCCGAGATTGAACGAAGGAGCCCAACCTCGTGAGAAAAACCATCAATACAAGGTCGGCAGAACAATCCACCGAGACGGTTACGCGTATGTACCTGCCCCCGAAGGGCACCCTCTGCGTATGTCTGCATCAGGCAGGAGACCCCGGCTACTGAGAGAACACCGTGTTGTGATGGAACAAATGCTTGGACGGTATCTTCGTCCAGAAGAAATCGTTGACCATATTGACGGGCTGACTCTGCATAACGCGCCAGAGAATCTACGGCTTTTCTCGTCGAACAAAGAACATCTGCAACAGACGATAACCGGGACACCAAGGAACTGGTCACACGCTGGATATCAGAACATCGGGGTACGCTCAGACCTCGGCAAAGCGTATCTACCCGTTGATAGGCACAAGGCGATGTTAAAAGCTGGTGATGTCCGCTTGCGACAAATTCTCCTCCTGGCGTTACGACTCGGTACAGATAGTCCCTACCTTTTGGGAACGCACCGCCACACCACGAAAGCTGGAATTGACCTGTCTTGTCGTTCCATGATAGAACGCGCATTGGCCGATCTATATGGGAGATGGGAATTAGGCCCAGCTCCGTTACAATAAGCGTATCTCCACGCACACATCCGACAGGGCCCATAAGCACCCGCATTCTGGAGTCATCTTTCATGAACTTCGCCCCTGTCGGAGGAGGTGTGTAGTCTATTTCCCAGGTCATATGTCAAACGACTCCATTTCTCAGATCGGCCATATCGCATGCCATCCTCCTAACCAGATCCTCACGTGAAAGCCGTCCCATCACTGCATCTTCACTAAGCATACATCTTAAGTAACGTTCTATAACACGGCATGCTCTTACTTCGGCTGATTCCTTTGTATTGTGCGTCGTCATCATTTTCATGACTATCAACCGCTTTATCTGCGCGTCAATCGCTGCATCCAGAGCGTCGAATACCGGCACATACTCCTTATTGGTAAGATGCTCGATATCATCTCTTAACTGTACCACCGTAATATTACGTGTGTAATTTACCGACCTGCTCATTCCATCTCCCCGTTTTCCAGCATGCGTACAACTTCTTTACGGGGGTACTTGCCTATTGCCTTTGCACAGCACATCACTTCCAGATACCGCTGCACTATTTTACGTGCATGTACCCCTGCATATTTTTTAGTCCCAGGGATTGTACTATCAGAGAGTGCCCTTGTAACATCCAGATATTTTATCTGCTCCTCGATAACGGACAGCAACTCGTCTGTCATGCTCATCCCCCTCTCTTGCAACTGATTTATGAACACCCATTACTTTACCGAACCGTTCAGATGACCCTTTATATACGAGAACAAGTCCGCTGTCTGCTGTCCTACTGTGCCCATGTAGTCCGTCCACATACTGCTCGCCTGCAAGGATTTCTTCCTGATGACCTCCCGTACATTTTTGTACTCTTCATAATTCGTCACACTGAACCTATGCATCGATGACTCGTAATTCTGTACAATATGCCTCGCCCTCTGCATAGCATCTTCATGAGTGTCATCACTATCCGCATCCAGAGCAAGCATGACCGCCAGGGCCTTTATCTGCTGCGTACGCACCTCATCCAGTTTCTTCAAGAACGAACCATACTGCTCCATCAACTCGTCGATATCATACATATATACCGAATGTACTGCATCCCTTATGTTACTAAGCTCCCCAATAGTGTTTGTAATACTGCCTACTGTCGAACCGACCTGTACACTGTTTGCAGTTAACATACCAGACAAGAGCGGATTGGATGTTGCATTAGCCGTATTCGTAGCAGTTTGCAGCTCCGTTGCGTTATTCCCTGACTTGAACCAATGTGACATATACCTGCCTCCTATTCTTCAATATTTTCCATATCAATAACCGGCGGAGCAGTCGATGCTACAGCCTCGACCTTCCTGTCACCAAGATTGATCGTTATCGCCACTCCTCCAGTACCACCAGCTTCCACTTCCATTCCTTTGGGTTCCAGACCAGCCCACTTTACCGTAGACTTGATAAGATCCGCTTTCACAGCAGGACTCACTTCCGGATTATGAATGAGCATCCACGACGTGGCAAGCAGCTCTTCCGCCTGTACCCTGGCCTTCATCTTGAAAGTAACCCCCTTGTCGCGTATCTCCGCACGATAGGCGTCGACGTGCTTGATGAAAACAGGATCCTTCGAAAACTGTGCATATGTCACAGCGTCCAGATTATAACGTGCCAGCAAGTCACGGATGCCGTCCGGTTCATCCAGCTCAAGTGCCATCGCTGTATCCAGCGCGAGACGCATCGTCCACTTTGTGGGAGTAGGGGGTGCAAGCAGCTCCTGTGCGGAGCCTATAAGTTCAAATGAAGTGTCCATGCCAGAAAAATACCACAGGAGGAATCGGCTTGTCAACAAGCATAAAAAGGAAATACCCCGACCTTGTGGATCGGGGTATCTGACATGGACTCGCACTTTGCAGAGTGCTAACCGATACGCGGCTACGGCAACGTCACTGGAGAAAGGAGGCACTCATGGAGTGTTTAGTTGTCCAGCCGTTGCTGCAAGTGTTACATCCCCACTACTTGCTTGGGTCAACATAGTCAGTGATAAAACACGAGACAACCAATGTTAGTGTACCACGCTGGCAACAACGAGTCAACGCTATAGGAACAAGCCGCAGATAACGAACCGGTAAGCCGCCCTGTGGCCCAAAGAACATATAGCGTGCCTTTCGGCAGACCATTGCCTTTGTGGCAGGAGCTCTGACGAGAGAAGCTATACACGTACTATACACGGAGTAATACCTCATGTCAATACCGTTTATGGGGCGTTTCGGAAAATATTTTTACACGAACACCGCAAAAGCGAGGATGCCGCAGTGTCGGGGTAACGGGGAAGTGTTGCTGCCAGGAAACTTTACACGTCCTATTTTTGGGTCTTGTTATGAGCGAAATACTGTACCCCGGGGTGGGTCTTCGCCGCCAGTCCATGTGCCCCCCCCTTCGAGGTTGCCGCGTCATCACGTAACGAAGTAAGCACTCACTAACCTAACAGGCAATAAAAAAGGCCCACTGTTTTAGTGGGCCTGAAAACGTGGGTTAATGTAATGTCAAGATATCCACGTAGTCATATTTACAACCTTTTTTACCGGTTTATGAACACAAACTTGTGGTTTACCCCAATACAACCGGAGGGTAACCTCGATTCCAGGTTGGCCTACATCCTTGAGTGACAGGCCCTGCTGGATGTAAAAACTATACTTGTGCAGTGGCTTACCCAGCGATTGAGCTTTGGCAAGAGCCAAATCTGGCGTCCAAGTCGTCGTGCCTTCCGGCGCGTCATCTGGCAGGACAACGGCGACCTCGCCGTTACGATTGAGCTTGAGACAGACTTTTGCATCTTTACCCAAGTCAGCAAACATATTAGATTTTTTATCTTTTGCCATTTTTTAATCTCCATTGATTAGTTAATAATTTGTGTCAAGTTTTTCCGGCTGGACTGTTGCGGTCAACCGTTAGGCATAACTATACAGGGCCAAGTTTTACATCCGACAAGCCATCCGACCGTGTAAAGTTCCAGAAGAGAGAGGTTGCGTAACGTAGTGCGTTGCGCGCGCGGGTTTACTGGGTGGGTCATGGCTTGGTGTAAAGTTAGGTAAAGTTGTAAAGTTAGGTAATGTGTAAAGTTAGGTAATGTGTAAAGTTGTAAAGTTAGGTAATGTGTAAAGTTAG
>ENA-UERK01002278-UERK01002278.1-human-gut-metagenome-genome-assembly--contig:-NODE-2278-length-12767-cov-3.541923_pt1 | contig 12767 bp, 7 predicted proteins | sample MGYA00242957_ERZ507957 | MGnify/ENA primary metagenome ERZ507957 (study PRJEB26167, sample SAMN06115538) | human gut metagenome | host: Homo sapiens | place: China:Heilongjiang | collected 2015-11-06... | reverse complement strand
GTGTGAATCAGATATCGGAAGTAGTGCAGTCGAACTCTGCGGCAGCAGAGGAATCGTCTGCTACCAGTGAGGAATTATCCGCACAGGCATATGCATTAAACAATCTGGTAGGAAAGTTTACACTACGTCGGGATTAATTGCTAATTAAAAAATGAAATAAATACCGGTCTTAATAATCCGTAAATAGTGGAGAATTAAGATCGGTATTTTTTATAACATAAAACTTTCATTATAACTGAAATTTTCATTTCCGCATTATCTATTAGAATTGTAATGGTAGATATAGGAGGCAGAAGGGAAAATATATCCATATGCGGAACATGTAAATACAATCTGTAATGACAAAATAAATAACCTTCCTAAAGATTTCAAGGGAAAATTTGTTGTTGAAGAGAGGTGCAGGCAAATTTCAAAAAGTATTTCGGGAAAAAACGCTCCCTACGCCAGAGGAATACATTTATACCATTACGAAAAAGACAAAGGTAAATCATAATAAAAGGGTCGTGGAAATGCTTCACAGAATTGTGATCTGCATTATCACGGCTCTTTTGCTAGTGCACCTAGCGGCGCACGTTTCGTTTGCGCGCCATGGGCGCGCTCTCGCAGGTGAAAGTCCTGAACATGCCCAGGTAGTGGGAAATGTATAGCTGAACAGCAAGGGTGTCCATCGCGAGATGGAATCTGAAGGAAGCTGGATGTGAGGAACATACTAACTCACGGGCAAATCTCTGGTCTGACGGACAGAAATCTTATAAGAGGTCATGCATGAGGGTAAGGTTGCATACCAAATCGAAGCCCAATAACTACACGGAATCATGTCTGTGATTTGGGCGCTGAATAAAGAACGGTGCTGTGAGAGGACGGCGGTTAGTCACTGCCTCCTATTCGATTCATAAGAAATTATGTCTTATGAATCAAAAAAAGTCCTCCGAGTCTTCCGAGCCGGATTCTTTCTTATTGCAGCTTTTCGTCGATTGCGTTATGATAAAACAGAGTTCACAGATGAAATATGTGATATAACACAGGATAGATAAGGAAAAGGGATGAATCTAAAGAACAGGATTTTTTCAGAAAAAGAAGTAAACACCGGCAGACAGGTGGAGATGGATATTGCCAAGGTGGTCTTTGTGATCTTTGTTGCCATGGTGCACTGTACCATTGACTGTGTACCGGAAGAAGCACTAAACAGCGGACTTCCTTATATTTTTGATACGGTGATCGGAGGCCCCATGATCGCACCGGGACTGATGTTTTCCATGGGAGCCTGTCTTGTCTATGGCAGGAAGAAGGAATGGAATGACATTGTCAGAAGAGGGGTGCAGATCTTTCTGCTTGGATTTCTTCTGAACCTGTGCCGTTACACGATCCCGGATCTGATCGGATATGCTATTTCTGGAGACAGGGATATGTTTCTTTCTTCTATTATATATCAGACCTTTAATAATGATATTTTCCAGCTTGCAGGACTTGTGCTGGTCACGATAGGCATTTTTATAAAGCTTGGACTGTCTGATGTAAATATGATCCTGATCGCACTGATCTGTTCTGTTGTGGGAACCATGCTGAACGGAACTGATACAGGGAATATGGTATCCAATATCATTCTTGGATATTTTATTGGAACAGAGGATGCGGCAGGGCAGGTGATGTCCTATTTTGTTTATATGAACTGGCTGATCATGCCGGTAAGCGGGTATGTGTTTGGCAAAAGGCTCCGCAGGATAAAGGACAAAGCACTTTTTTACCGGATCGCCAGTACGGCATGCTTCCTTGTTACACTGCCGTATTTCCTGATAAAGATCAACAGCCGGCAGGGAATGTTCGGTGAGGGAGAGCTGTGCTATTATCATATCATTACACCGGATGTCCTGATCTGTATCACGACAGCAGTCACCATGTTTGGTATTTACTATTTTATAGGAAAGCATTTATCTGAAAGAGCGGTGAAGCTTGTATACAGGATTGGCACGGATATGACGGCATTTTACTTTATCCACTGGATCTTTGTTGCACTGACCGTGCAGCTCTGTCTGAATCTGGTCAGGGGGACACAGCTTCTGCCCATGCCGATGATCCTGCTGCTGGCAGTGGTGATCACAGCAGTGTCCCTGATACTTGCAGATATCTGGAATAGTAAGATCAGAAAAGGATTTCAAAAGGGGAAAACAGAGCATGAAGAAAAGAAAACTAAGTACTAAGGTGATTCTGGCAGTAGTGTTTTTTTCACTGCTGATCATTGTGGCAACCTGCTTATCTGTGGTGCTTCGCTACCGGAAGGACATTATGGAAAGATACAGCAGCCAGGGCTTTGCCTATGCCAGGACGGCAGCAGCCTATATTGATGGGGATACGATAAAAAAGTATCTGGAGACCGGACAGAAGGATGCTTATTATGATGAGATTGAAGGCTTTCTGAATGCCAGTCAGGTAAATTCAGACCTGAAATATTATTATGTTTACGTACCCTGTGAGGATGACCTGATTTATATCTGGGATGCCAATACGGATGAGGGAGCCTGTGAGCTGGGAGATCATGAGGATTATATGGAGGGAGGAAAGGAGGTTTCCTTTGCCGCCTTTCAGAAGGATCCGGAAGAACAGGTTCTTATATCCATGGATGAAACCTATGGGTACATTGCATCAGTAGTAGCACCGGTCTATGACAGTACGGGAGAGCCGGTGGCCCTTGTAGGTGTGGATATTTCCATGCCGGGGGTAAAGGAAAACATAGCCCGTTTCATTCTGACAACCAGCATCAATATCATCATCGTGATCCTGCTGTTCAGCATCGCATTGCTTGTGGTAGTCAGACAGAGGCTGCTCCGTCCGATTGGACTTTTAAACAGGGCATCCCAGAAGATGGTTGAAAACCTGGAGAACGAAGAGACAGTTTCCATTGATATCCGGACAGGGGACGAGGTGGAAGAGCTGGCCAGATCCTTTGAGAGGATGTATGGGGAAGTAAAGGATTACATAGCCCGCCTTTCTGAGGTGACAGCAGAAAAGGAAAGGATCAGTGCGGAGCTTTCAGTAGCGACCAAAATCCAGGCAGACATGCTGCCAAGTATTTTCCCACCTTTTCCGGAACGGACAGACATGGAGATCTATGCGACCATGCATCCGGCCAAGGAGGTGGGCGGTGACTTCTATGACTTCTTCCTGATCGATCCCATGCATCTTGGCGTGGTGATCGCGGATGTTTCAGGCAAAGGAGTGCCTGCAGCTTTGTTTATGGTGATCGCCAAGACACTGATCAAGAATCGGGCACTGATGGGTGGAACACCGGCAGAAATCCTTGCCTTTGTCAATAACCAGCTGTGTGAAAATAATGAAGCAGAGATGTTTGTAACCGTGTGGATGGGAATTCTGGATCTGTCTACGGGCGTGATGACGGCCGCCAATGCCGGACATGAGTATCCTGCCTTCCGGAAAGCAGGCGGTGAATTTGCACTGATCAAAGATAAACATGGATTTGTTATGGCAGGGTTAGAGGATGTGGGCTACACAGATTATGAGATCCGGTTTGAACCGGGAGATACGCTGTATGTTTATACAGATGGCGTGGCTGAGGCAACGAATGCAGAGAGCAAGCTGTTTGGTACAGAACGGATGCTGCAGGCATTAAATGGCAGCCCGGATAAGGCATGCAGGAAGATCCTTGAGAACGTGAGAGAAGGGATCCATGCCTTCGTGCAGGAGGCTCCCCAGTTTGATGATATTACCATGGTGGCACTGACATATTATGGAGAAACCGGTGAACATTAATTCTCGTTTTCACCGCGGATCACCAGAATATCATTCAACTTGACAACAGTATCCTTTTGCGGCAGAACCGACAGATTATCCCTGAGGATCAGGAAGATAGTCAGCTGGTCTGCCGTTTCTATTTCTTCGATCGTTTTGCCGGCATAGCGTCTGTCGGCAAAAATTTCAGCAATTTCCTTAATATCCGCATTTTTGATATTGGACAGACCACTCTTTCTCTGGTACTGTTCCACGAAGCCGGCGCTGATGATACCGGTAGGGATCGCCACGGCGCCAACACCAAGATAAGCGATACAGATCGCCATGACCCTGCCAAGGGTAGTAATGGGATAGATATCACCATAGCCCACAGTCAGAAGTGTGGACATGCTCCACCAGATCCCACTGAACGCATTACGAAAGACATCCGGCTGTGCGTCATGCTCGACACTGTACATACACAGGCTGCTTGCCAGCATAAGGATCACTACAATAAAAACAGAGGAGATGATCTGATTCCGCTTTTCATAGAGGACAGTTGTGATGACATTGAAGGAATCATATCTGGAGTTGAGCCGGAACAGATGGAAAATCCGGGCAACCCGCAGCATCCGGAAGATGACAAAGCCGGACAGGAAGAAAAATGGCAGGATCGTCAGGAAGTCTATGATACCGTCAAAGGAAACCAGAAAGCGCAGTCTGGAACGCAGTCTGCTTCTGGAAGGATAGAGCAGATCGGCTGTCCAGATCCGGAGAATATATTCTATGCAGAAGATACACAGGGTAACAACTTCTGTCATGTGGAAAAAGCCGGACAGAAAGGACAGCTCCGAGAAGGTCTGGAGAAAAGTAACCAGGATATTTGAAAAAATAACAAACGTAATGAAAATATCAAAGGCACGGCTGATCCGGTTACTTTTGTCTCCGATCTGTATGATATTAAAAATTCTGGTTTTCAGAGGTAAGGAGTTTTCACTGTTCATAGGTGTGATCCTTTACATACTGATCCATCCGAAGGCATTTGCCACAGAGCTGATCAGGATAATGATGGCAAAGATCGGGCAGAGATATTTGATCATGATCACAAAAACCTTTTTCCTTCTGAAGCTGCTTTCGCCGTGAAGAACCTCTTCCTCGATCTTATCGACACCAACGACTCTTGAAATGAGGAGAGAGATGGCGATAGCAGCTATGGGCATCATCACGGAATTGGTTAAAAAGTCAAAGAAATCAAGGAACTGCATGCCAATGATAGTAACAGAAGCAAGTGGCCCGTAACCAAGGGATGAGAGACTTCCCAGGATAATCATAATAATACCAATAATAACGGTTGCTTTTTTACGATTCCAGTGAAGCTCATCCTCGAAGGTGGAAACTGCACTTTCCGTCAGGGCAATGGAACTGGTGATCGCAGCAAACAGCACCAGTACGAAGAAGAGTACCCCGATAGCGGAGCCGAGTCCCATGCTTTCAAACACCTTGGGTATGGTAATGAACATCAGGGAGGGACCTGCCTTCAGCGTATTCGGATCACCGCCGGAGAAAGCAAATACGGCAGGAATGATCATAAGGCCTGCCATGATAGCAATGGCGGTATCAAAAATTTCCACATTTTTGGTAGAGTCTTCTATGGAAATATCCTTTTTCATGTAGGAGCCAAAGGTGATCAGTATACCCATGGCAATGGAAAGAGAGTAGAACATCTGCCCCATGGCGGTCACGACTGTCATCCAGGAAAAATTCTGTACATTGGGAACCAGAAAATATTTTACACCGGCAAGTGCACCCGGTCTTGTTATGGAGTAAACAGCAATGATCACAGAAAGTACTACCAGGATGGGCATCATGATCCTGGTTACACGTTCAATGCCATTCCGTACACCGGCATAAATGATAAGCAGGGTGAACAGGGCAAACACGATGAAACAGAGCTCTGTGGAAATGCCATCGGAAATAAAGGAAGTAAAGTATTCATCCGAAGCCAGAAGATCACCATGGCCGGCAATATATTCAATAAGATATTTGATGACCCATCCGCCGATCACGGAGTAGTAGGGAACGATCAGGATCGGGATAATGGCATTCAGCCACCCGCCAATGGAAAAGGAAATGGATTTTCCAAAGAAATGGAACGCACCTACAGGACTCTTACCGGTCATACGTCCAAGAGAGGTTTCAGCTATGATCATGGTGTAACCGAAGGTCAGTGCCAGCAGAATATAGATAAGCAGGAAAATACCACCGCCGTATTTGGCCGCAAGATATGGAAAACGCCATATATTTCCAAGACCAACGGAGGCACCCGCCGCAGAAAGGACGAAGCCGAGCTTTCCTGAAAATGAACTTCTTTGTTTGTGATTGTGACTCATAAAATTCCCCTTTTTCTTTTATTCTGAGCAGAGTATCTTCTCCTTACCAGGATCAGCTGCTTTTATTGTGCATATGTCGAAAATATAGCATAAATCCTGCAAAAAAGCAATGCTTCAGGTAGCTTCAATCGGCAGAACAACCTGCGTGATGAATTTTTGGGGATCCTTATGCTGGGGCGGACCCTCCAGATAAATGTGACGCAGGGTACCGCGTGGAGAAAATTGATGCTCCGCAGCATATTCTAACAGCCGCTGACCTGCAGCGGGCAGGTCCTCGTAAGCGCCATGATGATAGATGCTCAGGGCATCCGTTGGCGGCAGGAGCGTCACAAGCTCTCCCTCGCTTCCGGGCGGGACAGCTATGCAGAAGGCTGCCTCCAGCGGGGCGCTGATGGAATATTCGATAAAATACATCCGCCGCGTGGTGTCCGTCCCATAGGCACGCATAGCCTCCAACGCTGTGTTACGCAGCAGCACCGTCTTCTCCGTAATGGAATCGCTGCGATAACTCTTCCGATAGACAAGCTGGCTTTGCAGCTGTAATTTCCTGACCTGCGGCGGCACGGCCGAGGTGCGCTCATAGAGCTTTTCAATATTCAGATTCAGTTGATCGCGCAGCTTTTCCAGCCGCCGGATCATCGACAGAAGATCAACAGAGTCATCATAATACCCCCGTATCTCGTCCAGCGACAGCCCCAAATCCTGCAGAATGCGGATGTTGCGGATTTTAGTAAAGGTATCAATGGTGTAATAGCGGTTCCCGGCATCTCCCTTCTTGATATCGGGACGGATCAGACCGTGCTCCTCATAATTCAAGATCATGCGCCGTGTCACGCCCGCCGCACGGGTGATTTCCCCGATAGAGAACAGCTCCTGTCTCTGCGTCATAAACAGCTTCCTCCTTACTGCCAAAAGGTCTTGCATCGGACATCAATGTCCGATGTATAATCCCATTATAGTGATGCCTGGATGAGATGGCAAGGAGGAATATACCTATGAAGAAACGAATTGTAAGTCTGACGATGGTGTTAGCGCTGTGCCTGATGCTGCTCCCGGCCTCAGCTTTTGCGGCAGAGGACAGCGGTGCAGCCATTGGCACAGGTGGTCTGTGTGCACACCACACGGAGCATGATGAAGCCTGCGGGTACGTGGAGGGAATCGCAGAAAGTCCCTGCACCCACGAGCACAGTGAGGACTGCTATACTGAGGTCACAAGCTGCACCCACGAACATACCGGGGAATGCTACCCGGCATCGGACAGCAGCATTCCGGAGGACGGGACGACATCCTCTGAGGATGAGTCAGTTGAAGATACAATGCCCTCTGATGATGAATCAGGTAAGGATACAACGCTCCCTGAAGATGCGGAGCCTACCGCGTGCAGCCATGTATGCAGCGTGGAAAGCGGCTGTATTAAGCAGGAGCTGGACTGTAAGCATGAACATGATGACGAGTGTGGGTATGCACCTGCTACGGAGGGACAGCCCTGCACCTATGTCTGCACTCTGTGCGGTATGACCGAGATCACAGCATGGAGCTTTGTGGATACAGAGGAAGTCCTTGACCCGGACAGCGGGGTACTTGTCCTGTCCGCCAGTGCGGATAGTCCTGTTCCCTATGAGGATATCATGGCTCTGCTCCCGGCAGAAATCGAAGCCACTACAGAGGGCGGCACAGAAACCCTTTCCCTGGATAGCTGGAGCTGTGACGATTATCCGGATGAAGGAGCCTATACCGGCAGCTATACTTTTCATGCAGTACTGCCCGAGGGCTATGGGCTGGCAGCGGATGCACCTGCCCTCACCGTGACGGTGGAGCTGGACGATGAAGTGATGCTGATGGCTGAAGGGCAGCACAGTCACTGTATCTGTGGCGCAAATCACAGAGATATTGGCGAACACAAAGTGGAAGCTTCGGTTTCCTTTGACAAGAAGCTGAGCAGCAATCTTGGTGGTAATGGTTGGTTGGAGATTGACGATATAACAGCAGCCAAAGAAACAAGTGGTGGTCAGACCTATTATGTTTTGCCTGCGGGCAGCTATTATCTGGACGGCGATGTATCCCTTAACGGATCTATTCTTATCAAGGATGGTGCGGTTAATATCTGCCTGAACGGACATAATCTTTATCTAAACCATGGATCCGTTCAAATTTGGGAGGTAATCCGGCTTAATGGCGGTACCTTGAATCTGACGGATTGCAAAGGCAAAGGTACGGTTTACCATTTTGATGGCACTTATGGACGTGGCGTGACTGTGGAGAATGGTGCTGGCTTCACTTTATACGGCGGTACCATTTGCAATAATGAGGCTTATGCAAGCAACAGCACAACTGCGCAAGGCGGTGGTGTATATATTGGCTCCAGCTCTACATTCAATATGTATGGCGGCAAAATTCACAATAACTGGGCAACTGTAGGTTCAAACGGAACTGCGTCTGACTGGGGTTATGGCGGTGGCGTTTACTGTGCCCCAAATGGAACATTTAACCTGCTCGCCGGCGAGATAACGGAGAATCAAGTTCGCGTGGATTCTAATAATGGTGGCGCCGGTATGGGAGGCGGTGTGTTTAATAAAGGCACTTTTACCATGAGCGGTGACAGCAAGATTTCTAAAAATTTCATTGCCAGCAGCTCGTCTATGAAGCAATATGGTGGCGGTGTCTGCAATTGTGATTCTGCTGCCAAATTTGTGATGAATGGCGGCGAGATTAGTGGGAATTATATAAATTCCTGGTACAGCAGTCCTGCCTGTGGCGGTGGCGTATATAATAATAGTAAATTTGAGTTCACAGGCGGTACCATCACTGGCAACAGGTTAGAAGCCGCAAGCGTGAATGTTTTTGGAGGCGGTGTCTACAATGATCAGAGCGGTAACTTTACTATGAGCAGCGGAATCATCAGCAATAACACGACAAAAACCAATGGTGCGAGTGGGGGCGGCGGTGTCTGCATTTATCGCAGCACTTTTACTATGAGCGGTGGTAAGATAAGCGGCAATCAGGCATTAACCTATACGGCATCAGCCTCTCCTAATGCCTGCGATGGCGGCGGCATATATTTTGATAGCGGTACCATTGGAAATTTTACACTCAGCGGCGGCACAATCACCGGCAACACCACAAAAGGTAAGGGCGCGGGGATTTGCATTTATGATGATAGTGATAACTCTCAAAAGCATTTCCATCTGAGCGGAAACCCGGTTGTTTGGGATAACAAAACGGATAATAAGCAATGCAATCTTTATATGTATTACAGATATGACCTGAAGAGTCCCCTGACCCCGGGCGCAAAGGTGGGGCTTAGCTTAAAAGAGGTTAATAATAATGTCATGGTGAATGTAGGCTCAGGCATCACCGAGGATATGAGTCAGTATTTTGCAAGTGACGATAGTGCCTTTAAGCTTGAAACAAGTGGCAGCACAATTATTAGAACACCGGCGCATACCCACAGCTGGGAATTCACAAAAAAAGACGGCAATAACTCGAAGATTTTTGTTACCTGCAAAGGCACTATAGGTACCTGTGACTACAAAAACGACCAGGCAACTGTGTCGATCAGCACTGACCAGACAGTTTATGATTGTGCACTAATTAAGGAAGCCCCTAAGGCTGTACTGAGATATTCCGATAATTGGCCCAAGGACTTGGCAAAAGCCCAGGAGTCTGCCATTGAGTATTATAAGAGTACAGATGGCGGCAGCAGCTACACGGTTCTTGTTACCGATAACAATGATTTGAAGAAGCCAGGTAAATATCTGGCACAGATTGCACTTGTTAAGAATAGATATCTTGAAACGTGTTTCTCTGTGGTAGATAACCGTAAAACAGACCCGAAGTACACTGCTCCAACGCCCAAGCGCGGTCTGACCTACAACGGAGAGGAGCAGAAACTCATCAATCCAGGCCACGTCGAGGGCGGTGATATGTTGTATAAGCTGGAAAACGGCACATACAGCAAAGAGCTTCCAACGGCAACCAATGCAGGTCGATATAATGTTTATTACAAGGTTGTGGGTGATGCTACCCACAATGACACGGCAGAGCAGAGCATCACCGTGACGATCGGCAAAGCGCCCCTTACCGGCACACCCACCTTTACCCCGGTCACCGAAGCGGGCAAGACGATTGGGGATGTTACACCGACTGTTACTTTTCCCGCCGGATGGCCTGATGGAGCCTTCGGGTGGATTGGGGAGGGTGGAGCTTACTTGGCTCTTAATACTCCGATTAAGCAGGGTGCTTCCTATGAATGGGTATTCATTCCTACTGACAGTAAGAACTATCAGAGTATCGGCGGAGACCTGGTGCTGTGGGAAGACACGAGCGGAGGCAGCAGCTCTAATCCCGGTGGCGGAAACAGCTCCAATACCAGTGGCGGTTCTAATACCGGTGGCAGTAGCTCCGACGATGGAAACACCTCCGATATCGGAAACAGCAATAACGGCAGCTCCAATGCCAATATTCCGCCCACTCCTGTAACCGTTCCGGTATCCGGTGATGAAAAAACCATTCAGGTGGATGCAGTGGTCAGTGGCAATACGGCCACCATCAAAAATGTTGACCTCTCCAAACTGGATACCGTTATCGAAGACACTGCCAAAAACGGAGTTGTAACCATTGACTTCTCCGTATTGAAAAAGGTGGATAACGTAAAGCTCCCCTCCAACGTCGTAAAGCAGATCACGGAGGCGGTAAATGAGCCGGATAATGATGCAAAGGACCTTGAGATCGTCCTGGCCAATGGTACATCTATTAAGCTTGATGCAAAGATGCTGGGTGAAAAGAATGTAAAGACCAATGGGACCGACATTACAATCTCCATCAAGCGCATCACAGGCAGCAGCCTGAACATCAAGCAGAAGCAGGCGGTGGGCAGTCGCCCGGCATTGGATATCAACGTCACCATCGGCGGCAAGCCCATCTCCGACATGAACGGCAAGGTTACCGTTTCTGCTGCTTATGAGCTGAAGCCCGGCGAACACGCCAGTGGGATTGTAGTCAGCTATGTGGATGCGAACGGCAACAGGCAGCTCTGCGAAACCAGCTATGACCCTATCAGAAAGCAGGTAAGCTGGAAAACCGGTTCTTTCTCTCCGTCTTCTGTCTATATGATTGGATATGATGAGAGCAGGGTGCATGCATATGTGACCTACACTGTACAGAAGGGCAGCACCCTTTCAATGATTGCGAAAAAGCATGGCTGCACCGTGGCTGATATCATGGCGGCCAACAGCGGCCTGATCAAAAATCCAAATCGAATCTTTGTGGGCTGGCAGCTTAAAATCCCACAGGATTAAGAATGATAAATTTTGTTTGACATTTAAAAAACAGGCAATATAATTACAAAAAACGAGTAGCAGATAAGCGTAAATCCAGTTTATCAGCTGCTCGTTTTTATATTGCGAAAAAAATGAGTATTGCCATGAAAAGAGAGGAGCTGAAACAAAATGGCGGAAAGCAGCAAGATGAAGGAAATGCCGGTGGATAGGCTGATGATCCGGATGGGGATCCCAATGATCTTATCTATGGCGTTACAGGCGGTCTATAACATTGTAGACAGTGCTTTTGTAGGAAATATGAAAGAGGGAAGTGAAGCGGCATTAAATGCCCTGACGCTGGTATTCCCGGTTCAGATGCTTATGGTTGCAGTGGGAGTTGGAACAGGTGTGGGAACCAATGCGCTTCTGGCAAGGACACTTGGACAGGGAAACAGTAAAAAGGCTGCAAGGGTGGCAGGAAACAGTCTGTTTCTTGGTGTGATCATTTATGCGGTCTGCCTGGTATTTGGTATATTTGGGGTAAAGGAATATATTACATCGCAGACAGTGGATGTGGAAGTAATTAAGATGGGCGTCAGCTATCTGAGAATATGCTGTGTGATTTCTTTTGGGATTATTTTCTTTTCCCTGTTTGAAAAGCTGTTACAGGCAACAGGCAGATCACTTTATTCTACAATCGGACAGGTGGCTGGTGCGGTCATAAATATCATTCTTGACCCGGTCATGATCTATGGTATTGGCCCCTGTCCGGAAATGGGAGTGAAGGGGGCAGCCTACGCAACTGTGATCGGACAGATAGCATCTGCAGTATTGCTGTTTATCTTTCACATTAAGCTGAATAAGGAATTTGAGCACGGAGTGAAATATATGAAGCCGGACAGCGGGATTATCAAAGAAATCTATGCAATCGGTCTTCCGGCGATTATTGCGCAGGCGCTGATGTCTATTATGGTTTATGTGATGAATCTGATCCTGAAATTCAATCCGTCAGCACAGACAGCCTATGGTTTATTCTATAAGGTACAGCAGTTTGTCCTGTTCCTTGCATTTGGACTTCGGGATGCGATTACTCCAATCATCGCGTTTGCTTATGGGATGAGAAGCAGGAAGAGGATTCGGGCTGGAATCAAATATGGGCTTATCTATACCATTGCATTAATGATTCTTGGGACTGCGATCACAGAAATATTTTCCGGGGCATTTGCAGCGCTGTTTAATGCAGGACAGTCAAGAGAATATTTTATCGGTGCGATGAGAGTGATCTCCATCAGCTTTCTGTTTGCCGGAATCAATGTTGCTTATCAGGGGATTTATCAGGCACTGGACGGTGGTGTGGAATCACTGGTTATTTCGCTTTTGAGACAGCTCATTATTA
>ENA-UERK01002277-UERK01002277.1-human-gut-metagenome-genome-assembly--contig:-NODE-2277-length-12768-cov-8.952092_pt1 | contig 12768 bp, 10 predicted proteins | sample MGYA00242957_ERZ507957 | MGnify/ENA primary metagenome ERZ507957 (study PRJEB26167, sample SAMN06115538) | human gut metagenome | host: Homo sapiens | place: China:Heilongjiang | collected 2015-11-06... | reverse complement strand
GTCCGCAGACTGGCCGGGTGGAAGTGACCTCCCTTCATGGTTTTATATATGAAAACGCCGCCCGTTGTCCTGTTGGGGTAGCGTATTTCTTCGATTTATGCTATAATATAAATTATATTTAATGTCCGTAGGAGGGGAAGTCTATGAATAATATTTCCGAAATTACTCGCCAAGATATTTTGGATATTATCAAAGATGGTTTCATTGTTCATCTGGATGAGCCAGCTTATGACAGCAATGTTGGCGATTACATAATGGAATATCCTGTTAAAATTCCTTTTTACGGACGCATAGATGAGATTTCCTTTTTGTCAAGAATTTATGACTTAGAAAAAATGCCTTCTAAAGATAGTAGATACAGAAATGCACTTGGAGATATTAGTTGCCATCTTCGGTTTGGTGACTATGACGATGATTGTTGGTTTTTCTCTGATGATCGCTTCAATCTACGACATGGTGATGGCGATGAGCCTCTGTTGAAATTCTTGTGTGAAATGTTACACCCTGCGGTGCGAAATGAAAAATCAGATTGGAAACGGTATCTTGATAAGTTCAATGAATTGCTCCGAACTGATGGATACGAATTATATCCAGCGCAGCATATTTCGGGGAGAGATGTATATCGGGCAAGAAATTATATAGAACCTACTCAACCCTGTTTTCCTGATAGTCTTTTTACCGAGCGCTACAAAGAACTGGTAACATATGGTCAGGGACAACCTATTGATAATATTAGCGGCTCTGTAGACTTAAAAGCCAAAAAACACATTTGCAAAATCATGTTAGAATTTAGGGAGCCTATGCGCTACCGCCCCAGTCGTTATGATAGCTGGACAGAAAATACCGATGCTTTAGAACAAGCTGTCCGACGCTTAAATGAACATCTTGAAATTCCCGTGGTGGATCTCCGTGCTTTGAATATTTCCCCATGTGCTGATTATGAAATTTTAGCCGCACATTTTACACCATTCCTATTTGATATAATTGAGCTTCAATATGACGAGTTATCCTCCCGAGAAAAAACCGCTTTTCAGGCAGAAGTCAATACATCGTTTCAAAGAGATAATGTGTCATTTAAGCTCAATGATAGCGGACTTATAGAACAGTTGGCCGTGCATGAGGTACTAACTTCTGACATTATTGCTTTGAGTACGCAAATTCAAGAGCCGGGATTGAGAGAGCTATTTGACCTTGCCATTGAAAAACATATGCAGCCTAATCTTCAATCGCACAAAGATGCGGTTGAAAAACTATGGGATGTATTAGAACGACTAAAGACATACTATGCAGATTTAGACAAAAGACAATCCGCAGACAAAATAATTGAAGATATGGCCTGCGGTCAAGATGCCTATAAGACATTGTTTTCTGCGGAGTTTAAGGAATTGACTACTATCGGCAACAATTTTCGTATTAGACATCACGAAACAAATAAAATCGACATTGTTGATATACGACACTATGACTATTTTTTCAACCGTTGTCTGGCGCTAATTGCTTTGGCGCTTCAATATCTACAGTAATATAATTAACTGTGCTATATAAAAACGCCGCCTACTGTCTACATAGGCGGCGTTGTTCTCGAATTTTAAGTTTTTTAGGATGAATACCTCTTGCTGACTACCAGCAAACCGTTGATATATCTGTGTTTTCTGAGATCCTATAATTACACTCCGACCAGCTAAAAGCCTTGAAATCGTATGATTTCAAGGCTTTTTTGCAACTTTTAAGAGCGGAATGCACAGTGCGAAAATGCGTGAAAACTCCAAAAGCGCACAAAAAAGCGCACAACTGCCTTGAAAAAGTTGCTGCGGCTGCTTTTGCATGATATACTTAAAATATCAGTGAATTTAAAAACAGTATTCAAGGGGGCTGCCAGCGATGAAGAAAAAACTTTTTTGCATTTTCGGTTTGATCCTGATCGTCTCGGCTATCGCCTATTTTTGCCACGATCACAGCCTACTTCCGCTCGACGCCGAAAACGCAAACTATATCAGTTTTAAAATTTACCCTCAAAATGAGCCGAATTATATGGTGACAAACGATGACCGAGTGAAAGAGATCGTGCGTGCTATCAATGAACTGGATGTGCAGGAAACAACGGATCAAGTAGACAGGATGTCGGATAGCTTTTACTATTTTTGGATTCAAATATCGGACAAAGATATCCCTGTTGAACTGGATGAAGATACCATTTCGATCAATAATGAATGCTATCAGGCGGACACATCGGATTTACACGAGCTTTTGGATAAGACGTATCGTGATGTGATGAGCGGTGTTATCGATTGATGAAGATAATATCCGCGTTTAAAGGAAAAATTGCTTGGACTTCGATTTGTAGATAGCAAAGGAGCGGGGCGCAGCTCCGCTCCTTTTTTCTGTTTTCACCCCTCCAGCGGCTTGATCTCCTTATGCTCCACGCGAGGCAGCTTGCAGGCATCGGCAGGATTGAAGCGCAGATAACCGATTGCCACCGCCTGCTGCAGCGCCTTGTGCAACACACCATGCGCAGCAACAGAGTTCCGCTATCCTCCACATTCCCGTCATCATCCCTTGTGCGATACTCCGGATAGGAGAGTATAGAAGTGCGCCCTTTAGTTCCTAAAGGGATTTCCCTTAATACTTTTTCATCAACTTATTAAAAATGATAATTCCTGTGATAATTTGAAACATTAAATATCCGCTGAGATAGAGTATGATCATGCGAGCATTGTCGATAACTTCCAATGCTCCGAGAATACTGAAAGCCAAAATAGAGAAACAAATAACCACCAGTCCTATGCCGTAAGCATATCTTCCGGCTCTATCTCTAATTTTTGTTTTCAACTCGTCATGTTGCTCAATTCGGTCGTTCTCCAAACGTTCTTCGTATTGCTCTTTATTCTTGGGGGAACTCCAATAAAAATATTTGCATATCATCATAATTCCGGGGAAGATACCTGCGCCAGCAAAGCCCCATAAAATGCCCTCTAACTTTGTTTCAATCAACAGCGCAACAATCAAACAAGCCACGCCGAAAAGCACATATAGTATCCCGGTTATCAAATTACTCTTTTTCATTTTCTGCACCTCTTTCATAGATAAAGATTTCTTCAATCCGTTTACCAAAAAAGTCTGAAATTGCAAAAGCTAATTCCAATGATGGATTATACTTTCCTGTTTCGATTGAACTAATGGTTTGTCTTGAAACACGAAGCATTTTTGCAAAATCATCTTGATTTAATCCTCGCTCCTTTCGTAACTGCTCAACTTTATTCTTCAAAAAAACGCCTCCTTGCATGACAAGTTTCCTTTACAAACTTACTGTAGCATGACACGCCCATCTTGTCAAGTTTCCTTTACAATATTTACTTCTTTATCATGGGAAAATTACAATATATTCATACAGTAAGAGTGCCCAAACATTTTTTGTCCGGGCGCTCTCAGTATCAGTCATGGATCATCCGCTTTGGCAATATCTGTCGAAAAATTCACCGACGCCTCGCCGGAGTCTGATTTTTCCGTGAGCGGGCAAAAAAGAGCGCTCGCCAAATGACGGGCGCTTCCCCTTTGTTCACTTCAGGTATTTTGCGACTTCCTGCTCAAGCTCCTGCCACACGGGATATTTCGCGCCGTTTTCATCGAAGAAGGCCTTCAAATCGCGGTTCAGCGCGCTCATTTCGTCGACCGCGTTCATCGCGTGGTCGGACGCGCAGATCTTTCCGAGGCTCGTGGCGGACATGAGCTTAAAAAAGCGCAGACAGGTCTTGTGGTACGCCGCGCCTTCAAACTCCACGTTGTCCTTCGGCAAAATTTCATGTCCCGCGTTTTTGATCGCGCGGTAGCCCTCGATATTAGCGTCGATCAGTCGGCTTAAATAGGCCGTGTTGCCCTTGAGCTTTTTGAGGTCGACGGACGCCACATACTTCCGCTCCCGATGGCCTGCCGAGGACGCAAAGGCAAACATCACGTTTTTCTCCGGCAGCGAAGCGCTCAGCGCACTTGCGCGCATGTCGTTTCCCACAAAGACGATATTCTTTGTCGGATTCGTCCGCAGGGTATCGAGGATCGCGTCGAGCTGTGTATAGCGCAGGACGACGAAGATCACGTCGTACTTGTCCTCCGCTTTCAGCTCCGCCGTGACCGGAATGCGGCTGACCGACATGCGGGGCGAAAACTTATCCTTGATCCGAAGGCCGTTTTTTGGGGATGCTCTCGCCCCATGCTCCCCGCGCCAGCAGCGTGACGTCCTTTCCCGCGCGGAAGAAATTCCGCGCCAGATTGCAGCCGAGCACGCCCGCGCCGAATACTAAAATTTTCATAGCCAAGTCTCCTCTTATCCTAAAAATACCTGTTTCCTTCGTTCTGCCTCGTCTCGCTATGCTCTCGTTCCGATTTTCTTTCGTTTTGCGTCAGTTAGTCATCTCTAACTAAAACATAGTAACTGACAGTGCAAAAGTCAAGATGTCTTTTTACCGCTCTCCGGTGCTTCCTTGCCCTTTTTCATCTTCTCCTTCACTCGATCAACAAATCCCCGCTTCAAAAGGGGCTGCGCATTGTTCATCTGTACTGGCCTGTTTTTGTCACTTCGCCAGATTTGTTCAAAAAATATCTGCTTTCACAAATTTTATCTTGCTTCTTCCGGATATTTTCATATAATGTTGACGATTGAACAGGAGGTACCACCATGTATGTTACCTACAGCAACCTTTTTAAGCTCCTCATCGACAAGGGCTTAAATAAAACGGAATTTGCGCGCGAGGTCGGCATCAGCTCCAACACGCTCGCCAAGCTCTCGAAAAATGAGCTCGTCTCGCTCGAGGTGCTTGTGCGCATCTGCCGCCAGCTCGACTGTTCGCTCGGCGACGTGGTGCAGCTCGCCCCGCCCGAGCCGCCGATCAAAAGCGGCCTTGAGCGCATGAAGAAGCGAAGACCCACCCACGAGAAAGGAGGCAATGCGAACCGCCATGAGTAACGAAACCAAGGAGACCGGCTCCAGCTTTATGGAAAAGCTGTCGACGGTCATTGTCGACAAGCGAAATCTCATCTTTCTGCTCACGATCATTCTGCTCGTATTCTCCGCCTTTTCCCGCAACTGGGTCGAGGTCGAGAGCGACCTGACGTACTACCTGCCGTCTGATTCCGAGACGAAGCAGGCGCTCGACATCATGGACGAGCAGTTCACGACCTATGGCACGGCCGAGGTCATGGTGGCCAACATCACACCAGAGCAGGCCGCCGCGCTCGAGCCCAAGATCAAGGAGATCAAGGGCGTGCAGAGCGTGGACTACGACGAGACCACCGCACATTATAATAACCTCTCCGCCCTCTATTCCATCACCTTTGCCTACAGTGAGGATGACGAGGCCTGTCTCGACTCGCTCGAAGCCGTGAAGGAATACCTGTCCGACTACGATCTGTATGTCGACACGGACCTTGGCAACACGCAGCAGGAGACCATCGACCACGAGATCAGCGTCATCATGGTGTATGTCGCCATCGTCATTGTCATCGTGCTGCTCTTCACGTCCGAGACCTACGGCGAGGTGCCGGTGCTCATTCTGACGTTCGTGGTCGCGCTCGTACTGAATCAGGGCACAAACTTCCTGATGGGCAAAATCTCGTTCATTTCAAACTCGGTCACAAGCATCTTGCAGTTGGCGCTGTCCATCGACTATGCCATCATCTTCTGCAACCGATTTAAAGAGGAGCACCGGCTGCTGCCGCTGCGTGAGGCCGTCATCGTCTCGCTGAGCAAGTCGATCCCCGAGATCGGTGCGAGCAGCCTCACGACCATCGGCGGCCTTGTCGCGATGCTCTTCATGCGGTTCAAGCTCGGTCCCGATATGGCGCTTTGCCTCATCAAGTCGATTTTGTTCGCGCTGCTCGCGGCGTTCATCGTGATGCCAGGCCTTCTGATGCTTTTCGGCCCGCTGATCGACCGCACGCAGCACCGCAGCTTCGTGCCGAAGATCCCGTTCGTCGGCAAGCTCGACTATGCCACGCGCTACATCATCCCCATCGTCTTCGTGGTGCTGGCCGTCATCGGCTACCGCCTGTCGTCCGACTGCCCCTACGCCTACGGCTATGGCCTCATCTCCGCCCCCAAGCAGAATGAGACGCAGTTTGCCCAGCAGATGATCGAGGATAACTTCACCTCGAAGAACATGCTGGCGCTCATCGTCCCCACGGGCGACTACGACAAGGAGTCCGCCATTTTGGACGAGCTCGGCCAGTACGACGAGGTCGACTCCACGATGGGTCTTACCAACATTGAGGCGCTCGACGGCTACATGCTGGCCGACAAGCTGACGCCGCGCCAGTTCGCCGAGCTCGCGGGTCTCGACTACGAGGCCGCGCAGGTCGTCTACGCCGCCTACGCCGCGCAGCATTCAGAATATGGCAAGCTTGCGGGCAATCTCGCCACCTACAAAGTCCCGCTCATCGACATGTTTCTCTTTGTCTGCGAGCAGGTGGATTCCGGCATCGTGACGCTCAGTGACGACCAGACGCAGATGCTCCAGGATGCCGAGGTCCAGATGAACAGCGCCAAGGCCCAGCTTCAAGGTACGGATTACGACCGCATGCTCATCTACCTCACGCTGCCCGAAAGCAGCGACGAGACCTACGCCTTCACCGACAAAATTCTCGAAATTGCCGAAAAGTATTACCCCGATGAAAACGTCTACCTCGCGGGCGAATCGACGAACGAATACGAATTCGAAAAGTCCTTCGCCGTGGATAACAAGGTCGTCAGCATCGTGTCAGTGCTCGTGGTTATGCTGGTGCTGCTCTTCACGTTCAACTCCGCCGGTATGCCGGTGCTGCTGATCCTCGTGATTCAGGGCTGCATCTGGCTCAACTTCTCGTTCCCGACCATCACGGGCAAGTACATCTTCTTCTTAGGATATCTAATTGTTTCTTCCATCCAGATGGGCGCGAATATCGACTACGCCATCGTCATCGCCAGCCGCTATCAGGAGCTCAAATCCAAAATGCACCACCGCGACGCCATCGTCGAGACGCTGAACTTTGCCTTCCCGACGATCATCACCTCCGGCTCGATCCTCTCGATCTGCGGCTTTTTGATCGGCAGCATGACATCTGAGCCCGTCATCGCGGGCATCGGCGAGAGCCTTGGCCGCGGCACGGTCATCTCCATCATCATGGTCATGTTCGCCCTGCCGCAGATCTTGCTCATCGGCAGCGGCATCGTCGACAAGACCTCGTTCTCCGTCCCGTCCATCACGGAAAAGAAATCGGGTCACGGTAAGGTCTCCGTCAACGGCATGGTGCGCGGCAGCATCAATGGTACGGTGCATGGCATCATGCACGCCACGGTCGAGGGCGACATCGACCTGAATCTGATCTCCGGATCTGCAAATGAGGAGCAAGACGATGAAGAAGACTAATCATTTCTATCGCTTCTGCGCGCTTGCACTCTCGTGCCTGCTGCTCATCTCGCTTCTCCCTGTCACGCAGGTCTTGGCAGACGGGGACGGCGCCATCCATATCAAGAGCGCAGAAGACTTACGATCCCTCGCGCATTCCTGCACGCTCGACTCCTGGTCGCGCGGTAAAACCGTTGTGCTTGACAACGATATCGAGCTGACCGACGATGACGAGCTCCCCATCCCGACGTTCGGCGGCACGTTCAACGGCAACGGCCACACCATCAGCGGCCTTTCCATCACGCAGAGCGTCTCCCCCGCCGGTCTTTTCGGCGTGCTGCAAAAGGACGCCGTCATCAAAAGCCTGAATGTTGAGGGCACGGTCACCCCGTCCGGCGACAGCGAAAATATCGGCGGCATCGTGGGTGAAAACCACGGCACGATCGAAAGCTGCACATTCAACGGAAGTGTTTCCGGCAAACGCAGCGTCGGCGGCATCGTGGGCCGCAACCTCGCCACGGGCATCGTGCGCGCGTGCGACGCCTCGGGCGCGATCTTCGGCCAGAGCATGACCGGCGGCATCGTGGGCGAGAACCTCGGTTCCATCGTCTCCTGCCGCAGCCGCGCCTATGTAAACATCGAGAGCACCGACCCCTCCATCGACCTGAGCAATTTGAACCTCGAATTCTCGCTCGACCTCGCCAAGCTCTCCCGCGCCGACACGCTCAACACCGCCACCGACACCGGCGGTATTGCAGGCTATTCCTCCGGCGCGATCGCGTCGAGCACAAACTACGCTGCCGTCGGTTATCAGCACATCGGCTACAATATTGGCGGCGTGGTCGGCCGCAGCAGCGGACAAGTGCTCGCGTGCAGCAATGAAGGCGCGATCTGTGGGCGAAAGGACGTCGGCGGCATCGCCGGCCAAATGGAGCCCTATATCCGCATGGAGATCTCCGACGGTCTGCTGCAGCAGCTCAAAACACAACTCAACGAGCTCAGCGGTCTTGTCAACACAGCAACCAACCATGCCGAAGGCGGCTCGAATGAGATTGCCTCGCGCCTGAACAGCATGTCCGGCTATGTGGATAACGCCGCCAACGAGCTGAACAACGTCCGGCTGAACGCCAGTATTGACAGCGTCATCACCGGCGACGGCTCCCATTCCTCCGACACTCTGATCGGCGGCGGCAAGGGCGCAGCCGGCGGCATCGACCACGAGCATTCCGACAGCGGTCACAGCACCACCATCTGGGGCGGCAGTGCCGCAGGCGCGGGCGCGAGCCACGAGGGCAATGCCTCGGGCACCGTCACCGGCTCAACTCAGATTGTCGCTGCACCGGATCTTGGCGGGCTGACCTCGTCGATCAACGGCCTGAGCAGTCAGGTCACGATGCTCAACAACGCCGCCAGCGGCACGGTCGGCACATTGGCAAATGATATTCGTTCGATCAACAACAAGTTCAACGAGCTGACAGGAACGCTGTTTTCCGCCATTTCCTCGCTCAGCGGCGGCACGGGCGACATCATTGTCGACACCTCCGATGTCGACATCGATTCCGTCACGTTCGGTAAAGTCTCTTCCTGCCGCAACAGCGGCGCGGTGTACGGCGATGTGAATACCGGCGGCATCACAGGCTCCATGACCATTGAATACACGCTCGACCCCGAGGACGATGTCACGGGCCATCTTTCGAACATCTACCGCAAGCAGTATGAGTACCGCTCCATCATCCAGAAGTGCGTCAACACCGGCGATGTGGCCGGCAAGCGCAGCTATGTCGGCGGCATCGTCGGCCGCATGGACCTCGGCTATCTGACCGCATGCGAAACGTCCTCCTGCTCTATCACGAACGAAAACGGCAGCTACACCGGCGGCATCGCCGGTCTCAGCGGCGCAACGGTGCACGGCAGCTTTTCCAAGTGCACGCTCAGCGGCAAGAAGTATGTCGGCGGCATCGTCGGCTCCGGCGTACAGGAAAATGTCGACGGAAGCGGCAGCAGCCTGAGCTGGAACTACTCGCTCGTCGATATCACCGACTGCCAGCAGTACCAGGGTGCGATCTCCGGCAGCGACACGGGCACATTTGAGCATAACTACTATGTCTCCGACGATCTCCCCGGCATCAACCGTCAGGGCTACGCCGGACGGGCCGAGCCCATCAGCTATGCAGAGCTTCTCACGCTGCCCGATCTCCCCGAGAGCATGAAGTCCTTCACGCTCACCTTCGTTGCTGACGATAAAACTGTGCTCAGCCGCGCTTTCAACTACGGCGACTCCATCGACGAAAGCGACATCCCCGAGCCGCCCGCCAAGAGCGGCTGTCACGTCCACTGGGACCGCACCGACCTCACGAATCTGCACTTTGACACCGTCGTCACCGCTGTTTACGAGGCCTACACCCCCGGCCTTGCCTCTGAACAGACGCGAGAGAGCGGACAGGCTGTCATCTTGGTCGAGGGCAACTACAACGACGGCGACGCCATCACCGTGACCGCCCAGCCGCTCACGCCCGCGGCGTTCGACGTGCAGTCCGGCACTGTGCTCGACCGCGTGAAGGGCTACTTCTCCTGCCTCAGCCGCGGCGAAATGCCTTCGATGGTTGCCAACGCCGAAGTGCTCGAGCAGTGGCGCATCGAGCTTGCCGACGACGGGCAGGACACGCACACCATGCGCTATCTCCCGCCCGACGGGCAGAAGGAGCTGCGCATCTACACCCGTGAAAACGGCGGCAGCTGGCAGGAGGCCGACTGCGGCACGATGGGCAGCTACCTCACCTTCTCCACGAGCGGCGACAGCGTTGAGTTTGCCGCCGTGCGGACGCTCGACGTCTGGGGCATCTGGCTCGGCGTGCTCGCCGTGCTGGCTGTTCTGATCCTTATCATCGTTCTGCTCGTCCACCGCCACAAGCGCAAAGCGCGCAGACGCGCCGAAGCGCTGGCGCGCAGCGCGAGCGCCGTCTCGCAGGCCGAGCAGATCGTCCGCGGCGAGGACGCCGATGCGTCCACAGCAGACGAAGCCCCTGCCAAGACGGGTGCCCCCGCGTCTACAGCGGTCGAAGATGCCACGCAGGCGGATGCGCCTGTGTCCGCTGAATCTACGGCAGTCCCCGCCGCCGTGGCAGTAGCAGCGACCGCTGCGCCGGTCGTCACCGCCGCGGTCGAGGGCGCAGAAAGCGTTCCCACTTCCGAACCCGCTCCCGCAGCCGATCCCGACTCCATCGAGGCGCGCCTTGCGCGCGCGGAAGAGGAACTTCGGCTTCTTCGCGAGGAGCGCGAGGCACGCGAAAACGTGCTCACGCAGCCCGCAGTACCGCCCGCGCCGAAAAAGCGCAGGCACCGCCGCTTCCTCCCTATTCTCATCACGATTTTAGTCTTGCTCGGCGCGGCTGCGGCGTTCTTCCTCCACTCCGACTTTAAGAAGGACCTCGAAGCCTACCGCCTTGTCGAGGCGCGTGTCAAAGAGGACCCGATGACCATGGACGTCACGGTCGACGCCTCCTATGGCAAAATCAGCCTGAGCGCGGATGCCTCCGTCGCCCGCACGAAGAAGGACGGCGCTCCCATCACCTGCATCGACCGCGACGGCGCGGCGCTCTACTACGCAGACGGCGCGATCTACCTTGAAAACGGCAAGTCCTACGCTGTCGGCGGCGCATTCCCAAATTACGCCGAGCTCATGGATGAGACCGCCGAGCTCTGCCGCACGCTCACGGTGACGAAATCCGTTGACGGGCAGGAAAAGCGCTACACCCTCACCGCCGAGGGAGACGACGCGAGCACACTGCTGCGTCTTCTCACCTCGGACGAGATTGCGAACGCCGCATCGCTTTCCGCGATCCGCGTGGATCTCACCGCCGAGAGCGGTGAGCTGATGGACGTAAGCTTCACGGCGGAAAACTCCGAAGATCTTCGCGTGGAGGCCGCCGCGCACTTCACCGACGCGCTCGCGCCGGTGATCCCCGACGATGTGCTCACCGCCATCCATTCGGGCAGCAATGACGACGCTTCCACGCTGACGGACAACGCGCTCCGTCTGCTGGGTGCCTGGGGCGAGCTGACCGCGGACGATCTGTCCGCCGACATTGCTCTTTCCGCCGACTGCGGCCCGATCGTGCTGAACAGCACGCTCCAGTACGACCGCAGCAATATCGACGGTCAGAGCTACGGCAGCATCCAAAAAAACGCCCTCGCCGTCTACTTCTCCGGCAGCAAGATCTGCGACGCGGACGGCAACAGTATCGACACCGCGAGCCAGCAGCTTGTCGATGCCGCGTCGCTCATTGACCTCTGCTACCAGTCCATTCTGAACGGCAGCGCAGGCTGCGATAAGGTGAGCGACGGCTATCTCTACGGTCTTTCGCTCGACTCCGACACGATGAGCGAGCTCGCCGCCGCCATCGCGCCGGATATCAAGGCACAGGATGTGACCTTCTCCTCCGGACGCATTTCCGTCCGCGTGAGCGAGCAGGGCGAGCTCCAGTCCGTCAACATCTCGTGCAGCGGCGCGCTGCACCTCATCCTCTCCGACGCTCCGGTGTCGCTCTCCGCCGTCATCACGCCGGCGGATCGTGCATTCTCGATTCCCCAGCCGGCGCTCAACGCGCTGAAACAATAGAAAAGCGGAGGGAGATTCATACTATGGGAAATCGCATCATCAGCATCAGCCGCCAGTTCGGCAGCGGCGGCCACGAAGTGGCCGTGAAAACAGCGGATCTCCTCGGCATCCGCGTCTATGAGCGCGAGCTGATCCGCCTCGCGTGCGAGTACGGCGAGCTTTCGGAAAAAACGCTCTCCCCCTCGGACGAAAAGGCGACCAACCCCTACCTCTTCCAGACCGTGCACGAGGGCAACCACCATGTGCTGCGCGGCAAACCGACGAGCGAAGTGCTCTTCGCCCTGCAAAGCCACGAGATCCGCCGCATCGCCCGCCACGAGGAGTGTGTGTTCGTGGGGCGCTGCGCAGACTATGTGCTGCGCGGCGAAGACGTGAGGCTTCTCACCGTGTTCGTCGCCGCGCCGGACGAGCACCGCATCCAGCGCAAAATGGCGCAGGAAAAGCTCACGCGCGACCAAGCCATCCGCCTGATCCGCAAGATGGACAAGCAGCGCCGCAAGTATTATGAGAGCTACACCCACAAGGCCTGGGGCGCGCCAGAGGGGTATGATCTTTACCTTGACACCGGTGCGCTGTCGACCGCTGACGCGGCGGCGGTCATTGCGGAGCGCTTCCGCAAGCTGTAAAAAAGAAAAGAGCTGTCTCTCTCGAGAGACGGCTCTTCTTTTTCGCACAGGTGCGAAGTGCTCTGCGGCATACATGCCGCGTGATGCGACCCCCATTTTCTTTCCCGAGAAAGAAAACGGGCGTCGCCCGTCCAAAAGAAAGGCGTTTCCC
>ENA-UERK01002274-UERK01002274.1-human-gut-metagenome-genome-assembly--contig:-NODE-2274-length-12785-cov-3.409112_pt1 | contig 12785 bp, 8 predicted proteins | sample MGYA00242957_ERZ507957 | MGnify/ENA primary metagenome ERZ507957 (study PRJEB26167, sample SAMN06115538) | human gut metagenome | host: Homo sapiens | place: China:Heilongjiang | collected 2015-11-06... | reverse complement strand
TCGTACCAATCTTTTTTAGCATTGCACCCTGCTTTCCGATAATAATCCCCTTGTGGGAATCCCTCTCACAGATGATCGTTGCCTCAATATCCATGCAGCTGCCATCCGGACGTTCCTTCATCCGGTCAATTACAACGGCGATGCCATGCGGAATCTCCTTGTCCAACTGCCTGAGTGCCTGTTCACGGATCATCTCCGCTACAATCTGGCGTTCCGGCTGATCGGTAATCGTATCCTCATCGTAAAACTGTGGTCCAAACGGAAGCAGCTGTGTTAACGTGTTAATATGCTTCTCCTGATTGTGTCCGCGCAGTGCAGAAACAGGAACAATCGCATCAAAATCATGTACCTCTTTGTATGTGTTTATAGCATCTGCAACTGCCTGTTTATCCACAGTATCCGTCTTATTGATAACAAGCACCACCGGCGTATTTACCTTACTTAGCACATCAATGATATGACGCTCGCCCGCGCCGATAAATGTCGTCGGCTCCACGATCCACATGACGATATCCACCTCATTCAATGTGGAGTACGCAACATTCATCATATACTCGCCAAGCTTATTTTTCGCCTTGTTGATACCCGGTGTATCCAGGAACACAATCTGTCCTTCGTCATCCGTATATACTGTCTGGATCCGGTTTCTCGTTGTCTGCGCTTTGCTGCTTGTAATCGCAATCTTCTGTCCAATAAGATGATTCATCAATGTGGACTTTCCCACATTCGGACGTCCGATGATTGCAACAAAACCGGATTTGTATGTCGATAAGTTATCCATATGTTTCTCCCTGTATGTTCTACCTAAAATACGCTCTTTACTTCTGTAAATGCATCCTTCGCATCTTCGATCCGCGCTTCATCACCGATTGCACAGATTACACCTCCATCGACAGCCGCTTCCACATATCCGGCAAGTCCACGGATTACCTCCGGTGTCGCACCAAGCACTTCATCTCTTGTCCGCTGCAGGTCTGCATCGTCAATTCCCATCAGATAACAGATCAGACTGAAATTGCCATCTGCGGATGGTGTAAGCGGTGCATCCATCCTGCTGATCGCACCGATAATATATTTCGTCATATCACGTTCATCTGCTTCAAAGCTTCTCACATACTCCGGTGCCTTCTTATAAATCTCATATGTCTCCAGCAGATTTGGATCACGGTAAGAGGTAAAATATGCGTTACCGCTTCGATTGAAGCTGCACATACAGCCATAAGCACCACCCTTCACACGCACATTGATCCACAGATAATCGTATGAGAAGATACACTGCAATACATTCAAAGCGCCGGTATACTCATATCCACGTTCACAGAAATTACCGGCCGTCGCTACATACTGTACCTGACTTGCCGTCTTAAAGCCCTCGTTCTTTTTTACTACCGGAATTTCCTTCACATTCTCAAACGCCAGTCTTGTCGAAAGCTTGCAGGAAAATCCCGTCAGACTCTCAGTCAGCGTATCCTCCGGCTTCTTATCGGAAGTAAAGTTCACGAGCAGGGAATCTCTGCGCAGAAGCTGACCGAGCGTCTCCTGAAGATCAGCAGCCAGTCCCTCATAGCGTTCTTCAAAATGATCATCCAGATCTGACAGATACATATAATAATCTACACCCTCTGTCAGTTCTTTCACAACACCTATTTTCGAAATATATGCCGTTGCGCGTCCCGCCGCTGTTGTATGTCCGTTCGCAAGCAGATCGTCTTTCATTGCCGCACGCGTCTCTGCAATAATCTCCTTCAATCGCTTCTTATCCGAAAGCTTCGAGGTGAACAAAATCTCCTCAATCAATTCCATTGCCTTATCGAGCTGTGCATCCAACATCTTTGCACTGACGACAAAATGTGTAACATAACCGCCATATTCTTTCTTATTGGTGACCGTTGTACTGAATCCAATGCCACCAGTATACAGATTGATCTCGTTCGATAACTCACTGTAACTGAAATGCTCTGTATCCACATACTTAAAAATCTCCGTCAAAAGTGCAATTACCGGAAACTTATCATAGTCGATATCATCCATACAGAAGTTCAGGCTGAGATACGTGATTCCGTTTGTAAAAATATCATGGCTTAGTACCTTGACATGTTCAATCTCCAGAATACGGTTATTTATTTTCTTGGAATGCTTCTCGATATCATCGATCGCAAGCATCGGAATCTTCTTCAAGTCTTCCTCCGCATCACCGGAGCTCTGGTACTCCTTCAGATGCATCATGTTCGCACGGATCTCCTCGATATCCGCTGCAGAAAGTGTCTCCTTATATGCCGCAAGCCGTGCCTTCTCACGCTCTGCAATCTCATTATTAAGCCCCTTCTTTGGCATCAGCAGACAATATGACTTGTGCGTATTCTGTAAAATATACTGCTTGATCAGAGCTTCAAAATATCCGGTCTCCACATCCTGCTTCAACGCATCATACACATCGTTCAAGCTGAACAGATCAAGCGCTGCCGCATCATCATAAAGCCATGTAGAAAATGCATTTAATCCGAGCATCAATCCCTTCGGGAATCGTCCAAAGTTTCCTTCCTTATGCTTAAATTCAAAATAATTGATTGCCGCAAGCAGCGATTTCTTATCCATACCCTGCTCCACAATGGAAGCAAGCGTATCCTCAAGCACCTGTATAAATCGTTCTAAATCTTCTGCATTCGCATTCTTTGCAATGATTGAGAAGTTCGGCTGTTTGATACCGTCATCAAAGGATGACAGAATATCCTTGCCAAGTCCTGCATCAATCAATGCCTTTTTGAGCGGTGCGCCCGGTGCCGACAGCAAGGCATATTCAAGAATCGAAAATGCAGTACATAACTTTTTATCCGCACTTGTTCCAACAACTGTGTTGTATGTCAGATAAGTGTTGTCCTGCTCGGATTCATTCTCTGCGATGGAATAATATTCCCGTACCTCTACCGGCTTCTCAAACGCTGGCTCATCGGTCAATGCAGAATCAATCTCTGCATCCATATCGCCATACAGATAGATATAACTGTTGCTCGGATGATAATACCGCTTATGAAACGCAATAAAATTCTCCTGTGTCAGGTTCGGAATTGCCTCCGGATCTCCACCCGATTCAAAACCATATGCAGTATGTGGAAGCAGTGATTTCTCAATAATTCGGTAAAGCTGCTGTTCCGATGAGGAATACACGCCCTTCATTTCATTAAACACAACACCATTGTACTTTAACGGACTGTCGATACTGTCTAATTCGTAATGCCAGCCTTCCTGTTTAAATATTTCTTTCTTTTTATAAATATTCGGATGGAATACCGCATCCAGATATACCTCCATCAGATTTTTAAAATCCCTCTCATTGTAACTTGCTACCGGATACAGTGTTTTTTCCGGATATGTCATTGCATTCAAAAACGTATTGAGTGACCCTTTGGCAAGCTCAATAAAAGGGTCTTTGACCGGAAATTTATCCGATCCGCAAAGCGTGGTATGCTCGATAATATGCGGAACTCCTGTCTCATCTTCCGGGGGTGTCCGAAATCCGATCGAAAACACCTTATTGTCATCTTCATTGGAAATGACACACACGCGTGCTCCGCTTTTTTTATGTCGCAGAATATATCCCATGGATTCAATATCCGCAATCTTTCTTACCTCTATTATTTCATATGCTGACAATTTCAATTTATCCATATTTCTCATCCTTCCATTTTTATTTCAACGGAATAGTTTTACTCTTTCCGAATCGATACATCCATCTGTGGGAATGGAATCGAAATTCCATTTTCATCCAGTGCATTTTTCATCTGCTCCAGCAAACGCCACCGCACCGGCCAGTAATCTTCTGTTTTTACCCATACGCGAATGCCCATATCTACGGCACTATCTCCCAGATCCGATACAAAAATATCGACCGGTTCATCCTTTATCACTGCGGTTTCTGTCTTTACCACACCCTCAAGCACTGCTTTAACCTTTGATAAATCCGATGCATAGCCAACCCCGACGGTCAGATCAATCCGTCGCATATCCATATGGCTGTAATTGGTAATACTGCTGTTGGACAGACTTCCATTCGGAATCAGGATCAGTTTGTTATCAATGGTAAGCAGCTTGGTGTAAAAAATCGTAATCTCCTTGACAGTGCCCTCTTCTGATGAAGCATTATCCAATATATAATCGCCTACCACAAATGGTTTCAGTAACAAAATCAGAACACCACCGGCAAAATTAGAAAGGCTTCCCTGCAGTGCCAGTCCCATGGTAAGTCCTGCGGACCCCAGCACGGCAATCACAGAGCTTGTCGTCACGCCAAACTGCCCCAGAATAATCATTGCCAGCACAAAATAGAGCGCATATTTCACAAAAGAACTCAGAAAGGAAACCACACCGGCTTCTACTTTTCCGCGCTCTAAGAAACGGCGCACCATTTTCACCAGCATTTTGATCATCCGGCTGCCTACCAGAAGAATAATCACTGCAATCATCAGCTGAACGAGAAACCCCAGCAGAGATGGTGTCAGATCCTGTAAATATTTCCGGATAATTCCCGGATTTTTCGCCACTTCATTTAACACTTCACTCTCGGTGCTAAGCTGTGTCAGTTGGTCTGTTATTAAAATTCCCAATGTATTTCTCCATTTATGTCCTATAATGCCATTCTTTAAATCTCATGTATGAATAATCCACTGCGGAGTTTCGGCTCAAACCAGGTAGATTTCGGCGGCATGAGACGTCCCGCATCCGCCACAGCAAATAACTCCTGAATGGATGTCGGATACATGGCAAATGCAACCTTACAGTCCTCATGGCATCTTCTTTCTAACTCTTTCATGCCACGGATTCCGCCGACAAAATCAATTCTTTTATCTGTCTTTGGATCACCGATTCCAAGTACCGGTGCCAAAAGTACATTCTGCAATACCGATACGTCCAGTCCTTCTACCGGATCCTCCGGAACCGACTCCGGGCGCATAGTACAACGATACCATTTATCAGAAAGGAACATGGAAAATTGTCCCTTTTTCACCGGTCGTACATCGTTTCCATTTTCGATTTTCTGCACATCAAAGAGTTCCTGCATTTTTGATAAAAATGCCTCTTCGGTCATATCTCCTAAATCCCGTACCACACGGTTGTAATCCATGATCATCAGTTCCTCATCCGGGAATAAAACGGAAAGGAAATAATTAAATTCTTCTTTTCCGGTATATCCCGGATGTTCTTCTCTCCGCTTAAATCCGACTTTTACCGCAGAAGCAGCTCTGTGATGTCCGTCTGCAATATAGATTTCCCCAATCTGTGCAAATGCATTCCGGATCGTCTGGATATCTTCCGGATCGGATATTACAAAAACACGGTGGCGAATACCATCTTCCGCAACAAAATCATATAAGGCATCCTGTTTCTTTGTCTTTGCCACAACCTCATTGATCACGGCATTGGCACGGTATGCCAGAAAAATCGGTCCGGTCTGTGCACTGCACGTATCTACGTGACAGATACGATCCTGTTCCTTATCCGCACGGGTATTCTCATGTTTTTTGATGACCTGATTCGCATAATCATCAATGGATGCACATGCCGCAATGCCGGTCTGTGTTCTTCCATCCATCGTCAGTTCATATATGTAATAACATTCCCTGTTATCCCGAATAAATGTGCCGTCAGCGATCCAGTCTTTTAACATCTGTGCCGCTTTGGCATATACTCTGTCATCATAGGTATCGACATCATCCGGAAACTGTGTCTCCGCACGGTCAATTGCCAGAAATGATTTTGGATTTTTTGCCACAACTTCTTTTGCTTCTTCTCTGTTATATACATCATATGGTAATGCCGCCACTGCAGATACTACATCTTCTGCCGGTCTGACACATACAAATGGTTTTATGTCTGCCATATTATCCTCCATAAAAATACGTTTATACAAGAAAAAATATGGCGGTTCTTTCGAACCGCCATACAGCAAAATGCTTATCTTTTCTGTTATTTTACAAGGCGTACACGCAATACATCGTCAATTGCCTGCAGTTTTTTCAGCACATCCTCAGTAATCGGAGAATCCACATCAATCAGTGCATATGCATAATCGCCCTTTGCCTTGTTTGTCATATCTGATACATTGATATCAGCCTCTCCAAGAACGGTCGTATACTGGCCGATCATACCCTTGACATTCTTGTGCAGAATTGCAACACGTCCGGCTGTGGTACATGCTCCCATGTTGCAGTCCGGATAATTGACAGAATGAGTAATATTACCATTCTCCATGTAGTCACGAATCTCACGGACAGCCATAATTGCGCAGTTGTCTTCAGACTCTGCTGTAGATGCTCCAAGATGTGGAGTGACAATACATCCCTTTGCTCCAACGGTTGTAGTATTCGGGAAATCAGAAACATATTTCTTAATCTTTCCTGCAGCCAGCGCATCAACCATTGCCTCTTCGTCTACCAGCAGATCTCTTGCAAAGTTTAATACAATTGCGGTAGGCTTCATCATTGCGATCGCATTGGCATCAATCATCTTTCTGGTAGAATCCAAAAGAGGTACATGGATCGTAATGTAATCGCACTCTTTGTAAATATCTTCTACATTGCTGATATGCTTTACGCTTCTGGATAAGTTCCATGCAGCATTGACAGAAATATATGGATCATATCCATATACTTCCATACCCATATGGGTTGCGGCATTTGCTACGAGCACACCGATGGCTCCAAGTCCGATGACACCTAATTTCTTTCCGGAAATCTCTGTTCCTGCAAAGTTCTTCTTCTGTTTCTCTGCAGTTTTTGCAATGTTATCATCGTTCTGGTTTGCCAGACACCAGTCAATACCACCGACAATATCGCGGGATGCATATAACATTCCTGCAAAAACAAGTTCTTTTACACCATTGGCATTTGCACCCGGTGTATTAAATACAACGATACCTTTGTCAGCACATTTGTCAAGCGGAATATTGTTGACACCTGCACCGGCACGGGCAACTGCAAGCAGTGAATCCGGAAGATCCAGATCGTGCATTGCCGCACTGCGGACAAGTGCTGCATCAGCGCCTGCCAGATCGTCTACTTTTTTGTAATCATCAGAAAATAAATCCAGACCTACCCCAGCGATAGGATTTAAGCATGTATAATTAAACATTTTATGCATTCTCCTTCTCAAATTTCTTCATGAACGCAACAAGCTTTTCTACGCCCTCTTTTGGCATTGCGTTGTAAATGGATGCACGCATACCACCAACGGTACGATGTCCTTTCAGGTTTACGAAGCCAGCCTCGGTTGCCTCTTTTACGAATTTCGCATCCATATCCTTGTCTCCGGTTACGAACGGTACGTTCATCAGTGAACGGTCTTCTTTTCTGACAGTTCCCTTGAACAGTTTGCTCTCATCCAGGAAATCATAAAGGATCTTTGCTTTTTCAATGTTGCGTCTCTGCATTTCCTCTAAGCCGCCCATCTTTTTCAGCCACTTAAAGACTTTACCGCAGATATAAATGCCGTAGCATGGCGGTGTGTTGTACAGGCTGTCTTTGTCTGCCTGTGTCTTCCACTTGAGCATGGTTGGTGTGCCAGGAAGTACATCATCTGTAATCAGGTCTTCCCGTGCAATTACGATTACAACACCTGCCGGTCCGATATTCTTCTGTACGCCACCATAGATTACGCCATACTTTGTCACATCTACAGGCTCAGATAAGAAGCAGGAAGATACATCTGCTACCAGTGTCTTTCCCTTTGTGTTTGGAAGCTTCTTGTATTTGGTTCCGTAAATGGTGTTGTTCTCACAGATATAAACGTAATCCAGATCATCCGGAATATCCAGATCGGAACAATCCGGAATATAAGAGAATGTCTGATCTGCAGAGGATGCAAGCTCAATTGCCTCTCCGTACATCTGTGCTTCCTGATAAGCCTTCTTTGCCCACTGTCCTGTGACAATGTATCCGGCTTTCTTATTCTTCATCAGATTCATAGGAACTGCTGCAAACTGCTGGGATGCTCCACCCTGTAAGAACAATACCTTATAATTATCCGGAATGTTCATCAGCTCTCTTAAATCTTTTTCTGCATCCTTGATGATATCATCGAATACTTTGGATCTGTGGCTCATTTCCATAACGGACATGCCGCATCCTCTGTAATCCAACATTTCATCTGCTGCCTCCTGCAGTACCTCCTCCGGCAATACTGCCGGTCCTGCTGAGAAATTGTATACTCTGCTCATTTCAAACTTCCTCCTATATTTTACTATGCTGTTGCTTATTTATTCTTGCTCTCGAAATCTTTTCCATCGAAACATTCATTGATCGGAGCCCCCGGTGCAACCATCGGCCATACCTTGTCATCCGAATCCACAATTGCGTCAATTACAAACGGCGTCTTACTTTCCAATGCTTCCTGAAAAGCTGCGTTAAACTCTTCCTGTGTTGTCACACGCCGGGCAGCTGCGCCCATCGCCTCTGCAATCTTTACGTAATCCACACCGTCATCTAAAACCGTTGCGGAATAATGCTGTTTATAGAAAAGTGTCTGCCACTGGCGGACCATTCCGAGTACATGGTTATTGACAATCACTTCAATCAACGGAAGCTTTTGTCTGGATGCTGTTGCAAGTTCATTCATATTCATGCGGAAACATCCGTCTCCCGCAATATTGATCACCTGCTTATCCGGATTTGCAGTCTGTGCACCAATTGCAGCGCCAAGACCATACCCCATCGTACCAAGACCTCCGGATGTCAGCAGGGTTCTTGGTTTACTGTATTTAAAATACTGTGCAGCCCACATCTGATGCTGACCGACTTCCGTGACCATAATGGCATCTTTTGCCATCTCATAGATCTTTGCGATCATAAACGGACCACTTAACCCTTCCTTTGGAATGGTCATAGGATACATCTTCTGATAATCCGCAATATGGGAAAGCCACTCGGTATGTTTCTGCTGCTCAAGTTTTTCATTCAGCTTTCCGAGGACGATTGCCACATCCCCGATAATGCTGTGATTTACGATAATATTTTTATTGATTTCTACCGGATCAATATCAATCTGCAGAATCTTTGCCTGTTTTGCAAATTTCTTTGGATTTCCAAGTACACGGTCAGAAAAACGAACACCAACTGCGATCAGAAGATCACATTCACTGACACCGAGATTGGACGTCTTTGTTCCGTGCATTCCAAGCATTCCGGTATAGTTTTCTGATGTTCCATCATATGCACCTTTTCCCATCAGTGTGTCGCAGACCGGTGCATCTGTTTTTTCTACAAATGTCTTTAATACTTCACTGGCTCCGGAAAGGATTGCTCCTCCTCCGACAAATATGTACGGCTTCTTTGCCTTTTCAATCATCTGGATGGCTTTCTTTAAATCATCCTCATTGAATGCCGAACAATCCGGCTGCGGCATTTTTGGCTCTTTCTTTATATACTCTGTTTTGTTGGCAGTCACATCCTTGGTGATATCTACCAGAACCGGGCCCGGGCGTCCTTTCCGCGCAATGGAAAACGCTCTGCGAATCGTATCGGCAAGTTTTGTTACATCTTTTACAATAAAACTGTATTTTGTAATCGGTGTTGTGATGCCAGCAATATCAATTTCCTGAAAACTGTCTTTTCCGAGGAGTGATACCCCAACATTGCAAGTGATTGCCACGATCGGAATGGAATCCATATACGCAGTTGCGATACCGGTCACCAGATTGGTGGCTCCCGGTCCGCTTGTTGCCATACAGACTCCGACTTTTCCTGTACTTCTGGCATATCCGTCTGCTGCATGGGAAGCCCCCTGCTCATGCGAGGTAAGTACATGCCGGATTTCCGGATGTTTGTATAATTCATCATAAACGTTCAGGATTGCACCGCCCGGATATCCGAAAACGGTATCTACACCCTGTTCTTTCAGGCATTCTATAATCACCTGTGATCCTGTCAACTGCATTTTCTAACCCTCTATCCTTTATTTCTCTTCTGGCACTTCCAAGACAGCTCCACGGTTTCCGGAAGTAACCAGTGCAGAATATCTCTTAAGATATCCGGTGGTAACCTTCGGCTCTCTCGGCTGCCATTTTGCACGTCGTGCGGCCATCTCTTCATCCGAAACATCTACGTTCAATGTCATCTCCGGGATATTGATCTTTATGATATCGCCCTCTTCTACCAGAGCAATCGGTCCCCCAACTGCTGCTTCCGGAGAAACATGTCCGATGGATGCGCCTCTGGATGCACCGGAAAAACGTCCGTCGGTAATCAGGGCAACGGAACTGCCAAGCCCCATACCGGCAATCGCAGAAGTCGGATTTAACATTTCTCTCATACCAGGTCCGCCCTTCGGTCCCTCATAGCGGATGACAACGACATCACCCTCTACAATCTTGCCGCCCTTGATCGCAGCGATAGCATCTTCCTCACACTCAAAGACTCTTGCCGGTCCTTCATGAACCATCATCTCATCGACAACAGCAGAACGCTTAACCACCGAACCATCCGGTGCCAGATTTCCTTTCAGAACAGCCAGACCACCGGTCTTGGAATATGGATGATCAACCGGACGGATGACTTCCGGATTGCGGTTCACTGCGTTTGCAATGTTCTCTCCGATCGTCTTTCCGGTTACGGTCATACAATCGGTATGTAACAGACCGATATCTGCCAGTTCTTTCATCACTGCATATACACCGCCGGCTTCATTGAGATCCTCCATATAAGTAGGACCAGCCGGTGCCAGATGGCAGAGGTTTGGTGTCTTTTCGCTGATCGGGTTTGCAAAGCTGATATCAAAATCAAAACCGATCTCATGCGCGATCGCCGGCAGATGCAGCATGGAGTTTGTGGAACATCCCAGTGCCATATCTACCGTCAGTGCATTTAAGATGGACTCTTTTGTAATAATATCACGCGCGCAGATATTCTTGCGGAACATATCCATAACTGCCATACCTGCATGTTTTGCAAGTTTGATACGTTCCGAGTAAACAGCCGGAATCGTTCCGTTTCCGCGAAGTCCCATACCAAGAGCTTCGGTCAGACAGTTCATAGAGTTTGCGGTATACATGCCGGAGCAGGACCCACAGGTCGGGCAGACTTTATTCTCATATTCAAGCACATCATCCTCTGTCATGGTTCCTGCTGCGTAAGATCCGACTGCCTCAAACATGGAAGAAAGACTTCTCTTCTTTCCCTGCACATGTCCGGCAAGCATCGGTCCGCCGGATACAAATACGGTCGGAAGATTCAGACGGGCAGCTGCCATCAGAAGTCCCGGTACATTCTTATCACAGTTTGGCACCATAACCAGTGCATCAAACTGATGGGCGATAGCCATACACTCCGTGGAATCTGCAATCAGGTCTCTGGTAACCAGAGAATATTTCATGCCGACATGTCCCATGGCAATACCATCACATACCGCGATTGCCGGAAATACAACCGGTACGCCACCTGCTTCCGCAACGCCGAGTTTTACGGCGTTTACAATTTTATCAATATTCATATGACCCGGAACAATTTCATTGTAGGAACTTACAATTCCGACCATTGGTTTTTTTAATTCTTCTGCGGTAAATCCGAGCGCATTGAAAAGACTGCGCGCCGGAGCCTGCTGCATACCGCTCCTTGCGTTATCACTTATCATATTATGTTCTCCTTAAACTCTCTCTGCGATCAGGTCGCCCATCTTTGCTGTACCAACCTGTTTAATCCCTTCTGTGCTCTCTCCTGCCTGCGGCATGATATCAATGGTACGATATCCTTCTTTTAATACCTGTTTCACGGCATTCTCAATCGCATCAGCCTCTTTATCCAGATCAAACGTATAGCGAAGCATCATGGCTGCACTTAAAATGGTTGCAATCGGGTTGGCAATGCCTTTTCCGGCAATATCCGGTGCAGACCCGCCACTCGGCTCATATAAACCGAATTTGGTATCATACCGATGGAACCGGTCACCATGGAAGCCTCATCGGATAAAATATCTCCAAACATATTCTCCGTCAGAATCACGTCAAACTGTTTTGGATCTTTCACAAGCTGCATTGCACAGTTATCGACAAGCATATGCTCATACGTTACTTCCGGATAATCTTTTGCAACTTCTTCTACGATTTTTCTCCAGAGCCGGGAAGAATCCAGAACATTTGCCTTATCCACGGAAGTTACCTTTTTGCGGCGCTTCATTGCAATGTCAAAACCGCGCTTTGCAATTCTGCGGATCTCATTTTCATTGTAGGTAAGTGTATCGGTTGCTGTCGTCACACCATCTACTTCCTCTGTCTTTCGTGCTCCGAAATACAAACCGCCTGTCAGCTCACGCATAATCATCATATCAAATCCTGTTCCGATGATATCATCACGCAGTGGACATGCAGCCTTTAATTCTTCATATAAATATGCCGGGCGAAGGTTTGCAAACAGATTAAGCGATTTACGCAGCTTTAAAAGTCCTGCCTCCGGACGAAGCTCCGGTGCTAACTTGTACCACGGGGATGTGGAAGTATTTCCTCCGATAGATCCCATCAGTACCGCATCACTTGCTTTTGCTGCCGCAATCGCATCATCGGTCAAAGGAACTCCGGTTGCATCAATCGAGCATCCACCCATCAGGATATCCGTATAGTGAAATGAATGACCGTATTTTTTTCCAATCTGGTCTAATACTTTTTTTGCCTCTGTAACGATCTCCGGTCCAATACCGTCTCCCGAGATCACACCAATTTGACATTCCATTGCTTTTCCTCTTTTCTACTCTGCTGTTTCAAAGTCTATTACCTATTAATATATAGCAACAGGGGCTTCTTTTCAACT
>ENA-UERK01002270-UERK01002270.1-human-gut-metagenome-genome-assembly--contig:-NODE-2270-length-12796-cov-6.012501_pt1 | contig 12796 bp, 12 predicted proteins | sample MGYA00242957_ERZ507957 | MGnify/ENA primary metagenome ERZ507957 (study PRJEB26167, sample SAMN06115538) | human gut metagenome | host: Homo sapiens | place: China:Heilongjiang | collected 2015-11-06... | reverse complement strand
TCCTTGACGCTGTTGGGGAAGCGCTCGTCCGCCACGCGGTTGAGCACGACGTTGCCGACCGCGATCTGCCCGTCCATAGGTTGGTTGCCGGCCTCGGCATTGATGATGTGGCTGAGCCAGTAGACGTCACGCGTGCCGTAGAAGCTCTCGCCGCTCTCGAGCAGCTGCTGCCCGGACGCGTTGACGCGCAGGCTGGTATTGTCCGCGCTGAACGTAGCCGTGACGCCGAAGATCTTCTCCAGATCCGCCAGCGGCAGCACCACCTTGCCGTCAAGGGCGTACACCCCATCAGGCGCATAGAAGCAGCGGCCGTTGGCCGTGTAGCTCACAGCGCCGTAGGTCGCCGTGATGTCCGCACCGTCGACCGTGACAGTCTGGGTGTCGCCGTCGGTGACGGCCTCGCTCTCAAGACCGAGCATCTCGGCAAACGCATCCGCCGAAAGCCAGGCCTCACCGTCGATCACATAGCAGTAACCGCCGAAGCTGTCGTCGATGTACACGGGCGTGTAGTCGCAGGTGACCGTCTCGGTATAGTCCGCAGCGTCCATGCCGACGGCAAGCGTGCGCGCGACAGGCGACGTCGCCTGCGCGGCGGCCTGCACCGCCAGCTTCTCATCGCGCTCGGGCGCAGACAGGGACGCATCCCCGCTCATGACCGCTCTGGCCGACAGGGCATCCCCGTCCAGCCCGGCGGCCAGCACCGGACTCTCACCGGCGAGCCAGAAAAATCCGCACAATAAGCCGCAAAGCAGGCAGACGATGCACATCAGCGACAGACCCGATCTGACGGACTGTCCGGCTCTCTTGATTTGTTTCATGACGTGCAGCCTCCTTTGCTGTAACTTTTTCGGGTCCGGCGGGCACACGGTCATTTGATCCATACACCCGACAGGCGCGTTTTGCACACGACGCCTTGCCCCGTTATGGATAATTATATTCATTTTCTGAGCCGTTCGCAATCGGCAAAATGCACAAAGCAGCTTTTTAAGTTCTGAATAAAATCCACAATAAAACGCTGAAATAACAAAATACAGTATACATTTACGTTGTTCGACACAAGAAATTGTGTTGTTTACTTTGACCAAATCCGACGTTTCGACGCATTCTGACCAAAAAGAAAAGATGCAAGTTCGCAAAATTTTCTTGCAAACTTGCATTATGTCAACCATTTTAATTATTTGAAAGAATTATGTAAATCTTTTTCTCGCCTTACAGCGCCTGTTTCAGTGCCTGTGCAAGCTGATCCGGGCAGGATGTCGGCTTCAGTCCGCAGCGCACGCCCTCCAAGCGTTCGATGGCCTGCTGTACCGGCATCCCCACCAAGAGCCGCGAAATGCCCTGCAGGTTGCCGCTGCACCCCCCTTTCACCTCAACTTTGCGGATAATTCCGTCTTCAACCTCCACCTGCATCAAGCGCGAGCAGACGCCTTTCGGCCGGTATGTGATCGTCATAGCGACGCCTCCTTTGTATTTTTGCCGCTCACAGTATAGCAGATACGGTGACATAATTCCAGCCCAAAAACCATATATATTGTGGAGAATGCGTTTGGAGGTGGGCAGATATGACACTGCGGCAAAAATTGGCCTGTGTGGGGCTGGCCGTGTTCGGTTTGCAGATCGCGTCGGCTGCGGCGGGCGGCGCGCCGCTCAGGGACCGGCTGCAGCGCTGGTTCGACCCAGAGCAGCTGCTGCTGGCTTCGGTGCGCATGGAGCTCGGTGCTCCACCGGTGGACGCCTCCCCCACACCGGAGGCAGCAGCAGCGCTCAGCGCCGCCTCACCCGCACCGGAGGTGACCCCCGTCCCCACCGCGGACGACGACGTGGAAACCGCCCCGACCGCAACCGCCGACGGGCTGCCCATCGTGGCGACGAGCATCGCCGGCGGGCTGACGGTCAAGAACGAGACGGACATCCCCGTAAGCGTCGCCGCCCTGCTGCAGCAGGGGCCGACCACTGTACTGCCGGCGGGCGAGCCGCAGATCCTCATCATGCACACGCACGCGAGCGAGGCCTTCACCCCGGCGGGACACGATCTCTATGCCGCGAGCGACACCTGCCGCACCGAGGACACCAATTATAATATTGTGCACGTGGGCGACGTGCTCGCCGACACGCTCACGAACGCGGGGCTTGAGGTACTGCACGACCGGACGATCTACGACTATCCGAGCTACACGGGTTCGTACAGCCGCTCGGGCGCAGCCGTGCAGGAGTATCTGAGCCAATACCCGAGTCTGCGCATCGTCATCGATCTGCACCGCGACGCGCTGTGCTCCGACAGCGTGGTCTACAAGACCGTGGCAGAGCTCCCGGACGCCGCGTGCGCGCAGGTGATGCTGCTTGTGGGCACGAACGCATCAGGGCTCTATCACCCGCACTGGGAGGAAAACCTGCGTCTGGCGGTGTACCTGCAGGATGCAGCCGTACAGGCGCACCCGACGCTCATGCGGCCGATCACGCTTGTGAACGAGCGCTATAACCAGCATCTCACGCGCGGCTCGCTCATCATCGAGGTCGGCAGCAGCGGCAACACGCTTCAGGAGGCCGTGCGCGCCGTGCGGCTGTTCGGTGAGAGCGCGGGCACAGCGCTCGCGGCACTCGTGCAGTGACCGGATGCGACAGCGTGCGACATATTATAATAGGTATAAAAACATCCCCGTCGGGTGAGAATCTCCGCAGACGGTGCTTCCGTCCAAAGGGGGTGTTGAGGATGCAGGTCCGCAATTACATGACCGCAGCAGCCGCCGTGACGCATCCGGACGAGCCGGTCGTCGCCGCGGCGCGGCTGATGCGCCAGCGCAGCATCGGCGCGCTGCCGGTGTGCGAGGACGACGGAACGCTCGCCGGTATGCTCACCGACCGCGACATCGTCGTGCGCTGTGTTTCCGCCGGCGATGATCCGCAGACTGCGACCGTGCGCGGCATCATGTCGCGCGACCCCGTGACGATCGAGGCCGATGCCGACGTGCGCACCGCGATGACCGCCATGCGCGCCGCGCAGGTGCGCAGGCTGCCTGTAACCGAGGGCGGCAAGCTCGCGGGTGTCCTCTCGATCGACGACATCGCCCGCTCCGGCAAGTGGGACATGGAGTGCGCGCAGGCGCTGTGCGGCATCACGGGAAACGTCTGCCGCCGGTGAAGCGGCGCACCGTGCGTCCGAAGCGCACCCCAGCCTTTTCCTTGAGGAGAAAGCTTTGCTTGGGATTGGCTGCGGCTGTGTTCCCGCCCCTCCCCCTGCGCGTATGCGCAAGTCTTCTTCCTTCCGGCCGCGCGGTGTCCGCGCGGCCGGCCTTTTTGCGCATCTCCCGCACTGCACCGCGCACAAATTGCGCACAAACGCCAAAACACGGCGCAGAAAACACAGCAATCTGCACAATCTTGAGAATCATTCGCAAAAAGGGCTTTACAAATGCGGTTTCCTGTGGTATCTTCATATCAGTAATAATTCTTGTTACTGATTTGCAAGGAGGTGCTTCGATGCCCACACGCAAAAACAGCAAAAAGCGGCAGGTCATCCTCGAAGCCCTCGCAGCGACGACCGCCCACCCCACCGCGCAGGAGCTCTACCAGCAGCTCAAGCCGGACTACCCCGACCTGAGCCTCGGCACGGTGTACCGGAACCTGAGCCTCTTCGCCGAAGAGGGCGACGCGATGAGCGTCGGCGTGTTCCGTGGGCAGGAGCGGTTCGACGCCCGCACAGAGCCCCACGCGCACCTGCACTGTGTGCAGTGCGGCCGGGTCATCGACGTGCCGCTGCCCGGCGAGCCGGAGGCGCAGCTGTGTGCCCTCGCCCAGAGCGCGACGGACGCAAAGGTGCTCGGGTGCAGCATCACGTTCACGGGACTGTGCAAGACTTGTCAGCAAGCGGACAAGGGATCCGCTTCCGAATAAAACAACCAACAATCGAAATCAAAAAAACATCAGGAGGAATCTGACTATGAAAAAATGGGTTTGCAGTGTCTGTGGTTACGTTTACGAAGGCGAGCAGCCGCCGGTCGAGTGCCCGGTGTGCCATGTGGACGGCTCCAAGTTCATCGAGCAGAAGGCTGAGAAGTCCTGGGCGGCTGAGCATGTCGTCGGCGTGGGCAAGGCGTTCGGTTCCGATGTTCCGGCCGACGTGCAGAAGGAGATCGTCGACGGTCTGAGAGCCAACTTCGAGGGCGAGTGCTCCGAGGTCGGTATGTATCTGGCCATGGCGCGCGTTGCGCACCGCGAGGGCTACCCCGAGATCGGCCTGTACTGGGAGAAGGCCGCGCACGAGGAAGCCGAGCACGCTGCGAAGTTCGCCGAGCTCCTCGGTGAGGTCATCACCGACAGCACGAAGAAGAACCTCGAGATGCGTGTCGACGCCGAGAACGGCGCGACCGCCGGCAAGTTCGAGCTCGCAAAGCTGGCCAAGCAGTACAATCTCGACGCGATCCACGACACCGTGCACGAGATGGCACGTGACGAGGCCCGCCACGGCAAGGCCTTTGAGGGTCTGCTCAAGCGCTACTTCGGCGAGTAATTTTCCCCCAAACCGCCATCGCCCCGGGAGCATGTGCTCCCGGGGCGGTTTTTTACCCGAAGGCGGCGAATTTTCGCCCAAAGCGATCGTGCCGGAATTGACAAACCCCCGGCGGGGTGTTACACTGACTTCGTCATGTGACAGGTATCGCCGCCATGTGACAAGTATCGCGGCCGCTGCTGCAGCGGCGAAGGAGGGGGGAAACCCATGAAATACTGCTCTCAGTGCGGTGCGCAGCTGGTCGATGAGGCCGTTGTCTGCCCGAAGTGCGGATGTGCCGTGGCACCGACGAGGACCGTCGACCCGAACGCCAGCCCGAAATCGCGCCTGATCACGCTGCTGCTGTGCATCTTCGTCGGCGGGCTCGGCATCCACCGCTTCTACGTCGGCAAGATCGGCACGGGCGTGCTCTGGCTGCTCACGGCCGGCTGCTTCGGCATCGGTGCGCTGGTCGACCTGATCATGATCGCCTGCGGCACATTCACCGACAGCGACGGAAAGCCGGTCACCGACTGGCAGACCTGAACGCTGCACAAAAAAATCGCTCCCCGGCCGGATGGCCGGGGAGCTTTTGCATTTTTACGGGTCGATCTCGATGATATAGCCGATCTTGCCGCTGTAGAACTGCGGGTAGCGGCCGGCGGGATCGCCGATGCAGTCGTTATAATACCAGCCGTCGGCCGTGCGCGTGATGAGCACATAGTCCTCGGCGGCGCCGTTGGTATCGTGCACGGACGGCTCGCCGGACGCCCAGTTGTAGACCGGGTCCACGTTATCCCTGACCCAGGCAAGCTTGCTGTCGACGCGGTGCAGGCCGATCCAAACATAAGTCAGGCCGGACTCGTCGGCCAGCTGGGCGACGCGCGTCCACTTCTCGGCACTGTCGATCACGACGAGGTGGCCGCCCTTGGCCTCGGCCGCCGCTTCAGCGTCCGCCCAGGAGACGTCCGCCGTGACGACTTCATACGTCGGCTCCGGCTTCGGCGTCGGGGTGGGCGTGGGCGTCTCGGTCGGCGCTGGTGTGGCAATGGAGACGGTCGGCATCGGGGTGGCCTCCGCCGTGGTGGGCGTGCCGAACACGCCGAGCGAGCGCAGCAGCAGCACGGCCAGCACGGCCGCGCAGATGATGAGCACGGTCAGCAGCACGGCCGCCTTGTGCGACTGGCGCTGCTCGGCAGGCTCCCGCTTTTTCGGGGCGGGACGGTAGGCCTCCGGCTTTTTCGCCGGGGCGGGGCGCTTGCGCTCCGGCTGCGGCCGGGCCGGGGTCTCCGGCCGGGCGGGCTGCTTTTCGGGGCGGAATTTATTCGGCAGCGGCCGCGCGGGCTTTTGCTCCGGCGCGGGCTGCGGTTTGGCTTCCGGTTCGGGCGCAGATCCGGCCTCCGGCTCCGGCTTGGGTTCGGGCACAGATTCGGCCTCCGGCTCCGGCTTGGGTTCGGGCACAGATTCGGCCTCCGGTTCGGGCGCGGCTTCCGCTGCCGGTTCGGCGGCGGGCGCGGTCTCGGGCGCTGCCGGGACTTCCTCGGCCGCAGGCTCCTCAACGGCAGCTTCCTCGGCCGGGGCCTCCTCGGCGGCAGGTGCCTCCGCCGGGGTCTCCGGCTCCGGCTCCGGCGCGGCTGCCTCCTCGGTGAGGATGGCGAGCATCATGCGCTCAACGTCGCTGAGCTCCTGCTCCGGCTTATTGAACATCTCCTGCGCGGTCGGCACGCTGCGGCGCTGCTCGGCGTCGTACTGCTCGAGCGCGGCGCACAGCTCCGCCGGCGCAGCGTAGCGGTCTTCCGGCTTGCACTGCGTGGCGCGCGCGATGATCTCTTTCAGGCCGCGGCCGGCCTTGCGCGCCGGGGGCAGCGGCTCGCCGTTCATGCGGCGACGCAGCGCGGCGGCCTGATCCTCGGGCTGCGCGGCCCGGTCGTCCGGGTAAAACGGCAGACGGCCGCCCGACACGCCCGCATACAGCAGCAGGCCGAGCGAATACACATCGGCTGAGGCATCGCGCGTGCCGCTCCAGAAGACCTCGGGTGCCATGAATTCCAGCTCCTCGGTCGTCCAGTCCTTCGTGTCCGTGCGGGCGGGCGCACCGAGACCGACCGTGCCGTCTGCGGCGCGGCTGATGTTGTCCGGGCGGATGCCGCCGTGATATGTCCCGCGCTCCGCCAGGATGCGGCATAGCGCCTCGGCCAGCGCGGTCAGCTCCGCGCGCGAGAGCGTCTGCAGCCGGTCACCGAGCAGGCAGGCGGGATCCAATGCGTGTTTGTCCATGTGATACGCACCTCTTTATGTCCGTGTTGGCATGTTTACATAACTTTATAAGATAAATAGTAACACACTTATGCCGTCAAGTCAATTCAATCTGACGCGCCGGGCGCGGGTTTGTTCCGCCCGAGGCGGCCGAACCAGCGGAAGGTCATCGGCCAGATGCCGGCGGCGAAGACGACCATGAGCGCATAACGGATGAGGTTGGCGATGTTGTGCCCGCCGCACAGCGCGAGCAGCGGCGCCTTGAGCACGGCGCGCAGGCCGATCGTGATGGCGAGGCCCAGCACGGCCTTGAGCATCTGCGCCCACCAGACGGCGCGCACGTCAAAGTGCACATACCGCCGGTCGAGCCAGTAGGAAAATGTCATGCCCAGCACCGCACCGAGCAGCGTGTAGGCGTTCTTGCGGCCGGAGGCGAGGTTGGCGGCGTCCACGTCCGCGGGAAACGGCCAGAACTCGGCAAAGAACAGGTACGCAAGGCCCAGCACGGCCATGGCGCCGAAGAGCCAGTAGAGCCGGTCCGGGTGGCTGTCAATGTCGCGAAAGAGCGGGTAGAGCGCAAGCACCAGCACGAGCCCGATGCCGAACGACACGCCGACATCCAGCGGTGTGTGCACGCCGAGGTACATGCGCGAAAACGCCGTGAGCACGATCACGACGGCGCAGACCACGCGCAGCCACGTCCGCCGCGTCCAGCGGCCGAGGCAGCCGAAGGAGGCAAAGACATTCTGCGTGTGTCCGCTCGGGAACGAGTAGCCGGTGGCCTCGGCCCGGGCGCTCTCGACGATGCGGAAATCCGGGTCCTTCACCCACGGGCGCGGGATGCGGAACACCAGCTTGAGAAACTGGTTGACGATCGTGCCGACGAAGCCGACCGTGAGCATATAGTACCCGCAGGACTTGCTCACGCACCAGAACACGATGATGGCGACGGCCATGAACACGATCTCGCCGCCGCAATTGGTGATTGCGCCGAGCACCGTGTCAAGCCACGGCGTGCGCAGCTTTGCCAGCGCATAAAGCAGCTGCATGTATGATCTCTCCCCTCTGTGTCTATCTGCCGCCATTATAGCAAAGCGCGCCGCCGGATTCAACCGCAAAGGAAATTGACAGCGGCGGATGACGATGGTAGGATAAGGGCACAATATGATATATGGAGGCATGTCCCATGGACATCGAAAAAACCATCCGCGCGCTGACCGGCCGCGGCTTCGCCGTGCGGCACTTCGCCACCGGGCGCGAGGCGGCGGACTATCTCGACGGCGCGATCGACGGCACCACCGTCGGCATCGGCGGCAGCAAGACCATCGACCAGATCGGCCTGTATGACCGGCTCGCCAGACACAACACCGTCTGGTGGCACTGGCGCACGCCGGGCTTTGACACGCTCGACCACGCGCTGACCGCGCCCGTGTACCTCAGCAGCGCCAACGCCATTACGGAAGACGGCCAGATCCTCAACATCGACGGCCGCGGCAACCGCCTCGCCGCCATGGTCTACGGCATCGGAAAGACGGTGTACATCGTTGCGGGCACAAACAAGATCTGCCCGGACTTTGACAGTGCGCTCTCCCGCGCGCGCAACACGGCCGCCGTGCAGAACATGCAGCGCTTTGACGGCGACCAGCCGTGCCACACGGCCGGCCGCTGCCTCGACTGCCGCAGCAAGAGCCGCGGCTGCAACGCGCTGCTCGTGCTCTGGGGGCAGATGTTCGACATGGCGAAGGTCGAGGTCGTGCTCATCGACGAGCCGCTCGGCCTGTAAGGAGGAGATCCCATGAAAATTTTCAAGCGCATCAAGTGGAGCTACGTCGTGCTCAGCGCGATGTTTTTGCTCCTCGGCATCTATCTCGTTGTGAACCCCGAGACATCGCTCATTATGATCTGCCGCATTCTCGGCGCTGCCATGGCCGTGTTCGGCGTGATGAAGATCGTGCTCTATTTCATTCGCGAGGTCGAGGGCGTGGCCATCCGGTTCGATTTTGCCGTGGGCCTGTTCTGCATCATCCTCGGCGTGCTCATGCTCTGGCGCGCCCCGGCACTGACGGACATTCTCTCGGTCATGATTGGTCTGCTTGTGCTCGTCGACAGCGTGTTCAAGCTGCAGGTCGCCGTCGATTCGCGGCGCATGGGCGCGCACTCGTGGTGGGTCACGCTCGTGTGCACGGTCGTGTGCCTGGTGCTCGGCATCCTGCTGGTGTTCAACCCCTTTGACGGCAAGCAGGTGCTCACGATCATGATGGGCGTATCGCTCATCGTCGACGGCGTGCAGAACCTGTGCACCGTCGTGTATGCCGCCGTGTTTGTCAAGGACGTGAAAAACGCCGTGCACAACTTCGTGGACGACGCCACCGCCGTCGAGACGACCGGCGAGGTCATCGGCGAGGACGACGCCGGGCCCAGGCCAGACGACGGCCCGAAAGCGCCGTAAGACGTCAAATTCTGCTCAATTTTGCCGGACACGGAGAAATTCCCGTGTCCGGCTCTTTACTTTTCTGGTGCTTTGGTGTAAAAAAGATAGGAAAATGTATGCAAATCGAAGAAGTAAGGGGGGAGCTTCCGATGCTGGAGCAGAATTTTCAGAGCGTGTACGAGAAGTTCAAGCTGCAATTTTTCCGCCGCCTGTTTTCGCAGGTGCGCGAGCGCGAGGGCTCGCTGAGCGCGATGGAGGCGTTCTCCGTCGAGGTCATCCACGAGCTCGACGCGCCGACCATCGGTCAGTTTGCGGATTTTCTCGGCATCTCGCAGTCCAACGCGACCTATAAGGTCAACAGCCTCATCCGCAAGGGGTACATCGTCAAGGAGAACTCCGACACCGACCGGCGGGAATACCACCTGAAGCTGTCGGACAAGTTCTACTGCTACAACGGCCTCATGCAGAGCTACATCGACACAGTGATGGCGCGCATCCAGGAGCGGTTCACGGCCGAGGAGCTGGCAACGTTTGAGCACGTGCTGGCCGTCATGAGCGACGAGCTGATGCCCGAGTGCGACGTGCCGAAGAAGTGACCACACGCCCGGAAAAGCGGCGGCAGCCAATGGCTGCCGCTGTTTTTTTACCTGCGGGGGGGCAGCCCATCCCAAAGTGCCCGAGGGGAAAAGCCCGCCTCGTATGAGATACAGCCATCGCCCTCTGGCGATGCCTCCCCTGTGTAAGGGGAGGTGGCAAAAATATTCAATTTTTGACGGAGGGGTTGCAGATACCGGCTGCGATGCGAATTTGGACGTGTCAATCCCTCAGTCAGCCTTACGGCTGCCAGCTCCCTTTCCACAAGGGAGCCGGGGGATGCGGGACGGACACACGGCGCACCACCGGAATTGCTGCGCACTTTCTAAGCCTTCCCCTCCAGGGGAAGGCTTTGGCAGAGGCAGTCCCGGTCGAGCGGAAGCGCAAAGACGATCGCCTGTGTGCGTGACGTCAGGGACTTCCTCCGTTTTCTTGTATTTGCGGGCAAAGTGTGGTTTAATGAGGAAAGAAAAACGATAGAAACGGAGCATCGCCATGACGATCGCAGTCATCGGCGCGGGCGCGTCCGGCATGATGGCCGCGCTGACCGCCGCCGAGCAACCGGAAAATGAGATTCTGCTCTTCGAGCGGCAGGCGCGCGTGGGGCGCAAGCTCGCCGTGACCGGCAACGGCCGCTGCAACCTGACGAACACCGGCGCCGCGCCCGAAAACTACCACGGCGCGCAGCCGGACTTTGCCGCGCCGGCGCTCGCGGCCTTCCCGCCCGCGGCGGCGCTCGACTGGTTCGCCGCGCACGGGCTCATGACCGTGACGGAGCCGGGCGGGCGCGTATACCCGCTCTCGAACGCGGCCAACAGCGTCGTGGACGTGCTGCGCTTCGCGCTCACGCGGCCGAATATCACCCTGCGTGCGGGCGAGGCCGTGACGGCCGTGCGTCGGCAGGGGCGCGGCTTCGTCATCGAGACGGAGCATGAGACCATCCCCGCCGGCCGCGTCATCATCGCGTGCGGCGGCGCGGCCGGGGCGAAGGCCGGCGGCGTGCGCGACGGGTATACCCTGCTGCAGAGTCTCGGCCACCGGCGCACGGCGCTGCACCCCGCGCTCGTGCAGCTGACGACCGACCCGACGTATCCCCGCGCGCTCAAGGGCGTGCGCGCCGACGCGCGCGTGACGCTCACGCGCGGCCGGGCCATCCTCGCGCGCAGCGCGGGCGAGGTGCAGTTCACGGAAAAGGGCGTGTCCGGCCCGGCGATCTTTGAGATTTCCCGCGCGGCAAGCTGCGGCGGCGAGGGCCAGACCGTGACGCTCGACCTGCTGCGCGAACACAGCGCGCCGGACTGCCTCGCGTTTTTGCAGGCGCGGCGGGCGGCCGCGCCCGACCTCCCCTGCGAGGAGGTGCTGACCGGCACGGTGCACAACCGCGTGGGCAAGATGCTGCTGCGCTACGCCGCCGTTCCCGGCGGGCGGCCGCTCGGCGACGTGACGGACAGCGAGCTCAAAGCGCTCGTGCGCGCGGCGAAGGGCTTCGCGCTGCCGGTGCGCGGCACGGAGGGCTTCGAGAGCGCGCAGGTCACGGCCGGCGGCATGCGCACGGACGAATTTGACCCCGCGACCATGGAGAGCCTTCTCGTGCCGGGGCTGTACGCCTGCGGCGAGGTGCTGGACATCGACGGCGACTGCGGCGGCTACAACCTGCAGTGGGCGTGGGCCAGCGGCCGCGCGGCCGGGAGGGCGTGCCGATGATCGCAATTTCGAACCTGAAGCTCGCCCCCGGCGCGGACGAGGCGCGGCTGCTCCATCTGGCCGCTGGGGCGCTGAACGTGCCGCCGCAGGACATCACCGCCCTGCGCATCCGCAAAAAGTCGCTCGACGCGCGCCGGAAGGATGACATTCACTATGTTTACACCGTGGGCGTGACCGTGCGCGGGGACGAACGGAAGCTCGTCCGCCGCTGCCGCGGCGCCGCCATCGTGCAGGACAAGACCTACCCCATCCCGCACATCGCGCCGCCGCAGACGCGCCCCGTGATCGTGGGCTTCGGCCCGGCGGGGATGTTCGCAGCGCTGCTGCTCGCGCGCGCAGGCGCACGGCCCATCGTGCTCGAGCGCGGGCCGGACGCGCAGACGCGCAGTGCGCAGATCGCGGCGTTTCGCGCGGGCGGGCCGTTCGACCCGGAGTGCAACGTGCAGTTCGGCGAGGGCGGCGCGGGCACGTTCTCCGACGGCAAGCTCAACACCGGCACGCACGACGCGCGCATCGGCTTCGTGCTCGCGGAGTTCGCGGCGCACGGCGCGCCGGAGCACATCACCTACGACGCCAAGCCCCACATCGGCACGGACGTGCTCGTCGAGGTCGTGCAGAATCTCCGGCGCGAGATCATCGACCGCGGCGGCGAGGTGCGCTTCGGCCACCGCGTGACAGGGCTGTCCACGGAGGATGGACACATCGCAGCGCTGACCGTGGCCGGGCCGGCCGGCGGCTACACGCTCCCGGCGCGGCAGGTCATTCTCGCGATCGGCCACAGTGCGCGCGACACGTTTGAAATGCTGCACGCGCAGGGCGTGCCGATGGAGCCGAAACCGTTCAGCATGGGCGTGCGCATCGAGCACCGGCAAAAAGACGTCAATGCCGCGCAGTACGGCGCGGCAGCAGAGCGTCTGCCGGCGGCGGACTATTCCCTCTCCTGCCACCTGCCGGACGGGTCGAGCGCGTACACGTTCTGCATGTGCCCGGGCGGCGAGGTGTTCGCCGCCGCGTCGGAGGCGGGCGGCGTGTGCACCAACGGCATGAGCAATTCCCGCCGCGACGGGGAAAACGCCAACGCCGCCGTGCTCGTGACGCTGCGGCCGGAGGACTTTCCGGACAAGCGCACCCTCGGCGGCATGTACTGGCAGCGCAGTATCGAGCAGCGCGCCTTCCGATGCGGCGGCGGCAACTACCACGCCCCGGCGCAGCTGGCGGGCGACTTTCTCGCCGGGCGCGCGAGCACCAGCCCCGGCCGCGTGCAGCCGACGTACCGCCCCGGCGTGACGTGGTGCGACCTGCACGACGTGCTGCCCAAGCGCATC
>ENA-UERK01002265-UERK01002265.1-human-gut-metagenome-genome-assembly--contig:-NODE-2265-length-12817-cov-3.519466_pt1 | contig 12817 bp, 10 predicted proteins | sample MGYA00242957_ERZ507957 | MGnify/ENA primary metagenome ERZ507957 (study PRJEB26167, sample SAMN06115538) | human gut metagenome | host: Homo sapiens | place: China:Heilongjiang | collected 2015-11-06... | reverse complement strand
GCAGCCATGACCTCCATGCCTCCACCGACAGGAAAGTCGACGGAAGCCACATACTTGACGCTGCCCGAACCCTCGCGGCACGACAGCGGCACAACGTCGAAATAGTCGGCTGCGGCAACCGCCGGCATCGACATGACGAACTGTAATATAACAATCGAAAGCATTTTTCTATTCATACTGCAAAATTATGGATAATTTCTGAAATATCAGCATACAAACAGAAATTCAAAACGACTAAATATTAACATTATAATTTCTGAAAATCACAAAAAATCAGTACCTTTGTAGTCTATAATACACAACATCAAAAATGGCAGAAACACAGAACGCCGGTAACAACTATTCGGCAAGCAACATCCAGGTCCTCGAAGGACTTGAGGCAGTGCGCAAGCGCCCTGCGATGTATATCGGAGACATCAGCGAAAAGGGTCTCCACCACCTCGTCAACGAGACCGTTGACAACTCCATCGACGAGGCGATGGCGGGCTATTGCACGGACATCGAAGTGACCATCAACGAGGACGAGTCGATAACCGTTCAGGACAACGGACGAGGCATCCCCGTAGACGAGCATAAGAAGCTGCATAAGTCGGCACTTGAAGTGGTAATGACCGTCCTCCACGCCGGAGGCAAGTTCGACAAGGGCTCTTACAAAGTCAGCGGAGGTCTGCACGGTGTGGGCGTGAGCTGCGTAAATGCGCTCTCCACTCACATGAAGTCGCAGGTGTTCCGCGACGGCAAGATTTATCAGCAGGAGTACGAGAAGGGCAAGCCGCTCTATCCCGTAAAGGTTGTAGGCGAGACCACACAGCGCGGTACACGCCAGCAGTTCTGGCCGGACCCCACCATCTTCACCACCACTCACTACCAGTGGGACATCGTGGCACGCCGCATGCGCGAGCTGGCTTTCCTTAACGCCGGCATCCGTATCACGCTCCGCGACATGCGCCCTGACGAGGAAGGCAAGACACGCGAGGAGGTATTCCACGCCAAGGACGGACTGAAAGAATTCGTTCGTTACGTAGACCGTCACCGCACCCACCTCTTCGACGACGTCATCTATCTCAAGACAGAGAAGCAGGGCATACCCATCGAAGTGGCTGTCATGTATAACAACGACTACTCGGAGAACATCCATTCTTACGTTAACAACATCAACACCATAGAGGGCGGTACGCACCTCACCGGCTTCCGCGCCGCTCTCACACGTACGCTCAAGGCTTACGCAGACGCTGACCCTGCCATCTCCAAGCAGATTGAGAAGGCTAAGATTGAGATTGCAGGCGAGGACTTCCGCGAGGGACTCACCGCAGTTATCTCCATCAAGGTGGCTGAACCGCAGTTCGAGGGCCAGACCAAGACCAAGCTCGGCAACAGCGAAGTGGCTGGAGCCGTGCAGCAGGCAGTGGGCGAGGCTCTCAGCAACTACCTGGAGGAGAACCCGAAGGAGGCAAAGATGATCTGCGAGAAGGTCATTCTGGCTGCCACAGCACGTATCGCAGCACGCAAGGCACGTGAGAGTGTGCAGCGTAAAAACCCGATGACGGGTGGCGGTCTGCCCGGCAAGCTTGCCGACTGCTCCAACCGTGACCCCAGCAAGTGCGAGATATTCATCGTCGAGGGTGACTCCGCCGGCGGATCTGCCAAGCAGGGACGCGACCGTTACACTCAGGCCATCCTCCCGCTGCGAGGCAAAATCCTCAACGTGGAGAAGGTGATGTGGCACAAGGTGTTCGAGTCTGAATCGGTGATGAACATCATCCAGAGCATCGGCGTACGCTTCGGCGTTGACGGCGAGGAGGACAAGGAGGCCAACATCGACAAGCTCCGCTACGACAAGATCATCATCATGACCGATGCCGATGTCGATGGTTCGCACATCGACACGCTCATCATGACTCTCTTCTATCGCTTCATGCCGAAGGTAATCCAGGACGGACACCTCTATATCGCCAACCCGCCGCTCTACCAGTGCTCTTACAAGAACAAGGTGAAGCAGTACTGCTACACGGAGCAGGAGCGCCAGGCGTTCCTCGACACCTACGGAAACGGCAGCGATGACGGCAAGGCCATCCACACACAGCGCTATAAAGGTCTGGGTGAGATGAATCCTGAGCAGCTTTGGGAGACCACTATGGACCCCACAACACGCCGACTCAAGCAGGTTACCATCGACAATGCCGCCGAAGCGGACGAGATTTTCTCAATGCTCATGGGCGACGACGTGGAGCCGCGCCGCAAGTTCATAGAGGAACACGCCACATACGCCAACATTGACGCATAAAGGTTAATACATACAAACATCAAGGGCTTGCACCATGTGACTCTATTGCTGACTCACGGTGCAAGCCCTTTTCGCTTTCACACTTTCATACAAATGCAGCGCATTCTCCTTCTTCTTATCATCGTCTTCTCTGCCATCACAGCCTCAGCGCAACCCTTCGGTGGATGCTGGATGACCGCTGGCGGCGCAAACGGCACGGACTGCCTTTGGTTCCGACGCACATTCATCGCCAAGGAACGCCCTTTTCGCGCTGCTGTGACCGTAGCAGCCGACTGCCGTTATGTTCTTTACGTCAACGGCAGGAACGTCTCTACGGCGCTCTATACGCCCTCTGACAGACGATTGCCGTCCTGCTCCACCTACGACGTGACACGTTTCCTGCGCCCCGACACCAACATTGTGGCTGTCCGGACCAGCCCTTCGCTGCTTCGCCGTGAGGCTACCTCGCTTGCCGTGAGCTTCTTCGGCAGCGACATTATGGGCGAACGGTTCGCTTGGAGCACTGAGGAAGGATGGATGTCTTGCCACGCCGGCAGATGGATGACGGAGGAAGGAGAAACTATGGACGCCTCGGAGGACATTCCACACCCAGCATACGGCGACATGGCGACAGCCCTTTGGCAGCCAACCGTCCCCACTGAAGGCTATCCGTCCGCGTCAGTACATGACAATGGAGTGACGGCGGAGAGCATCTTTGGCTACAGTCACCACTCGTACAACACGCTGACAGACAATGTACAACGCGCCCACACGATTCTCCGCCCACGCTATTTCGACATCATAGACAATCATTCCGTCTCATACGATTTCGCCCCAGGATTCTTCGGCTTCGTACGTGTTACGCTGCGAGGATGCCGCCGTGGCGAACGCATAAGAATAGGCAACCTCCTTTACGTCTGCTCCGGCGAAATGGACGAGCAAGCCTTCGCCCGCTTCACTCCAGCATTCATGCGAAAGATAACCATCAGCGGCGACCGCCACTTCAAGCCCGAACAAGTGCAGGAAGTGGAGGGAATTTGCTTGTAAAAGCTATAAAAGAAATTTATCTAACGAAGTTGAGAGTTGAGAGTTGAAATTTGAGAGTTATGATTACCTTATTAAGTATATAATAATCAATATATTAACTATCATACATATCATAATTCTCAACTCTCCATTCTCAAATCTCAACTAAATAAACTGCAATTACTCCGTCTTTATGCTTTCCACCGGATTTGCCGTTGCCACTCGCCACGACTGCACCACTACCGTCAGCACCACTACTGCCGATACAGCTACGAAGCTTATGGGGAAGAGCCACCAGTGTATTGGCGTGTGCTCGGCGAAGCTTTGCAGCCAGCTGTTGCTGAGCCACCAGCCTATCGGAGCCGCTATGACGAAGGCTACGACGAGGGGAACGGCGTAACGCAGGGCGAAGAGACTGACCACGGAGCCTACTGACGAACCCATTACCTTGCGGATGGCTATCTCCTTACGACGGTATTCGGTCTCGAACATTGTCAGAGAGAAGACGCCGATGACGGTTATGATGATGCAGATGATGGCGAAAAGCTTCACTTGCGAGATGAAGCGGAACTCTTCTATATAGGTCCACTGCAAGTCGTCGTCAAGGAAATCCATCTCATACTTCTGCGATCCGTCCAGCTTGTTCAGAACTTCGGCTATGCGATGCTTTGCCTCTATCTTATCCTGACCCTTCGCCACTCGTACGAACACCTGATTGCAGCGATCGCCCCACTGTTCCATATCGGGACCGAAGATGATGAACGCCACAGCCACATTGCTGTTGTCGCAGCGCATAGACTTGAGTTTGAAGTTGTTGCAGGTGCCAACAATGAGATAATTGCTCGTTGGTCCCCACTCGTTCTGACGACCTATGGAGTCGCCTACCGCCAGCCATTTGTATTGTTTCATGGCAGCCTCGTTGAGCACGTAGGCACCCGTCTTCATGTCCGCCTCGCGGAAGTCGCGACCTTCCGTAATCTTCAGCTGCATGGTGCGCAGATATTCATAGTCGCAAGGCAGCACCTGAAGCGTCATTTGATGCTCGTTAACGCCACGTCCCCAGCTCATATAACCATCACTTGTGCCGATGGCATTCTGCGCAAAACCGACGCTTTCCACGAACGGAAGCTTCTTCAGTTCGGCACGTATGGCATCCCTCTTAGCCTTCGCCTCCTGCGAAAGCCAAGCATAGAACACCTCGTTCTTGTTGAATCCGTAGTCGCTGTTGAAGATGTAGCTCGACTGGTTCGACATCACACCTATATATATAGCCAATGCGAAAGCCACGCAGAACTGTACCGCCATGATAGCCATACGCAGACGTCTGCCGCGCGGCGAGAGTCCGAACGATCCTTTCAGCACCATTGCCGGCGCGAACGACGTGCTGTAAAAGGCAGGAATCATTGCCGACAAGGCACCCACGACGAGAGCCGAAACAGCCATTGCCGCAGCCAGAACCATGTGTGAAGCGAAATGGATGTCGCCCGAAACCAGCTTCATGCAGGTCTCGCTGCGCTGGAAGGCAACAATAAGCAGAATGCCTATAACCAATCCCACGAAGGCAAAGACCACATTCTCCAATATCATCTTCATTCGCAAACTTCCTATAGAAGCTCCCATAACACGGCGGGTATTGATGCCACGCATGCGCATCGGCACCTCAGAAAGCGAGAAGTTTAGCAGATTGAGCATGGCAATGAACAGCACAAACACCGACGCAACGGTCAGGACATCCACCAAGCCACGATTGCCACGGTCTTTCGGACCTACGCCTGAGAAATATATGTCGTCCACGGGAGTGATGCGGATTTTCATGTTGACCTCCTTGTCAAACTTCTTCTCGTCCTTCTCGCTATAGCCGTTTTCTTTCATAAAGGCAAGTTTTATGGCACGCTCCACTTTCTTAGGGTTGGCACCATCGTCAAGTAGCATATAGATATTGTAGCTCCATTCGATCCAATCATTCAGCCCCCTCTCGTCCTCGCATATATACACGCCGTTAGGCAGAGTGCAGTTGTCGGGCATATCCTCGCTCACACCAACTACGGTAACGGTAGTTTTGCTTCCATCGCCATTTTCACACTCAAACGTCTTGCCTGCTGCATTCACCGTGCCGAACATCTTCTCGGCTGTACTTCGGCTTACAATAACATTATGTCCATCTCCACATGTCTTACTCGACCCCGAGAGCAGCTTGCCCGTGAAGAACTCTATGCCAGGTTTTCCCATATATATCAAAGGAACTGCTATGGTACGGTTGCCCACCTTGACATCTGTCTTGTTGATATATGGACTGATATAGGTTGCGTCCTTCACCTGCGGTATTTCCTTGAGTAATGTCACGAATGGGCGACAGATGTTGCAACCCCAGTCTTCGCCGAACAAGCCGCCATATATCTCCAAGCGATACATGTGCTTGTAGTCGTGAATGTTATGGTTATACGTGCGGTTGTATATCACCTGCGTCATGAACAGATAGAACGTGGCTACGGCTACACCCAAGCCCAGGAGATTGAGCAGAGTGGCTACGCGGTAACGACGAAACATATATAATAAGCTTTTCATATTGTTTTATTTTTATCTGAGCGTTTTGTTCTGGTTGAGAGTTGAGTATTGAAAGTTGAGAGTTATGATTTGTATTGTAGGGATTATCTATTCATACGATTCTCTATGCTATTCATAACTCTCAATTCTCAACTCTCAATTCTCAACTTAAATAATTCTCCCGCTGTTGTCCACCACCTGTCCGTCGAACAAGTTGATAATTCTGTTTGCCATCATAGCGTCGTGCTGAGAGTGGGTCACCATCACGATGGTGGTGCCTTCGGCGTTGAGCTGCGAGAGCAGTTCCATCACGGCGAGTCCGCTCTTCGAGTCGAGATTACCTGTCGGCTCGTCGGCGAGGATGAGCTTCGGCTTGCCCACCACGGCACGTGCTATAGCCACACGCTGCTGCTGACCGCCGGAGAGTTGCTGCGGATAATGCTTGGCACGCTGACTGAGTCCCACCTTGCGCAGAATCTCCGTTACGCGCTCACGGCGTTCCTTTGACGGTACGTTGAGGTAACGTAGCTGCAGGTCTACGTTCTCCTCTACGGTAAGCTCGTCGATGAGATTGAAACTCTGGAACACGAAGCCTATCCTGCCGCGACGATACTTCGTGCGTTCGCTCTCCTTCAGCTTGCCAACGGGTTCGCCGTCGAGCCAGTACTCGCCGCTGTTGGGATTGTCGAGGAGTCCGAGGATGTTGAGGAGCGTCGACTTGCCGCAACCGCTCGGTCCCATTATGGCGACAAACTCGCCGTCTTCCACGTTTATGCTAACACCGTTGAGAGCCACTGTCTCCACTTCTTCCGTGCGGAAGATCTTCGAAAGGTTTTCTGTCTTTATCATGATTATTACTATTTTAAAATTAATACTTCATTGTCCTTGAATGCTTCGTAGCCGCTGGTTATTACCTTTTCGCCAGGCTCCAAGCCCTCGGTCACCTCATAATACTGCGGGTTCTGGCGGGCTATGCTTATGCTGCGGCGGTACGCCTTCTTGCCCGAACGGTCGAGCACGTATATCCAGTTGCCGCCGGTGGTCTGGAAGAAGGTGCCGCGGGGGATTAGCGTTGCCTGCGACGACTTGCCGAGAGCCAGCTCCACGTAGTAAGTCTGACCGCTGCGCATCTGTGCTGGACGCGAGCTAACGAAGACGAAGTCGGTGCGGAACGATCCGTCGCGCACCTCAGGATAAACCTTGCGGACACGCAACTGATATTGCTTGCCGTCGCGCGTGATGCGGGCTATGAGTCCCGCACGCACACGGTCGATATAGTGTTCGTCTATCTTCTCCTCTATCTTGAAGTCGCTGAGGTCGTTTATCTGTCCGATGTTCTGACCAGCCTGTATGTTCTGACCAAGCTCCACGTCCAGCAGTCCCAGCTCGCCGTCGATAGCTGAGCGCACCTCCAGCTTGTTCTTGCGCTCACGAACGAGCAGCACGTTCTTGCGCATATTCTGAAGATTGTCCTCCATCTGCGCCATCTGGACGTGACGATAGACGCTGTCCTGCTTCAGTCGCTGACCTATAAGACGCTGCTTGCGCTGAGCGAGATTATAGTCCTCGCGGCTCTGAAGATAAACCTCCTTGCTTATCAGCTTCTCCTTGTATAGGCGCGAGTTCTGCTGAAAGGCACGCAGCTTGCGATTGCAGTCCATGTCGAGCGTGGCTTCCTCCGTGCGGTTGTTAAGCCGGTCCTGCTGCATGGTCACCTGCGTGTTGCGCAGCAGATTCTGCTTTTCGGCAAGTTCAGCCTCAGCATTGAGAATCTGCAGGTCCAGATTACTGTTGCTCAGTCGCAATATCACGTCGCCTTTCTTCACGCGAGTGCCTTCCTCAACAACCTTTTCTCTCACGATGCCTCCCTCTTCAGGCGATATCTGCACCACCTGGATGGGCACCACCTGTCCGTTAAGACGAACGTAGTCGTCAAACTTGCCACGTGTGACATCGCTCACCGTGACGTCAGCTCTCTCTACGGTCATCGTGCTCGCCGTGCTGCCGAAGACTATCCACGTGAGCAGCGCCACCACTGCCACCGCCGCCGCAATATACAAAGCGTAACGGCGAATGAATGATTTCTTTTCTATAGGTCGGTCCATAATTTTTCTCCTTTATAATATGCTAATAGCTTTTTGTTATAAGCCATTGTCAGCTGGCTCTGCAACAGCCTTACCCTACTCTGCAGCAGCGTCACAGCTGCCGTCTTAACGTCTATGGATGATGCCAAGCCTTCCTCATACTTGCGTGTGGTGAGGCGTGAGGCAATGCTGTCCGCCTCCACCTGTTCCTGCATCTTCTCCACCTCCTTCGTGCTGTTCGCCACGTCCGAGGCAGCCTCAACAATGATGCGCCGCAGTTCAGACTGCTCGTACGCGAGGTTCTCCTGCGCCTGAACGAGAGCCGTCTTGCGTCGGCGTATCGTGGAATATGTGGCGAGGCGGTCGAACAGCGGAATCGAGAGCGACAGCCCTACGTACTCGCCGGCGTTGTTGCGGAACTGGGAAGAAAAGGAAGCGTGTCCGCCCTTATCCATATTGCGAAAGAAAGAAGTAGACACGCCACCAGAGAGAGAGATTGTCGGAAGTAATGCTCCGCGTGCTGCACGCAGACTGTAGCGTGCCGCCTCCACATTCTGCTGCGCCTTAAGGATGCGCGGATTGTCTGTGGCGGCGAAAGCGGATATCTGAGAAGCGTCCTCGGCTGTGAGGCTTTCGTCATCGAAGGACGGTTGTATGACGGCGAGAGCGGAGTCGACGGGGAATCCCATCAGTTGCTTCAGCGCCAACATTGCCTTGGTGGTCTGACTCTGCATGTGCGCCAACTCGTATTCGTCAGTGGCAAGCGTGGCACGCATCTGCGCCACATCGGCATCGCTCTTCTGCCCCACCTCAGCCATCACACTGGTCTGACGGAGCAGCTCACGGCTCTCGTCGCGCTTCTTGGCGGTCTGGCTGACGGCACCCTCGCAATACACGAGGTCCATGTAAGCCTTATAGACCTTCAGCGCCACATCGTCCTTCTCTGCCCTTACGCCGCTGCGACCCATTGCCTCGTTAGCCTTGGCAAGCTGCAGATTGTTGTATCGCTGCAAGCCGTCGAACACCACGAGCGACGCCTGCAAACCGTAACCGTTATATAATGTACTTACATCGGTGTAGGTATTGGTGGACGGGTCGATGGCACGTCCGAAATTCATCTGTCCGTCCACGGAGGCGTAGACGCTCGGCAGGAAAGCTCCGATGGCCTGTGTCTTCGCCGCCCGGCTGTCCTCAAGCGCAAACTGCTGCTGGCGCACGCCGTGACTGTGGTCGGCGGCATACTGCATGCAGCGCTCCACGCTCCAGGGTTCGGAGGCGGACAGCGGCAAGGCGGCAGCAATGACGTAAATAATAAGAAATAATCGCTTCATCATGTCGTTTCTTTGTTTTTACGTTGCAAATTTAACGACTGGAAACGTACGACGTAATAATGAATCGGAAGAAAAACAAGAAACGAAAGCAAATCGGACGAAAAGTGTATGAAAATCATACAATAGCGGCTGGCATCCGCCATCCGCTAAACAGAAATTAGTCGGATAGATTGAAATTTATAATCCCTTTACCTTCTGCGTGGCACCATCGGTCCGTGTCCGTTGTTCTTCATCACTAACTCCTCAACAAGATGCTTTGTCAAGTCTCCCAAGGGGAGTTCTACGGTCACTTTATTGGAAATCTTGAATGCAGGCGAAACGATAGGAACGGTCTCCATCTTGCGCTCGAACGGATTGTAGCGCTGCAGCCCCCATCGTCGTTGCCGACAAGAACATCAAAAAAGCCATCAGTTTCTTCATATCTCACTACGTTTTGTTGTCAGTCACAAAGATACAGATAATTATTTACTAAATCACAAAGAGTTTTGCTGATAATATGTTATTTTTGCAAATAAATGTAATACACCTAAAACCAACTATATATGAAAACCAGAGGACGCAATATCTGCGATACGCTTAAGGCTATCCGCAAGGAAATAGCGGATGCCAACGGAATTGAATATTCACCCGAGGAATGTCACTTCAAGGGCGAATGCAGGGGAACTTGCCCGAAATGCGAGCAGGAAGTGAAAGACCTGGAGTATGAGTTGAGGCTACGACAGATGGCTGGAACGGCTATCAAGGTGGCAGGCGTCGCTGCTGGAATAGTTGCCATGACTGCATGCTCGAACAGCAAGATACAAAGAACGGTTTCGGATAATGCCAAGCCAAGAGTGGAGAAGCCAGCAAAAGAGGAAAGCCCCAGACTGTTAGGGATTGCTCCATACCGTCAGCCGGAAGAAACAAGCAGCAAGATATTCGGTGCTGCCGAGGAGATGCCTTCATTTCCGGGTGGCGAGAAAGCATTGATGCAATACATCAAGGACAACACCTATTATCCGGAAGAGATGTGTGAAGGAGCAGCTCAAGGCAGAGTGATGGTCGGCTTTGTTATCAATGAGGACGGAAGCATTAGTGATGTAAAGGTATTGAGAAGCCTTACGCCTGAATTTGACGAGGTGGCTGTTAAGATTGTGAAAGGTATGCCGAAATGGAATCCCGGCAAACAGAACGGCAAAGCGGTGAAGACAAAATACACAGTACCCGTATCTTTCCGAACAGAATAAAATGACAACAGTTCCACTTATCTGCATCGACCGCCACCGCCTTACGATAGACGGTGAGGGGGTCACCACGCTCGTGGCGTTCCACGGGTGTCCTCTACATTGCAAGTACTGCCTCAATCCGCAATGCCTTGAAGCCGAAGACATATGGAAGGAAACGGACGCAGAACTCCTGATGAAGGACGTGGAGATGGACAATCTCTACTTCCTCGCTACGGGAGGCGGCATCTGCTTCGGTGGAGGCGAACCGCTCTTGCGAAGCTCCTTCATAAAGGAGTTTTGCGGGCAATGCCCGGAAGGATGGCAGTTTACGATGGAGACAAGTCTGAACGTGCCTCGCCGCCACTTGGAGGAAGTGGCTCCCGTCATCCATTCCTTCATCATCGACATAAAGGACATGAACCCCGCCATCTATCAAGCCTACACGGGCAAGAGCAACCAGCAAGTCATAGACAACCTCGTATGGCTCTCCACCCATGCCAAGCATAAAGACAAAATCATCATTCGCCTACCGCTCATTCCTCAATTCAATACGCCGGAAGACCGGGAGCGCAGCAAGCAAGCATTAAAGCAAATGGGATTTGAGCGGTTTGACGAATTCGAGTATATTTGCAGACATGAATACTAACAAATAAGAATATGGCTAACGACGTATCAACATATCTCCATGACGGCATGGAACTTCCCTTTGAGGATTGGAGCAACAAGCTGCATTCCTTCAACGATCTGACTTCCATTATCCAGACCACGCATGATGCGGCTTTCTCTTCTACGGTGAAAGCCATAAACCGCATGCAGACGATGCGCAACTGGCTCATCGGATATTACATCGTAGAGTTTGAACAGCACGGCAAGGACAGAGCGGAATATGGAACGCAACTGCTGAAGAAACTGGAGGAGAGAGTGAATAGAGAGGGAATGACAACGACATTGTTTAAGTGGGCAAGAAAGTTCTATAGATTATACCCTCAAATGACGGATAATCTACCAGTTCGAATTTGTGCGACAATGATGCACCAATTACAATCCTTTGAAAATAAGGAAGATGCAATTGGTGCATCAATGATGCACCAATTTATGACACCAGGCAAAACAATTATCTCACATTTATATTAACGTGAGTTCGACGAATTAGAATAAGGTTAATTGTCTATCTATAGTCCTTTGGACTGCAATTGTTGGTTTCTTAGGAAAGAAACAATATGCAGCCAAAGCTCCAAGAGTATTGACAATGAAGTTATCAAAAGATCTGTGTCTGGAATGTTCCACCTGTGCGATATTCTTAAGTTCATCGTTTACGGTCTCAATGATAGCCCGTTTTCTCAACAAGAGTCTGTCTGATATTTTCATAATAGAGCCTTTCATGTTGCTTTTTAGTTTCGTGATAAGCTGTATTCCATCAACGAAAAGTTTATCGAATAGATTCTTGCTTATATATCCCTTATCTCCAACAAGTTTGCCGTAGATAAAATCGACAAATGCTTTATATTCCAAGGGCTTACGGTCGTCAATGTCACCAGGAGTAATCATGAAGTTAAGCAATTCTCCTTTTTCATTACATATTAGGTGAAGCTTAAAACCGAAAAACCATCCCATAGAACATTTGCCTCTTTGAGCAATACCTTTAAATGTCTTATGAATAAGGATTCTTTGGTTCCTGCATACACGAAGAGGGGTACTATCCACGAAACTTATGCCGGTACATTTTCCCAAAAGTACCTTCTTTATAAAGATTGCCAAAGGAATAGCAACGGTCTTCTGGAGTTCCACAAAACGATTGTATGACACAACCTTGGGAAACAAATGTCGAAGATGCACACATACATATTCTTTGTAGAAATGCTTCAAGCAACGAAAGCCTGAACTGTGGAAAAGTATAATGATAACCATAATTTCAGCCTTTGACATGGTCGATTCACGATGATATTTGCGTTTTAAATTGCTTTTTATGGTATATTTTTCCATTTGGGCATCAAAAACTTTGCAGAAGTCATCCGCAATACAGAAAATTTCAGTAACTTTGTCCTCGGTGATCATAGCGATTATTGTTTGTAAACTTTTGATTTTTAGCACTTTAAAGTTACAACAATTTTCGCTAATCACCAAATTTTCAGACACTTATATTTCGTCGAACTCACGTTATATTAACAACTAAATACACAAAATCATGAAACACGTTTGTTTCACAACCCTTTCATTATGCCTGCTCACCGTCGTTATGCAGACATCATGCAGCGACGACCTTGCATTCACAGCACCTAAAGTGTCGCCCGATATCAATGTGCCCATCACTGGCTATTGGCAGATAGCTGGCGAGGACATCAATGGCGACGGTGCCATTCAAGG
>ENA-UERK01002257-UERK01002257.1-human-gut-metagenome-genome-assembly--contig:-NODE-2257-length-12845-cov-3.754151_pt1 | contig 12845 bp, 6 predicted proteins | sample MGYA00242957_ERZ507957 | MGnify/ENA primary metagenome ERZ507957 (study PRJEB26167, sample SAMN06115538) | human gut metagenome | host: Homo sapiens | place: China:Heilongjiang | collected 2015-11-06... | reverse complement strand
TATCTCTGTAGAAAGTATCCTTTCCGGTGTAGGTTTTTCCATCGACGTCAAATGACAGCTTGGCTTCGTACTTCCAATCGGTTGTGTTGCCGTCGGAGTCCTTTATCGCGATTGGCTCGTAATCCTGAACGACTGCGCTGACCTCCCGCACGTCGTCGGGGTTCTTGTACTCATGGCTTGCGGTTCTGCTCGAGACGATGCCGCAGACGCCTGCCACAAACAAGGCGAAGCAGAGCAGCAACGCCAGATAAGAATAAATATCTTTCTTCGGGGGGTTAGGTTTTTTATTCATTGTGACTCCTTCTTGGCAGAATCGGGTAAAGGGACTTGAATAGCGCGCAGATGGCGTTCTCGCTCGTTCTGCCATATTTCGCGGACATCCTGCCGCCGTCCGCTGTTTTCCGGCATACCGTCAGGCTGCTGCCGGTTTTTATATTCTCCACGGTACTGCCGGGGTATATGTCTGAGTATTCCGTGATGGTTTCTCCGTTGAACAGCACCATCGGGGGGTCGCTGAAGCTATAGGAGTTGCCCCGCGAACCGTAGTCGTTCTCTGCCGTGACACTCGGAAGAGAGTACTTGACGCCGACATACCGGGCAATCGTACAGCCCTCTGCCGATGTCATGATGCCGAGAGTGCCTGCGATGACCGCAGCCACTACGGTGACGACGAGCGGGCGTGCAAGTTTGCAGGTATTATTTTTATTTTTTACTCCTAATTTGCAATAGCAACTTCCGATCGCTTAACGATTGAAAGACGTACCGAGCATCTTATAATACCATTATAATGCATATTCCGACTCTTGTCACTGTCACAAGGGACAGTTGTTTCGCTGAAAAAAATTCTCCGGAGGAAAGTCATCATTTTGTATCCCGCAGCGTCGTCACGACCGGCTTGTTCTCTGTAGCCGTGGTGATCGGATCTTCCTTGTTGTTGAATCCGCATGCTCAGACACGTCCATTGTTCTGAACGGTATTCGCGACGCCTCGAGCATCGGCTTTATGCGTCTGCGCTGCGGGCAGGATGCCGTTGTGCAGAGTTCATAAGTCCTGCCGGTTCGGAATCGTCTTCCGATATTTCGCCGTGCCGTTTCATCCGTCTCACCTTGGGGACGGAAGGTGCGGACAGCGAATTATGTCATGTTGACGTAATGTTGCTCTGACAACTCACGCTCTGCTCCTGCCGTAAAGCAGCGTATTTCTCCCTCTGCTGCCTATAACGGCTGTAAATGTTTTTGCAGGCCGTGTGCAGCCAATCATCAGCGCCGGGAATAATCAGTATACCCACATCGAAACTGTTGACACAAAAGGTATACTATGTTAATATATGCTTGATGACGGATTCTTTCGGTTGGATTGCCCGAAAGAACATCGGTATTAATCACAAGGAGGTACACTAATGAAGAAAAGAGTTTTGGCACTATTGCTGACTCTCGTTATGCTCGTCAGCTGTTTTCCGATGAATTTGATCGCGAAAACAAGCAGCAGCATAGCAGGCACAGCCGACGGGCCTCTTTCCCTCACGGCACGCGAAGGTAAAAGCGGCTTTGCGACCGGACGTGAAGGCAAGGGTTCGACTGCGAACACACATCATGGAAAGCTGAACACCGACAGGTTTGAGCTTTCAAGCACCCCCTTCTCCGAAAACGATGCCGCCGCATCGTTGAGATCTGGCGACGAGGTGACATTCATAGTTGTTTTGAAGTCCGCCTCATTGCTCGGAAACTACTCTGTAAGGGAAATTTCCGAAAGAACAGAGGCAGTCAAGTCTCAGGAGTCGAAACAAATCAAGGCGATTGATTCTGCGAAAAAGCAGGCAGCCGAGGCTCTCGGCAAATCAAAGCACGAGTTTGGTTTTGATTATACGGTTGCAATGACAGGCTTTTCCGTCACGACCGCATACGGCAACAGGAAAATGCTTGAGGCACTCAACGGTGTTGAAAGCGTTTATGTTGCACCGACTTTTGCTTTGCCGGAAACGGATTATGATCTTGCACCGCTTACAAACAACTCTTCAACGATGATCGGTTCGGACATACTCAACAATTCCGGCTACGGCGGAAAGGGCATGAGAATAGCGATTCTTGACACAGGAATCCTTGTTACACACCCGAATTTCGCCGCATTGCCCGATGACAAGCTTGATGACCCTATCACAAGACAGAGCGTCGATGATATTTGGTATACGCTTAATGCGGGCAAAAGCACCCCGAAGCTTAATCGCTCGTATTACAACACGAAGCTTCCGTTCATCTTCAATTATGCCACAGCTGATTTTGACGTATCGAACACATATGCAGGTTCGGATCACGGAACGCATGTTGCAGGTATTGCTGCGGCAAATAAGATTGAAGGAAGTAAGGCTGTCGGTGTTGCTCCGGACGCACAGCTTGTCGTTATGCAGGTTTTCCAGTCCGGCGGCGGTGCAGGTTGGGCAACAATACTTGCCGCAATGGAAGACTGCGTAAGGCTTGAAGTCGATACCGTAAACCTTTCACTCGGTGCTGCAGCAGGCTTTACCGATGTTCCCACCATGATGGAAACGATGAACAAATTCCTCGAATCCGACATTCAGATTATTATCGCTGCCGGCAACGATACAAACAATGCATACGGCAACAGGTGGGGCATGAACATGTCTCTTCTTCCGAACCCCGATACCGGTCTCGTCGGTACTCCGTCAACGTACAGTGCTGCCATCTCCGTTGCTTCCGCTGATAACGACGGTTACGAACAGCTGTACATCACTGTCGGCGGGGCGGATTTCGGCTATAAGGATACAGCAGCAACCTCTGCAACAAGCTTCATTGCAAATTTCAGAAACCGTGAACTTGAATATGTTATGGTTCCCGGTTACGGCACTGAGGCAGATTATGCAGGCATTGACGTAAACGGTAAGGTCGCCGTTGTTTCACGAGGAGGCAATTCTTTCCCTGAAAAGCAGAGCATAGCTCAGGCTAACGGTGCAATTGCATGTGTCGTTTACAACAACACCGTGGGCATTGTAAACATGCAGATAAATGACGGTGCGGGCAATATCCCTGCTGTCAGCGTAACGAAAGCGGCAGGTCAGGCTTTGCTTACCCAAGCAGAATCAGGCAATGCTGTGTTCAGAGTTTGCAATGCGGACACACAGCTTTTCCATATCGACAGAACGATAAGCAGCTTCTCTTCCTGGGGAGTAACCCCGGATTTGAAGCTTAAGCCTGAAATTTCAGGTGTCGGCGGAAGTATTTATTCGACGGTCGATCCTGCAATATCGGGTTCTTATTACGGAAACATGAGCGGAACGTCGATGGCATCACCGCAGATTGCAGGTGCAATGGCTGTTCTTATCCAGTATTTGGATGAAAACTATCCTGAACTTTCCGGGGCTGAACAAAGGCGAGTTGCTGCGGCTCTGCTTATGAGCACCGCAAATCCCCTGTTTGCAACCGACACACTTGAGTATTCACCTCGTGCACAGGGCAGCGGCCTTGCCGATTTGGTTAAGGCAACCACAACAAAGGCATACCTTACCGGCACTTCTGCTTCAGAGGGAAGACCGAAGGCTGAAATAGGAGATAATGACAGTAAAGACGGCATTTTCAATTTCAGTTTCGAAATCAACAACCTCACGGACGAAGCTTTGACCTATACGCTTGACAGTTCTCTTCTGACTGAAAGCATTTACGGAGATAGGTTTATTGCCGCTGCACCTTACGGTCTTACGACCCGTGTAACGTTTGAAGGAGGAAATACCGTTAACGTTCCGGCAAACGGCAGGGTAACAGTTAATGCGGAAATCAGTTTGACTGATGCCGACAAAGAATACATGAACAGATTCCCCAACGGAATATTCGTTGAAGGCTTTGTCTATGCCGTTCCTGTTGCAGGTTCGGAAGCTGAACAACCCGTTTCGCTGGTAATGCCCATTGTCGGTTTCTACGGCGATTGGTCCGCGGCGGACATTTTCGACAGCGAAAAAGAATCGGAATACAGTCTCTATCCCGTCAGGATATTCACCAACAACGCACAGCTCGGCACAAACCCGTACATCAGAACCGGCAGAGCAGGAGATGCATATAATGCATTTTCCTACAGCAATCCCCTCGCTGAAATTGATTACGGTATGTTAAGAAATGCGCGCACTCTCCGGATTACCGTGACCGACAGGAATACGGGCGATGTTTACTTTGACATCAGCGGAGAATACCAGACAAAGAGCTACTATAACGCTGCTTACGGACAGGTTATTCCCGGCTACCTGCTTGCAGGAGAAGGTGACGTTTGGGACGGGAAAGACTTGGACGGCAACGAGCTTCCCGACGGAACTGTTGTAACATACAAAATGGAAGCCTACCTCGATGACGGCGACGATTTTGTTGACGACAGCATCGTATTTGATGTGACTCTCGACTCCGCCGCACCGCAAATACTGAATGGCGCGGATCTGCAGTCCGCAGTTTCTTTCGACGAAGAAAACGGACGCACCTATCTTAACCTTGAGCTGCTTGAAAATCGCTACATTGCTGCAGTTCTTTTTGAAAGCAGCAACGGCACGATCATGGGCAAGTTCGAGGTTGAAAACACTCCGGGAGAAGTTTTCAGCGGAAGGTTTGACATTACCGGCTTCGGCAATGAATTTACCGTTGTTGTTGCTGATTACGCCTGCAACGAAACTGTTATCGATGCATTCCTTAACCTCGGCGATCATACCGGCGGCGACACAGGTCCCGCTGCGTTGGACAGCAGTCGCATTTACGGATGTGAGACTTACGATGCGGCAGCGGTTGAAGGCGGTTGGTTCAGTGCGAATAAAACTGACCTCTCCGATGCGAGAAACGAAACATTCGATTCTGCGAACAGATATTATTCAGCCGAATATGTTAACGGCTATCTTATCGCGCAGAATGCGGGGACCGGGTCACTGGAGCTGGTGACTCCGTCGGGAACCTATTGGAAAACAAAGACTCTTGTTGCTCAAAGCGGCAAAGTCGGCGAAAACGGCGTATGGGTTCTTTACGATATGGCAATGGATTACTCCGATACAAGAACAGCTCTGCTTGATCCGTGGAATTCCGCTTCCGGAACCGACTTCCTTCTTGCCGTCGGTTGGGCATACAAGGGAGATAACAATAACGACGGAAAGGACGACGGTTACAATGCATTGTACAAGATTTGGACTTCCAAGTGGAACAACCAGGTCTTTGTTGACGAGATTGGGCCGATCACGGGCGAAAACGGTTCATCGGAGATTCTCTGTCTCGGAATAACGACCGAAGGCAGCATCTACGGTATCGGTACAAACGGCTGTCTGTATGCATTGGAACTCAATACAGCCGGCAACGGTGCGGAAACCGTACTCATTGGGGAAACAGATTTTGTAAATTATCCGGGTTTTGGCGGAGCAAACGTTATTCAGTCAATGGGCTACGACCACAACACGGATACAATGTACTGGTTTGCACACAGTCAGGTTCCTCAGGGTGCCGTATATGTAAATATTAACGTAACGTATACCGTCAACCTCGAAACTGCTGCATGCACCGAAGTCGGAACCTACGGCCCCGGCGGTCAAACATGTTTGTTCATTCCCAACAGCATTGAATCCGATCTCTTCCAAATGGGAATCAATGCGACCGGGTTCTCGCTTGAGCCGTATTCCACAACAATGGTTCAAAATCAGACTCGTCAGATTAAAGTCGCGTGGCAGCCGTGGAATGCACAAGCAAACGGCGTCATGTGGTCAACATCAAATGAGAACATTGCCGTTGTTGATGCCAATGGCTTTGTAACGGCAGTTTCGGAAGGAGACGCAGTTATCACCGCAACGGGTCAGGTATGGGATCCCTATCATTGGGATAATGAAACCGGCACAACGGTACCCACTTGGGTGGATTACAGTTCGGAGTGCAAGATCAAAGTCGTGAAAGCGGAGGATGCCCTCTACGGATTTGTTGTTGAAGATTTTTCAAACATCGGCAACCGATTCACATGGTTCACGTATGCTGACAAAACACCCACTGCAATAACATCACTCGGGAAACCCATGGTAACATATTACGATCCGGCATCCGGAGAAAATGTCACTGCCAATGCGCTCTGGCAGGGCGGTGCATATTACAACGGATATGTTTACACTGTAATGGTGCAGGCACGTACCGCTCCGGACGGAACTCTCGGCGGTGCTTCGGTGCTTTATCGCAGTCTTGTTACAAAGGGTGCGGTTCCCACTGAAACTGTAATCGGCGAACCGGAAGAAATCGGATACACCATCGGTATTGAAGTTGGAAACATCGGCTTTGATTACAACACCGGTCGTATGTACGGCGTTGATCTTACAAACGGCGGTTTGTGCATTGTGGATCTTGAAACGGGGTCGATTGACCCGCTCGGAACTTTCTCCGGCGATATTGGCGGACCCGCCATTGCAACGGCAATGTGCGTCACGGCAGAAGGAATGATCGTCATTGCAGACATGAGTTCAACTCTTTACTCTGTTGATGCCGATACTTTGTCAACAACTCGTCTCGGCAGTGCTTCGGGTGACAGCTGGTTCTATGCAGGCATGACTTATGACTACAACACCGGCAACATCTATTGGAACCCGTGTATGAACAAGGGACTTTCACCCCTCTACCTTGTCACACTCGGTCCGGACGAATGGGAACCCGAAAGGACGACCGCAACCATTATTGACATGGGCGACGTGTCAACAAAGGCCGGTGTAGAGCAAACGGTTATTTTCACCATTCCCGACAATGAACCTGAAACGCAGATCATCCCCGTTGAAAGCATTACGATAACCAACGGTGAGTCGGCTGTAGGTCTTGCCGGAGGGACGCTCCAACTCAACGTTGTGACGGAACCTCTCAGACCTACCAACCAGGTTAAAACGTGGGTATCTTCCGACGAAGAAGTTGTCGTTGTCGATAGGTTCGGCAAACTGACATTCATGGGCATTGGTACGGCAACCGTTACGGTTACGACGAGAAACAAAAACGATGACACATTGTACACTGACTCCATAGAGATTACGGTTCTTGAAGCAGCCGGCGAATTTAAGGCCTTCCTTAACCTCGACCAGGGAGGAACAAGCTACTATGATTTCTGGATTCACGGCAATGATTATGACCTTAGGCACATGCTTGTTGACAAGAGCATGATAAGCGTCTACTCGCTGCGTTCGGGCGTTTACTATGACGGTTACTACTATGCCTTCAATGATAAGGGAGCTTTCCTCAGGATTGATGAAAACGACCTCTCGGCTTACACGACAATAGGTACGGCGAACATTGATACTTACAATGATCAGATTACCGCACTTGCAATGGATTATGCAACAGGTACATTGTACGGCCTTACGCTTCACCATACCTACGAGTACAGCACCGATCAGGCAGTTCAGTGCCCTGCGTCGCTTGTGACGGTTGACCTGAATACCGGCAGTGTAAACGTTATTGCACAGCTCGATTTTAACAGACCTGTATATGCTCTTGCATGTGATGCGCAGGGACAGCTCTATGCAGCAGGATCTCCTTCAAACGACTCTTCACAGACCGTTATATATACGGTGGATAAGGTGACGGGCGAGTATGAGGAGTTCATGACGATTGCAGGCGCCGGTGTCTTCACGGGCAACAACTACTACGGCAACATGCAGTACAATTCTCAGATGGCGTATGACTATGGTACGAACAGACTGTATCTCAATGCAACATACAGTACACAGGGGCTTAAGTATGCAAGCGGCGTTGTAATGATTCAGCTTGGCGAGGAACCGTATTCGGTAAATCTCGGAGGAATCAGCCTCTACACACGCGAAGGTTCATCCATTAAGTACGGTGAAGCATTCTTAGGACTTATGGCCTTCATTCCGGATGAGAGTGAGTTGCCGCAGAGCACCGTTAACGGCATATTGCTTAACAAGACTTCTGCTCGCACTTATGTAGGCGGGACTGCACAGCTTGAAGCGAGGGTACGTCCTTCAAACGCGGCAGATACGAGCGTAACTTGGACGTCGGCTGATGAAAGTATTGCAGTCGTTGACGAAAACGGTCTTGTAACCGGTGCTGCAGTCGGCAGCACTGTAATAACGGTCACAAGCAACCAAACAGGTGTATCTGCACAATGCACGGTTGAAATAGTTGAACAGCCCGGGGCCTCCTCCGTTGCATACACTGTTTCGGCAACCAGAGATGCTTTGATCGCATTCAATCCCGCTCTGCCCGCACAGACGGCGATAACCATCGCTGAATTCAGCGGCGGTTCGATGATTAAGGGTCTTGCATACGGCGATAACTTCCTGTTCTATGTCGTTGAAAGCGGAGCTTCTTATCAACTCTACCGATACGACATACTGACCCGCCAAAGCGTGAGCTTAGGCGGTCTCGAAGCATGGACGGGCATCAACGATATTGCATACGATCCGGATAACGAACTTCTTTATGCGGTCGGCGGATTCTATATGTTCCAATACAATACTGCAACTTTGCAGGCGGGCGGAACAAATTACATGTCCGGTTACATTATGGATTCCGATTACTGCACAATGGTCGGTGTTGCAGTGAAGGACGGTGCTGTTTACGGCAATGATTGGGCAACCTCTGTTCCAAAGCTTATTAGGTACTCCGACAAGTATCTTACGGACAGGACAGTCGTTATGTCGGGCGTTGGCGTTAATGTCTATGCGGGTGCAACCGAAATGGCTTATGATGCAACAACCGATCTCTTCTACATAACGGATGCTTCAAACAACATCTACTCAATGACGGACACCGGAGAGACTCATTTTGTGGACATTCTCGGCAGCGGTATCGACATCAACGGCCTTGCTGTTAACTCAACTCCGAGTTATTCTGTAAGGTACACCGATGGTGTAGATGGCGAAGTTATCTTTGCAGATCAGCAGTACTTTGCTCAGGAGGGTTCGCATACTCCGAACTTCAACGGAACTCCCATGCGTGCAGGCTATTCATTTGCGGGGTGGACACCCGAGGTTGCGGAATTTGTTACCGAAAACGTTGTATATACAGCAACGTGGACGATTAACGACTATACCATCACCTTCGATGCACGCGGCGGCGAAGTCAGTCCTGCGGAAATCACAGTAACTTACGGTCAACCCGTTGGTACATTGCCTGTTCCCACCCGTGAAGGATTTGACTTCATAGGTTGGTTTGATGAGAACGGCACAAGGTATACTGATGAAACTGTTTATCTTGTTGACGGCAATATCACACTGAACGCACGCTGGTCCATGACTGCTTACACAGTGACTTTCGTTGACAGCCTCAACAACAATGCGGTTATCGGCACGCTGACTGTGGGCAGGGGAGATGTTATCGATTCGGGCGAATTCCCCGTTGCACCTGAACATCAGGGTTATGTCTTCTGCGGATGGGATTACGACGGAGAACCCGTTATGAACGATATGACAGTTTCTACCGTCTACCATTTGCTCGGAGATGTCGATATGGACGGCTGCATCAATGGCATTGATGCTCTTATGGTGCTTCGTAAAGCGATGGGCATTATTGAACTCACCGAGAATCAGTGCCGCCTTGCCGATGTCGATTTCAACGGTGAGGTAACGGTGAATGATGCTGTCAGGATACTGCGTCACACACTCGGCATTGAACTGCTCGGATAAGCTGTGATGCAAATAAAAAAACAGCGTTCCGCAAACGGCAGCATCGGATAAGAAAACATTGCAGAAGTCAGTAGAATCAATGTCTTTAACGGTGCGAGCACGGTGCGGAATCGAAACAATCAAATACTGACAAGCTCAAAGGAGCTGCTGCAAAATCAAGTGATGTTTGCAGCAGCTCCGTTTTTCGAAAGACGGCATCGGAAGAACCAATGATTCGAACGGTTCAATCGAGGTCGCCCCGGAGGTTCAAATCAATGCTGAGTACGTCTTCTTCCTGAGAGGAAGTGCATTGGCAGAAAATGAAGCTTGCTCCTGAACAATGAACAGTCTCTTTATCCACTACGCAGATGCGGCGTGAGGAATCAAGCTCCTCACAATGCTTCTTTGCAGCACACGCCATGCTGTAGCTGCCGGAAAGGCTGCCGGTGATGATGAAGGCGATTACATCGCCACGCTCACCGAAGGCATCTTCCCAATCGGCGATATTCGGACATGCACTGTAAGAGCGCCCCCCGGTGCCGCGCAGTACAGTGACCATCTCGTTCACATCGAGAAAAGCGTCATCGCGGAATTCCTACGTGTCTGTGCGTATGGTAAGCGGAACACTGACGAAGTCTGCTCCGTCCGGCGTGAGAAGGTCGCAGCTTGAGTCTGCGACAATACGAAACCGATTCATTGTACGTCCTCCTAATAATTAAGAAGCATTTCACCCGATTTTGCAAATCGACACAGGTATTTTATCAGGTTCTTATTATTCTGTAAACAGCTTTCGAAAAACCTGTTAAAAGCTTATATAAAACAGTTGAAAGTTTAACGAGAGACGTGTATAATATTTGCATGGAAAAGGAAATGAGCAGCATGATAGAGAATATTGAGGGTTTCCGCTTGCCGCGTTATGAGCAGATCCCGAACGTCGGGCTTTATCTGGAGCAGGTGGTGCGCTATGTCAACGCTCACCTTGCGCCGTTGGGGGAATCGGAGTTGACGAGCTCCATGGTGAGCAATTATGTGAAACAGGGTCTGATCCCATCCCCGATAAAGAAGGCATACACAGCGGAACACCTCGCACGACTCCTGTTCATTGCCGTAGTCAAGCCCGTTGTCCGGCTTGAAGGGCTTCGATTGATGTTCGGCATACAGGAGGATAACTATCCCCTTCAGACCGCCTATGACTATTTCTGTGATGAATTTGAGAATATGCTCGGTGCAGCGTTCGGTATAGCCCCGGCGAGAGCTGGAATCGGCAAGACGCAGTCCGATGCAAAGGATCTTCTTCGCAGCACGATCCTGGCCACCGTCAACAAGGTTTATCTGGATCGATACCTGGAGGATTATCAAAAGCGGCGGGAAAAGGAGATTCACAGATAGGAAAAGGAATCGGTGCAGGGCATTGTATTCATACGGTCACCTGACACATGCAAGAGGTTACTGCTTGTTATACGAGTTTATTTGCTTGTAGCCGAATGTTCATAGCACTTCGCATGGCAGGAGAAAAGCATTGCACAAGCAAGCTCCCAATCTTTATTCAATCTTAATGCGCTGCAAATGTCCCTTATCCAACCTTAAAGTCTCCGACCGTATAATATAACAATAACAGAAATAAGGAGATGCCTTTATGCCGGAAGAGAACATTCGTCGAAAACGTCGTCTTTCGTCTTTTCAAATCATCATACTTGGCTTTGCCGGGGTCATTCTGCTCGGAGCGTTGCTGCTGATGCTGCCGATCTCCACAACCGCCGGGTGTGCAACGCCATTCAATGAAACGCTGTTTACCGCGACCTCTGCCGTGTGTGTGACGGGGCTTGTGGTGCAGGATACAGGCAGCTACTGGTCCGCCTTTGGGCAAGCGGTCATTCTGACGCTGATCCAGATCGGAGGACTTGGCGTTGTGACTGTCGCAGCGTCGTTTGCGATGCTGTCCGGGCGAAAAATCTCTCTGATGCAGCGCAGCACCATGAAGGATGCAATCTCAGCACCAAAGGTAGGCGGGATTGTCCGTCTTACACGCTTTATCTTGCGAGGGACGTTTCTGATTGAACTGCTGGGGGCGCTTGCCATGCTGCCGGCGTTCTGCCGGGACTATGGATGGCGCGGCGTCTGGATGGCGGTGTTTCATTCCATATCTGCTTTTTGCAACGCCGGGTTTGACATTCTTGGGACAGAAAACAATCTCTATCCGTCCCTTACCGGTTACGCCGGCAGTCCGGGAATCAATATCACGATTATGCTGCTGATCGTGATCGGCGGCATCGGATTTCTGACATGGGACGATGTCTGCGAAAACAAGTGGCGGTTTCACCGCTACCGGATGCAGAGCAAGGTGATCCTTGTCACGACATTCGCACTGATCGTCCTTCCGGCGTTGTTGTTCTTCTTCGTAGACTTTGATGCCCTTCCCCTTGGAGAGCGGATTCAGGCAGCTCTGTTCCAGTCGATCACACCGAGGACCGCGGGCTTCAACACAGTAACGCTGTCCGCGATGTCCGGTGCGTCGCAGGGCGTGATGATCCTTTTGATGCTCATCGGCGGTTCTCCGGGTTCTACGGCGGGCGGCATGAAAACAACGACGCTGGCGGTCTTGGTTGCCAATGCTGCTGCGACCTTCCGCCGGCGTGAGAGCGCTCAATTTTTCGGACGCAGAGTCGATTGCGGCGCCGTCAAGACCGCTGCGACAATTCTGATGATGTACCTTGCACTGTTCTTTGGCGGTGCTGCCTTTATCAGTGTATATGAGAATCTTCCGCTGTCTGCCTGCCTGTATGAAACTGCATCGGCTGTCGGTACGGTGGGATTGACGCTTGGTATCACGCCGCAGCTGCGCATTCCGTCGCAAATTGTGCTGATCACGCTCATGTATCTGGGCAGAGTCGGCGGTCTTACCCTCATTTATGCGGCACTTTCCGGCAAAAAAGCAACCGTAGCAAAGCTGCCGCAGGAACAAATTACAATTGGATAAGGAGTATTTTCTCATGAAAAACATTCTATTGATTGGCACAGGCCGCTTCGGACGGCATACCGCAGTACAGCTTTCTCAACTGGGGCATCAGATCATGGCGGTCGATACAAACGAGGATCGAATCAATGATGTGCTGCCGTATGTGACCAACGCACAAATTGGCGACAGTACAAACGCGGAGTTTCTTCGCTCTCTTGGCATCGGAAATTTTGACGTCTGCATCGTGACCATCAGCGGTAATTTTCAGAACTCGCT
>ENA-UERK01002250-UERK01002250.1-human-gut-metagenome-genome-assembly--contig:-NODE-2250-length-12855-cov-21.553373_pt1 | contig 12855 bp, 16 predicted proteins | sample MGYA00242957_ERZ507957 | MGnify/ENA primary metagenome ERZ507957 (study PRJEB26167, sample SAMN06115538) | human gut metagenome | host: Homo sapiens | place: China:Heilongjiang | collected 2015-11-06... | reverse complement strand
ACCAAATTTTATTAGTTATATTACGTTAATTAACTCTCTCATTTTCAATCGATTACATAAGAATTAACAGAGTATTGCTCTAAGGCTTTGCATTTTAAGCATATGCTAGAAGGGGTAGAATATGAAGGTAATCAATTTAAACTGAATCGTATTGTTGATCCAACCTTACTTTTTACACTTGTGAGAAATCAATATGAATGTTTGTGTCTTTTTGAGTTGATTAATGTCATACCAGCTTCTGACGACAAGAAAAGTTTTCTTTCCTTGATGCATCAGATTTCAGGATTGAAGTACCGGCAAAGATTTGTGGAACAAGCAACATTGCAAGCTAATATCAAAAAGTTGAGATTTGAAAATATCGAAATCAATCAAGATGTTAACTTGATTTTATCTTCTTCTGTGTTTCATAAGCTGAACCAAAAAAGTCAAGATAAGGTAAGAAAATGGATAAAGGATAAAGAATATCAATTATTCTTTAAAAGCGATGAAGAAATACAAAAACTTGGTTGGAAGGATTTTGCAAACAAGTTTGGTATGAAGAAAGATTGCATCGATAATCTTTATACGTATTTTTGCATGAATGCTCATCCATCTTATCCTTCTATAATGCAATTTAGGGATGCGTTTGCCAAGGATAATCCTGAATTTCTTAATCTTGCATTGTTTGCATCTCATACTTTTCTTATATTTTTGAGTGTTTTCCTAGTTGATTATATGCGAATGTTTCCAGCTATAGTGAATGATTTCAAAAAGTTGGATGAGGATAAGAGAATGTTGCTTACTGCATTTAATGATATCTTTAGGGAAGAAAAGTGGAATGCTAAATTTTAATTGATGAAAAATATAATACTTCAAAGTTCTCCTTCAGAATGGAAAGAAGCTTTACATGAATTGGGGATAGATTTGCCCATGTGGCTAATCTTACTTCTAGTTATGATTATTCTTGTCCTTGGATGGGTAATAAAACACTATTGGTGTAATTGGCAAGAGGCAAGAAACTGGCGTAAGAAGAAAATGAAAGCTATTGCCAATACGGATTTTAGTGATTATTTGCCCTTCCGTAAGAAGCGTCTCTACATTCCGGCTATGTATCAGAGCAAAACTCCGAGTGATTATCCTGACCCAATAGATGCTACTATTGCGGAAGCTAGGCAAAATTTACTTGATAAGATGCTGGAGGTATTGGATGATAAACATGGACGTGATAATTTGTTTTGCATTCTTGCAGGTGCAGGCATGGGCAAATCTAGCTTTATGGTTTATCTGTATGGAAAGTTGGTTAAAAAGTTAGATGGAAAAGGGCATGATGTAGAAATCCTCTCGTTGACACGTCCTGATGTTATTGAAAGAATCAATATGATAGAAGATCAAGGAAATGTCATACTCTTATTGGATGCTTTGGATGAGAATGTTGAGGCAATGAACAACTATGAAGTCTTTTGGAAAACGTTATTAAATTCTATAAAGGACTTCAATAGGGTTGTTATCACCTGTAGAACTCAATTTTTCTCTTCTTTTGATGAAGAACCAAACTATACCGAGATAGCAAATTATTCTTCCAAGAAAGGAACTAAATTTTTCATCCGGTATTATCTTTCACCTTTTACCAAAGAGGAAAGGACTCGTTACATAAAAAATAAGTATCCTTTTTGGCATTTTATAAAGAGAAGGAAAGCCATGAAGGTTATGGAAAAAAACGACTCTTTAATGTCTCGTCCTTTGCTCTTGGCCAATATTGATGATTTGATAAACTCAAAGGTGAAGTATGACTATGGTTTTCAAATATATGAAGCTCTGATTCATGTTTGGGCAACAAGGGAGGCGCAAAGACAAAAATTGCATGGTGCGGTATTTAATGACTTGGTCGAAAAAATACCAGAAGTTTCAAAGGCTGCAGCCTATGAATTATATGAAAATTTAGCAAACAATGCAGCATGCAATATGACCAAAGAGCAATTGGATGAATTTGAAAAGAAACATCCGTTGAATATGGCAGAGCTTCGTATCAATTCCTTGTTTAATAGAGATGTTAAGGGGAATTGGAAGTTTTCACATAAATCTTTCTTTGAATATTTCTTATCAGAAATAGCCTTTGATGATTGGAATGCCGTACCAAATATAGAAAAATTTGATATGGGTATGCAATTTTATAAGCAGAGATGCTTGAAGGAATTTGAGGCTTATTTACATCTTACGCCTCCTGCATGGTTCGTGAATAATGAGCAACTATATAGTAATGTCATCATGATGCATTGTCCTAATGGTTTCAATCCTATGCACTTAATAATAATTCTTAAAGAAAAGAAAATCTCTTCTTTATCGATAATGGACAATGTGGCTGTTGGTGCTATCTTAACTCCACAGTTTATGAAGGCTTTGAATAGTACATCAGTAGAACTGCTAGAAGTTAGCATTTTGGGAAAAGTTGATTTGTCTATGGACTTGCTCCAAAATTCTCAATTGCAAATGTTTGTTTTGAATAGTGACGAACGTCTGTCATATCAATTTAAAAAAGTTGCAACTAAGGCAGGTTTTAAGTGTAAGGAGAATGAGCATGACACTGTTTTTTATCGTAGAAATACTAAGGCATTCGCCAATCCATATATCATGAGACATTATCCTCGCTTTGAAATGCCAACTTTTAATTACGCTAGTTTTGTAAGGATAAATTCTGGCTTAACAAAGAAAACAATATGATGAATACAACCTATTTTTATGATTCTGACTTATATGGAGGTACAGTTGACCATATAGCTTCGTCAATTGTATTTTCTGGCGATATGAACGAATTGGATAGATTCTGTAAGCGTTGGTATAATCGTATAGATAGTATAAGCGACGAAAAACAACGTATGGATGTCTTTATTCATCTTCTTGTTGATTTAAGTCAGGGCTTGCGAGTTAAGAAGAATATTCAGATGAAATTGGTTATCTCTGATAATTTTTTCATGGATTTCTTGTTATTCCTCTCTATTTTTTCCACAAAAGAAGTTAATCTTGTAAAAGAGATAGACATTCAGCATGAGTATGTAAGATGGAACAAACAAAGTTTCCCCAAGCAATTAGTTAGGGCTGCAAACATTGGTGATTTAAAAATACTCGGTGATATGTTTGGGCATAGCTATGAGGGGAATGAAATCATTAGAAATGCCATTCTCGGACATACATATCACTCAACCGAATTATCGATGCTTCAACAGTCTTATTCACCATTGATAAGTAAATATGTGGAAAATAGAATACCTATATTCTTTAAGATGTTTAAGTCTGTAAGAGAGAATATTGTAGTGCCAAGTTTGGATGGCGAAAGTGATTTTTATGACTTATATAATAGGATAGCTAAGGATGAGAAAGAGAAAGAACTTATTTTTTCTATAAATCCTAAAATTCCAAATTTATTTAAAGTTATAGAGTTCTTGATACGGAATATTAATGAAATGATGTATGTGTTTGTTTCGAAAGAAATAAAGGATTTGGAGAATTTCTGTAAGCAATCATTAGTGTTGATTTGGGGGCTTTGGCTTGGAACGGCTCAAGAGATTTCTATGGTTCCACCTGAATGGTATGTGAAATATCGAAGTTTGTTGGATGATATGTTTGGAGAAAGAAGCTTTGAGAATACCCCTTCTTTGAGGTAAGAGAAAGAAATTTTAGATAATCATAGATATTCTCGAAAAACACAACTTAAGTAGAAGTAATTTATAGATAGTATAATAGGTTGGCAAGAGCTTTCGGAAAAGGAAATTCTTGTTAACCCTTTAAACGTTTGAACTTTTTTATGAAAATAGCATTTGTTAGCGTCCGTGGTATTCCTAATAACTACGGAGGCTTTGAGCAGTTCGCTGAGTATATCTCAGTGGGCTTGGTGAAGCGTGGCCATGAGGTTACGGTGTATTCTCCTTCTTATCACCCTTATAAGGATGATGAGTACAAGGGTGTGAAAATCAAACATATCTATAGTCCTGAGACTTGGATGGGTGGTAGTATCGGTTCTTTCTTTTATGACTTCATGTCGCTGAAGGATGCTTTAAAGCGTGAGAATTTTGATATTATCTATGAGGCAGGATATACGAGTATCATTCCTGCTTTCATCTGGTTTGACGTGAAGAATGTTACCAAGAGTATTGTAGTTACCAACATGGATGGCCTGGAATATAAGCGTACCAAGTTCAACAAATGGGTGCGCAAGTTCGTGTTCTGGGAGGAGAGAATGGCTGTAAAACATAGTCATTATCTGATTGCAGACAACATGGGCATCCATGATTACTACAAGGAAAAATATGGCAAGGACAGTAAGTTCCTGGCATACGGTGCCGATATCCATGATGATTATAATGTGGAACATCTGAAGGAGTATGGCTTGAAACCAGAGGAATACTATATTCTGGTTGCCAGACTGGAACCAGAGAACAATATCGTGATGGCCATTGAGGGCTACTTGCATTCTAAGGAGAATGGCAAGCGTCCTCTGATCGTGGTTGGTAAAACCAATACTCCTCATGGTAAGGAATTGGTTGCCAAGTATGGTAATGAAAAGAGTGTAAAATTCGTTGGTGGTATCTATGACTTCAATAAATTGAATTCTATCCGTCACTTCTCTAAGGCTTATTTCCATGGTCATAGTGTGGGTGGTACCAATCCTTCTCTATTGGAAGCGATGGCTTCTGAGTGCTTTATCCTTGCTCACGATAACATCTTTAATCGTGCTGTGTTGAAGAAGAACTCCTTGTACTATCCAAATGCCGAGAAGGTGACTGAGATGCTGAATGATATCGAGAATATCTGTACACAACATAAGAAAAACTTCACGGCTGGAAATGTGGAGGAAATCAAGAATGAGTATTCTTGGGAGCATTTGGTTGACCAGCATGAGGAATACTTCAAATGGTTGCTGGAACAGAAACGATGAATCTATCTAAAGATTTACTTTTAAAATCTCTTCGAGCAGTTCTCTTTGGTGAGAAACTGGATGCTTCTGATTTTGCGGTAGCAGATTGGAAAAGCATCTTTCAATTGGCAGATGAACAAACAGTCTCAGCTTTGTTTCTATATGGGATGAGTCTGCTGTCTTCTGAATGCATTGCAATACCTTTGGGTGACAAGCTGGTGAGGATAGCGACGATGCAGCGCATCGAACAAATAAATCGTCTACATCGGAAGGTCATTGTAAAGATTGACCAAGCCTTGAAATCTGAGGGTATTCCTGTTGTTTTTATGAAGGGACAAACGACAGCTTTGCGTTATCCTAATCCTCTTCATAGAACTCCAGGAGACATTGACTTTGTTGTGAATCCTAAAGATTTCAAGAAGACAATGGAGGTACTGGAAAAGATAGGAAAAGTAGATCATGATTTGGTGCATGAGCATCATGGTATGGCATGGGTAGATGGAGTGACAGTGGAGCCTCATTATAAGGTTCACAATTATCAATGTCCATCTACCGATTATGCTATGCAGGAAATGTTCGCTTCGGTATTCCCAACAGAGTTGTCTTCTGCTGATATGGATGGGTATGCAGTACCTGTATTCCCTCCAACCTTTGAGAGTGTATTCCTGATATCGCACATGGTAAACCATGTATATGAAGAAGGATTGGGATTGAGGCAAGTGATAGATTATGCCATGTTCTTGTATCGTTGTGCTGATAAGGTTAATTGGTTGCAGCATCATGAATATCTGCATCAGATGCACATGGAAAGGGCATGGAGAATCTTTACCTGTATTTGTGTTCTTTACCTAGGAATGCCCTTGCCATCGCAAGTGGAGCCTTTTTCTCATCAAGAGAAGGTATGGGCAGAAAAGATGATGACAGATATCATGAGGGTTGGCAACTTCGGTAGAGGTGAATATGTATTTTTGCATCGTGGATTCAAGGATGCCTTCAAAAACTACTGTTGGGTAGTGAAAAGGTGTTGGAATCTCGGCTTTGTCTGTCCTACTGAAGCAAGATGGTGGATTATATCGAAGGTGAAGCGTTTCTTTTGGAAGAAATCGTTTAAGAAATAGGAATAATTAAAAGTATATAGAAAATGGAAGTAATAAAGACAGATATAGAAGGCGTACTCATCATTGAGCCTCGCCTGTTTAGAGATGCTCGTGGCTATTTCTTCGAGAGCTTTAGCGAGCGTGAGTTTAAAGAGAAAGTAGAGCCATTGGTAGGCTACAAGGTGGAGTTCTGCCAGGACAATGAAAGTATGAGTTCTTATGGCGTAATGCGTGGCTTGCATTTTCAGAGACCTCCGTTTACCCAGAGTAAGCTGGTGAGATGCGTGAAGGGTAGAGTGTTGGATGTTGCCGTGGATATCCGTAAGGGCTCGCCGACATACGGTAAGCATGTGGCGGTGGAATTGACAGAGGATAATCATCGTCAGTTCTTTATTCCTAAGGGGTTTGCTCATGGTTTCGCTGTGTTATCAGAAACTGCGGTATTTCAGTATAAGTGTGATAACTTCTATCATCCTGAGGCTGATGGGGGTATCTCGATATTGGATGAATCACTCGGGATTGATTGGCGCATTCCTACGGAACACGCTAATCTTTCGGAGAAGGATACAAAGCATGAGGTGCTGAAGGACTTTGATAGTCCTTTTGAATACTAAAAGGATTTTGATTTCTAAAATCATCTAATCTTCTTTCTAAAATCATCCCGTCCTTCTTTGTTGATAAAGCGAGCTGCACTCGGCAATTTGAAAGCGAACTTTCATTGCACTCATTGGCATCGCTTTTTCCCATTAAAGAAGGATCCACCTTTCTCACCAAGCCTCTCTCTTGCCCGAAGAGAGAATGTAACCGCCTTACTATAGCTTGCTGTAGTGGGGGACAGCTTGCTGATTGGGATTGCATGGCATATTGAAGAGCCTTTTCCATCAAATGTCTTCGCCTGTTTTGCTGATTGGGAGCGCCGAGTATCTCTGAACCACGTTGCAAAGATACGGAAATGGTGAGGGGCAATTCATAGTTGCTCATACTTGCTCATGGTTGCTCATACTTTCTCATAGATTTTCTTTGTTCTGGTGTTAGCAAGCCCTTTTTCATGTCTTGCTTGGTATCACTTCTAAATGCCTCGCTTGTTTGATATTAAAGGGCTTTATGCTTGTGATTCGGTTCGTAAGCCAGTGGATTATGCGGCGTAAGTCCCTGGCTTTTGCATCGTAAGTGACTGACTTTTGCATCGTAAGTGACTGACTTTTGCATCGTAAGTCTTTGAGCTTTGATTCGGAAGTAACCGCTTCTGGGTGACAGGGTGACACTGGTGACAGTGATTTCTGAAGATTTACTCTCGCGCGGGCAGGCAGGAAAAAACAAGCCGAAAGTTCCTGCCTGCCCGCGTGCGAGGCGAAAAGTTGAAAAACTAGTGTCACCGTGTCATCGTGTCACCTTGAACTGAGCAGAGGATGCTCTGCATCGCTCTCTGGCTATGGACATGAACTCCCCTGTCTCTGCCTCCGTTGGCTTTCGGAAGTAGAGATCTACAAATTACTGTTTCTGTCACGGTGCCTCTAAAGTAGGTAATAAGGTTCTATATCTGTGTTACACGGTGCAAAGATAGCAAAAATAAAATAAAAGAGAGTTCCCATATACGGGAACTCGTAAATGATAATTATCAATTTTTAGAATATTTTAAATGGTGAGGGCTGAAAAATATATTCGATTCTCGCAAGTTACTGAAGGATTTTGGGGGCATCTCTCCAGTTTGAGAAGGGGATTTATAGTTAATAGTTTACAATTTATAGTTAATAGTTTATAGGTTGCTGGTTACAATTTATAGTTTACAATTTATAGTTAATAGTTTATAGGCTGCTGTTTATAGTTAATAGTTTACAGTTAATCTTGTGGTAATTTGCTGATGAGTTGCAGATTTCTTGCTTTTTTCTTGGTGGTTTCAAGAAAAAAGCGTAATTTTGGCGGCATCTAATATAAAATACAAAGGTATGGAAGAAAATAGATATAAAATAACAGAAGATAATGCTGCGGCTGGTATGGTTGCTGAGCCAACTCCGGTCGTAAGACCTTCTTTGTCTGTTCAGGAAATGAGACATCGTCTTATTGATGCAATATATTCTTCTAAGAATATTGATAAATTATACACCTGCTTAGTCATTCTTAATGGTAAACCGGTAAAAGAATATCATAGTAAGTATCGTACTAAGACGGATGCAGAACTTTCTGCAGAGCTGTCACAATTCCCATCTTGGGATGAAATGGATCATCCTGATTTGTCGAATATTGATTATCGACAGTATAAGCATAAGAAGTCGCCAAGAACAATTAAAGCAATATCTAAATGGCTATAACTAGAGTAAATCAAGGAGAAATTGTAGAGGTTCCATTTGAATTGCCTGATGGAAGCATCTTGCCACATCCTGCATTGGTTCTTTCAAATCCAGTATTGACTGGTGATGTTGCAGAGCGCTTTATAGAGATTGCTGAGAGTAGTAGGAATACTGCTACAATTGTGATTCCTGAAGGTGCACAATATGCAATCCGTCGTATGATGGAACGCTCAAAAAATGTAAAGATTAAACTTCCTCATTAATAAGATAGGCTGGTGAATAATTATCAATTTGATATTATGGAAAGATGAAAGAATTAGGGGCAATGGCGATATTGAGAAATCATATTATACATGGTGGATATACCCCTTTGGAAAAGGAAGCTAAAACAGCACTTGATACTACATCAAAATTTATGAAATTAAGTCAAGAAGAAATTTATAATTGTTAAATACCCATATCAGAAAAACACAGAAGAATTAGATTTAATATTATATACGATAAGATGGGCAGGGCTTTAAATTTAGCTCAGCCTATCTAATTGGCTTATTGCCTTTTTACTGGTAATAGGCTGTTTCTAATTTATTATTATCAACAATATGAATACTTTTAAGAACATTAAAGTTGCCGTGACCGGAACGGGCTACGTGGGACTGAGTATTGCCACTTTGTTGGCACAACATCACCAGGTGACTGCTGTAGACGTGGTACCTGAGAAGGTGGAGAAACTGAATAACAAGATTTTTACTACCTATCATTATACAATGGTTTAATTTTACCACTGAGCATATTGTTAATGACCCTTCTTGTTGCTGAAAAAGGGTTCTTGGTTATAAACGAGGACACGATAATGTTCGTATCAATGACTGCATATACCATTGCGTTCTTTTCTTAATCGTCTGACTTCTCTGATTTCTTCATTGATCTCATCGAGGGTGAGTTCTGGCGTTTCGCCTCTGTCGGCTTTAGCTCTAAGTTCTTTGAACGCTGCCTTTGCTTTTGCAGTCACCTCGTCTTCTTCTTCCTTAGCCTGGATGGAGAAAGGAATGCTCTTACTGCGAATTACAGCCTTAACAAAGATGTTGATAGCGGTATTCGCACTCATACCGAATTGTTCGCAGAGCTTATCAAACTCTGCTTTCTGCTGGCTGTCCATACGGACAGTCATTGCTGTCTGTGCCATAAGCCTAAAATGTTTAATTAATAATCATTCTGATTGCAAATATACATCATTATGGCGTAAAATGGAGCGATAGTATTAATATTTTAATAAAGATTAATAGTTGAATGTAGGTTTTCGAAAACCTATATTCAATAGTAGTTATTATAATTTTCAAGTAATAAATTATGGTTTACGGTTAGCAGGGTGATGTTAACTGTAAACCATTAACTTTTCATAAAGTTTATGGCAAAAAAAGTTTTTGTGAGCGGGTGTTACGACCTACTGCATTCCGGTCATGTGGAGTTTTTCCAGCAGGCATCACGGTATGGTGACCTGTATGTGGGTATCGGATCGGATGCTACTTATCTGGAGTATAAGCATCGCAAGCCTATGTTTCCGCAGGAGGAAAGGCTATTCATGGTCAAGAATATCAAGGCGGTGAAGGATGCGTATATCAATGAGGGAAGCGGAGTCATCGACTTCCTGCCAACTCTTGATAAGGTGAAACCGGATGTGTTTGTGGTGAACGCTGAAGGTGGGTCTGATGAGAAACGTAGGATCTGTAAGGAAAGGGGCATCGAATATGTCGAACTCCAGCGCACTCCTCATGCTGGTTTGAAGGCACGGTCTTCTTCTGACTTGAAGAAGGCGTTGTCGAATGTATCTGAGAATTCGGCACAGGAGGCAGGGATTCCTACCCGTCTGGATCTGGCTGGTACATGGATTGACCAGCCTTATGTGAGTCACTATCATCCGGGATGGGCGATTACCATCTCGCTGGAACCTACCTTTGAGGTGCGCGACCGCTGCGGTCTGTCTACCTCTACCCGTAAGATGATTCAGAAGATATGGCCGGTGAAGTTGCCGAAGATGGATCCGGAGATGCTCGCCCGACTGGTATTCTGCTTCGAGAATAATCCGGAGCGTCACGATGGTATCATCTCAGGTGCTCAGGATTCTATCGGTATCTGTGTTCCCGGTCTGGTGCGTCATTATTATGACAACAATTTCTGGCCGGAGAAGATTGAAAGTACGCAGGATGAGATGACCCTCCGTTTCCTGGAAGACCATCTGGTGATGATTCCGATGGAACCGAGACGACCGGGATGCAGTGTGGTGGAAGGTAAGGATATCACGCCTGAGAAGGTGAAGGCGCTGGCTGATGCGGCTGATGCCTGCTGGAAGGCGATTCTGGCGCACGACCTCGATGCCTTTGCTTCAGCATACAGGGCATCTTTCGAGGCCCAGATTGCGATGTTCCCGGGTATGGTGAATCCGTCTATCAACGGTGTGATAGAATCGGAGGCGAGTGTGCAGCCGATGATTGACCGCTACAGCAATATGGAGGAGGTTCTGGCATGGAAGATGCCGGGAGCCGGTGGCGGCGGTTATCTGGCACTGGTAGTAAAGGACAGTCTTAAATTTGCAGAGAATCATGACGAAGCCATCCATCTTCAGATACGAAGGGCATAACTATCTGGTGCCCTTCCTCATCATCAGCAGCCTCTTCTTCATGTGGGGCTTTGCCCATGGCATTCTGGAGGTGCTGAATCCGCATTTCCAGGAGTCGTTTCATATCAGCAAGGCGATGTCGGCCCTGACGCAGGCTGCTGTCTATGGTGCCTACTTTCTGATGGCGCTGCCTGCCGGATGGATTATCCGGAAGTGGGGCTACAGGAGGGGAGTGATAACAGGACTGGTTCTCTTCGGTATCGGTGCTCTGATGTTCATACCGGGAAGCAGGATCAACAGTTTCTACTTCTTCGTTCTGTCGCTGTTTGTGATAGGATGCGGTCTGACCTGTCTGGAAACGAGTGCGAATCCTTATACTACGGTACTGGGACATCCTGACAAGGCGGAGAGCAGAATCAACCTGTCGCAGTCGCTCAATGGTATCGGTTGGATTGTAGGACCGCTGGTTGGCGGTCAGCTTCTGTTCTCGGGTGTCAACATCGCCATTCCTTATGCCCTGGTGGGTATCTTCGTGCTTGCTGTGGCACTGGTTCTGTCAAGGATCAAGTTGCCGGACCCAAGGAGAGCGCATGAGGCGGATACGAACGAGATGGTGGAGGAGAAGCCGATGCGAGTGATGGCATTCGGTTTCGGTATGCTGACCTTGTTTCTTTATGTGGCAGCCCAGACGGGTGTGAACAGTTTCTTCATCAACTATGCTGAGGAGAGTATTCATATAGAGAAGCAGACTGCCAGTCTGTATCTCGCCTTTGGCGGAATGGGTCTGTTCTTTATCGGCAGGTTGGCTGGTGGTGTCATCATGAATTATATCCAGCCAAGGCTGGTACTGCTGGCATGTGCCATCCTCACCTTTGTTGCCACATTGATTGTAGTGGTATGTAGCGGAACCTTATCTCTCATTGCGTTCTTCGCCCTGTATCTGGGAGAGAGCATCATGTTTCCGACTATCTTCTCGCTGGCATTAAGGGATGCGGGTACAAAGACCAAGCTTGCTTCTTCGTTGCTTATCATGACGATAGTGGGTGGTGCGGTTGCTCCAGTAATCATGGGGTATATTGCGGATACTACTGGGAGTATGGCGATTGCCTTTCTCATACCGTTGGTATGTTATGGGGTGATTGGAACGTATGCGTTATCGAAACGCCACGTTCCTCTTTAAATAAGATTAGCTGCACTCGGCAATTTGAAAGCAAACTTTCATTGCGCTCATTTACAAAATCTTTAGATAAAAGGAGGATTTTTCGAAAATCACCCCGTCCCTCTTTACCCTTAAAGAGGGCTCCACCTCTCACCCCGACCCTCTCTCCTCAGGAGCGAGGGAGAAAACCGCTCCTCCTCGTCGCTCGGAACCGCTACGCTCTAAGGTTGGCGGGGCATCAAAGCCCTCGCCATATTTTGCGGGATGGGACCGCCTGGGGAAAGGGGGAGACTGAAGAATATTATTATTATTTGTCTATTCGCTTTAGTTCTGTTTTCATCTTTTTACCATAGGCTTCGCCTCGTGGGGCAAGATATTGAAAGAATATAGTATCGCCAGAAAACTCAATTTCTAGAGTAAATAGTGCTCTATAGTCTCCTAAACGAATTCTATATATATTATGATACCCAACAAGTTTCTTGCAGTCAGTGATATCTTGAATGTCTTTGGCTGCTTTAACTTCTGCTATCGTACGTCTTAAAGAATCGAGCATCTTGCCAGAAAGACGTTTAGAAGCTTTGATAAAGGCTTTAGAAAATTCGATTTTCATACGCTTAACCACTTTTCAAAATCTTCTTGTTCTTCTTTATTGGCACGGATGAGACCCTCTGGCTGCTCTTTTCTTAATTTGGCATAGAGCTTTGCATCTTCGTAATCCTCGGCTATGCCATTAAGTATATCCTCAATATAGTTTTTGAGGTTGGTTCCCTTCTGAATAGCCATGATGGATAGGGTCTTAAAAGTATCAT